>Ga0247840_10011247_pt1 | contig 10949 bp, 19 predicted proteins | sample LaCruzMarch2015__FD_192404 | JGI IMG/M metagenome (GOLD analysis project Ga0247840, IMG submission 192404) | Freshwater microbial communities from meromictic Lake La Cruz, Castile-La Mancha, Spain - LaCruzMarch2015_17m | ecosystem: Environmental > Aquatic > Freshwater > Lake | place: Spain...
AGATTACCAAGCGACTTCATGAAAAAACCCTTATCGTCCATATGACACACGAACAAGGAAAACTCTCAGAAGCGATCAATCAAGACTGGGTAGTTGCAAAGATTCGTGAAAAGTTTCACATCGCTCTTCTTCCTGAAATGATTCGTCTCGATGAAAAAACTATTAAGAAGGCTGGAAAATATACGATACATATCGACCTAGCAGCAGATGCATATGCTCAGATGATACTCGAACTTCATTAATTTTTTATGTACCTCTGAATCGACTATTGAACCCATAATATCTGAGTAGCCATTGCGGTGGTAGGTATTGCCATTCCTCACGGTGTTTTTGAACATGAAGAATTTTTTGAAATACTTCCTGAGCTGGTGGAGAAAAAGAAAGTGAAAACAATCATTATTGGAGAGGCAATCGGTTATGATGCCTACGGAAAACAGAAAAAGAGATTTGAGAAAGCGATTGAGAGAATAAAAAAAACAGTACCAGGAATAGAGATTGTAGTGCAGGACGAGGACCTTTCGACATTTGAAGCTCAGGAATCGCTCGGAAAACTGGGGTCAGAAGATCACCTTGACGATATCGCAGCAAGCATTATACTCCAGCGGTTTATAGATAATCACTTTTAGATGAAGATATCACTGTCATTCGTACCTGATGGGAACCGTCGTTGGGCAAAAGAAAATAGCACACATACTCTCGCAGGTCATACTGCAGGAGCGGAGAAAATGAAAGAAATCATCCAATGGCTCAATGAAGATTATTCAGAAGTGGATGAATGCGTCTTTTGGTGTCTTTCTCGAGCAAATCTTGATCGTGAAGTAGAGGAACTTAAAGGGCTTTTCTTTCTCCTGAAACACTATCTAAAAAAAATTAAAAAAGAACTTATAAAACATGAGGTAGCTTTTTTAGCGCTTGGAGAAATACGACTCTTACCAGCAGATATCCAAAAGCAAATTCACGATCTCGAAGAAAGTACAAAACAATTTATAAATCACCGACGCCTCGGTTTCTGACTTGCCTACGATCGGGACTATGATCTCATCATGGCGACCAAAAAAGTCGTCGAGCGATATCCAGAGATAACGGATCCACGGGAAATCGAGCATCGTATCCGAGATGCTGGCTATGCACGAAATATGCGAGATCCAACTATCCTCGTCCGAACCGGAGCAAAAAAATGAAACCGCACAAGTGGTGCTTTTAAGGGACGAGAAACAGAAATACACTTTACAGAGACCTTATGGCCAGATTTTTCTTTGGATTCACTCAAAAAAATCATAGAATGAGTGAAGAAAAAAGAACACACGTATGGACGCTAAAAAAATGCACATATCCATCATAAATCGAAAAGCTCTTCATGACTATGAGCTCATCGAGGAGCATGAAGCAGGTATCGAGCTCTTTGGATGGGAAGTAAAAAGTATCCGAAATGGGTCATGCCAGCTCAAATGAGCCCATATTCTCATCCGTTCCGGAGAAGTAAAAATCGTCGGAATGCATGTGAGCCCATACAAATTTAGCGTCGATAGTGATGTCGGTGTAAAACGAGAAAGAAAGCTCTTTCTCAAAAAAAGTACTATCCTCCGTCTCGAGCAAAAAACTGGCGAACAAGGTATGACCCTCATACCGGCTCGAATTTATACAAAGTGAAATCTGATAAAAGTCTCTGTCGCACTCTGAAAAGGAAAAAAACAATACGATAAACGAGAAGTAATCAAAAAACGAGATATGCAGCGAGCTGTGGCAATAGAAGTTTTTGGAAAAAATAAATAATATGCGTATTATCTCTCCTTCTCATCCGCTTATCCATGCTTTTTTACTCCAAAGATGAGCATTAAAGGATGTAAAAAATATTATCGTAGAAACGGATGCTGATGCTATAAAACTCAAAAACTATCTGGATGTATTATCACATACAGAACATGCAAAAAAACCAAAAGAATACCAAGTGATATCAGGATACAATGATGTTCTTCGAACGATTCATTACGACGAGACAATAGGTATCTATTCTTCGCAAATAGCTCTCAATCCTCCTATCAATATAGACATGAGAAAGACAGGCATTCTGGAACTCACACAAGATATGCCACTTACTGAAAAAGGACTCATCGGTTGGCTCACAGAAAATGGATATGAAGCCAAGAAATCGACGGATATTAATACCTACCTTCGGCAATGAGATACTATCAGCATCCACACTCTGCAGGGTCATCTACAGATAAGTTTCTTCGGTGAAAAAATCGAAACCATCTATCTGGATACACAGTTTATAAATACTTATACTCTAATTAGCTTGCTCTAGTTTTTTTGAGACTTATCTTACCGAATTCTCCGAGAAGATATCCGAGAATTGGCAGACCTATCATATATCCAAAATGTGTCAGCGTGAGTGAAGAAAATGGCACGAATCAAAATCGTGTACCAAGAGGTGACATAAGAAGGCCAAAATGAAGAATCACAGAAAGCGCAACCGCTCATACGAGCCATCTATTTATTCTGAGATCAAAAGCTCCAAGACGACCACAACCCAGAGAACGCAACATTTGATAGAATACCGAGGTCGTCACACCAAGTGTTTGAGCAAGAGGAATATTTTCTACCTCGCCTGCATAAAATACTAAGAAAACAGTTCATACAACCAATGCTCCTATAACGCCCGAGATGACAATAAATCATTTTATGCCAGCCAAAAGACTCTCATCCACTGGTTTTCTCTTCATCACGTCTTGTTCTGTATTCTGTGTTGAGAGAGCCAGTGCTGGAAAGCTATCTGTAACAAGATTGATCCACAGAATCTGTATCGCAAGAAATGGGACGATCAATGCATCATGAAAAAATATGACTGCAAGAGCGACAAGAAACACTTCATAAAAATTACAGGCCAGCAAGTATTTGATAAACTTTTTTGTATTATCATAGACACGTCTCCCCTCTTCTACACCAGCAACTATTGATGCGAAATTATCATCGAGCAAGACCATATCGGATGCATCTCGTGCTACATCAGTTCCACGGATACCCATAGCAATTCCGATGTCAGATTGTTTCAAGGCAAGAGCATCGTTGACTCCATCTCCCGTCATCGCTACGATATTTCATTGAGCCTTGAGGAGACGGATGATACGGAGCTTATCTTGGGGAGCAATACGAGAAAATATACTGATATATTTGAGTTTCTCAGAGAGTTCCTCATCACTCATATCAGCAAGTTTTGTAGCATCCAGAGTCTCTCCTGTAAGTCCTATCATATTTCCTACGGCACCGGCGGTGAGCTCAGAATCTCCTGTGATCATGATAACACGTATTCCGGCTGTCTGACATATCGCAATGGCTGGAGCCACCTCAGGACGAGGAGGATCCATCATCGCTGTAAATCATACAAAGACTAAATTACTTTCAGCTTCTTCCAAAGAAATAATTCCTTCTCATTTTTCATTCTTCATTCTTCATTCTTCATTTTTTGTAAAGTCTCGATATGCCATCGCAAGTACCCGCTTCCCTTCCCTAGCATATCGCTCAAAGATTGTATAGAGTTCTTTTGTTCTTTCTGGTGTCAAAGGAGTGACCTCTCAACTTATAAGTTCGCTTGTCACCAATTCCATAATTCGTTCTGGGGCTCATTTTACATATGAACGAATAAAGATTCCGTGATCGCGAACAATCGACATACGTTTTCTATCACTATCAAATGGAAATTCAAAAATAGAAGAATACTGTAATTCTAAATCTGACTTTTTGCAATTCATAGATTCCGCAAATTGCAAAAGTCCAATCTCTGTAGGATCACCAAAGAGCTGTTCTTTCCCCGCAGAATCTCTTCCATATCATGCCTTATTACAACCAACAGAAATCTGTAATAAAATTTCAATATCTTTCTTATTTTTTATTTCTTCTTTCTTATCTTGTAACTCTCAATTAGAATAAAAACCAACCACCTGCATTTCAGACTTTGTAAGCGTCCCTGTCTTATCAGTACAGATAACCGTCACACGTCACAATGTTTCCGAGGAAGGAAGTTTGCGTACGAGGACATTTTTTTTGACAAGACGTTTTGTCGCTAGAGCCAGTCCGAGAGCAACCACAGCTGGAAGCCCTTCAGGAATAGCAGAGACAGCGAGACTGACGGCTACGAGGAGAGAATGGCTTATTTTCCCACCTGAAAATATGAGAATAACAACTATAATTAAGCAAAGGATAACGATAAAAATAGCAATCTTACGAGAAAATTCTTCGAGTTTACGAGAGAAAGGATTCACTTCATCGATTATTTGACCCACCATACCTGAGATATGTCCAAGCTCGGTATTGGCACCAGTCGCGACAACAACCGCTCGGCCAGAACCAGCAGCTACTGCTGTACCCTGATAAACCATATTAGTCCTATCTGAAAGAGGCGTGTTTTCAACGATAAGGTTTTTTGTCTTTTCTTGCGCGACACTTTCACCCGTTAGAATGGACTGATTAATACGGAGTCACGAAGATTCTATCACACGAGCATCTGCTACTATTTTTTCCCCTTCATCGAGGAGAAGTATATCTCCTGGTACAACATCTGATGCTGAGATGACCTGGAGTACACCATCCCGCATAACTCGTGCCTGAGGTGTCAGGAGAGATCGAAGATGTTCAAGCGTTTTCTCTGTCTTAAATTCTTGAGCGACACCGATTATGGTATTAATAACGACGATAATGAGAATCACAGTAGCATCGATATAGGATTTTTCGAGGATGGCAGAAAAAACAGCCGCAGCAATCAATACCCACACAAGAGTCGATTTGAGCTGCTCTCCTATCATCGCGAAGATGCTTCTTCGCTTGGGTTGTGGCAACCTATTATACCCAACATGTTTTAATATATCAAGCGACTGCTGACTCGTAAGTCATTGAGATGAAGTCGAAAAAGCAGCAAGTATTTCTTCTATAGGAATGGAGTGAAAATTCATCATACTAAAAAACTAGAGAACACATGTTTTATACACTTTTGCATAGTCATTCAAACGCTTTGTTACAATATACATTTCTTGTAGTGAGAGTGCTCTATCAGGTTCAAAAGTGTCCAGGTTTCTCACGGTGAATCAGAGTTCCATAGCTTTTTTGATGACTTCTGTTTGCCAATCGCGACTTGTTGTTTCTGGCATGACACAGATGCTCTTCATCATAATAGAGAAGGCTTCGATACGACTCACTGATTTGAGAGGGTCAAACTGCTTGTTTGTCTGAGAAATAATTTTTTCATCTCGTGCTGTTTCTGCGACCTGACAGGTATAGTTTGGTACGAGTTTCCCTGAAGTGTCTGTATGAATCTTGAGACAAGTATAATCTGCTACGAGGGATCTACCGTGAACCTTGAGAGCCAGAAGAACTGTTTCAAGACGTGTGGCAAATCCTGTACGATTCTTCGCAAGCATCATTTTAAGATAGGCTTCAAGAGAAGTATCAGATGTTTTTACTGGATCTTTTGGAGTGCTATTTAATTTGGGCGGAATAATGACATTACCTCCTCCACTTCAGCCAGATCATCCGCCACTATTGTTACTCTCTGTCGTAAATGTACTATCAGCAGAATACGCTGTACCAGTAGCGTTCGTAGCGTATCCACGGAAGTAATATGTTGTTCCAGCCGTAAGTCATGTGCGGATTTGAGTAAATACACCAGTTGTAGTACCTCCTTCAGCGGTACAGTTTGTAACTGGAGCAGCAGTGGTATCCCAACATGTTCCACGAGCAGAAATACTCGCAGGGATACCGAGTGACGTAACATTGGCTCAGAGGGTGGCCGTTGTTTTTGCAACTGAAGTGGAAGTGGGAGTAGTGATAGTTGGAACTATATTTTCAGGAATAACATCTTCAGTAGCCGTGGTAAATGTACCATCAGCAGAGTAAGCTGTACCAGTAGCATTTATAGCATATCCACGGAAGTAATAGGTCGTACTAGGAGTAAGACCAGTTACTGCTTGAGTAAATACGCCAGTTGTTGTGCCTCCTTCAGCAGTACAATTTGTCACTGGTGAAGCAGTCGTTCACCAGCATGTTCCACGAACAAAAATGCTCGCAGGTATGCCGAGTGAAGTAACATTGGCACCAAGTATTGCGCCAGCTGTTGTGATTGTAGCAGAAGTTGGCATCGTAACGGTAGGAACCACTTCTACTGCTTCACCAAAGAGAGCAAAGACAGAAAAGTGAGTTGTGCTACAGGTAACCGTTCTAATATCCGTATCTACGACACAATTTGGAAGTGCTGACCAGCTGCTCCCCTCTTGTCCATTAGAACTATAAATTCGGAGTGTTTCTTCTTTGATTCCTACGATATCTGCATCTCAATATGTCATCGTCATCGTGAGAGGATAATCAAATGTAGAAATAACACTAGAGTCATCAGTGACAGCACGAAGTTCATAAATCATATTTTCTGGAAGAGCATATCCGCTCGGTGTGGGGAGTGTTTCAAGAACCGTTGTTTTGTCCAGTTGTTGAGCCTGAAAGTTTGCATCTGTTGCAGAGAAATCAGAAGGAATAGTCAGAGTCAGACCATTGAGGGTCGTACCGCCTGAATCAGTATTTTCGATAATGAGAGTTCCTCCGGTTGCTGTGGTAACCTGCTCTGTCGATGTATCCACAACTGCAGAAGAAGCAGCACAACCAGAAGTAGTAAATGTATTCCCGACACTTGTTTTTATGCTAGAATTTGCTTCTTGCGATACTATACGATAATCATAGGTCGTACATACTGCTAATCCTGAGAGCTCGACGCTATGATCGGTAACACGTGGAGATAAATTGGTTTCAGGAGTTGGGGAACGCGTAGAAGCAGTGAGACCGTATTCCACCTTACTAGAAGATAGGCCTGAAGTAGCCCAAACAATAGTAGCTGTTGTATCTCAGACGATGACACTTGGTGTAACAAAAGAATTTGTGCAGAGATTATTTTGTGTTGTCCAATCATAACCAAGAGACATATATTTATTAAGCCATACAACAGTCGCTGCATCAAGCTGTGAGCCTATCAGACAATTATTACTTGCCTGAAGAGTTTTGATCTTCTTCATACCTGTTACTTTATTGAGAGAGCTAATTTCATTTGATTCAAGACCCAGTACCCAGAGAATATTTAATCCTGTACCGTCAAAGATAGTGAGCTGATTATTGCCAAGATAGAGATTTCTAAGGGCTGTCATTCATGTGCCAGAAAATGAAGTAAGCTGATTGTGATTGAGATAGAGTGTCGCAAGAAATCGTAGTCAAATTCCTGAAAAGGATGTAAGTGCATTATTACTGATATCGAGTGATGTCAGTGCTGTCATTCAAGCTCCAGAGAAAGAAGAGAGTTGATTTCCAGAGAGATCGAGATCGGCAAGCGAATTAAGATTTCATTGTGTAAGACCAAATGCTCCGGTCAAATTATTGCCTGAAAAATCAAGTGATGACACATGACCAACTGAACACGTTACACCAGACCAACTACAGACATCGAGAGAAGTTCCCCATCCTACTTTTCCTGTCCAACCTACACCACCATTGGTATCATAGATGTCCATCAGGGCTTCGCATTCAGCTTGTGGTACAACAGAGACCATAGAGCAAAATGAAGGACATGAAGCATTCAGAGTTATCCAAGTATCATCAGCATTGGAATCAAGCCAGGTCGAGAGAATATCGCCTAGTATACCTCATCTTAGACAGTTATTCGTTGCATTGAAGGTAGTCAAGTTGGTATTACTGATAATATTTTGGAGAGAGCTGATCAGATTATTATCGATGGAAAGTGATGTCAGTGCCGAAATTCCAGTTCCAGAGAAAGAAGTGAGTGTATTATTGCTGATATCAAGGGAAGTGAGTGCATCCAGAGTTCCTTGTGTAAGAACAAATGTGCCTACGAGATTATTTCATGAGAAATCAAGAGAAATCACATTGTTTGCTTCATCACAAGTGACACCAGACCAACCACCATTACATACAGTTGTAGAAATTCCCCATCCTGTTTTTGTTATCCATCCAGCACCGACAGTTGTATTATAGATATCTATCAACGCAGCACATTCTGTGGCTGAAATGTCTGTAACACTCGTACAGAAAGTAGGATTGATGGAAGCTGAGAGGGTTGTACTCGTACAGGCAGTAAGTGCTGAAGAAAGTCCTCCGGATGAGACAGTGACAGAGGCTGTTTTGACACCTGTGCCACTATAAGTCTTTGAAAGAGGATTATCAGTGCCAGAAAGATCCTCATCTCATGACCAGCTATAAGTATAATTTCCATCACCTCCGGCAGGCGTGGCTGTCCAAGTAACTGGTATGCCAGTTGTTGCTGTGGTAGCAGAAGGAACACAAGAAACCGTAACAGGCGGAAGGGAGACCACTACTCCAGATGTACACATAATTGGCTCAGTAGTTTGAGATCCTGATGAGACTATGACGGAAGCTGTTTTCGTTCCTGGACTTGCATAGATTTTTGAAAGAGGATTGGTCGTCCCTGAGAGACCATCATCGCCTGACCAACTATAGGTAAATACACCGAGAGCTCCGGAAGCATTTACTGTCCAATTAATAGATTGACCTGTTGTAGAAGATAAAGCAGATGGGGTACAAGAGGCAACAATAGGAGAAAAGGTACATGCATTACTATGATGTTCCCAGTTGTCCGTTGCATGTCATACGAGCCAGTCAGTAATTGGCGTACTGAGTGAATTTCTAAGGAGACAGTTATGGGTGATTGTGATAGATGGTATACTGGTAATTCCTTGCAGAGTACTAAGTAGATTATCGGTGACAGTAAGTGATGAGAGTGATGTAAGTCCTGTTCCAGAGAAAGCTGATAACTGATTTGTATTAAGATTCAGCGTTGTCACAGAACTCAGTCCCGATGTACCAGTGAAGGAAGTCAAAGAATTGGAGCTCAGATTGAGAGTAGCAAGTGATGGGGAAGTCGTATAGGAACTACCATCAAATGATGTAAATTGATTGCCGCTCAAATTCAACGAAGTGAGCCCTGTCATTCCAGTACCAGTAAATGTCGAAAGTAAACCATTTGTGAACGTGAGTGATGTGAGTCCAGTATTATCACTCAGATTCAGAGTTGTAAGAGCAGTGAGTCAGGTACCAGTAAAACTTGTAATTATATTATCGCTGAGATCAAGAGAGGTAACTGTGCCATATCCAGTGCCTATAAAAGAGGCAAATTGATTACCAGACAGATTGAGTGTAAGGAGTCATGTCATACCTGTACCAGTGAAAGTCGAGAGCACACCATTTGAAAATGTGAGTGATGTGAGTCCAGTATTAGAACTGAGATTAAGATTTGTAACTGCGCCAAGTCCAGAGACACCTGTGAAAGATGTGAGTGCATTTGAGCTCAGATTGAGAGTAGCAAGTGATGGTGATGTCGTGTAAGAGCTACCATCAAATGATGTAAATTGATTACCACTCAGATTGAGTGAAGTGAGTCCTGTCATGCCAGTACCAGTAAATGTCGTAAGGGCCCCATTCGTGAAAATGAGGGATGTAAGTCCAGTATTACTGCTGAGGTTCAATGTTGTAAGCGCACTGAGTCCTGTACCAGTGAAAGAGGTTAATGCGTTGGAACTCAGATTAAGAGATGTCACCGCACCAAGTCCTGTTCCAGTAAATGAGGACAGTTGATTATTACTGAGATTAAACGATTGCAGTGAATTGAGATTTCCTTGTGTGATACCAAATGCTCCGATAAGATTATTTCATGAAAAATCAAGCGATGTGACAGCACTTCCTGTACAGGTAACTCCTTCCCAGCTACATGCTGTAGTAGATATCCCCCATCACGATTTGTGTGTCCAGCTAAGACCTCATGTAGTATCAAAGATATCCATAAGAGCTCCGCACTGTACTTCCCCTACATCAGTAACACTCGAACAAAAAGAAGGACAGACAACATTACGCGTTCTCCAGGTATCGTCAGCATTGGTATTGAGCCATGATGATGTCACTCCTCCTAAAGTAATTTCGGAAAGACAGTTATTAGTGATGGTAAGTGTACTAGGAGAAAGCCCTGTCATACCTGGAAGGGCCGTAATCTGATTGTTATCAATATTAAGCGTTGTCAGATTCGTATATCCTGTTCCATCAAAGGCTGTCAGAAGATTGGAGCTCAAATTAAGTGATGTAATACCAGTAATTCATGTATTTGAAAAAGTTGGAAGTGAGTTGGAATTGAGATTCAAAGTTGCAAGATTTGTGAGTCATGTGCCAGTAAATGAAGTTATGAGATTGTTATTAAGTGTGAGCGTAGTGACCGATCCATATCCAGTACCAACAAATGAAGTCAGTTTATTCGTATTGAGATCGAGTGTCGTCAAAGCTGTCATACCAGTACCAGTAAAAGTCGTAAGTTTTGAATTAGAGAATGTTAGGGATGTAAGAGAAGTATTTCAGCTGATATTGAGTGAGAGCAGATTCGTCAGTCCGGTACCAGTAAATCCATTTGAAGTAAAGAGATTGTTATTGATATTGAGAGTTGTCAGATTACCCCATCAACTTCCATTAAAAGAAGTCAGCTGATTATTTCCGAGAGATAATGTCGTGAGTCCGCCCCAGTTAGTGTTTGGGAAAGTAGTGAGGAGGTTGGAACTCATATCGAGACTTGTCACTCATGTCATTCAGGAAAGAGATGTAAATCAGTTACCCGAAAGGTTTAAAGTTCGTAGAGCTGTGAGTGAAGCAGGACTCGTCAGGGCAGAAAGCTTTACTGCACTCAGGTTAATGTTGTTGCTCAAATTAAGTGTGACAAGTCCGCTCCATCCAGTACCAGCGAAGGTAGTGAATCTGTTAGCGCTCAAATCAAGAGACGTAATGGTGCTTAAAGCACTGAGCGATGTGAGGTAATTAGTGCTCAAGTTAAGAGTACGTAATAGAGGCATCGATGAAAGGCCTGTAAAAGTCGTAATTTTATTATTACTCATATTAAGAGAGGTGATCCC
>Ga0247840_10011252_pt1 | contig 10943 bp, 6 predicted proteins | sample LaCruzMarch2015__FD_192404 | JGI IMG/M metagenome (GOLD analysis project Ga0247840, IMG submission 192404) | Freshwater microbial communities from meromictic Lake La Cruz, Castile-La Mancha, Spain - LaCruzMarch2015_17m | ecosystem: Environmental > Aquatic > Freshwater > Lake | place: Spain...
AGACCCGTTTGATGGTATCGTTTCTCATGGCGGCCCTGCTGCCGCTTTTCATCGTTGGCGTCGTCATCTACAACCAGAGGGCGGAGTTCATCAAGTCCGAAGCCTTTGATAAACTCAAGGCGATCCGGGACTTGAAGGTTGGTGAGGTCAACTCCTGGATCGATGAAAGGACGGGGGATGTTCAAGCCTTCAGCCGGATAGCGGAAGTCGAAAATATCGATGCGGTATTGAGCGGTGCGCCAGAGGCGCGGAAAGATGCGGGAGCCGTTCGGAAACTATCCGATACCTTGGACCTCTTCAGTAAAAGCTATCAGAATTACTCGGAAATATTCGTTATCGATGCCAAATCGGGCAAAGTTGTGGTCTCAACCGATAAATCCAAGGAAGGGAAGGATGTTTCAGGCAGCCTCTATCTGACCGAGCCCCTGCGCACCGGTCAGGTCTATATCTCCGATATTTACGAATCCAGATCCCTGAACAGGCCGACCATGGAGTTTTCCTGCTCGTTCCGCCGGAACGGCGGGAAGGGCCAAGCTCCCGCCGGGGTGCTGGTCGCCCGGATTGACCTGGAGCGGTCTGTCTACGCACTGCTTCTGAACAGAACGGGCCTCGGAAATACCGGTGAGACCCTGATCGTGAACAAGGATCTCTTTGTCCTGAACGAGTTGCGCTGGTACAACCGGGCGTCCCTAAAATTGAAGCTGCAGACCCAAGCGGCCTCGTCGGCCTCCCAGGGGAAGACCGGCGTTATGGAGACCGTCGATTACCGGGGTGAAGAGATCCTGGCTGCCTATACGCATATCCCGAGGACCGGATGGGGATTCGTGGCAAAGATGGACCTGAAGGAGGTCTACGCCCCGATCCATGCGTTGCTCATCAGTGTTCTGATCCTCTTTTCCGTCACAGCCGCGATTGTCTATCTCTTTTCCCTCTATTTTGCCGGCCGCAGTGCCAAGCCCATTCTGGACATCGCCGCCGTGGCAAAAAGGCTTCGGGAGGGCGACCTGTCGGCCAGAAACCTTGTCTCTTCGGAAGATGAAATCGGGTTCCTTGCGGAATCGTTCAACCAGGCCGCCGATTCCCTCATGCTCCGGATCGAGGCGGAAAAAAAGAGCGTCGATATGGCAGAAACGCTGATCCCCCCAAAAGATATGAACGAATTTGCCGGGGCGGTGCTGGGAAAGTTCATGGATATCACAGAATCCCAATTGGGGGCCTTTTATCTATGCCGGACGAATGAGCGCCGCTTTGAAGCCCTTGCCGCGATCGGCGTGAACTCCGAACTCCTGGAAACCTTTGATGCCTCGATCCTGGAAGGCGAGTTCGGAAAGGCCCTGAAGACAAAGGCAATATCCCACATCACCCAGATCTCGGAAGAGACCCTGTTCACATTCAAGACGTTTGCCGGAACGGCCATTCCCCGGGGGATGATTACCCTGCCTGTCGTGGTGAAAAGTGAAGTCAGGGCGATGATCTGCCTGGCCAGCCTGGGCGGGTATTCCCAAGCTGCTCTGGCGATCCTGAACCAGCCGGTGATCATTGCGCTGAATACCGCCTTCGCCAACCTCCTCTCCAATGACGAGACCCGGAAACTTGCCGAAGAATTAAGGGAAAACAACCAGGAGCTCCAAGCCCAGTCGGAAGAGTTGGAGGTGCAGACGGAGGAGCTCCGGAAACAGTCGGAGGAGTTGCAGGGACAGAACGTGGAGCTGGAGCAGCAGCGGCTGTCGCTGGAAGAGGCCAGCCGTCTGAAGAGCCAGTTTCTCTCGAACATGAGCCATGAGCTGCGGACGCCGCTGAACTCCGTGATGGCCCTCTCCCGCGTGCTGATGATGCAGGCCGGCACGAAACTGAGCGCCGAAGAGGTCAACTATCTGGAGATCATCGAACGCAACGGGAAAAACCTCCTCACGCTGATCAACGACATCCTGGATCTCTCCAAGATCGAGGCCGGGAGGATGGATGTCAACCCGAAACCGTTTTCCCTCCGCCTGACCCTGGAGAATATTGTTGAAAGCCTCGCTCCCTTGGCCGGGGAAAAGGGGATCGAGATTTATCCGGAGATTCCCCAAGATCTTCCGCTGCTCGAAAGCGATGAGATCCGGGTCTCCCAGATCCTGCAAAACCTTGTGGCCAATGCCGTCAAATTTACCGACGCGGGCAGCGTGACCGTTTCGGCAAACAGCGATCCGGAAAAGTTCTCCGTCCGGATTGGAGATACCGGCATCGGGATCGCGGAAAACGACCTTCCCTATATCTTTGATGAATTCCGGCAGGTGGACGGGACGTCGGCGAGAAGGCACGAGGGGTCGGGGCTGGGTCTCGCAATCGCCCGCAAGGCCGCCCGGATGCTGGGCGGGGAGATCGCGGTGCAGAGCGCCCCGGGAAAGGGCTCCACATTTACGTTGACCTTGCCCATTCATTGGCAGGGAAAGGCGACCGTTTATGAACCGGTTGTCATTCGGCAGCCGTCGGAGGTGAAATCAAAACGCAAGACCATTCTCGTCGTGGACGACGAACCGGAGATGGCGGCGATGATCTCCCGCTACCTGCTCCAGGAGGGGTACAATACGCTGACGGCCACATCCGGGATGGAGGCTCTGGAACTCGCCCTACGCGAGCGTCCTTTTGCCATCACCCTCGATATCATCATGCCCGACATGGACGGATGGGAGGTGTTACAGGGTCTGAAGAAGAACCCCGAGACGAAAGAGATTCCGGTCATTGTTGTCTCCATCTCGGAAGACCGGGAAACCGGGTTCGCGCTGGGCGCCGTCGGTTATGTCACCAAGCCGGTGGCAAAGAAGCAACTCATCTACGAGATCGAGAAGATCGGAAAGCCGGGAACCCGTTCCGTGATGATTGTGGATGACAACGACCAGGAACGTCTGGAAATCCGGCGGATCATCGAAGAGGAGGGGTTGAAGCCGATTGTAGCAGAGGATGGCGCCGTCTGTCTGGAATTGATCAAAAAACAGCTCCCCGACATCCTGGTCCTGGACTTGATGATGCCCGAGCCGGACGGCTTTGCCGTTTTGGAGAGAATTCGCAGCAATGCCGATACCCGCGATCTGCCGGTCATCATCGTTACCGCCAAGGACCTGACGGCGGAAGACCGGAAAAAATTGAGCGGCAATGTCTCTTCCGTCCTTGAGAAAAGTGCCGCGAAATCGGCGACGCTGCTCGGTGAAATCAAAAGGATCCTGATGGGCCTTGAGGACCATTCGAAACAGTCCGGGCCTGGAAAACCGGCATCCCTACCCCGGATCCTGCTGGTTGAGGACAACGAGGCGGCGATCATTCAAGTCAAGGCGGTTCTCGAATCCGCCGGTTACGCAGCCGATGTGGCGAGGGGCGGGCAGGAAGCTTTTGATTACGTTTCCCATACCATCCCGGACGGCATCATTCTCGATTTGATGATGCCGGAGATTGACGGTTTTGCAGTACTGGAAAAGATCCGGGGCACGAATGCGACGACCGAAATACCGGTCCTGATCCTGACGGCCAAGGACCTAACGCCGGAGGATCTCAAAAAACTCAGCGCAAACCATGTCCAGCAGCTAGTCCAGAAGGGAGATGTGGACCGGGATAGTCTGTTGTCTAAAGTTAGATCCATGCTCGGGACCGATTCCGGCTCCCATGCGCGGCTTAACATCGGCGCAGGTGGAAAGGAAACCGATGCCTCTCCGGATCTGACTTCGACAAGAGTGCCGCGGACAACGACGAATGCGGCGGGGACTCCCTCCATCCTGATCGTGGAAGACAATCCCGACAACATGACCACCATCAAGGCAGTTTTGCGGAACCGCTACCGGATACTGGAAGCGACCGACGGCGAAGAGGGGTTGCGGATGGCCGCGGAAAATGAACCCGGCCTGATCCTGCTCGACATGGCCCTGCCGAAGATGGATGGTCTGGCGGTGGTCCGGCATCTGAAAGATAACACGAAGCTGAGTTCGATTCCGGTGATTGCGATGACCGCCCAGGCCATGAAAGGCGACAGGGAAAGGATCATTGAGGCGGGATGCGACGATTACATTGCCAAGCCGCTCGACCCGGAGGGCTTCCTGAAAAAGATCGAGCAGTGGCTGAAAGGATAATGGGGGGTTTATATGCCGAAAATACTGGTAATTGACGACAAAATGGACAATCTGGTAACGCTGTCCGCTTTGCTGAAGAATCTGATGTCCGACTTTGTCGTGATTACCGCCCAATCCGGAATGGAGGGGATCGCGAAGGCGAAGGCCGAACGGCCCGACACCATTTTGCTGGACATCATCATGCCGGATATGGATGGTTTTGAAACCTGCCGAAGGCTGATGGCCAATGAGAGCACGAGCCGCATCCCGGTGATTATGATTACGGCGATAAAAACAGATGCCCGGAGCCGGATCAAGGGCCTGGATATCGGTGCCAATGCCTTTCTCTCCAAACCGATTGACGAGGCTGAGCTGACTTCGCAGGTCAAAGTCGCCCTCCGGATCAAAAAAGCGGAGGATGAGCTGCGAGAGGAGAGGAATTCACTGGAACAAAGGGTCCTGGAAAGGACGGCCGCGCTGCGGGAGAGCGAGGGGAGATACAGAACGATCATTGAAGATATCGAGGATGGCTACCATGAAGTGGATTTGAAGGGAAATTTTACCTTTTGCAACGAATCGGTATGTAAGATGATCGGCTATCCAAGAGAAGAGCTGCTGGGGATGAACAACCGTCAGTATGCAGACGAGGAAAATGCCCGTAAATCCTATCATGCCTACAACCGGGTTTACCTGACCGGCAAACCCTTAAAAAACTTTGAGTGGCAGATCATCAGAAAAGATGGCGCTCACAGAGATATTGAAGTTTCCATATCACTCATCCGGGACAGGGAGGGGCATCCGACCGGATTTCGGGGTATTGTGAGAGATATCACCGACCGCAAGCGGTCCGAAGAGGAGAAGCGAAGCCTGGAGGAACGCCTGCAGCGAGCGGAGAAGATGGAAGCTCTCGGACAACTGGCCGGCGGCGTTGCGCATGATCTGAACAACGTCCTGGGGATACTGAGCGGTTACTCGGAGCTGTTGCTGGAGGAAATTCCTGCGGGGAGCCAGTCCCGAATTCATGTTGAAAAGATTTTAAAGTCCACGCAGAAAGGGGCCGTGATCATTCAGGACCTTCTCACGTTGGCGAGACGCGGTGTGACGGTGTCGGATGTGGTGAATATCAACAGCATTGTCTCCGACTTTCTCCAGACCCCGGTGTTCGAGAAGATGAAAGAGTATCATCCCCATGTCACCTTCCAGATCGAGTGCGACAAGAACCTGCTGAACATCAAAGGTTCCCATGTCCATCTGGAAAAGACGTTCATGAATCTGTTGTCCAATGCGGCGGAATCGATCTTGGCAGAGGGGGCGGTAACGATACGGACGGAGAACCTTTATCTCGACACACCCGTCAAGGGCTATGAAGAGATCAAACATGGCGATTATGCTGTTTTGACCGTAACCGATACGGGGATGGGGATTCCTGCCGAGAACATCGAGAGGATATTTGAGCCGTTCTATACGAAAAAGAAAATGGGCAGGAGCGGGACCGGGTTGGGACTGGCGATTGTCTGGGGAACGGTGAAGGATCACAGCGGGTACGTCGATGTACGGACCGAAGTCGGAGATGGGACGACCTTTACACTTTACTTCCCTGTGACTCGGGATGAATTGACGGCACAACTTGAGAAAGAGCCGATAGAACAATACATGGGGAATGGAGAATCCGTTTTGGTGGTGGATGACATTGCCGATCAACGGGATATTGCCTCCCAATTGCTGACAAAACTTGGGTATAAGGTTCATTTGGTTTCCAGCGGCGAAGAGGCTGTGGAATATCTCAAGAGGAACAAGGCAGATATTCTGGTGCTGGACATGATTATGAAACCGGGCATCGATGGCTTGGAGACCTACCAAAGGGTGCTGGAGATCAACCCGGAGCAGAAGGTGATTCTTGTCAGCGGTTTTTCGGAGACAGAGCGGGTTGGGGAGGCTCAGAAACTGGGAGCTGGTGCCTACGTCAAGAAGCCCTACGTGCTGGAAAGGATCGGTGTGGCTATTCGAGATGAATTGGCTAAGAAAAGATGAGGGCATATTCAACAGTACAAACGGAAAGTATCGATTTTCAGCAAGATTGGCGGCATTTGTTTGTAGGTGTTGTCATTTCCGGCCACATTCTTGTTCTTCTCATGTCGGCCTCGCTGAGTTCCAGGTGAAAACTGCAAAATATTCCGTCTGAAAATTTCCGTTGTCCGCCTCGAATGCCTGCCTCCTAAACCTCAAACGATGGCCACCCCGAGGGGATTATCCGATCCACCCCTTCAATGCTGAACCGGAAGTCCTCATATTTCCAAAAGAGACCGGGTGGGGTCTTTTTTCTGATTAGCAGCGAGGGAGAAGGGGCTGATTGCTGATCAAGACGGCCACGGCAAGAAGCACTGGTCGGGCGATACGGCGTAAAAAACGCGGTGCAGGCGGAAGGGAGTACTTCCTTTAGTTCCTCCAACCGTCGTCTTTTCAGCGTGAGCGAGGGCGGACGCTGAGAACCACGGGCAGGGTAACGGTAATCATCAGAACGCCGACGAAGACGAACGGCCAGCGGTATTCCCAGGCAGAGGCCATGATCCCTCCGAACAAGGGACCGGCGGCCATCCCCAGGGCGGTCATGGATGAGGTCAGTCCGTATGCCTTGCCGTAACTGTTCGGCGGGATCAGACATCCGACCAGTGCGTTCATCGTGGGAAGAATGCCCCCCGCCGCCAGGCTGTACAAAACTCGAAGCAGAATCAGATGTAGGATGCCCTGCGCCGCACCGTGCAGGATCATGCTCACGGCTGTCAGGAGGAGATGGAAAAGCAGTATCCGTCGGTATCCGCAAAGCAGAAGGGATGCCCTTCGGGAATTCAAAAGATTCTGCATCAAGCGATTCAGGGAAGCGGGGCTGACCATAAGCGACTGATACTCCCCCGGGGGCGCAGGCTGGGGAATGATAGACAAGAAAGGGAAGTGCCAAATGGTAGCTTCCCCGTATTGTGGTCATAGACCGTTGGGTATGAGAAGCCTCAGGCTGCTCTCGTCCCGCTACCCGAAATGGCGACTCCGTACTCGCCATCCTTCCTGTCTGAAGTGCCTGGCCAACGACAAGGGGCATACGATAGGAGAATACAACCACAAGACGAAGGCGTTGTAAAGGGCTCAACCGCGCCACAGGGTCAAAGACGGCATCCAGACTCCGAGGATCGATGGAGAGGATGCAATGAAAGATCGTGGGGGTCTAAAATCTACGATCTCTTGGAGGCATGGCAGAGTAGGGGCGCAGGGAGATCGTGCTTCCTGGGTGGATTTTAGGAGCCACACGGGCGGAGGATTGATGGTAGGCACCGGTGGAGGGTCGGAGAGCAGGATGAAAAATCTTCCAGCGGCATCCAGGTCGGGTGGCGTCGTCAGGATTATCTGGCACGGCATGAATGAACCGGATTATCCGGCGCAAGACAAAACCCTGGCGATCTTTGCCGGGGTTTTTTATGGCCTGAAAATAAAAAAGCGGGACAGGAGCGGGATAGACTGGCCATTGACAAAAAAATGAAAAGGGCTTGCCGGTCGTTAGATAACCCGCAAGCCCTTGTTTTTATTCTGGTGCCGGAGCTCGGAATCGAACCGAGATGCCCTTGCGGACGGGGGATTTTGAGTCGATTTATTGGATAAGGCGATTTCCCATCAAAAATAATGCCTTATAAATCAATAGCTTCCACCGGCACTTTGGATTACATTTGTTTATCTTGGATTTTTTACGGTTGTGACGGTTACAATTTAGTTACAGTCCCCCACCGCAAACTTGCCCTCCTGGAATGTAATTTCCTGTCGGCGCCTCCCCAATTATTTCACAGAAAATCAATACGATTCTTAAAATCTGCCTGCGTTGCCAAGCCGATTTTCTTCAATAGCCGCTTGAGTGTTTCTCCAATAGGCAACTGCTTGGAAACGATAATCCCGCAATGTTCTTTGTTTTGTGTCGCATACTGATTATGCAGCAGCACAAAGTCCCTGACATTGAACGTCACTAAACAGCGTTCTTCGTGGACGGCAAACGCGAGTTGCTCGCTGTCGGATCTACCTTTTCTTTTCAGGTCTTGAGCATGAACGACATCAAATCCCCTCTGCCGCAAGGCATGCGCAAGGCCGGTGTGGATATCCTCATCTAAGAACAATTTTGGTTTCATCGGCCGTCGTTGTTAATGTCCCGGGTGCGCTTGAACCTGACTTTTCCAGTATTCAACATTAGCTTGTTCTTCCAGATCCAAATTAATTTCGTCCTGATGGTCAAAATAATAAGCTAACGCAGAATGAACCTGGGACGGGGTCAGATGATGAAGGCTATCGAGAATTTCATCAATACTCATGCCGAGCTGATAATATCCGGCGATGCTGTTGACGGTTATTCGCGTTCCCTCGATGACCGGCCTTCCCCCAGCTATACCAAGATTCGACGTGATATAAGGATATTTAATTTTTCTTGCTGCAAGCGACATGTTTCACCCTCCCGCTGATTTTCTGAATCGGTCAAACATTTGGAAAGTAGGCTCAAATAATCAACCATGTTCTGGAGCCAGAATAGAGGAGATGCAGGCAACTGTCAACTTGAAAATTTTTTGCCGGTGCATATTTTCTTTCGACTAACATGCTTCCTCAACAAATATTCTTTGTCCATATTATCTATAGTTTCTCTGTTGTCTGTGTTTTTTGACTTCCTCAACCGTGAACCTCTACCATCGATCCAAAAACGGAGGTTCCTATGGAGAAGGCAGCGAGCGTCACAAGCAATAAGGCAAAATGGACGGTCATGGTCTACATGGCTGGGGATAACAACCTCGACGGGGCTGCACTCCGGGACATTGCGGAGATGGCCAAGGTGGGCTCCACGAAAGATGTCAACGTCCTGGTCCAGCTCGACCGGATCGAGGACAAGCTGACTCGGCGCTTCCGGATCACCAAGGGCGGCGGTTTCAAGAAAGACTGTATCGAAAGTTTCGGCGACACCAACACGGGCGATCCGCAGATCCTCTATGATTTTGTCCGGTGGGCGGCGGACAACTTTCCCGCCGATCGGCATTGTCTCATTCTCTGGAACCATGGCAGCGGTTGGTGGGAGGAAGACAAGGGCCGGGCAGCCGGTTCCACGGGTCAGAAACGCCACAACCTTTTCCGTCATGCCCTCCCGCAGGCACACCGCAGCATCTGTTATGACGATACCTCGGGCGGCGATGCCCTGGACAACCGGGAATTGAAGGTCGTCCTGACGGGGATCTGCACGCTCCTGGGCAAGAAGATCGACCTGCTGGGCATGGATGCCTGCCTCATGAACATGGTCGAGGTGGCCTACCAGCTCCGGGATTCCGTAAACTACATTGTCGGCTCGGAGATCGAAGAACCTTTCGACGGCTGGCCCTATGCCGAAATCCTCACTTACCTTACCACCAAGCCTGCCAAAGATACCGCCTCTTTCGCCCGGGAGATCGTAAAGCGCTACGTCGGCTCCTACCAGGGAAAGAATGAAACAGTCACCCAGTCCGCTCTCGATGTAAGCCGCATCGCCGAGATGACGGCCAAGGTCGATGCCCTATCGGAAATTCTGCTTGCCTCTCTTGAGGACGAAGCCAAACTCATCGAGGTTGCCTGGACTCAGAGCCCCCGGTTCTATGACGACAACTATATCGATCTGGCCTGCTTCATCAAGAATCTGCGGAAGAAGACCAACGCCGATATCCGGGCCAAGGCGGACGATCTGCTGACAGCCCTGAAGGCTGGAAACGGCAAGGCCATTCTCAACCAGGGAAAAATTGGCCGGGAAGTCTATGGCACCTGCGGCCTGTCTATCTATTTCCCCGGCTACAAGATCAATACCGCTTACCAGCACCTGGATTTTACTACCGACTGTAAGTGGGCAACCTTCCTGGAGAGGTACCTGGCATGAACGGTAATGATGTTCGTATGCGACGTCCCGTTTTTTATCCCTCCCCCTCGACGGGGGAGGGCAGGAGTGGGGGTGATGCCTCTTGCAGGTGGGACAGCTTGATTCAGCAATCCGTGCAGAATCTCTGGCCGGAGCAGGACTGGAGCTTGATCAAGTGCCAGATGCGTCAGGAGAGCGCCTTCAATCCCCGTGCCGTGTCCCCCTGCGGCGCCATCGGCTTGATGCAGATCATGCCGGCGACGGGAGAATCCCTGGGCCTTACCAAGAATATGCTCTTTATCCCGGAGAAAAACATCAAGGCCGGGATTATCTACCTGAAACGGCAGTATGACCGCTTTCCGGAGATCCCGGATTATCGTGAACGGCTCAAATTCGCGCTGGCTTCCTACAACGGCGGCCGGGGCTACATTAACCAGGCCGTCGCGCTGGCCAGGAAGGAAGACGCCCCCTGGCATACCTGGGAAGGCGTCAAACCCTATCTGGCCAAGAAGGATTGCATGATCGGCGGCAAGCATCCCGATCACCGGCAGATCATCGCCTATGTAGGCCGGATCTGGGCGGACTATTTCCGCTTCACTAATCCTGCGCCCGAAGTTGTCATTCCCGCGCAGGTGGGAATCCAGTCCTTGCAAGACTCGCTGGATTCCCCGGTCAAGCCGTGGAATGACAGAAAAGGAGTTGCCATCCCCGTGCAGACGGGAAACCAGGAGAATGAAACATGACTGAAAGCGCCGAAGGCGGCTTCAACATTTACGCCCAGCTCCTCCTGGAGAGTATCGCCAAACTCTCCGGCCAGACGGAAGAACTGAAGAAGCAGTATGCCGCCCTGGACAAGACGATCTGCCTCTTGAAGCAGTCTTACGAGTCGAATCTGCTGGCCGATCACCAGGCCTTTCAGGATCTCATCGCCAAGGTGCAGCGGATTTCCGACATCGTCGAGGAGCTTTCCT
>Ga0247840_10011254_pt1 | contig 10940 bp, 5 predicted proteins | sample LaCruzMarch2015__FD_192404 | JGI IMG/M metagenome (GOLD analysis project Ga0247840, IMG submission 192404) | Freshwater microbial communities from meromictic Lake La Cruz, Castile-La Mancha, Spain - LaCruzMarch2015_17m | ecosystem: Environmental > Aquatic > Freshwater > Lake | place: Spain...
GATTATCTTTTCCGGGAGGGGGAGATTCCCGGGGGGGAGCTCATGGGGGGGAGCACTAAGCTTCATACCCAAGAAATGTGCCAAATCAATAACTATATAACAATATTAAATACAAAACGTCTGTAAGTGCTGCTATTGTTGGGGTTCGTGAATTTGAATTGTTTTTTTGGAGAACTTCTAAGTTGCTGTAAAATTAGCAATTTGTAGGATAATTCCTACATATGTGCGGTTTTGTCGATACTTATTGTTGATTGGTAGTAAAGTAAAAAATGTGAATCTAGGCTATTGACTGCGCTTGCTCTTAGTTTTGTGCGTAGACAACATAGCCCTTAAACCCTAGCGTTGAGAAGATATGCTGAAGGCTTTCTGCATCAATATTTTGATCGACAGTGAATTCACAGATGTGGGTTTTGGGTGATATCGAAATAGCGATCAGCCCCTTTATTTTGGAGTCGGTAATTTTCTGAACAAAGGATTTTATTTCAAGAGAGTCGTTTGAAGTCACAATTTCTGTAAAACTGAATTTCCGGTTATTCCCTTCTACTGAAACGTTTGTTACGGCAGGATATACATAACCCAAGGAGTACAGTTTTTTGTCTAATTGACGGTAAGAATATACTGATTGCCTTTGTTCAGCTTTAAATGACACAAGTTCCTCGGCAGACATGGTGTTGTAGTTAACGATTCTGGCAGAAGCAGTGTTTCTGACTGTCGCCCTCGTTTCTTGTGCTTGCAGGGATGTGCTGAGCAACAATAGCACGACTAAGAACTTGCTCCGGGTATTCATTTTTGGCGTTTTATGAATTAGTATTAACAACAAATAACCCCCCGGTCTTTGAAGCTAACCCAATTAATGTGCCAAACACACAGCAATATACAGATGCTGTATTCGTAGTTGCATGCCTTCCTAGATAGCATGCGTTATTAGCGGATAAGGATTTTTGTATTTAAAGTAATGTAATACTTAAAATTGTAGAAAAACAGAAAAGTTTGCCTACAAATGTGCGTTTTTGTGTAGTGTTTTTGACCGATAATGGACAGTTCTGCCCGCCTTAATCCTGTTCTTTGGGCTTGTTAACTTCTTTGGGAAACAGCACGAAATTGAGTCCACTTACGATATCACCTTCAGTAGAATTGTTGATTGTGAAATCAATTTTTGCAGGACTAGCTGTATAATCCAGTTTGTTCATTTGGACAGAATCAAGGGTGGCAGTATATTCACCTGGAGCCAAACCAAGGTAGTAGATGTAGCCATCGGATTCGGATAGTGTTTGAACCAATAGTTTGGTTTCGTTCTTCTTATATATATTGACAAGAATCCGGCCCAGTCCTGTTTGTTTTTTCTCGTTATTTAAATAAACCATACCGCTGATTTCCCCAACTGCGATAACGGGTATGTCAACACGTTTAAACTGATTGGGATCTATCATGATTTGATAACGGGTGTTTTTGAATTTCCAGGCAATATTCTCTAAATCATTGTCATTAAATTCAACAATATAGGATGTAAATGCGTTCAGGTCCGGAACCCTTACAATTGAGTCCCGGTCACTAAATTCAGGGCGGCCACCCCGAATACTCATATAGTAAATTTTTACCATCTTTTCACCCTGATCAAAGATGCCGTTCTGATTCTGATCAAGGAAGGGATAGAAGGCAATACCACCTTTACCTACAGCGGAATTGTTGCTTTTGTGGACATATTCATTGCTACCTGCGAAGGCCAAACTGCCTTCTATGCTTTCACTGAGTGTTGAATTGTATTTGCTGTATGTAGTTGAAACACTTGTACGGGCAAAGGATAAGTCATATTTGAAATTCAGATTAACATAGTTGTCATTGTTCAAAAAGCTCCTTTCATAGGAACATGACAGGTAACCCATTGGGATTCTCTTTTCTAACTCTGCTTTACTACGGATTAAGCTACCTTGATTTGCATTGACCTGTGATGAAACTAAGAGGTTGTATCCACTTTTGAATTTATAGGAAAAAGTAAGGTCTGAAGTAACATAGGGTGATATCTCATTGATCCAGTTGATTTGTGTAGCGGAGTTAATACTAAACTGTTTTAGATACATGGATAGCATGACATTTCCCTGGTTATAATAGAACTCCTTGTAAATGAGCCGGGAGTAATCAAGTTTTACCAAACCACTGATTTTTCTTATTCTTACCGGCATGGACAGTTTTATCTTCCTTTCTTCTGGTGCATGGGTAAAGGTGGCTTGTTGACCTTCGACATATTTAGAGAAATCTATTTCTAACAAAGTTTCTTTGCCCAAATAGTAGCTGATAATTCCCTGACTCTTAACACCATGTGCATATTCAGCGTGGATGGTCATTTTACTGAATGGTTGTAATGAGGCTTTTGCAAAGGGGATGTAAGGGCCATTTTTGATGGAAGACAAGTATTCAACACCCCCGCCAACCGTTAAGATCCGATCTACACCATAATTAAACTCGGCTTTTCCAAAACGGCTATGCATGCTGTCTTGCAGCATACCACCAGAGACTTCATATTCCAATTCGTTTGCCGGCATGAAGGTGTAAGGGATATTCATCACCCTTTCCTCAGAACGCTCTTCTCCCATCGGACCATAAAACTTAAGTTTCATGGTATTGTATCCATAAACGATTGGGACTTTGAAAACAAAAAGGCCGGATGCATCAGCTTTGGTGAAATTTACCAGTACATTGTTGATGTACAATTCAACAGTCCAATTTGGTTCTGTAAACTCACTAATTGTATAATACCCATTTGCTTTTCTTAGCGTTGTGGGCGAATTTTTCATGGTAAGTCCAACAAGCGGAGAATTAAAGTAAGCGATGGATTGGGTAGATATCTTTCCTGCCTGGGCTTGTTTTATGATTTTCTTATCATTGTCAACCCATTTCCATATGTATTGTAACTGTCGATTGTCAAATTTCTGTTGACTGTAATAATCGATAGAGACATCAGCCTCACCAAAAAGGAACTCAGTGCCTAAGGCCAATCTGGCACGCATATTTGTAGGACCATTCCAGGTCTGGTAGGACGTTAAAGCCCAATCCACGTTGCCTGCTTTAAACAAATGGTAGTTTCTTTTGATCGTTGTATCTGCGAAAACTTCCCCTTGAACCTGGGAGAGATTGGTTCTCATTTTTTCAATACGCTGTTCCTTTACAATAGGCAGTTCAAATTCAGATTCAAGCTTGATCGAAAGGGTTCTGTAATTAAAGGAAAGTTGAATACCGAAGGCGTCTGTGAGCAGTTTAGATTCAATAAAAAGGCTGCCTAATTCTTTCACCAATCCATTGACAGATTGGATAGTTTTTGCACCCACTTTAATCTCACGGTTGTTATAATCAATTAAATAAGTGCGTTTTTCTTGTTCTATAAAACCACCGATGCTATCACCTCTCTGTCCAACCAGGCACTGTATTTTTAATGTTTTAAAGAGATTTTCAACATTGACATAAAGCAGGTTGTTGTTGGTGTAAATTATATCGATATAAAAATCTTTAACTCCATCTACAGTAACCAATACAGGGATTTCATCATAAACAAAAGGTGTAGTCTCTTTGTCAGGATTGTAAATATCCTGTCCATATCCATGAAAGGCTTGTGTGCAAAGGAGAATACACATAACAAGGGAGAATTGCTTCAACATAGTTCTCCAACCATGCCCAATATGCACGCAGTATGTATTAGATTTACTGATGTTATTGGTTATCCTCATTCCCTATTCCTGGTTGAAGGTTATTTCGAAACTACCTGAATAGGTTCCCTGTGGCGCAGTTCCGGGCACATGCAAAGTGCCGCCCACCCGCAAAGGCGTAATAAAGTTGCAGTCCGCATTTGTTGCGAAGTGACAACCATTCGGCCCTTTCTCAGTGGGGCCAATATCTAAGGTTAATGTACCTCCATTGCTGCCAATCAAGGTGGTTGTTGGGATGAAGGTGATGTTAACATTTCTGCCCTGGCAGAGTTTAATTTCAAAAATAGCAGGTTGGGCAGTGGGCGCAATAGAAAGTAAAGTGATTCCGCCTGTACTGCTTGTGCTGCCATCATAGCCAACTGTAACTGTCCCGCCTGCACCGGTGACGCAGAAAGTGCCGAAATTAATTGACTGAGTTGCCTGGACAGAGATGGCCCGTTTTGGTAATTCAGGTTGTGCTATTACCATGCTGGCACAAAAAAAGAACATCGTTGTTAAAAACAACGATTTCAGGATCCTTTTATTTGTGATAGCTTTAATCATTAATCTGTATTTAATCTAAAAAATGTGTGTGATTAAATCACACTATTTAATTTCTAATTCTCCTTCAGCATACACCATAAATTTGGTGTCATCCGGGCTGGTATAACGGACGGTGATTTTACCTGGTTTCAGGCTTTGCCCGGGTTCCAGATTTAATAGCACAGAGATGTTTCTTTTCGTTATGTTGGTATAAACGCCAATGCCTTTAACCAGGCCCAACTGAACATGCTTTCCTTCTACTGGATAATAATCAACGAGGATGTTTCCATAGGCCGAGATATTTCCTTTTCTATGAATACTGCAACTCAGGTTTTGTTTAGCATCCGTGTTGCTGATTAGTTTTATATCACTAAGTGAAGCATTTACGTTGGTTTCTCCAACACGAATGATAACAGGAATGCTCATGCCATAAATCGGGATAAGTTGCATGCTTAATGATGTGGTATCTTTGGGTTTGTTATCCATCCCAAGCGGTTTGTAATTTTTTTCTGATCTGAAATACAGATGTGATCGATACTCACCTGTCGGCATTTCTGCTTTACGCCTGTATTGTAACATAATCACCTGGGGTTCTCCTGGTGCCAGGGTTACAATTCGGGGGAATATTCTCAAATAGGGATCGGCAAACATTTGACCGCTATCTGCTTTCTCAATGGTGGTAAAACTGCCATCTTCATTCATGTTGTATTGTAAAAAAGAAATTGAGAAGGTGGCAGTATCTTTTCCAACATTGACGAGGTTAAGTTCTTCTTTTTGTTTCGTGCCTTCAAACAACACACGCCTTGGCGTAATAAGCAGGTCGCCCTGGGCGATGGATTGAACATTCAACCCAAGACAGGAAATCAACAATAATAACTGCAATGTTTTCATGGCAAAGTTTCTTACTAGAATTTGGTATGATGCATCGAAAAACAAAATAGGGGGAAGACCAATAAGCCGGCCTTCCCCACTACATTGAAAAGAGAATTAGTTATAAGCAACAGTAACGTTAAAAGATCCAGCATAAGTGCCGGCAGCTTGACTTGTACCTAATACCAAAGTAGCTCCAACTGTGAAATTGTCACCACTACTGATGATTGTTCCAGCAAGACCAGTGCCTTCTGAAGCAGTCTCAGCATTGAAACCATTTACAGCCATGGAGACAGTACCGTTAGAAATTGTAACGACACCGTTTGCTGGTAAAGTAATAGCATAAGCATAGCCTGTTTCTCCACCAACTGTATAAGCAGCAGCTGTAGGAGGAGCATCCTGAATTAAAAGGTCAATGTTTGCAAGAACAGAAGAAGTCCTTCCACTTGTTGTAGAAACACTAACATTTACAGGGGCTGTAGGTACAGACATTGTTCCAAAGTCAAGTGGTGTAACAGCTGTAAGGGTGAGAGCAGCAACAATCTTAGCATTGGCAGTGTTGCTTGCTGATGCAAATTGTTGAGCAAAAGATTTAGTAGTGAAACCTGCCATCATGATAATTGCTGCGATAACGATAATTGATTTTTTCATTTTGATTTTGTTTTTGATGATTTGATTAGGGTTTTGTTTTTTTGTTTATTTTTTTAATGGTATTTCATTTTAAACATTGTTTTTCAATACCTGGTAATGAGAAACAAAGCGGGATAAATTAATGTCCCTGGGTTTTCTTTTTTTTGTCTTTTTCTTTTTTTCTTCTTAGAAGATAAGAATTGATTAATTATATTTTTTAGTTAATTTTTTGTTATTGATTTTCGTTATTAAAATAGAGTTTCCGGCTGATGGTCCCCTGGGGGTTTTCGAGCCGTACTATGATGATTTGCGATTTTAACATGAGGCTGAAGCGCTGCGTGCTTTCGGCCTGCACTGTGCCTTGCAGCAGGATTCTGCCAAGTGCATCATACACATACATTCTGCAGTCTTTGGCAATTAAACTAAGGTCGATGACCAATTGGTCTCTGTCATTAAAAATCCTGGCGGGAAGTTCATTGTAGGTAGCACGACTATCTGCTCCGAAATGCAGCACAAAACGGGATGCATTATCGGAAGTTGATGCATTGAAACTATAGGTGTTCTTTGCTTTCAGGTTCTGAATACAATGTTGTTGAATATCTTCCAACATTACGATTTCAAAATCTTCAATATTGAAATTTATATTCAGGGTGTAATTCCCGTCTTTGCCGGCCTTAAACATAAGAGGTACTGAGGGGTTGTCAATTGTGTCGCTGAGATAACGGATGGAAAAAGCCATATCTGCAGTTGGGAGATAGAGGCTGGGAGCTGCAGTTACAGTGCTGAATAATTTTTTAGCACCACCATCATTCGTAATGTTCCCAAATTGTAAACGAACTTCATCGAAACCTTTTTCATCAGCAGACTCAACAATGGCACTCACTACACCTGGGTTGCCTGCTGTTTCTTTAAACCAGTTTCCCGAGCCGGTATGCAGACGGATGCTATTGTCCATTCCGAGGTTGCCTGCAGTGGATGCCTGCACAAAGAAGGCCTGCATCGGTGCAATGTATCTTGTCACGGAATTCGTGCCACTTCCTGATGCTGAATTGCACACACCATAGTTGTTGGCTGCCGGGTTCCAGATCCACATGTCGTAGCCACTACCGCTGTTGGTCAGCATGCCGCGTGACCAGCCTGATGCAGCCTGCCAGTCGATGGAAGAAGGGTAGGGGTTGCCAAGCAGGGTAAAGCCTTTGAGACTGGCTGTTGTGCTTCCTGCTGTGACAGGATAGGTCAGGCTGCCATTGTTCAGACTTCCTGCAAATTCTTTGGTGGGATTGAGTGCCTGCACGGAATACAGATAGCCACGTCCTGTCTGGAAATTGCCGCCTGGATGTATGGTACTCCAGTTTACTGCAGAGCTGAGGTCAAGTTGATAGATCCAACAGCTAGTGGGCTCGTTCCATGAATATAAGTCGTAACCTGTGCCATTACCATAAGTTCCAGAAGGTAACCAGCTGCCATTCATAGGCTGATTGGAAACCGGAGAAGAGAGGAAATGCCAGTCTTCTGCTGCACCACTGATATAGCGTTTCATTGTAGCAGGTACATTGCTGCTGTTGTGCATCAGAGAAGCAGTCCCTGTGGCATCTGAAAGAAGTAGCATACCAGCATTGCCCGCATTGTTGGTAAGGCTTCCTGATACTGTCAGTGAATTTCCTGCTGCGATTGAAAAAGTTTTTCCAGCATTGATAAGCAGGTTGTTGTTCACAGTAAAGCTTGTGTTCAGACTGACTCCACTGCCATTGTCGATTGTAAGATTATAGGCCCTGTCATTGAGTAAGGTAGCTGCCTCAATGGTCTGGACTGCGCTGCCCGCATAAACGAGTTCAGGGTTGTTGGTTGTGGCATCCAGGCGACCTGTGGTGGCTGTTAATGTATTCAGCAAACGCAGACTTCCATTAAAACCAAGGTGGAGGGCATTGTTAATGTCCAGATTAAATACCTCGTTGTTATACAAAGCACCTGCAGGGATCGATTGGGCGGAAGAGCCTGAAAATGTAAGCATTGAGCCACTTGCAGATGCATCAAGCTGTGCCCCGTTGCTAAAGTTCAGATTACCTTTTATTGTAAGGGTAAAACCATTGGTGACCATACGATAAGCGGCCTGTGCATTGGTGATGTCGGTCACTGAACGGTTTTGGTCAAGTTGGCAATGATTCGCAGGGGCATCATCGAAAACAATGTTTGCATCCACTGCCGGTACAACGTTCTCGGTCCAGTTGGTGGACAGATTCCAATCGTTGCTGATGCTGCCCTTCCATTTGTTGATGCCACGTTCCCATGCTCCCATGCTGGGGGTAAGGCGGGTTATACCACCAAAGTCAAGGGTAATACCGGTGCCACTCACGCCAATAAGGTTGATCCCGATTTTATAATTTACAGCAGCGGTGCCTCCGGCCATGTTAAAAACAGGATCCAGTGAAGTGCTATTGACATCACGTCCGGTCACTATCGGCAGAGTGGTTCTGTTTGCAGTATTGTAATAACCCAAAACCCCACCGATACCGTTGACATAATAGTCATTGTTGTTTAATGTTAAATTGGTGTTGACCGCATAATTAAACCAGGCTGCATAATGTAAACTGGCTCCGGCAACTGTAGAACGGGTATTGACAAAGACGTTGTTCCTGAAGTTACGTGTGTTCGTGGTAACCGCGCTATAAAAGGCATAAGACCTGTTGGTACTGCCTGTTGTCAGGTTCCCTGAAATATAAACAGTATTAAAATAAAGGTTGTTGTTGTTGCCTGCAGCCCCGGTTTCAAAAATGCCAAACACTGTTGTTCTGGAATCTCCGCCAATGCTGATTATATTGTTAGCATAGGTTGTTGCACCACTTGCGATTTTGATCCCGTAAATATTTGCTGTGGTAGAAGTCGCACCTGTAACTGTCAATCCATTGATGAAATTTCCGGATACTGTATTGCCTGCTGTATTCCCAATAAAATACATACCGGTAACATTACCTGCAAAACCGGCAAATGTGTTCGAAAGATTGTAAATTGTATTGCCGGAAATGGTTTTCAGCCCTGTCGTTCCGCTTAAGGCAATTCCGCAAACTGAAGCGGTATTGTTTGTTGCAGTATTGGCGTTGCTGTTGGTAAGATTCCCAACCACATTGTCGGAGACGGTAAGGATTCCTGCTGTTGCAACAATGCCGCAAATCCTCCCGGCATTAGCAACAGTAGCATTGCTCGTGCTGTTTTTAAGGTTCTTAATTGTGTTGAGCCTGATTGTAATAGTACCGGTACCTGCATTGAGAATACCAAAAACGTTTTGTGCATTTGCAGTGCTTAATGATGCTGACTCTATGCTATTGGCTGTGATGTCGCTGCCAATGTGGTTGTTGCTGATGGTTGTTGTGCCGGCTGTATTGGTTTTGTTAATGCCATAAAAGTGGGTTGCAAAACCTGCATTTCCATTGGTCGTCCTGATGGCCCCAATAATGTTGTTCTGGCAATCAACAGTGGCGGTACTTGCAATGTTAATGCCACAGAAGATGACTCCGGTTGCGCCGGCACTAAACGCAATGGAAGCGTTTCCACTGGCAGCTCCGATAATGTTTCCTCCCGTTGTTCCAATATTGACGGCCCCGGCTGCAACATTAATCGCAGTCCAGGCTGCATTACCGGAATTACTCCAGCTAATATTCTGTATCGTATTGTTCTGCACATTGCTGGATGTAGCCGTTCCAACACTCAGGTTGATCCCGGTAAAGATGTTGTTGTTTGCACTTGTCTTGGTCCATGGCGTTCCCCCGCAGTTTGCAGCACTGCCCCCGATAAAGTTATTGGAAACGTTAAAGTTTACACCGGTGGTGCTGTTAATTTGAATGGCAATATAGGCAACGGCAGCTGTTGGTGTGTGTGTGCCAGTTTCATAAAAACTGTTGCCACTGATGGTCCAGGCTGAATTGTTTGCTTGCAGGTTAATGCCATTGGAAGCGGATCCATTGTGGAGGAAATCGAAGAAGTTATTGTTGCTGATGGTGTTGCCACTGTTTGCAAAGCCTGCGGTTCCTGCGGAATAGAGGGCATTGATCGGATTGTTGCCACCTGCATTCGTAATGTCATTGTTGTCTATCGTGTTTGAACTATTTCCCAGTGTTGCTGTCGTTGTAGAGAAAAACAGTATCCCGGAGGATGTTCTCATTTCAGATCCCTTAATGACACAATATTTTACTGTATTGTTGGTCGCATCATTAATAAAACGCAGTGTTGAAGTGGAGGCAGTTGTTGAGGTACTTGTATTGGTGATGGTAAGGTCTTTGCTGCTACCTGTTGCGTTGACGCGGCCATCAATCGTGACATTGTCAGCTCCGTTCAGGTTGATCAGCGGGCCGGCATAACTTCCTCCGATGGTAGCCCCACTCACTGTGGGATAGAGTGTCAGCGAGCTCCATAGGCCTGCATTTAAACTATTGGTACCTGTTTCAAAAGGAGAATCTCCGGATATCGTGACAATGATGGTTCGGCTGCTTTGATTCTGTCCGTTAATGGCAAGAAATGCACCTCCGGCATTGGTGAGGGATGCATAATTGCCATCAGCAGCATTGGAACCTGCAACATTAATGGTATAGCCATTGATAATTGTTACTCCTGTTGACGCAACAACCTCGCCACAACCACCTGCAGCTGCGATGGTATAAGTGACAGTATAGCTGCCAATTGTGCTGGTATTAGGGGTTATTGCGCCCGTACTTGCATTCAGTGTTAAGCCTGCAGGCGTGGCTGAAAACACGCCTCCGTTCATCCCAACAAGTGTGACATTTTGTGCTGTTAATACTGAAGTATAATAAGGTGAACCTGCATAAGAAATCGTGGCTGTCGGGTAAGCAGTGATGGTGATGTTGGTTGTCGCGCTAACCTGTGTACATCCACTTCCGGCAGGGATAAGGTTGGTCACTGTATAGGTACCGGCCGTGCTTGCCGCAATGTTGATCTCGCCGGTGGCAGTGCTGACAAATACCAATCCGGCAGTTGAGGAGAAAGTACCCGCAATGCCGGCCCCAACAAATGCAGGGCTTGGGTTGGATGCACTGATGCAATATGAACCGCCCGGATAAACAAATGTTGCAACTGGCAGGATGGTAATACTAACAGAGCTGTTCACAGCAACTTCGGCACATCCATCAGTGGCAGGGATTGTATAAGTAACGACATAGCTACCTTCTGCACTGGATAGCGGAGTAATGTCGCCACTTCCTTCATCGAGGT
>Ga0247840_10011256_pt1 | contig 10940 bp, 9 predicted proteins | sample LaCruzMarch2015__FD_192404 | JGI IMG/M metagenome (GOLD analysis project Ga0247840, IMG submission 192404) | Freshwater microbial communities from meromictic Lake La Cruz, Castile-La Mancha, Spain - LaCruzMarch2015_17m | ecosystem: Environmental > Aquatic > Freshwater > Lake | place: Spain...
GATAATTTCTTTACCAGATTTAGAATCAAGATTTCCGGTTGGTTCATCGGCGAGGATAATTTTGGGATTATTAACTAAAGCCCTGGCTATGGCAACACGTTGTTGTTGACCGCCAGAAAGTTGAGCTGGGGTATTTTTAATTTTGTCTAAGAGACCAACTTTGGTGAGCATTTCTAAAGCAATTGGTTCACGTTCTGATTTGGGAATATCGGAATAAAGTAGAGGCAACATAGCATTTTCTAAGGAAGGAGTTCTGGCTAAGAGATTGAATTGTTGGAAAACAAAACCAAGAGTGACATTTCTGATTTGGGCTAATTGATTTTCTTTTAATTGAGAAATATCCTTATTTTCCAATAAAACTTCACCAGATGTTGGATTATCGAGAAGACCAATGATGTGCATTAAAGTTGATTTACCAGATCCAGATGGACCAGTAATGGAAACAAACTCCCCTTCCATTATTTTTAGAGAAACGCCATCTAGGGCATTAAATTGACTGTTGCCAGAAATGTAGGTTTTAACTACATTCTTTAGTTCAAGAATAACTTTATTTTTTGATAACGATTTGGTCATTTTCGGTGATTCCTTCTAAAATTTCAACTTCAGTGTCGGTTTCAATGCCAATCTTTATAGTTTTTTTAATTAAATTTTTATCTTGATCGAGAGTAAAAACATAAGGCTGATCTTGGTCTTGGTAGACAGCTTCAATGGGAATAGTTAAAGTGTTGGGAATTTCTCTTAGAATAATATTAACATCGCCATCCATGCCTAATCGATAATTATTTTCCACAGATAATTCAAATCTGACTTCGTAAACAGTAGAAGTCTCACCATTAACTGGAGTAAAAGAAATATAAGTTATTTCTGAATCAAAAAACTGATCAGGGAAACTATCAATTTCAATTTTAGCTTTGTCTCCGACTTTTATTTTAACAACGTCTTCTTGATCGATTCGAGATTTAAAAAAGATACTTTGAGGATCAACAACAGAAATAATATTATTGACAGGGGTAATGTTGATACCAGGATTTGGTTGGTCAACAGCAACGACAATTCCAGCAATTGGACTATATAAATTGGAATATTTAATAGCTAAATCGCCTAATTCATAACTAACAACAGAATTATTAAGAGTATTTTGAGATCTTTCGAGAATTCTTTTTATTTCAGTGGTGATAATGGAATCTTTGTATTGGTCGGTGGTGTCATAAAAAGTAGTGGCAGTATTTTTATAATTATTAAAATCAACTTCAAGTTGTTTTTTTAACTGATCTTTATTGAGGCTGGCAACTGTTTGATATTTTTTTACTTGATCCCCTACCTTGACTCCAACCCAAGACAATTGGCCGCTGGTTTGGAATTTTAATTCGGCTTTAGAAGTGGCGTCAATAGATCCGGCGAGAGTTATTTGTTGAGTTAAATCCTTTTTTTGAGGATTAATTAAGCTTTCTGTTTTAGAATTAAATTTTTGATCATCATTACTATTTTTAACTTTAAAGCCAATGAATAAGGCAGCTAAAATGACAAAGATAATAATAATTTTTTTGAGGTGTTTTTTGAAGAATGACATGGTCGACCTATTATACTATAAATAGGCTTATTTCTCTTTTTTTAATTCCTTTAATTTCCACATAAAAAGTTTATAGGGGGTTTTAATGGCGCCAGGATTTTGGTCTTTAACGAAATAACGAGCTTTTTCTAGAAGCTGTCGATCGATTGTTTTGGCTAACCGAAGATAAAGAGATTTGTTTTTCCAATCACCTAATTCTTTGGCAAGTTCGAGTCCATAAGCCTGAAATTCATTTTTGACATATTTTTTACGTTTTTCTAGGGTTTCTTTAAATTTGAATAATTGTTCACTGATGGGAGTAGCGGGATTTTTAATCATTATTTTGAAGATATAAAATATAAGCCTGACCGTCGGTTAAAAAACTATTGCCACTGCTTTTTGTACCGTACATTAAACCAGTGAGATTAATTTTTTCGAAAGATTTTAGAAAATTGGTCGATTCTAAATTATTTTTAACTTCTTCTCTTTCGTTATCGACCATTGGATCAGTGGAGTGAAAAGGAAGAATAAAAATACCTTTGGTTTTAATTTCTTCGTCAAAATGGGCAGTGCCAATCCAAATTGATTGGTTACCAGAGGTAATAAAATCAGTTTCCCAAAGATGAAGATGATGACGAGAACTAATGGAATTTTCCGAAGTTGGTTTTCCGTAACCAATTTTATTAGGTAAAGTGTCCCAAAAAACTGGAAGACCTGGGGTTTTAGGATAAGATGTTTTTTTAAAGAAAGACACAATAATTTTTGAATAGGATTTAATACTGGGACCATCTAAAAGATACCACCCGGAATTGATAAAAGCTTGATCTAGAACATTTCTACTACCAACAATAATGATATTAATCGGCTCGGCGGGCAAGCCAGTTATAGATTCACTTATTTTAGGTAAGGTAGTGAAAAGCTTAGTATTAATTTCATTGGTTTGAATAATTGTTTTAAGGGTTGGACTAATAGTAATGGTTTTTAGTGGGTGATTTTTATAGAAAGAATAAACAAAGAAAGAAAAAATAATTATTAACAAAACAGTAATTTTTAGAATAATTTTATGGTTTAAGTGAATTAAAGTGGTTATTTTTTTAGGAAATTTTTTTCTAATATGAGTGATGGTAATAATCATGGAAAGCCAAGCTAGGCCAGAAGTGTAACTGGCTAAAACATCTGAAGGCCAATGGGCACCGAGATAAATTCTGGAAACTCCAATTAGAATTATTAAAATAATACCTAAAATTAGGATAATAATTTTAGATGATTTCTTTTTGAGACTGTCGAAAAGAAAAAAAGTGATGAGACCGTAAAAAGCGACAGCGACAAAAGTATGCCCACTGGGAAAACTGTAACTGGTTTCGGTCACTAAGGCTTCGGTTAAGGGTGGACGGGGTCGATCGATAATGTTTTTTATTATCCAAACAAAAAGTTCGCCGCCTAAAACAAAAATTAGAAGACTACGAAAATAGGACCATTTTTTAAGTAAAAATAAAATGATTAAAGAAAAAAGAACAGCAACAACGATTACTTCACCTTTGGCTAAATAGGTGACAAGAAGCATAAAATGATTTAATTTTGGAGTTCTTAATTGACTGGCTAAATTAATAATTCTAAGATCAGCGTGGATAAGAGCTTCTTGACCAATATAATCTTGAATAATGCCAAAAAATAAATAGATAAAGAAAAAAGTAATTAAACTGCCAATGGTTAGATAAAGGCCATATTTTTCATTAGGAGTAAGACGTTTTTTAATAAAGTTGAAAAAGCGAGGATGTTTTTGACGGAGATGTTGAATTTCGGGGTCGTTTTTAATTCCGTGATAAATTGATTTAAAGACTGATTTGATAGTTTTTACCATTGGGGTGGACTTACTGGGAATTGAACCCAGAATACGTCAATGCGAATGACGCGTTATACCGTTTAACTATAAGCCCTTTAATTAGATTTTAGATTGTAGATGATAGATCGTCGATCTTTTTAAAGATTTCAGGGATGAGATTAGTTATTGTATCGTTTTCTTCTTTGGAAAATGGTTGGAGAACATAATCTTCAACAGGAATATTGTTTTGGGATTTACCAATACCAATTCGGATACGATTGAATTGTTGAGTTTTGAGATTTTCGATGATAGATTTAATGCCATTGTGGCCAGCTGGACCACGGTCAAATTGAAGACGATACTCCCCTACTGGTAAATCAAGGTCGTCGTGAATGACGTAAATATCTAAGGGAGAAATTTTATAAAAATTAGAAATTTTTTGAACAGATAAACCAGAATTGTTCATATATTCAGTGGGGATGGCGATTATTGTTGGGCGAGCACAAGACTCGCCCTTACACTCGTAGATTTTGGCGGAAAGTTTTGGCTTTTCTTGGAGGGGCGCATTATAATGCGCCCTTACATAATTTAAAACAATTTTTTGGCCTAAATTATGGCGAGTATTTTGGTATTTTTTATCTGGATTGCCGAGACCGATGATAAGTTTCATATAATTATTTTAGCATTAAATGGCTGATATATATAATAGTATAAAGATAGTTATTGTTATTGATATCTATCATTTGATATAGATATATACCCTAATCTTAGGCAAAAGTAAAATTGGTATCTATATTAGCAGTCTAACTATTCGACTGCTAATTTGGCAAACTCAGCTTCGGTGATTATTTTGGTGCCAAACTTCTTGGCATTTATGAACTTAGAGGAATTGGATTCGGTTTCGTTAGTAATTAAATAGTCAGTATTTTTAGAGACGGATGAAGCTAGTTGGCCACCAAGAATAATTATTTGATCTTCAATATCTTTGCGAGGTTTTTCAAGAGAACCGGTAATGGCGAAGGATAAATTTTTTAATTTATTTGAGGTAGAGACGTCCCGGCGGGGCGTCTCTACTTTTGTCAAAATTGATTCGATAAAATCTTTTCTATCTTGAATACCTTGATAGATTTTCTTGGCTAAAGTGATTTGAATTCCAGGTAGAGCTTCAAGTTGTTCGACAGTAATATTTAGAATTTTTTCTGGACTGTCAAAGCCAAGATTAATTAGTTGGACAATTCGTTGAGAACTGAAATTAGGAATAATGGCGGCGTTTAAAATTTGTTTTAAAGTTAGAGTTTTTTTGTTTTGGATTTCATTAACAATATTGGTTCCAGATTTAGTTCCTAATCCAGCAAGGTTTTCAAAATCAGAAACTTTTAGATTATAAAAATCACCTGGAAGGCGGAGCAATTTAACTTGATAAAGTTTATCGATGGTTTTTTCAGAAATGCCTTTAATTTCCAAAGTGCTACAAAATAATTTAAGAGAACCGAGAATTTGAGCTGGGCAGTTTCTAATGTTGGGACAGCGAAGAAATTTATTATCGATAATTAATTTGGTGCCACAGGAAGGGCAAACTTCTGGGGCAATAATGTGGCCGGGATTAATTTTAGTAATAACGTTTTCAATATGAGGGATAACATCTCCCCTTCTTTGAATTTCAACGATGTCGTCGATGTTAATATTTTTTTCTTTAATTAAATCGTAATTAGCCAAAGAGGCAAAAGTGATGATCGCTCCAGAAATTTCAATTGGATCGACTTCGGCAACAGGAGTGATCGTTCCCATTGGTCCGATTTGCCAAGTGATATTAGTAATTCTGGTTTGGGAAGAACGAGCCGGAAATTTGTAAGCAACTTGACCCTTTGGACGATTGTTTTTAAAACCAAGTTGTTGTTGTAAATTAATGTCGTTGATTTTAATAACCAGACCGTCGATTTCAAAAGGATAGTTTTTACGTTTTTTGGTAAGAAATTCTTGATAAATAGTTTCGATTTGATCAAAAGTTTGACAATGAAAATTTTCAACAGTGGTGAAACCGTGGTGTTTTAGAAAAGATATTTTTTCTGTTTCGGTTTCGAAACCCACCTGTCCTTCGGACATCCTCCCTTGAAAAGGGAGGACATAAACATCATCGGCGTAGAGACTACAGAGTTCAGAAAATTTACCATCAAGGCGTTGGGAAATACCAGAGACAGCATTCCGGGAATTAGAATAATTGTCTTCGGGGGCTTCATTTAATTTTTCAAAATCTTTATCCAGCATGACGATTTCAAAACGAACTGAACCGGAAAAATCGTCTTTAAAATTGGAAACAAAATTTTTCATTTTTACCACATTTTGGGTAATAACGTCCCCGGTTTGACCATCACCGCGAGTAATGGCTTCAATTATTTTTCCATTTTGATAAATTATTTCCAAAGAAATACCGTCACATTTTGGTTGAACAACAAAGTTGGTATCAATTGGAATTTTTTTTAATTCAAAATAATGGATCAAATCGTCAATTTTGTTGACTTTGTTTTGAGAACCCATGGGAATGGAATGTTTCTTTTTGTCGAAACCGGAAACAAAACTTGAAGTTCCGGCTTTGGTAAAAATACGGTGATAAGGGTTTTGTTTACGTAAAATATCTTCGAGAACATCAAAAGTGTGATCATCCATGATGGGTTTACTGTCAGTGTAATAGGCTTTTTTGGCATCTATTAAAATTTCACCTAATTTTTCAGGAGATATATTTTTTAGTTCAGGAGAATCAAGGGTGATCATTCTTAATTATAAGCTATTTAGGCGTTGGCGAGACAGTAGTAGGCGCCTTTGGTGGAACCGCGTTTTTCAACTGCACCACTGTCAACGAGTTTTTTGAGATCACGCCAAATAGTGTCGTCGGAAACCATGGGAAGAAGTTGTTGAGCGTCTGGCATTCTTAAACCGCCAAATTGTTGCATATATTCAACTAATTTAATTTGTCTTTCGGTTAAATGAAGTTGTTTACCGCCAAGTTTTTGTTTTAATTTAATATCACGAGAAAGTGATTGAACTTTAGCCTTAACACGGGATAATTCAATGGCAACTGCTTCAGTAAAATAATTAATCCAATTAGTTAAGTCTCTTTTAAAAATATCAGAAGAAAGTTCATGGGTGCCTTGAAGAGCATTGTAGTAAGTTTCGGCGTTGCGATCAAAATGTTCTTCAAGAGAAAAGAGACGACGAATATCATAGCCTTCAACATAAAGTGGCAACATAGCAAAAGCACGACTGACACGACCATTACCTTCAATAAAAGGATGGATGGCAACTAGAACATATTGGGCAATAGCGGCGCGAATGGCAGGGTGAATTTCGCGAGAGGAAGAACTATTGAGCCAATCAGTAAAATCAGCAATTAAATAAGGAACTTCAATGGCTGGGGGTGGTCGATGAGCAATTTCGCCGGTGCGAGTATTTTTTAAAACGACTTGTTGGTGACGATATTTTCCACAATCGATTTCAGGAATAACCTTAGCTGTGGTTAATTCATGAATTCTTTTGATAATGGTTTCACTGTAAAAAAATGGTCGGCTTTGATTATTGGCAAAAGCAGGGACAGTTTTTTCTTCTGGAAGAGGCATATCGGCATCATAGAGAGACCAAAGTTCTTCGAGATAAGAAACTACATTTCGATAATTAATTACTTCTTGAATGTCGCGTTCACCGGCGGTGATTTTTTGACCTTCAACCAACTTGGCAACTTCTTGATAAGTTAGATCGTTACCTTCAATTCTGGTACCAAAATGAACAGTACGAACAATGGCCTCTTGTTGAAATTGTTTTTCGTAAGCAGGAATTAATGGAGCTTCATCAATAACAGCTTTGGCACCCTCGATGGTACCAATGTTTCTGAGAATTTGATTATTGATTGAAAATATGGGATAAAACATCTGAATAGAATTATAGCATCTTTTAAAAAAAGGTTAAGGGGAAAATGCGGGAATTGTTTAAGCTAAAAAAATATAATCTAGTGCATTTTTAGGGTCAATATTGGCATTTATCATTTGAATAGCTTTGATTATTTTTTCGAGAAGATATTTATTTTTTTGATCTGGATTTTTAATTAATTCTTGCTGATAGAAATAAAGTTGATTTTCAAGTAAAGGTAAAATATCTTCTTTGTTTTTACCTAATTTTTCGGATAAAGTTAAATCTTTAATTAAATCACCGGTGATGATGATTTCTTTTTTAGTTTTAATATCTGATTTTTCAGAAATTTTTATGGTTTGGCAACGAGAAATAATGGTCGGTAAAATTGTTTTTATTTTATTGGTGGATAAAATAAAATAATTACTTTCACCCGGTTCTTCAAGATTTTTTAATAAAGCGTTTTGAGATTCAATATTTAAATTTTCGGCTTCAAAAATAATAATAATTTTACTTTGGTGACAAAATGGTTTTTGGGAAAGAAAATTATTAATTTCCCTAATTTTTTCTACTTTCCAACCTGAGTTTTGATTAACTAGAAAAATATCGGGGTTATTTTGATCAAACCTATGATTCAAATCAGAACAGATATGACCTATTTTGACGTAAATAGTGTCTTTATTCTTAGCAATTATTAAAGTTGATGGAAATAGATTCATAGCGTATGATGATTATATATTATGAATGATTCTGCTTCAAAGATATATAAGAACTTAAAAGAAGTCCTGTTGGATAAAGGGCTGATTACGCCGGAAAAATTTAAGGAGATTGAATTGAGACAACTTAAGACTGGAGAAACAGAAGAAGAAGTAATCAAAGCCTTAAGATTGGTTCCAGATATTGATTTTATTAAAGCAAAGGCTGATTTTTTGAGAGTTCCCTTTGTGGATTTGGAAACGATTGGGTTTTCACCAGAAGCGTTAACTTTGGTACCGGAAAGTGTAGCTCGAAAATATAATGTAGTCCCCTACAATCTTGATGCTAAAAATAAAATTTTATCAGTAGCGATGGTTAACCCGTTAGATTTGGAAACAATTGAATTTTTAGAAAAAAAAGCAAATTTAAGAATAACTGTGGCCATTGCTTCAGAGAAACAAGTAGTTTCTTTTGTTAAGGAAAAATATATTAGAGAAAAAAATATTACATCAGAGGTAACAAGAGCTTTGGATGAAAGAAAAAATGAAAAAACAGTTATTAAAATAGATGAGAATAAAGTAACATCAGAAGCCCCAGTGGCAAAAATAGTAACGACAGTTTTGGAATATGCAGTTAAATCGAGAGCTTCTGATGTTCATATTGAACCACAGGAAGATAGTGTTAGAATTAGATATAGAATTGATGGTATTTTACAGGAAAAATATTTATTACCCAGAAATGTGCACGATGCAGTGGTGTCGAGAATTAAAATTTTGGCTGATTTAAAGATTGATGAAAAAAGAATTCCTCAAGATGGTCGTTTTTTCTTTTCGACTGATGGTAATGATGTGGATTTGCGGGTATCAACACTCCCAACAACTTATGGAGAAAAAGTGGTAATGCGGTTGCTTAAAAAATCTCAAAAAGTGCCAACATTGCAGGATTTAGGATTGAGGGGTTTAGCTTTTAAAAATTTAATGAATGCAATTCAAAGACCACACGGAATTATTATTGTTTGTGGTCCAACTGGTTCTGGTAAAACAACAACTTTATACTCTGTTTTGGATATTGTGGCAACGTCAAGAGTAAATGTGGTAACAATTGAAGATCCAGTGGAATATCAAATGAAGGGAGTTAATCAAGTTCAAGTGAATGTTCAAGCTGGATTAACATTTGCTTCAGCTTTAAGATCTTTTTTACGTCAAGATCCTAACGTCATAATGGTGGGAGAAATCCGTGATCAAGAAACGGCCGATTTGGCAGTTAACGCAGCTTTAACTGGACATTTAGTTTTTTCAACTTTACACACCAATGATGCTTCTGGTGTACCTCCACGACTTTTAGATATGGGAGTGGAACCATTTTTGTTAACATCGTCTTTAAACTGTATTGTGGGTCAAAGAGTTTTGCGAAAAGTTTGCAAAGATTGTGTGGGAGAAATGGAAATTCCAGCTGACAAATTACCTGAACTTAAAAATACTTTAGGCCCAATTTATGACATGATTGAAGATAAATTTAAAAAGGAAGGAAAGAAAATGACTTTGCCAAAAATTGTTGGTTGTGAAAAATGTAATAATACTGGATATTTAGGAAGACTTGCTATTTATGAAGTTATGCCAGTTAGTGAAAAATTAAGTAAATTGATAGTTAGTAAAGCAGCCGCTTCTGATATTCAAAGAATAGCAATGGAAGAAGGAATGTTGTCGATGAAACAAGATGGATACGTTAAAGTATTAGAAGGAATGACTAGTATGGAAGAAGTTATCAGGGTGGCGCAATATTAGTTAAAAGTTTATCAAGTTATAAAGTTTATAAAGTAAAAATGAATGTAAAAATAGAAGAAATTTTAAAATATGCGGTTGACCACAAGGCTTCTGATGTTCATTTAATTCCAGAAGTGGCACCTAAAATTAGAGTTAATGGTGAACTTTTAAATGTAATTGGGTTTGAAAAAACCACAAAGGAAGAAATAGTGGAAATGGTTTTATCACTTTTAAATGAAAGACAACTGGGAGTTTTTAAAGAAACAAAGGAATTAGATTTTTCTTTTGAAGCAGTAGATGTTCGTTTTAGAGCCAATGTTTATTTACAAAACGAAAGTCCAGCTTGTGCTTTGAGATTAATTTCCTCAATAATACCGAGTTTTGAAGAGTTAGGAATTCCAAATACTTTGAAAAAATTTGCTAAATATAAACAAGGTTTTATATTAGTAACTGGTCCAACTGGTCATGGAAAATCAACGACAGTGGCGGCAATTTTAGAAGAGATTAATAATAGTATTGGTGGACATATTGTAACGATTGAAGATCCAGTGGAATATTTGATTAAACCAAAAAAAGCTATTATTTCTCAGCGAGAAATGGGAGCAGATACAAATAGTTTTGATTTAGCTTTAAGATCTTGTTTAAGACAAGATCCAAATGTGGTGTTTTTGGGTGAGATGAGAGATTTAGAGTCAACATCTTCGGCTTTAACAATTGCGGAAACTGGACATTTAGTTTTTTCAGTTCTACACACCAATTCGGCGGCTCAAACAATTGATAGAATTATTGATGTTTTTCCGGTTGGCTCAAAAGATCAAATTAGAGTTCAATTAGCAACAGTGATTACAGCCATCGTGTCACAAAGATTAATACCTGCCATTGATGGAGGAAGAGTTCCTATTTTTGAAATTTTAATTGCCACACCAGCAGTAAGAAATGTGATTAGAGAAGCAAAGACTTTTATGATTGATAATATTATCCAAACAAGCTCAGACATAGGAATGATAAGTTTTGATGCTTATTTAGCCAAAATGGTTCTTGAGGGAAAAGTTTCAGAGGAAGTGGCCATGACTTATGCTACTAATGCAATTGAATTACAAGGAAAATTGGGACGCCAAAGAATATGACAAAATTTTTTTATAAAGCTAAAGATTGGAATGGAACAATGGTTAAAGGGACTTTGGAATCTCAAGATAAAGATGCAGTAGTGGAA
>Ga0247840_10011258_pt1 | contig 10938 bp, 11 predicted proteins | sample LaCruzMarch2015__FD_192404 | JGI IMG/M metagenome (GOLD analysis project Ga0247840, IMG submission 192404) | Freshwater microbial communities from meromictic Lake La Cruz, Castile-La Mancha, Spain - LaCruzMarch2015_17m | ecosystem: Environmental > Aquatic > Freshwater > Lake | place: Spain...
TCTTTTTTAAATAAATAGTTTTGTATTACAAAAAATTTATCTAATTACACACTTTTGAAAATTTATCCACTTTTAATCAATGCATTTCGCAATTACCTATATTATAGTTTTTTAGTTATAAACACGTTTTTATTTTTAGTTAAAATAAAAACTTAATCCCACCGTTTAATTCAACAATAGATTTATAACAGTAAAAAGAATCCTTATTTTCTATTGCTGTCTATTACCAAAAAACCTCATATTTTCCACGTAGTTTTAAAATAGCTTCGATAAAGAAATAATCACCATAAATTATTGGCACCTGCCCTAAATCATTATGATACGCTATCATCCCATGCTTTAAAAGAGCCTCTTCATCCTCTTCCCAGCATCCACACTTTTCATCTAATGCTTTTAAGATTTTAAATGCTGCTCCCATGTATAATTCAACTTCAAATTCACCTACATATTTGGCTATTTCTATCAGCCCACATGCAGCTATTGCACCTGCTGTGGAATCCTTCTTCACAGGCTCTGCTGGTGTACGAAAATCACATAATGGTATGTAATCATCGCAAATATTCGCTATAAAATAATGTGAAACCCGTTTTGCTATATCTAAATATTCTTGTTTCTTTGTATATATATAGCTCAACATAAATCCGTAAATTGCCCAAGCCTGTCCCCTTGACCATGACGAACCACTCTCATATCCTTGTCCTTCTGGAGTTTCAAGCACCTCTCCAGTATCTTGATCAAATATTACTATATGATTTACAGAGCCATCTGGTCTGATAAAATCCTTCATTGCTTTATCGGCGTGCCTCATTGCAATAGCCGCAAAACGCTTATCTTTCACCTGCTCGCTTGCCCAGTAAAGTATTGGCAGATTCATCATGCAATCAATTATTCCCCATCCAGCGTTGTCGCCATTCCATGCCCTTATATATCCGCCGTTGACATTATAGCGTGAAGCTAACGTACTTGCAGCAAGCATTGCACGTTGTCTGGAATGTTCATTTCCTGTTATTTTGTAATTTGCAACAGATGACAGGCTCCACATAAACCCAACATCATGGTGCAGTCCATCATATGATGTCAAGGCTTTATCTAACATTTGCTCTATGCACTCTGCTGTCTGTCTGTAAAATTCATCTTTAGTCTCAGTATACATAAGCCATAAGATCCCAGGCCAAAACCCATTGGTCCACCATGCAATATCATTTCCACCCCAGTCATCATATTTTCCGTTTTTAGATATATGAGGAATGCAAACTCCTATTCTACGGCTTGTCTTAGCAAGCTTATTCTCTATTCTTTTCCATAAATCATCTAACCATTCTTTTTCTTCTAATAGGTTATTGTACACAGTCAAGCTCCCCTTATTATACCGTTTCTAATATTTTGCAATACTGCTGCAAGAAAATCTCCCATTTGTTTATTTCCAGCCAAGTTGGGATGTACCCAGTTTTCTTGCCGTTCAACCTCTTTTGTACAGTATTCATTAACCTGTTCCATTACTGTATCAAAGCTATTATCTGTATCAAGCCCTATTAACATCGCACAAACATAAATCCCCTGCATTTCAGAGCTTCCATTATCCCACCTTTTTAATATTTCCTTACCCACCATTTGCATATTTCTGCGATAAATTTCAGAATTGCCGTTGCAGCCTGTCCTAATGCCCCACGCATCCTGACTTGCTCCTGTAATGGGCAAATTAATAATTATTTTTATACTGCTATCGTATCTTTTTATTGCGTCTATCATAGTTTGTATGCCTCTTAAATAGCAATTTATATCCTGTTCGGCACATATTTTAGACTGAAAATCATTTGCACCAAGCAAAATGCTGACTATATTTGGTTCTCCGCTTACGTATGCACAGCTATACCGGTTAATGTACTTTCTAAAACTGAATTCCCATTCAAACAATCCATCCATTACCGCCCAAAGTCCATTTTCCCTTACAAGTAGCTTTCCGCCATCTATATCTGGATCAAAAACCACATCTCCATTATGTGGTAGTAAAGGGTAGCCGGTTTCATCAAATACAAATGAACTGCTCTCACCCTTCCAATCCTTTGCTATCATTTGAAACCCATGAAAATCATAAGCTTCAGGCAAATCATAGCATGCATTTTTCCAAAACTTCACATTTCCCAAATATCTTTCGCCGCTAATTACCTTAGGAAACATAAAAGGAGAATCCAAACCATTTTTATTCCCATACGAAAAATATTCCCTGACACTCCAGCCGCCTCGACCTTCTGTGCATACCTTCCCACCATCGTATGTACGAATACCTACTGTTTTTACACCATTTAAGCTTTCCTGTACATGTTTGGGATATAGTGCCATCCTTGTCATACTGTCACCTATTGATACATAGCATAAACATCGCTTGCAAATTGTGGCTCATATGTGCAAAGGCTTCCTGGCGCATGCAGTACTCCTGGAGGTACATCCCACCCTGTGTCCAATTTTAATTTGTATGCTCTTGACAAATCAAGCAACTTGTTATCACCTTTTGTGAAATTTTGTGGACTTTCTTTAACCTGTTCCTTTGCGACTTCGGGATTGATTCCGAAGAAGGTAAAAGGAAATTCACCACCATGGTTGTTACATTGCGATGGGAAGAAATACATTTCAGGTTTACCTGCTTCATTCACGCGCTGTGCGTGCTCATATCTGTGATGAATGTGATGTGGCAATGGGCCTTGGTTATCAAAAAACTTTGAAAACATTGGCCATCTTTTATACTTGTCCCACAAATCTTCACCGATAAATTCACCTTTTAATTCTTCGACAGCGTCCTTTAGCAACATTTTTTCGCTTCCATCTTCAGAAACAATATAGCTTAGCCCCTCATCATCGGGTGTTTTCGGGCCATTTTCAGCATGGGTGGTGGAGGCAAACCATCTTTCATCTATACCACCACGCTCCAAGCCTAAAACGTAATAATCATCGGGGTGTAGCTTGATTCTTTTTGCTGGACGGCAAAATGAACGAGGCACCCACGCAGGTACTAAGCGTAAAACTCCATTCCCTTCATTTAACAACTTTTTTGCGATTGACATATTAAAAAACTCCTTAAAATTTAATTTTATACATATCAAAAATATGTAAATCTTCTGTTTTGAAACTGATATATTCACCATCATATGAGAAATCTATTGCTTTTTGACTTGGCAACAACACTACTTCTTTTGAGTTTATATCTGACTTTACTGTAATTGTAAATCCAGCAACTGATGAAATTTCATCATCCTCGCTTAAAGAAACTACGCTGATAAGGGTTTCATTATCACAATTAAAAGAAACTAATTCAACATTTTTTGGTGCATCGCTCAAAATAGAAAATGTTTCCTTCGGTTGAATGGTATATATCAAATTTAATAGCACTTTTTTATAATCTAAAATGGTTTCTTCCTCCAAAGGAGCTGCAGACCATATTACATTACCCTGACCATATTTTTTCATTACAACAGCTGGAATATCTGTCAATATTCCAGGAGGATTTGAATGAATAGAGGCAAATTTTTGTTCATCCTGCTTGGTGTAAGGCAACACAATCGTTGCTAGCATTTCCGCCTCCGCAACGCCCTCTATCACTGGCAAACGATAATCGAACGGAAGCGGGTATTTGGAGCTATAGTTCTCGAAAAGTGTTTCATATTTCTTTTTAGGTGCAATATAAGTAACCGTCTCATCGGTATATCCACTTTTTTTAGCATTCAATAAGTTTTTCAATAAAGTTGGTTCCTCTGCCCCGCTGAAATACAAATTTCCGCCATTTTCAACATATGATATAATTTTATTAATGTTTTCATCGCTGATGGTGTTAGCATACGGTATGAACAATAGCTTATATTTATGCAAACCATCTAAATTGTCGTTGGAAACTACGCAAAATGGAATGTGGCTTTCAATCAAGGTTTTGGAGGTGTTTATAGCACCGGTATGGGCACCAAAATTTTGTCCTTGCAAGTTACCTTTTCTTAATATATTGTAAAACACTGCGAAGTCTTCAATCATTTCGCCTTTCAAGTACGGCTCATATTGCATTTCATTTCCGAAGATTTCGCCGATAAGTGTATACGCTTTTTTATTCATTGTACCAACTGGGTCTATGGCATCAATCACAAGCATCGCGCCATGATGTGCGCAGGTAATCATGGATGTAACAGTCAATTTATCCTTTGACTTTGTAATTGTATGACGCAAAAGATCTGGATTGCATCGGCATGTCATGTATTCAAACGGCTGGTTTTTAGTTATATTCCTATAAAATTTGCACGCTACAGACTGTTCCAAAAGCCCACCATACAAATCACCTCCGCTATAATCACAGGCATCATTAACCAAATTGGTGCACCATAGCGAAGAATCTGTGTTGCTACAAATCGATGTAGCAAAATTCATTACAACCGTTACATTGGGTTTTATTTTTTTCATCTCTTTTGATACAAATGACGTAAAATCTCCCATCCATTGTTGACGCTTTTCAATATGCAAACACCAATTTTCATCTTTTAAGTTTTCAACTGTTGGAAGCGTACCACCTACTTCACTTTCCCATCTATTTTGACAGGAAGGACAGTAACAGGGGTGTTGCCAAAACGGCATATCAAAAAACATGCCTTCAAATTCAAAATAATCAGCCATCTCCTGCAATTGTCGCACAACAAATGATCGGTATTCAAGGCTATTAGGGCAGCAGAACCCATACCGCCCTCCTTTATCAAAAGCGGTTTTGCCATCCATATCAATCATGCGTGAAGCTGGAAATTGTGTGTATGCCCAATTATTATAAATTAAACTATAATACCCAACAACCTGAATCCCTCCGCTATGGCACAAGTCTACCAACTGCTTCATAGCATCCTCACGCCCGATAAAAGCATTATGCATATGACCCGACTCAGTTGGATAATAACTATAGCCAACATGTGATTGAAAATAAATCATTGCCGTCTGCACCTTAGCCAGCATCAAGTTATTATAATACATCTCAGGGGTAAATTGAGATAAAAACACCTCATCCCAATCGTCAATATGCATATCGCACAAGTGTCTTCTTAAACTTTTTTCGTACCACATAATATACTCTCCTCTTTTATATTTTGCTTTAACCATGCAAAAAACTCACAAACATAGTCTTTATGCAGTTTGCACAACAACACATACTTTTCATGCGTTAAACTTTTTTAAGCTATTGAGAATGTGAAAGTTGCGGTTAATCTACTTGATATTATCATACTTGTAGGGTATAATAATAGTATATTGTGATTGCAAAAATAGTAATTTGGGTTATTACGGTGGAGGTGTGAAAGAAATATTAAATGTAGACATAAAACAGCTTAAAAAAGTTACAAAGGATTTTTATAATACAACCAAAATGAAAATAGTTTTATTTGATGACAAGCGAAATATATTATATTCATACCCTGAGCAAATGTGCCGCTTTTGTACGGAAGTACGCAAAAGCAAAGTGCTGGCAAAAGAATGCCTTCTTTGTGACGAAAAGGGGTTTAATGTATGCGACCAAACCAAAAACATCAATGTCTATCATTGTCATATGGGTTTAATGGAGGCAATTTCTGTCATTTGTGAAAATGGCATCACTATCGGTTATATAATGCTTGGACAAGTTTTGGATGTAGAAAACAAGGCGACCTTAATTGTCAATGCACCAAAAATAGCACAATGTTACCGTATAGATGCAAAAACGCTAGTAGAAGAATTGAACAATATGCAGGTGACTGACTGCGAAACAATCATGTCGGCTGCTAATATGATGGAAATGTGTGCCTGCTATTTATGGCACAATCAAATTATAAGTATACGAGCCGGTAGCCTTATACAACATTTAAACAATTACATATACGAACATTTGACTGAGAATTTATCTATTAAACTTCTGTGCAAGCATTTGAACATTTCTAAAAGCACACTTTATAAGATATCCAAAGAACATTTCCAACTAGGTATTTCAGATTATATTAGGCTGAAACGTATACAAAAAGCTAAGGATCTTTTGAAGGAAAGTTCTTTGCTTATTTCCGAAATTGCTGTCCAAGTAGGATTACCAGATTCTAATTATTTTACTAAATTATTCAAAAAACAAACCGGATTCACACCCAACAAATACAGGAAAAAATTTTACAAAGAATGACTATCGTCTTGAACTGATAACTTGTTAATCTAAATAGTAACAATTAAAAACGAAGGTAAACTGAATCAGTATTTAATAGAAAATAATCACGAGCCAATTATACCGGAAGATATGTTTTTGAATGTTCAAGAATTGAAGACTGCCAAAAATCTCAAAAAATAGCATGAATTGTTTTTTACTTTTGAAAATCTCGGCTTCACCCACAAACATTAAGGGTGTGCACTATTTCACGTTAAGGGTGTGCATAATTTTAGGGGGTGTGCGCTTATGTCAATTTTAGAATGTTTTTGGTTTATTTTACCATTATAAAAATACTTGTATAACACAAAAGAAGCCTTGAAACAAGGCTTCTTTATGTGTATCAAGCGTGCTATACGATTGTGTGGTTGCATAGCATTTTTAATACAATTATATTTTTTATAAACAATTTCACGTTGCACACCGCATAATATTTTACCTTTATACTGCTTAGAATCAAGGTTTTGGAGCAAGCCATCCAACTTGTTAAACAAATCAGATATATCCCCGCACCTTTAAGTTGTACATAACTTTACTCAATTAATTTCCAATAACCATTCTTATTTGCACCAAAACGTTCTAACCTATTCTCATCTTTTAAAAATTTTACATTTTTTTCTATATTGCGTTTAGTAATCCCAGCAACTTCAGACGACTGGGCAACGGTTATCCGTGAATTCTTCTTAATTTCTTTTAATATAATTTCTTTTGTGGAATTTATACCGTCGTTTATACCGTCGTTTATACCGTCGCTAATTGATTTATTTCTCTTAAAAGTAACTTTGAAAAAATCACTCATTTCAAACTCGGGTTCAAATAGCTTTGCTGTTTTTACCGCTTCTTTTATTCTGTTTATTCCGGTACCCATCTGCTCGATATATCTAATTCTATGTAGCATGCTCGCAATAACTGAATTTGTGGTTATGCTTACAGTACCAAAATCCTCCTTGGTTATTCCTTTCGCAACAGCACCAGGACTTGTAATATCAACCCTGTCATCAAAAATTTCAATCATAACTCTTGAACCTTTTTCAAAATAATTGCGATGACAAAATGCGTTTACAACAGCTTCACGCAAGGCATCCTCAGGTATTTCCAATACATTTTCTATTTGCGTTCCAGTAATACGATAACTTAACTTTAAGTGCTTTTTCAAAAATAATATAGCATCTTCAATATTATTTACTATACCGTCAGAAAATTATTTTACATCTAATATATAAACCTTATCATTACCTTTATATAACGCACTATTTTCAACTCATAATTTTTATTTTGAGTTTGAGTTTTCAACTTTTAAATATTTTTGATTCCTACCTGTTGGTTTTTCCGGAATTGTAGGTTTTAGAACTCCCTGCTCCAACAATGGATTAAGGATATTTTTTCTAAAATATCCTCTATTAGTTATTCCTATAAATTCTTGCATATCATTTCTCGTTCTTGGTTCATTACAATAATATATTAATTTTTTAAATCTATTATCTTGCATGGTATCTTGCGTGATATATTGCGTGGTATCTTGCGTGGTATCTTGCGTGGTATCTTGCGTGGTATCTTGCGTGGTATCTTGCGTGGTATCTTGCGTGGTATCTTGCGTGGTATCTTGCGTGGTAAGAGGAATTACTATTTTAAAAATATCATCTTCAATTAATTCGGGAGTTCCACCGGAATAAAATTAACTGTACTTATATATATTTTGTACTCCCGAACCCAACTCATCGACACGTACTATTTCCTTAAAAAACTTTGCAATAACAGGATTCTTTTGATAGGTGGAAAAATTTCTTGGATCTATTATTCCAATCCCATGAGATCTATTACTATTTTCTGTCCAAACTCTATCTTTTTCAACAATAAACTTTGCCGAACCTATAATCATATAAAATTTCATAAGTGCCATAACATATAATACGAAAGTATCATATTATCCATTTTTACGTTTGCTGTACTATGTAAGTTTTTTTAGTTCCTTTGCGTTTTTAGCTGTCACCACTTTTTTGCCGATTTTACCCTCGATTTCTTTTCGTGCATTCCCAGCAACCTGCCCGCCTTGTTTGGCAATAGTCTTACTTTCCTTAACAGATGTAGGTTTTGCTGCTTTTGAAATTTCAGTGGTTGTCGCCTCAGCTAACATATTTAAAATAAGCTCCATATTTGTCATGTTATCTCTGAGATTTTCTTTTTTCAAATCTTTTAATGCCTTATATTCTCTGGTTGTCATGCCCGACCATGCTTTTGTTATTTCATCCGTTAAAATGGCATAATCCATTCCCCGCTTAGCGCCACTTTTATCCCATTCATCAGTTAATTCTTTTCTAATCTCAATTGTCTTTAATCTTTGATTTATCCAATTAACAGAATACCCCTTTTTTAGATAGGTTTGTAATGCTCTGTCTATTGCAAGCTCCGGATCGACTGTTTCATCAATTCGTTCATTTCCCACTCTCGCAAGCCACATCTTAAAAGGTTCTGCTTTTTTTGATGGAATGGATTGAATTAATCTAAGTATTTGTTCGGTATCCATAGCATCAGTTAAATAACGCTTACCATCAGAAGCTGTCATTTTCAGTTGACTACAATTTGTAGTCAACTCGCTGCCCTCTTTTTTTAATCTAGTTTTTAGGACACTCCAATATTTCCTTGGGTTTTGGCTTTCTGTTAAAACCTCAACTATATCCATAACAGCAAAATACCATTTTTCCTTTTCTGCATCCCAATGGGTTCTAACTTCTTTTTCTTCAAATAATTTAATAGCATTTTCTTTTTTCATATAAACCCCCAACACTTTCAATAAACACGCCTTCATACCTCAAGCCTATTTTTCTCTACACATAACTGACATTATCTGTGTCATCTATTGCCATTCTCCGTCGAGGAACTTTTTTACTTTATTCACTGCTACCGAAGAATGCACAAATGAATAATAAGCACTATGCTCTCAATGTCCTTGTGAATGGTTGTTAATTTCATTTGAATCCTCATTTTCTCATATATTCCCACTCGTAAATCTCTTAATAAATCTTCGGGATTTTTTAAGCCTGAAATTCATGACCTTTGTATAAATATATTACAGAATTTTGCTGCAAAAGTCAACAGATTTTTCCATTACAAAAAATAATTCTTGCAATATAAAACCCACATGATTATTTATACATAACGAAACCGAGCGTTGCGCTATCTACAAAACCCCCTCAAAAAAATCATCAGGTACCATAAAGGTCGTTGTTCACCAGAGCAGAATAATAATTGTCAATGGTTGTAGGGGCGTTAAACAAGGTGGCAAGCAGGTACTGTCGGATATTTCTGACGTGGGTAGTGTTCTTTTTCATGGCGTCAAACACATATTCGATATGCTCGCTGGACAGCTTCATAAGCCTTGATCGCACAACTTCAGCGGGGTAATCGTCCCCAGCAATACGGATGGACTTTTTGGAGGTGCAGACAGTGTCCAGCATCAGCTCCACAATTTCGTCAAGCCGTTCTTTGTCCTCACGCTGACAAAGAATTTCGTAGTCCAAATTCTCCAAAATGGCAGACTGGTAGCGTTCTCTCACTACAATCCTATCCAATCCGTTCCCATCTCTTGAATTTTGCTGTGTACTAGGATTTGATAGGATAGGATTTGATATATTAGTATTTAATAATTTAGTATTTAATAATTTAGTATTTAATTTATATATATTTAATTGCGTTGACTTCTCCAACGTAGGCTCTCCCAATATTGGCTTAGCCTGTATTGGATTTTCCAACATAGGTTTTTCCTGCATAGGTTCTACCTGCATAGGTTCTACCTGCATTGGCTCTTCCTGTACTGGCTCTTCCTGTGCAGGAGGATTGGACACAGGTTTCTCGTAGATAACATACTCCGATTCAGTCAGCTGCCCTTTCTCATTTCTAACTCTAGAACGAACAATATACCCCTCTGCCTCAAGTTCTTTAATCGCCATTCGTATGGCATCCACTCCTTCAAGGCTGATACGCGCCAACCCTTTAAGCGTATAGTCCCAGTTCTCAGGCAAAGAGAGCATGATGGATAAAAGTCCTTTTGCACGCAAAGAAATGCGAATATTTTTCAAATGATGATTTGACATAACAGTATAATCTCTGGTTTTTTCAACTCTGAATATCGCCATATTTACAGCTCCTATCAATATATTTTTTCCACGCACAACAAAGGAGATACCTTCTTGATATCTCCCTTTACAGTTTTGCTATTTAATTATGTAATACTTAATATTTTGTCCGCCGCCTTAATAAGTCCCGAATATCAAAACAGTCGGCTTAGTGCCTTCTTTTTGAGTATCGTAAAATTCATTGTAGCCAAGTTTAGGGGTCATATACCCTTCGGATAAAAATTGCTCATTTGCAATATGCGACTGACCATTCCCCTCACTGTCAACAGATATTGCTACCAATGCATTAGGCTTATTTAGTGCCTTTAAAGCTATAATTAGTTCTCTTACAGTAATTGCTTTCATTGCAAAGCTCCCCTCAAATATATAAGCCACCGTTTATGGGTGGCTTAGTTCGCATTCTGGTATAACTCTTTTTGCACCATTAGCATTTCGACAATAACTTCAGCATAAAGGTCATTATGCACTTTTCGGTCTATTACATACAAATCGCAACCCTCAGCAAAGTCAAACCAAATATCAAAAATGCCGATGTCTTCGTCAACAGAGGTATTAAAATTAACGAATATTTCTGTTTTTAATATATCGGTATCCTTTTTACCCCATTCCCTTTTTACCAAATCTGTCAAT
>Ga0247840_10011261_pt1 | contig 10935 bp, 5 predicted proteins | sample LaCruzMarch2015__FD_192404 | JGI IMG/M metagenome (GOLD analysis project Ga0247840, IMG submission 192404) | Freshwater microbial communities from meromictic Lake La Cruz, Castile-La Mancha, Spain - LaCruzMarch2015_17m | ecosystem: Environmental > Aquatic > Freshwater > Lake | place: Spain...
TGGACGCGCGCCTTGAGGGGATCAAGAGCAGTATCGAAGCGGCGAAGGGCGACCTCATCAAGTGGGTTGCCGGTCTCCTGATCGCCCAGGCGGCGCTGGTGGCGACGCTGGTGAAGCTGCTCTGAGGACATCGGCACGAACGAACTATTCGGCGCCATCCGGCCAGAACGCGGGGTCGCTGAACGCCTCGTAGACCCACGGGCATTGTTCCGGGAAGGCGCTCAAGGGCAACCCCGTCTCCTTTTCGGCGCCGAATCGGGCAAAATCGTAGGCATCGGCGATGGATGCGTCGAGCCTGCTTTTCAGGCCGGGGTTCTCCCGCAGGTGTTTGTGCAGCCGCTTGCGCTGCTCGAGGATGGTCAGTCGCCAACTGCGGCCACGGAAAGACGGCTGGTACACCCATCTCAACAGGTGCATGAGCAACGCTTCCAGATAGGATTCCAGTCCCCGCTGCTCCGATTTGCCCATATCTTCGATTGCCTCGGCGATGTGCTCAAGGTCGATCTGATCGAATCTGCGTTCCCGCAGCAAAGCGGCCTGCACTTGCGACCAGGGACACAAAGAACACAAAGAAGAACAGATCATTGAAGCTGTTGGGCCGACCACCGTCCAAGTGCCCGGTTCCGAGTCGACGATATTCGACGCGGCTGCCCCAGAAATCAACTCCAGCCTGACCCCTTTGCCCTCAACCTGACGCCGCGCTCCCCACCCCCACCGGCTCGCCCGGATAGAGCCGCATGAGACGCTCGCGCAGATACCCCGGTACCTCGGCATCCTCCACCGGGCGCGAGGTCAGCACCAGATAGATCCCCGCGGGGACCTCCTCGTCCCGCGGCAGGATTTGCAGCGGCCAGCGGCCCTCGGCGTCGGGGCGCTCGACCTCGTCGAGTCCGTCGATGCAGACCAGGAGCGGCCCGGGCTCGCCGCGGTTCGCCACCCGGTAACCCAGGCGCCGATAGGCATCGAGCCAGGCGAGGAACCCGGCCGGGTCCAGCGACTCGGCCGCGGCGCGCGTCAGCACCGGGGCCTCCTGCTTGGCGTTGCTGCTCAGATTGAAGGCGGTCTCCAACCGCTCGCGCAGCCCCGCCAGCAGACCGCCAATGCCGGGGCGGTGCTCCTTGCGCAGATAAAAGGCCACCACCGGGCGGTTGTCCGGGTTGTCCGGCTTGAGCGGACCCAGCCGCGGGTCGATCGGCCGGTCGGCCCGCTCCAGCCCCGGCTCGGCCAAGCCCTGCACGAAGGTGGTCTTGCCGCAATGGGCCGGGGCCTGCAACCACCAGACACCACCGGCGCGCCCGGCCAGGAAGGCGGCCAGGTCCGAGCGCAGCCACTCAGGCGAGCGATAGTTGCGGTCCACCCGGGCACGGTCGAGCAGGGCCAGCACGTCAGCCTGGTCCAGGCTGGTGTCGGTGAGGTCCGCGGTGCGGATCGCGAGTCCGCGGATGGCGTGCCCCAGGTCCGGCGACTCGTCGCCGCGCAGTCGCGAGCGGTGGCCGCGGGCATAGTCGAGCAGGTCGAAGCGGCCGACGGGCGCGGTGCTGTGCAGGCTGTCGAAGACCAGCAGGTCGCGACGGCCGCAGCGGCTACAGATGCGCGCGGCCAGGAGCGGGCTGAGGTCCAGGGTGCTGCCGTCCGGCAGGTCGAGCGCCAGCGGCAGGGTGCGATCTTGGTGCCGGGTCTCCTCATGGCGCGGGTCCGCAAGCCAGTCGCGGGTGGCCGCGGCACCCACCAGCGCGATCGTCTCCACGCCGTCGCGGGCGCAGAGGCCCCAGCCGGCGAAGGCCCCGGCCACGGTCAGGTCCGCCAGGGTTTTCAGCAGCGACGGGATCGTGCGCCAGCGGCCCTCGCCGTCCATGAAGCGCCCCTCCTCAATGAACCCGGCGACCTGGCGCACCGTGTCCTCGGGGTCCAGGGTGCGCAGGCCGTGGCCGATCACCTGGTTGCGAAACTGCACCAGCCCGTCGGCGAAGGGGCACAAATGGCGCTCGACGAGGGCCGCGAAGGCCCGGATGGGGCCGTCCGGCAGGTCCGTGCGCACGCGCCGGGCCGACTCGCGCAGCAGCCCGACCCACTGCCCGGTGCCGTTGGGCTGGAAGACCTCGGCGCGCGCCCAGCGCCCGGCCTCGCCGCCCGCGGCGATCAGGGCCTGCAACAGCACCGCGGCGCTGACCTTGACCAGGGCCTCGCCCGCGTCGCGCAACTGCACCAGCGCGGGCTCCGGACCCGGCGGCAGCAGGGTGCCGTCGGGTCCGGGCCGGTCGGTCAGGTCGTCCGCCAGGCGCAGCAGTTCGTGGGCGATGGGCGCGGGCCAGGTGTCGCGCACCGCCGCGAGCGCGGGGTGCGCGGCCAGGCGCCGGCCGAGTGCGCGCAGGGACTCGGCGGCGCGCTGCTCGGGGGTCGCGGGGCTGGCGGGGCGCAGCACCCGGCTGCGGCGCGCGCGCTCGCCCGCATAGGCGAGGACCGACTGGCGGCGCGCGGCGTCGGCCTGATCGGCGTCGAGCCAGGCGGCGAGGTCGGCGAGGAAGGCATCGACCGTCGCGCCTTGGTCCTCGGACTGCTCGAGACGGTCGCGGACCGCGTGGCGGTCGGCGTCGGCGAGGGGGAAAGCGGGAACCTGGGGCATGGTCACGCCTCCGGCGGCGGGCCGGCCCAGTGGGACCGCACCTGGTGGATCAAACTCGCTACCTGCTCGGCCAGACCGTCGCGGCCAACCGCCCTGAGCCCCGCGGCAACCTCGGCAGCAGCGCTCAGGTCCGCCTCGCCTCGCGTCGGGGGGATGATCAAGGCCCGGGCACAGTAGGTCCGCGCCAGGTCGATCCGTAGCGGCAGGCTCCAGGCCGCCTCACCGCCGCTGGACAGCAGGGTGTCGCGTATGCCCTCGCGAAGGATCACCGCGACGTCGTAGTCGGCGATGGCCGCGGCTTGGTCGCCAGTGACCGCATGAGTTAAGCCGCGGTAGGCGAGCACGCTGGCTAGGTCGTTCCGCAACGGCAGACTCCAGGCCGCCTCGCCGCCGCTGGATAGCACGGCGTCGCGGATGCCCTCGCGAAGGATCACCGCGACGTCGTAGTCGGCGATGGCCGCGACTTGGTCGCCAGTGACCGCATGGGCGTAGCCGCGGTTGGCGAGCCCGCGGGCCAGGTCGTTGCGCAACGGCAGGCTCCATGCCGCCTCGCCGCCGCTGGATAGCAAGGCGTCGCGAATGCCCTCGCCAATGGTCACCGCAGCGTCGTAGTCGGCGATGGCCGCGGCTTGGTCGCCGTTGGTCTGATGGACACCGCCGCGGTTTTGCAGCACGGTGGCCAGGAGGTTGCGCAACGGTAGGCCCCAGGTTGCCTCGCCACCGCTGGATAGCAGGGTGTCGCGAATGCCCTCGCCAATGGTCACCGCGGCGTCGTAGTCGGCGATGGCCGCGGCTAGGTCGCCGGTGTACCGGTGGGCGAGGCCGCGGTTCGACAACGCGCCTACCAACTCGTTGCGCAACGCCAGGCTCCAGGCCGCCTCACCCCCGCTGGACAACAGGGCGTCGCGGACATCCTCGCCAATGGTCACCGCAGCGTCGTAGTCGGCGATGGCCGCAGCCAGGTCGCCGATGGCCGCGTGGGCGGCGCCGCGGTTCCGCAGCACCATCGCCAGGTCGTTGCGCAACGGCAGACTCCAGGCCGCCTCGCCACCGCTGGACAGCAGGGCGTCGCGGATGCCCTCGCGAATAGTCACTGCGGCGTCGTAATCGGCGATGGCTGCGGCCAGGTCGCCGTTGGTCTGGTAGCCGTTGCCGCGGTTCTGCAGCACGCGGGCCAGGTCGTTGCGCAAGGGCAGGCCCCAGGCCGCCTCCCCGCCGCTGGACAACAAGCTGTCGCGTATGCCCTCGCCAATGACTACCGAGGCGTCGTAGTCGGCGATGGCCGCGCCCAGGTCTCCGGTGGCCGCGTGGGCGTTGCCGCGGTTCTGCAACACCTTAACCAGGTCGTTGCGCAACGGCAGGCCCCAGGTTGCCTCGCCGCCGCTGGATAGCAGGGCCTCGCGAATGCCCTCGCCAATGGTCACCGCGGTGTCGTAGTCGGCGATGGCCGCGCCCAGGTCGCCGGTGTCCCGGTGGGCGTTGCCGCGGTTCGCCAGACAGGCGGCAAACCAATTCGCACCGTCCGGCTTGCCGCGCCCGGCCGCAGCCCAGGCGAGCAACAGGTTCAGCGGGCGCAAGCGCCGGTAGTTCAAGGCCTGCTCCTCCAGCCGATCGGCGTAGGCGGATTGCAGAGCCTCGGCTGCGGACCGCGCCGCGAGCCAACGCGCGGCCAGTGGCTCGGACCCCGCCAGGGCCACTGCCGCGTCCAGGTAAGGGGCCAACTCGTCGAACAGGTCCCACCCGGGCAGCGTATCCGGCGGGGCCTCGCCGTCGGCGCGGGCCTGCGCCAGGTCCTCCAGCGCGTCCAGTGCAGTGCCGGCGAGGCGCTGCCAGGCGCGCGGGAGCATGGGGGCGAGCGCCGCGTCCTGCTCGACGGCGGGACCCAGGTCCTTGAGGCCGATCCGGAAGCGGCTGGCCCCGTCGCCGCGGTGGATGGCCAGCACGCCCTGCATCTGTTGCAGGATCAGGAGCAGCTCGGGGGAGTAGGCGCGCCCGGGACGGTCGTAGAGCAGCAGGGCCTGGAGGCTGGGGAGCGCGAGGCCCGCGAAGGTCTCGGGCAACGGGGTCAGGGCGCCGCGGGTGGCCGGGTCCTCGATCCGCCCGGCGCCGAAGACCCAGGCGTGGGCACGCTCGGCGGCCCAGAGCATGGCCAGGACCTCGCGCATGGGCCCGGCGAGCTTGGGGCCGTATTTCGTGCTCCAGGTCCTTGAGCCAGTCCCGATAGAGCGCCTGGCCCGCGTCGCCCGCGCGCGCCACGGCGGCGAGCAGGCGGTCGCGGTCGGCCTTGCCCTGGGCCGCGCGCTCGGTGAGGAAGGCGACATAGGCGAAGCGCCGGTCGGCGGCGGCGACGATGGCCGCGCGCAGGGTCTGATCATCGCGCACCCCGGGCGGCAGGCGGCCCCGGATGTAGGCGTCCAGGGTGGCGAGATACTCGGCGCTGCCGAGGTCGAAGCGGCGAACGGCGGCGGGCATGGCCGGTGGTCCTGCGGGTCCGGTACCGGGGTGGGTCGGCAGGGTCGGCGCGGCGAGAACGCGACCCTGGCGGGACGATGGGCCGGGAGCATATACCCGGGGCGGGCCTGGTGCAATTTCAACGGTAGGGTGCCTTCCGTCTCGTTCCCACGCTCCCGCGTGGGAATGCCGGGCGGGCGCTCCGCGTCCGGTCTTGGCACCGGACGCGGAGCGCCCGCACTTGCTCCCACGCAGGAGCGTGGGAGCCGGAAGGGCGGCGGCGGGTGCTTGCGACCGGATGGCGCGGGGGCTAGTCTGACTGCAATCCGCTCGGAGACCCAGGCGGAGGCGGTCCGGCACCTGTGCAGCGCCTTGCATTGGTCCCCGTCGGCCCCGAAAATCTCCGGAGCAACCATTACCGAACCAGCGCCAGGGTCCCTGCCATCCCGAGGGTCGTCAGCCATGTCCGTCGAAGACATCAAGTCCCGCCTCCAGGCCGAACTCCCGCTGCTGCTGCGCGAGGACGCCGGCTTTCGCCGGTGGCTGGAGGACCTGATCCGCAGCACCGCGGTCACGCCGGAGAGCTTCGACGCACGCTTCGACCGCGTGCTGAACGAGCTGGCCGCGGATCGCGAGGAGCAGGCGCGCAAATGGGCGGATCAGGAGCGCAAGTGGGACGAGCAATGGACCGATCAGGGGCGCAATTGGGAGGCGCAGGAGCGCAGGTGGGAGGCGCAGGAGCGCAAGTGGGAGACGCAGGAACGCAAGTGGGAGGCGCAGGAACGCAAGTGGGACGAGCAAACCCGCTTCAATTTCCAACTGCTCGATGAACTGAGACAGACCCGGCTGCGCCAGGAGCAGGGCATCGGCGCACTCGGGGCACGCTGGGGCCTGGCCTCCGAGGCCAGCTTCCGCGATGCACTCAAGGGTATCCTTGAGAAGTCGTTCGGGGTCGAGGTCATCAACGTCAACGAATTCGATGACGAGGGGACCGTCTTCGGCACGCCCGATCAGGTGGAGATCGACGTCATCATCAAGAACGGCGAACTGATCCTCTGCGAGCTCAAGTCATCCATGTCGAAGTCGGACATCTACACCTTCGAGCGCAAGGTGCAGTACTACCAGCGCCGCCACGGCCGCACGGCGACCCGCAAGCTCGTCATCTCACCGATGGTCCGCCCGGAGGCCCGGCCGGTGGCCGAGCGCCTGGGGATCGAGGTCTTCGGCTGCGCCGATGGCGTGACCGGGCTCGCAACGACCTGAGCCGTCGCGGGGCGCGGTTTGGGTCCGGGTGTCGGCAAAGCCGCTCGGCCCACCTTGCACACGGCCGAAATCCTGCTATATATAAGGCTTATCGGCAATCGCAGCCGCCGATTGCCCGCCACTGCCTGACTGTTCCTGACTGTTCGGAGGTTTTCCGTGGCCAATCTGTTCAAGCGTCTCGGCGATGTCATCGCCGCCAATCTCAATGAGCTGGTGGACCGGGTGGAAGACCCGGAGCGGATGATCAAGCAGATCATCCGGGAGATGGAGGAGAATATCCAGAACGCCCGGGAAGGGGTGGTCGATGCCCTGGCCAGCGAGAAGCAACTGGCGAAGGAGCTCGAACACCAGCGCCGCCAGTCCGGGGAGTGGCAGGAGCGCGCCCGCTCGGCCCTGACCGCGGGCAATGAGACCCTGGCGCGGGAGGCCCTGCTGCGCAAGAAGGAACACGACGGCATCGTCGCGAGCCTGGAGACGTCCTGGGAGTCGGCCCGCCGCACCAGCGAACGGCTCAAGGCCCAACTGCGCGCTCTGGAGGCGAAGTTGGAGGAGGCACGGCTCAAGAAGGGCAGTCTGGTCGCCCGGCAGCGGGCCGCGCAGGCGTTCGAGCAGATGGATCAGGTCCGCGACCGCTTCCAGACCGGACTGGATCTGGATCACTCCCTGGGCCGCATGGCAGACCGGGTGGGCGAGATGGAGGCGCGGATGGAGGCGCGCGAGGAACTCGCCGGCGAGTACAGCCAGCTCGAGCGTGAATTTCTGCGGCTGGAGACAAACGTCGAGGTGGAGGCCGAACTGGCGGCCTTGCGCAAGGAAATCACGGGCTGAAGGCTGGCGGCGCCGGTTCGCCGCGACCCTTTGCCCCCTCCCCCGCCCCTCTCCGGCCGGGCGCGGGGCGGGCAGCGCGCGGGTGCGCAAGGCGCAAGACGACACTCCCGCCGGAATCGATCATTGGTCAATGGAAAACACCATGTCAGAGCGACCGAGTGAATCAGCCCCCGCGCCGGCCCGGCGGCCGGACACACCAACCCGGATGCAACGGCTGCGGCAGGTGCTGTCGGGCTGGCCGAAGCTGATCCTACCCTTCCTGGTACAGAACATCGGCTGGTTCGTCGGCGGCTTCTGCTTCGTGGCCGGGGTCCAGTTCCTGGTCGCCAATACCACCGGTTTCGTCAATGCGCTGGTGGTCTTCGGCAGTCTGTGCGGGGCGGCCGCCTTCCTGCTCTGGGCCGGTTATCAGTTCCGCCGCCGCCGCCCGGAACTGGTGGCGACCAGCAGTATGCTGCTGACACTCGCGGTCCTGCTGGGACCGCTGGTCCTGGCGGATGCGGTCCGTCTGATCGACGCCAGCCGCGGGGATGCTGTTCTGATGATGCTGAGCGTGCCCCTGGGGCTCGCGACCCTGGCCGCCTTCGCCTGGGGCGCGGCCCTGGCCGGCGCACTGATGGACCGGGCGCTCCAGGGCCGCTTTGCCTGGCTGCTGGCGGCCCTGGCGGCGGTCCAACTGGCCGCCCCCCTGGCCTGGGTCGCGCCCGGCTGGCCGGTCCTGGCGGCACTGCACGTGCTGCTCCTGGCACTGCTCAGTTACGCGCTCTGGAGCTTCACGGGCGAATGGCTGCAGCGGCTCTTCGTCGACCGGCGCCTGACGACCTGGTTCGCCGCCGGCACCCTGGTCTATACCGCGGCCGTCTCCTTCATCCACCTGACCTGGGTCTGGCCGCAACCGCTGCCGGCCGGTTACCTGGGCCCCTACCTGATGGCGCTGACCAGCCTCCTGTTGCCGGTGGACGCCGCCTTCAAGGAGTGGGTCAGCAAGTATGCCTTCCTGTCCCGGTTCAGCTTCCTGCTCTATGGCCTGTCGGCGGTGGCGGTGGCCGTGGCGGTGCAGAGCACCCCGGCGGCGCTCCTGACACTGACCATGGGCGCGGTGCTGTATGGCTGGATGACCTGGCGCTATCGGACCCTGCCGCCGCTGTATCTGCTGATCGCCTGCCTGGGCGGTCTCTACGGCTTCGCGGTCCTGTCCGGTCTGCCGCCGGCCTGGCACGGGCTGGCCAGCCTGCCGGGATTGCTGGCCTTGCTGGGACTGGCGCGCCTGGCGGCGGCCCGTTCGCGCAACCTGGCGCTCCAGTGCCTGGCGGCCGGCGCCCTGCTCCTGCTTGGGGTGACCGTCTGGAGTCTGGTCTGGACCCCCCTGGGAGAACCCCCGGGGTTCGCCACGGCCGCGACGGCGGCGCTCCTGATGTACGCGGCGGTGCGCCTCGCGCTGGCCCTGCCGCAGGCCGATCCCCGCTGGGCCGGTGCCGACGCCGCCGTGATCGTACTGGGCACCGCGGCGGTCGTCTGGCTGCCGGACTGGCTGCCGCTCGACTGGGCCTTGCGCACCGCCTTCGGCCTGCTGGCCCTGGCCGTGCCATGGGCCGCACTGGGTCTGCATGACCGCCGCCAGTTGCCCGCCTCGCGGCGGCTGTTCAGCGCCGCCGCCGTGACCAACATCCCGCTCGCCTTGGCATTGGGCGGACTCGCCCTGTGGCCGGGGCTGTTTGGACGCCTGGAGCCGATCCTGTTGCTGGCCCTGGCCGGGACCCTGCTCCTGTGGCTGAGTCTGGTTCTGCGTCGGCAATCGCTGTTCTACGCGGCGCTGGCCTGTGCGGGTGTGATCGGTGCGTTGATCAAGCGCGGCTATTTCCCCGGTCCCGGCACCGGGCTGGCGGCCTTCTGCCTGGTGCCGGTCCTGTGGGCCTTCCTGTGGCGGCTCCAGCGGCGCGCCCGCCTGCAAGGTCTCCTGCAGGCGGACCCGGATGCCGTGCCGCACCGCGCGGACCCGCAACCCCCAGGCCCGCGGGATACCGGGCTGGCCGCGGTGGTCCAAGCGCCGCTGGAACAGGCGATGGCCCTGCTGTGGTCGCTCGGCTTGGTGCACCTGGTCCCCCGTCTCCTGGAGACCACGGCAGGGCCGGGGCGACCCTGGATCGCCGCCCTGGCGGCAGCGTCGGGCCTGCTGATCGTCGGTTATTTCCACCTGTTCCGCTGGATCAGCGTGCCGATGCTCCTGGGGCTGGCGGGCCTGCTCGCCGGGCTGGGACAACTGGAGCTGACCTGGCCCTGGCGGCTCGCGGCGGCCATGCTCTATGCGCTGCTCATCTGGCGCGCGGGCGTCGCCCTCCTGGTGCGGCCCTTGACCGGGCGGCTGGCCCGGGTCCTGGGATTCACGGTGCCGGGCGGGACCGGGGGCGGCCGACAGATCGAGGCGAGCCTGCACGCCTGCACCCTCCTCACCGCCGCGGTCGTCCTGTCGGTCGTCCTGACCCTGGCCCGGCTGGGCGTGCCGATGCCGTCGCTCCTGCCGGCCCTGACCCTGTGCCTGCTCGCCTTCCTGCTGACCGGCCGGTATCACCGCACACCGCTGCACGCCTGGGCGGCCCTCATCACGCTGGTGCTCGGCGCCTGGCTGACCGCCGCCTGGCTGGCCCCGCCCGTGCTGTTCGCGCTGGGGCAGCCGGGGCTCAACGCGCTCCTGAGCCTGGGCCTGACGGCGGCGGCGGTGGGGCTGGGGTCCCGACTCGCACCCGGTACGCCGCTGGCCTGGTGGCGCACACCGCTCCAGGCAACCGGCGGCGGGCTGTACCTGCTGGCGCTGGCCGGGGCGCCGTTGGCGGCCCTGGCCGGTGATGCGCGCCTGCCGATCCTCCTGGGGCTGCTGTGTGTCGCGCTCTTCCCGGCGACCCGGCCGCTGGCGAAGGCGCCGCAATGGCGCGGTCCGGCACTGGCCCTGCTGTCGACCGCCCTGGTCTGGAGCCTGGCGGCACCGACGCACCTCGACCTGCGCACCGGGGTCTGGACCGCGGTCGGCTGGGGCCTGGCCCTCTCGGCCCTGGGCAATCTGGCGCTCCCCCGCTGGAATGCCCGCCGGCCGGACTGGGCAGTGGCAACGCCGGCCTGGCTGCTGCTGGGATTGGTCGCAGTGCTGGGCGGGGTGACGATCGGGGTCCTGACCGGCGTCTGGTCACCCGCCGCCGCGCTGGCCGGATTGGCGCTTTATCTCTTATTGCTGCAAAGCAATACGGCCTGGCCGGGCGTGCCCTGGCTGGCGGTCGCGGCCCTGGCGGGCAGCGGCCTGCTGGCCGCGGGCGTACTGGAGTGGACCTGGTGGGACCTGGGCCTGGGGCGGCCCGCCCCGAGCGGCGCGTTTGCCGCCGCGCTGCTGTGGGTCAACCTGCTGTTCCTGCTGCTCGCGCTGTGGCGGCGCCAGGGTCCGACCCTGGCCCGGTGGCTATCCTGGCGGCAGGAGGGGCTCGCGGCGCCGCTCTTTTGGATCCCCTTCGCGATCCTGGTGCTGCTGCTCGCCCGGCTGGTGCTGGTCGCGACCGACAGCCTGCCGTGGTTTGGGACGCTGCGCCTGGCGCCCACCGCCGGCCTGCACAGCCCGCTTGCCCTGTTGCTGGCGGCCACGGCCGCCCATGCGGTGTGGCGGCGGCCGGAACAATTGACCGCCCAGGTATTGTTGGCGGCGCTCGCGGTGACGGTGCCGACGCTCCTGCACGATCTGGCGATCCCCCTGGCGTGGCTGCCGCTCGGCCTGGCCCTGTGGTGCGGGG
>Ga0247840_10011269_pt1 | contig 10933 bp, 18 predicted proteins | sample LaCruzMarch2015__FD_192404 | JGI IMG/M metagenome (GOLD analysis project Ga0247840, IMG submission 192404) | Freshwater microbial communities from meromictic Lake La Cruz, Castile-La Mancha, Spain - LaCruzMarch2015_17m | ecosystem: Environmental > Aquatic > Freshwater > Lake | place: Spain...
CCAAGCTTGTTCACGAAAGGTTCGGATACAAACTTATTAATAGTCTTACTCATGGTAATACCCTCACGATAAAAACATATTATAAAAAAATGGTGCCCGCAGAGAGATTTGAACTCCCGACCTATCGCTTACAAGGCGATTGCACTACCGCTGTGCTATACGGGCATACGGCCCGGGCTAACTCCCCCATACAACAGAAGAGTTTGATCTCTTATCCTACCCCCGAGCAGCACGATCGTATCCTATGTACTATTGCCCCACCTGCGCATAGGAACGCTTGATGGGTAATGGCTCCTCGGGTTCGATTCGAACGAACAACCGACGCATTAACAGTGCGTAGCTCTACCATTGAGCTACCGAGGAATATCTACAATTTAGGCGGTGACGTCGCGACGTCCAGCCATCATACCAAGTTCATTTGCACCCACTGCAGCAAAAGCAGCTGCAACCATATAACGGGTAGGAGTACCTAGACGATACTTCTGCATAATAGTACCCTTAGAGTTCGTACGACGATTTAGATAGATCGCATAACCCTGAGCACGTAGATTATGAACAAGACCACGACCGCTAGTAACGGAGAAGCGAGACTCAATCTGGCGAGCGGTCAGCTCTTCACCAGTACGAAGAGCGTTTAGAAGACGAGTAGTTGCATTCATTTTATAATTTCCTTTCAAGCACAGCAACGTTGCTGTAATATATTAATACGCTAGTATGATAAAATTATCAAGAGGTTTTAGCGGCAACCCAGTAAGTAATATCGGGTGCGGTAAACTTAACGAACGAACTATCAGGAATGCTCACGCTATACTCTCTATTAAGAAGCTTCATATTTTCTACCTTAAAAGATACCTTAAAGCTACTTGAACATTCACCTACCTTGATCTGATAACTATCTGTAGTTGAGTTCTTATCATTACTAGCGTAGATAAGAATATCGTCGGAGTCTTCATCAGAGCGAATACTAATATCTGGTAGTTCTAGTATACTAGCTGCTTTGATTACATTACTAAGAGAAGTATAATCAAGATTAAACGTAGCTAGAATATTATTAAGAGGTACTTCCTTATAAGGTGATACTTTAATCATAGAAGGTTCAGCGTAAGTGTACTTAATCTTACTATTATTTGTCTTAATAGTAAGTTGATTATCTCCTAGATTCATCTCACCGTCAGGCATTACCGACAGTGCACCTAGAAACTTGCTTAGTTCGTAAATAGCAAATTCCCGTGGAATTTCTTCATCAATCCTGGCTATGGCCAGGATCGCATGCTCCTTATCAATAGTAGAAACAACATTACCCGGCTTGAATAGTAGAGACGGATTAATGTTATTAAAACTCTTGAGAATCTCAAGAGTCTTATTACTAAACTTCATTACTTCTTGCCTCCGATCTTTTTGCCTCCGATCTTTGATGCGTCTGCAGTTGCTGATGCCCCGATAGAAGCGAGGTCAGCTAGAGAGCCGCCAAAGATCATCATACCGACATGTTGGGTTTGCATCCACGGGCAAAGCCAGATTTTACCGCCTGCCTTTCTAAGGTGTTGACAAAACATGTAATCTTCTGAGAGATAGCGCTTGGACTCAGGGTCGATAATACAGTCAAAGTAAGCCATAATCTCCCTAGAACCGTCAAAGTGTTGAGTTCTAATATGATCTGGTCGATACCTTTGTTCGGGATACTTTTCGTCATAAAGCTCAAAAGCTCTACGGCGAATCATCATAAAGCCTGTACCTAGTTCTAGGACTTCAGCTGGCTCACCGATTGGAATAGCGCCATTACCGGCTACTGGATTGAACACGTAATCACCAACGTAGCGATCTAGTACGTTAGGATCTTCATCAGCCATACCCTTATCTACAGCTTGCTTAACCTTTTCCCATGAGATGCACTTCTTAGGATACGGTCCACCGATTACATCATAAGGAGAATCATCTGACTGTAGAGCCATAAGAGTAATAATATCGTTGGGATTAAATCCGATATCACTATCAATAAACATCATATGAGTACAATCGCTGCGAAGAAATTCGTCACAACAATAATTACGCGCACGAGTAATAAGAGATTCATTAAATAAGAAGTAGTGTCTTAGTTCAATTCCATACCTAACACACATTCCTGTAAGATCGGCAATTGAGCGGGTAAACATTCCCGCACACTGACCCCCGTACATAGGAGTTGCTACGAATAGCTTACGCTTACGTAGTTCTTCAAGACTAATCTTAATTTCCATTATACCCTCACTTTTTAAGACGACATGTTATATAGTATCATAACTTATAATTTAGTACCTAAGATTTTTCAAATACGTTATTTTTATACTTGATAGTTTTTTCAAAATATTCTATATATTGGATATGAAAAAGAGCCTCGCCCGTGCTCGAGCAGAGCATGATAAGTTTCTTACGAAGATGGGTGTTCACCCGTCTCAGCTTAAGGAGAAGAAGAAAATGGGTAATTATTACGGTGCGCGTCGTGCAGGTGCTAAACCTGTAGAAGAAAAGGTGTTTCTCGAAGACTTTTCTGCGTATAAGAATACTGGCAAGGTTAAGGGTATTCTCGCTAATCTGCATAACGAGCCCGAGTATGTTCAGCAGCAAGTCCGTGCTCTTCAGTCTCGGGTTATGCCCCTATATAATAAGGGCGGCTACCAGCTTGCTCTCAAGAATGAGGACCTATCTACTGTAGGTGCCCGTAGCCGTCGCGGCTAAAAGTTTGGACCCGTTGACTAATGGATAAGTCAACAGACTTTGTTTTATAAATAGGGTTATCGCCCCCTGCCCCCACATCGGCCTTCTAAGCCGATCCTCAACGTGGGATGGACGGTACGAGGTTCGATTCCTCCAGGGGGCCCCACACTACTATGAAGCAAAAAAAAATGTATATAAAAAGAACAAAATGTAAGTTTTGCGGATTTCTGTTTAATGGCTTGAGTACAAGTAAAAGAGCCAATCATACAAGATGGTGCGCGAGTAATCCTTCTCGTGATCGATACGTAGAAGGTTTAGTTAAAGCACGCGCAGGAATAACAGATGAATCTCTTGATAAGATGCGGCGGTCGATTATAAAAGCCCATGTTGATGGTCGTTACGCTCATTGCGACAAAAGAACGTTTTTAGGTAAAACACACTCAGAAGCTACTAAGAAAAAAATAAGTGAAAAGGCACTAGCATCTAATCACAGGAGGCTATTAAGATCTGTGAGAGAGTATACTAAGAAAGATGGTACTAAGGTATTATTAGATTCCTCATGGGAGGAAGTATTAGCTAGAAGACTTGATAGTCTTGATGTGGAGTGGATAAGACCCACTCAACCTATAAAGTATATAACTGAGGACGGAAAAACGAGGAATTATTTCCCTGATTTTTATCTTCCTCATTATGATATTTTTTTAGATCCAAAAAATCCAGCAGCTGTGGCTGCTCAAAAAAATAAGCTTGATATTTTAAAGAAAACGTTGTATAATTTAGTTATAATCTACAGTCTTGATGACTGTAGAAATTACAACCCTGTTGGTGTAGTGTAACGGTAGCACAACGGTCTCCAAAACTGTTAGTCTTGGTTTGAATCCCTCCGGGTCCGCCAAATTATTGGTCCTAGTTAAATCCAGTCACCTTCGCCAGAGATAATAATGACAGACAATATTGAAAATTCACCTGAGTTTCTTTCAGCTTTTTGGACGTGGTTTGATAACCTACCTAAGAAGCAAAAAGAAACTTTTTGGTCTTATAGCCATGATATGGCAAAAACTTTTTTTTATTTTAAGATCTACAGTAAAAATTAAGAAATTCGGAATATGCGAATTATACCGCCATATTGCTTTCGCTGGTGATTTAATCTGTCGCGAAGAGTACTAAGATTTAAACTGTTTATTTTACAGTAAGTAATAATATCGCTTACAATTTCTTCTCTACCATCTTCAAGAATAAATCTATACGTTGCTAGTCTGCTAGCGCGTTTTTTATTAATGTAAGATTCAGTAGTCATATAAGAATAGTCTCTATTACGTGCAGACCTCTTAAGAGATTCGATATAATTAGTATTAGCTGATCTTTTAGAATATCGTTCTTTTTTCTTTTCTGCAGACTCACGTGCTAGAGCGTCTTTAATCCTTTGAGACCTTTGAAGTTTGTTTTCTGCATCTAATAAATTCCAGTAATTTTTAAGAGTATTACTAATAGCTTCAGTATTACAGGGCTTATCGAGACTAGTAACATTAACTAATGTACCGTTATTGGAGATTTTTCCATAATAGTGTATTAGATACGTCTCTATCATAAGTGCTAGCGGTTCTGTTATATCCCGTGCTACTATATCGAGAGTAGGTTCTAGCCCTTCTGATCTAATACTTTTAATAATAACATTTTTATTATGTTGTAGGTTATTAGTTTTTAATGTCTCTTTTAGTCTATTTTTTGTACCTTTACCGACGTAAAAGATTTCTTTGGTAGTAGGATGCTGAATAGTATATACATAGAATCTACGTGTATTTTCAGGTTCTATATATTCAGCTCCGCGAGGATAAATTCTGACCTTAGAATGGGCTGGCTCTAAGCCCTCTTTAAGTACATTCAGTGCGTTTAGCGGGTTAGTAATACCGCATGTATATAAATCTAAAATTAACGTACCTTCTGCCTCCCACCAAGAGTGAAAGGTAAGATGGCTCTCTGCCAGAGCATAACACCCCGTAATACCGTTATTCTCCGGGAAGGTGTGGATTGTTTTCTGCAAAATAGTAGCATTTACGGTAGATAATGCTTGTTCTATTACCTCGACTACCCTATCATTAGACTTATTAATACCTTTAAAGTCGACTAAAATATGTAAACCTGTAAAAACTAAACCGTGTGTCTTAATAAAATGATCGTACATATTCATCTACCCATATACACTAGTTGTATGTTAGGTATATATGTATATATGAGTATTATTTTTATAAATAACCTCACTACTATTATAGTAGAATAGATCTACTGAAAGGGGGCGAATAAATGATCAATTCATGGGGTTATCACCTTACACTTGATTGTAAGGCTTGCGATATTCCTGCTATTAAGGACTACGAAACTATTTGGATGTTTACAAAGCAGCTTGTCAAGGATATTGACATGGTGGCGTTCGGTGAACCTCAGATTGTTAAATTCGGAAGCGGGGATAAGGCAGGTTATACCCTTATTCAACTTATCGAGACATCTAACATTTGCGCGCATTTTATTGATGAAGATGGTAATGCGTATATTGATGTATTCTCATGTAAGCCTTTCGAGGCTGATGTAGTTATTGGCCTAGTTCAGGAATTTTTTCGCCCCGAACGTATCAAGACAACCTCTATACTTAGGGATGCAAACGCAGAATAAGTATGAACATCTTCTATTTCTCTGACGATACGCGTCAATGTGCTGAGTGGCACCTAGATCGTCACGTCGTTAAGATGGTAGTAGAATATGCGCAGTTAATGTCTACTGCGCATAGAGTTTTAGATGGTACAGAGTACGCCGGAAAGACCAGGCTTGATAGGAATATCAAGCGCTGGCTTCTTCCGGATAGTAGAGAGAATACTCTATACAAGGCATCTCATATTAAACACCCTTCTGGGATCTGGCTACGTCAGAGTAATAACAACTATAACTGGTTGTATTCTCTTTTCTGTGAGCTTGCAAACGAATACCAGTATCGTTATGGACGAGTTCATAAGACATATAGCGAACTTAAGGATGTGCTTAAGAATCCTCCCAATAATATTAATGTAGGTCGGTTGACACAGCCTACCCCTGCTATGCCTGATCAGTATAAAATCAGCATAGACTCTCGTGAGTGCTATATGGCATATTATCGAGGTGCAAAGCGTAGCTTTGCGAAATGGACTAAGCGTCATGTACCTGAATGGTTTGAAAAGGAGAATGTATAATGCCTGCTAAGACTGGACTCAACAAGTACGGTAAGGGCCGTCGTAAGATCGGTAGTCAAAAGCGTAAGAAGCGTGCAGCAAATAGGAAGTGATTATGAACGTTAAGATCTATACACGAGATAATTGCCCCTACTGCGTCAGGGCTAAGGATTTCTTCGCAAAGAAGAATATTACCGTACAGGAAGTAAAGGTAGAGCGTGATATTGCACGTGATAGTTACTTTACTCTAACTGGTATGAAGACAGTACCAGCCATTTACATTAACGGTAAGTTAATTGGCGGATATACTGATCTTGTAGAATACGCAGCTGATAATCCTGGTGAGTTTGTATAATGGCAGTTAGCGAGCAGCTCTTAGAGAGTCTACTACAAGAAGTTGCTATTGTTACTTTTCGTAAGCGCACTACCGGAGAAATTCGGGAGATGCCTTGTACTAAGAATCTAAAGTACGTACCTAGCGATCTTCTACCCAAGAGTGTCGATAGACAAACTAACCCCAACATTGTAAAAGTCTTCAGCCTAGATAGAAATAGCTGGAGATCTTTTCATAAACAAGATGTATTAGATATTAAGAAGGTGACTGACGATGGTGAAGCTTACAATTCTGGACGACTCTGAAGCTGATATTAATATTGCAGCAAATGCAAAAGGTGGAACAGAGCTTATGCGAGATGCTCTGTTCTCGCGAATCGATAAAGATCTACTAGATAAGTTCCAGATTATCTGCTCGAGACCTAATACTCTCGATCCGAATAAGATTAAGATTTTATGGTGTCATGATTTAGCAGAAGATCCTGCTGTATCAAGACTATCTGAATCAGGGTACCGCGATCAATTCGATCTGTTTGTATTTGTTTCGAATTGGCAGATGGAGCGGTATAATTCAGTACTGGGAGTTCCATATGGTAGATCTATTGTATTAGAAAACGCTATTACACCAATTGATAATTGTAGTGATAAGCCCAAAGACAAGATTAAGCTAATCTATACTCCTACTCCTCACCGCGGATTAGAACTTCTCGTACCTGTGTTTGAAAAGGTAAGTGAGATGTTTGATAACGTCGAGCTAGATGTATATTCTAGCTTTAAGTTGTATGGTTGGGAGCAGCGAGACGAACCATACAAGGCACTATTTGAGAGGTGTGTGGCTCACCCCAAGGTTAACTACTACGGCTCTGTTTCTAATGAAGAGATACGCGATGCTCTAAGACAGGCGCATATCTTTGCATACCCTTCAATCTGGCCAGAAACTTCTTGTATTTGCTTGATCGAAGCTATGAGCGCTAGATGCTTGGCAGTACATCCAAATTACGCTGCTCTACCTGAAACATCAGGTGGACTAACTCTTCAGTATCAGTGGTGCGAAGATCCTACACAGCACGCTAATCGCTTTGCTGGTAACTTAATCACAGCTATTCAGATGGTACAGCAGCCTCAAGTAGAGCCTGTTCTCGACTTTGTTAAGACGTACGCGGACTTTAAATTTAACTGGGATCGTAGAGCAGCAGTTTGGACGAACATTCTAAAGTCTCTACTTACAGAGAAGAGCAAAATTTCAAGTTAGCTTTTCTTACTCTACACATTATATGCTCGTTATACCAGCCCGGGGATTCTAAACATCCCCGGGCAAACTGCTCTTTAGCTTCGAAATAAGTTAGTTCTGATTTAGAAACGCAGAGCTTTATAATTTCTCTTTTAAAATTTGACTTACCGTACTTCTCGATATCAGAAGAGAGTGAAGGAGATGAACCATAATAGTCTCTCCAATCACTCTCTGTTTTTTTAACTTTACGTCTTGTTTTGTTTTTCTGTTTTATTCGACGTGTATTAGTAAAGATTTTTTTTCCAATATATTTCTTATTATTTACAATATTTGTAATGATGTATATGAACCCCGCGTGGGTACCGATACTATCATCAGAAAAAATTACATTATTGAATAGCCAAGGATTTTCAATCTCAGTCATAGTACCCCCTATACGGGGGTATATAGTCAATTACTCGTTATCATCTGCAAATAGGTCGTCTTCGTCCTCGTCGTCATATTCATCATCTTCTTCAGCATCATCTAAATTAGTTAAGTCATCATTACCACAAAAAGGACAAAACTTAGGCTTACTCGCTACATCACTATCCTCTATAGTATCAACCATAAACACTGCACCGCAGTTAGAGCACTCTATTTCTTTATCCATTTGTAAACTCCGTTACGTTTTCGCTGGTTAAAGCGGTTTTGAGAAAGGCGACTCCTTCCTCTGAACGGTACTTATTTTTATAGTATACTCTGCTTATACCTGACTGAAAAATTAATTTTGCACATTCTATACAAGGTGCGTGAGTTACAAACATAACGGCACCTTCACCACTTTCAGTCGATCTTGCTAACTTAGCAATAGCATTCATCTCTGCATGAATGACTTCTTTCTTAGTGGAAAGAGAACCGTCCTCGTTTTCTATCTCACACTTATTATCCCAGCCAGAAGGTGTGCCGTTATATCCGCTGGCTAGGATTTTACCGTCTTTTACAATTACAGCACCTACCTGTAGCCGCTCCGCTACAGACAGGTGTGATGTAAGTTCAGCGACGTCCATATAGTATTTTTTAAATTTACTTTTCATACCCTGACCATACAGAGCTCCAATCACCAGATAGGGCACCCTTGGCGTAATCAGTTGACTTATTCTCAAAGAAGTTAGTATGGGTAGGAGCGTTCAGCATTTCCTCAACCCATGAGAGGGGGTTCTTCTTTACTTTAAAGATACCCTTCATACCCATTGCAATTAGTCGTCGATCGCAAATATAACGAATATACTTCTTAACATCTGCAGCTGTTAAGTCCTTCATCTCCCCGAACGAGAAAGCTAGATCGATAAACTTATCTTCAAGTTCAACCATCTTAGTCGCAATGGTATAAATCTCACCCTTAAGCTTGTCGTTCCAAATATGCTTGTTCTCTTCAATAAAGGTACGGAAAAGCTTAATCATATTTTCACAATGCATGGTCTCGTCAACAATAGACCAGGTAATAATCTGGCCCATCGACTTCATAAGACCGTGACGGGGAAAGTTGAGAAGCATGATAAAGGATGAGAATAGCTGCATACCTTCCGTAAAGGCTGAGAACGCTGCAATCTGCTGAGCTACGCTCTCAGCATCTTGAGCAGACATTTCAGCGAAGTATTCGTGTTTCTCCTTCATAGCTGCATATTCAAGAAACTCCTGATATGTCGTTTCCGGCATATTAAGAGTTTCAATAAGGTGAGAGTACGCAGCGATATGCAGAGCTTCGCGAGCTGCGAAGCCTGTAAGCATCATACGAATTTCAGGCTGCGGAAAGTACGGAAGGTAGTTCTTAATATAACCACCAGCTACGTCGATATCACCCTGAGTAAAGAAACGCAAAATCTGAGTAAGAAAGTACTTCTCATTATCCGATAGCTTCGTATTCCAGTCCTTTACGTCTTCGATAAAGGGTAGCTCGGTATGCATCCAATGTGCTTGTTCATGTGACAGCCACGCATCATAAGCCCACGGATACTTGAAAGGTTTAAAGTATGAGCGTTCGTCGGTGAGCTTAAGTTTTTTATGGTTATTCATTTTACTTACTCCGCTGCAAAAATTGTATCTGCTACTGATACGTCTATTACTTTATAGCCAAATTGACCGATTAAGTCAAGAATATCCGCCCCATCTTTGTTTTCACAGGTAATAACTGGTTTAAATTTCTCTATAGTATATAAGGCACCTCTTATAATATTATATTCGTAACCTTCAGTATCTAAACAAATCATATCACAAGCATTTAAATTAAGACTATCAATTGCTATAATAGGTACTACACCATTAACGTCTTCGATAGTTTTGTGCATACCGACGTTGGATCTATTATTACGCATTACAGTACAGAAACTATTTACTGCGCCAAGCGCGGCGTTTATTTTAATAACATTGTCAACTTGACAGTTATTAACGAGGCAATGAAAATTAAGACTATCAGGTTCAAATGTATACACTGTCTTAAATCGATTAGCAAGTAATCTAGGGTATAGGCCTAGATTACCACCTGCTTGTACGCAGACGTTATAATTCTTAACGTGTGTAAAATATTTAATACTATGAGAATGTATCCAGTCTTCCCTGGGTCCTAGCCACGCACCACCGTCCGTATTCGGACCTCCATCTCCCTTTATCCATAGCCAGTCCGATAGACCTTCTATAGGTCTACCAGAACGTACGTATAGTTCGTCCCTAAAATCGCTCATTATACTAACCTTCACATGCTAAACAAGTTTCTTCTGTAAGCGCCTTAATATCGATTTCTTCGATAATTTGACGCTTAATCTGCTTTGACACCTTATCTGCCTTCTTAATCTTTTCACTTCTGCAGTAATATAGAGTCTTTAGTCCTTTCTTCCAAGCAAGGAAGTGAGTTGCGTGTAGATATTTAACGTGGGTGGTGGGTAGAAAGAATAGATTGAGCGACTGTCCTTGGTCGATAAACTCTTGGCGATCAGCGGCAAGAGTAATAAGAACGCGTTGGTCAATCTCCATGGCAGTCTTAAAAACTTTCTTGGTGTGGTCGTCTAGGAAATCAAGATCCTGTACAGATCCGTCATTCTGCATAATAGTGCTCCAAACTTCTGTAATGTCAAGCTTTAACTCTTCACATTTGGTGCGGAGGATAGCGTCTAGGAATCGGTTCTTGTTAAGCCCCGCACCTGATAGGGTATCTTGACGATATGCATTAGCACGGAAAGGCTCAATAGAGGGAGAAGTATTACCCATAATGATAGAAGAACTAGCATTAGGAGCAATCGCAGTTAAGTGCGAAAATCTATTTCCTGCCCATTTTGGCTTTGTTATCTTTTTAACTTTCATTTCTTTTTCCTTAATTCTGCATTTTTTGTAGCTATCTCTTTATTCTTCATTGGGTTGCTCTCGCTGAATCCACAGCGACCACGAACCCAACCTTCTGGAATTTTTGTATTTGGTGGTAACTTTTTATTTGTAGCACCATCTG
>Ga0247840_10011270_pt1 | contig 10933 bp, 7 predicted proteins | sample LaCruzMarch2015__FD_192404 | JGI IMG/M metagenome (GOLD analysis project Ga0247840, IMG submission 192404) | Freshwater microbial communities from meromictic Lake La Cruz, Castile-La Mancha, Spain - LaCruzMarch2015_17m | ecosystem: Environmental > Aquatic > Freshwater > Lake | place: Spain...
CACAGGTTCAATTAACCAATATGGCGAAGTGCAAGCCATTGGCGGGGCAAATGAAAAAATCGAAGGCTTTTTCAGATTGTGCAAAGCGCGAGGTTTAAATGGTTCACACGCAGTCATTATTCCCGCCGCAAACAAACGGAATTTAATGCTCAAACAAGATGTTTTGGATGCGGTTAAAGCGGATTTATTTTCGATTTACGCGGTCAATACGGTGGATGAAGCCTTGGAATTATTAACGGGCGAAGTGGTGGGAATGATTGATGAGAATGGTTTGTGTGTTGAAGGCAGCGTGAATTTCAAAGCCATTTGTCGATTAAAAGAAATTTCAGAATTAGGTGATGACGATAAAGAAGAAGGCGAACATTGATGTCCGTCATTCAAACTTATCTTCAGGACGTTGCCGCGCATTTGAAAGCGGGAAATGCGACGGAACACACGCATCGCCCTGCCCTTCAAAATTTGTTAAATGCGTTGTTGCCTGATTATCACGTTACCAATGAACCGTGCCGAATTGCCTGCGGTGCGCCTGATTTTGAAATTGCCAAAGGCGTTGAACCGATTGGGCATATTGAAGCCAAAGACATCGGCGTGAATTTGGATAAAACCCAAAAATCAGAGCAATTAGCGCGTTATTTGGATTCGCTGAACAATCTGCTTTTGACCGATTATTTAGAATTTCGGTGGTTTGTGAATGGTGATTACAAAGCCGATATGACCGTGAAATTTGCCGAAGTGTTGAAAAATGGCGAGCTAAAAATCTATCCTGAAGAATTTTCCCGTTTTGAATTGCTGTTAAAAACGTTTGTCGAAACGCAAATTATCACGCTCAAAAGCCCTGAAGAACTCGCTAAAAAAATGGCGCATATTGCCCGTTTGATGAATGACGTTTTACTTAAAGCGTATGAACAAGAAGGCGAAGACGGCAAATTACACAATCAATTAAGCAGTTTCAAAGAAGTGTTAATCGACACGCTTTCAGTCGTGGAATTTGCCGATATGGTCGCGCAAACGATTTGTTACGGTTTGTTTGCCGCAAAATGTAGCGCGGTTGACGCGCCATTTTCACGTTTAACCGCTGTTTCATTTGTGCCAAAAACCAATCCCTTTTTACGACAATTCTTCAACCAATTAGCAGGCATCGATTTAGACGAGCGGCTGGTTTGGATGGTGGAACATTTGGTCGCGGTTTTAAATCGTGCCGACATGAGCGCAATTCTCGCCGACTTCGGCAAACGCACCCGCCAAGAAGACCCCGTTGTGCATTTTTACGAAACATTTTTGGCGAATTACGACGCAAAATTACGCGAAGTACGCGGCGTTTATTACACGCCTGAACCTGTAGTTTCTTACATTGTGCGTTCGGTCGATTTAGTTTTAAAAAATCAATTCGGTTTGCGTGACGGTTTGGCGGATAGTTCAAAACTCGACGATTCCACGATTCACAAAGTTCAAATTCTTGACCCTGCAACAGGAACAGGCACATTTTTACACGCAGTGATTGCGAAAATTTATGAACGTTTCGCCAAAAATAAAGGAATGTGGTCGGATTACGTTTCACAGCATTTATTGCCGCGTGTGCATGGTTTTGAGTTACTCATGGCGGCGTACACCGTCGCGCATATTAAATTGAGTTTGCAGCTCAAAAATTACGGCTACGATTTCAAAAGTGATGAACGGTTGCGAGTGTTTTTAACCAATACTTTAGACGAAGCGCACGGCAAACAAACCACGATGCTTGCTGAATGGTTATCTACCGAATCAAACGAAGCCAGCAAAATTAAACGCGATTCGCCTGTGATGGTGATTGTAGGGAATCCACCGTATTCCTACGTTTCAATGAATAATGAAAAATGGATTAGCGATTTAGTCCGCGATTATTATCAAGTTGATGGAATGCCTTTGAATGAACGAAATCCCAAAGGCTTGCAAGACGATTATGTGAAATTTATCCGTTTTGCTCAGTGGCGAATTATGCAAACAGGTTATGGCGTGTTGGCGTTGGTGACGAATCACGGCTATTTGGATAATCCAACGTTTCGCGGAATGCGTCAGTCGTTGCTGAATGATTTTGATGAAATTTACATTTTAGATTTACACGGCAATTCTAAAAAGAAAGAAACCGCGCCCGATGGTTCGGCAGATAAAAACGTGTTCGATATTCAACAAGGCGTAGCGATTGGGATTTTTGTTAAACATCGAAACGATAATAAAAATAAAAACGTAGGGGCAGTGCCTTGTGCCTGCCCTTCAGACGCGGAACTTCGTGAATTGAGGGCGACCACAAGGGTACGCCCCTACGGGATAATCAAACACGCCCATTTATTCGGCGAACGCAAAAGCAAATATCAATGGCTTTCTGAACACGATATTAAAAACACCGATTGGACAACCTTAAAACCACAAGCCCCGTTTTATTTATTCGCGCCACAAAATACGGATTTATTGCCCGAATATAATCGCGGCTGGAAAATTACGGAAATGATGCCATTGAATAGCGCGGGGTTGTACACGGCGCGAGATAATTTAGCGATTCAAGAAACACCAGAAAAAATGTTACAAATCATTAACGATTTTGCCAAATTGCCTATTGAAGAAGCCCGTGAAAAATATGATTTAGGTGAAGATTCACGAGATTGGAAAATTGATTTTGCACAAAAAGATTTGAATTCACACAACTTGGATAAAACAAAAATTTTGCCTATTTCATATCGTCCATTTGATACACGTTTTACTTTTTACACGGGTAAAAGTCGTGGTTTTATTTGTATGCCTAGACAAAACGTGATGCAACACATGGTAAAAGGTAAAAATTTAGGATTTATAACTTGTCGTCAACAATCACAACAAGGTATTTGGCGTTTGGTTGGAGTTAGTAACAAATTGACAGAATGCGGTTCTGTTTCTAACAAAACTAAAGAAATGAACTATCTTTTCCCGCTCTACATTTACCCAACCGAAAAAAGCAGCTTATTCGACCTTGAACACGAAACCCGCAAAGCGAATTTTTCACCAGCGTTTATTTTGGATTTAGAAAGCCGCTTGAAACTCAAATTTATTGACGAAGGCAACGGCGATTTTGAAACCACGATTAGCGCGTTAGATGTTTTCAATTATATGTACGCGGTGTTTCATAGCCCTACCTATCGCACGCGCTACGCTGAATTTTTGAAAATGGATTTTCCGCGTTTGCCATTGACGAGTGATAAAACGTTGTTTCAAAAATTAGCGGATTTTGGCTCGGAGTTAGTCGCTATTCATTTGATGAATGCCGATATTGAAAATGACAGTTGTTTTGATATTGAAGGCGATAACGTTGTTGAAAAAATCGAGTTTAAAGACAACAAGGTTTTCATCAACAAAACGCAGTATTTTGATAACGTTTCGCCAGCGGTTTGGAATTTTCACATTGGCGGTTATCAAGTTTGTAACAAATGGCTGAAAGATAGAAAAGGGCGCGTTTTGAATTATGACGATTGCAAAAATTATTTGTATATTTTGGCGGCGTTAGAAAAGACGCAGGATTTGATGCAAAAAATTGATGAAGTTTTGCCTGATTTTGCAAACTTATAACGTAAGGGCGGGTTCTAAACCCGCCCTGCATGACGACAATTTATCAAGTGAGAACTGTGTTTGTTGGAGGGCGGGTTTAGAACCCGCCCTTACAAATTTTATATTGGAGAATAAATGAGCGCGTTAAGAAAAAAATCCTATTTAAGCGAAGAAGCCTATTTAGAATTTGAAGAACAAAGCGACATCAAACATGAATATGTTGAGGGTGATATTTATGCAATGGCGGGTGCAGGTCTGAAGCATAACCAAATCACAGGAAATCTCTTTTTTCAGTTACGTTCAGCACGCGGTAAAAATAGTGGCTGTAAAATTTTTACCAGTGACATGAAATTGCGGATTGAAAACGGGCGTTTTTATTATTATCCCGACGTGATATTAAGTTGCGAAAAAGACGACAACGCCGAAACGCATATAGAAAACCCCTGTTTTATCGCCGAAGTGTTATCAAAAAGTACGGCGCGAACTGACCAAAATGAAAAATGGCAAACGTATCAAAAAATCCCCAGTTTGCGTTATTACCTACTCGTTGATTCGCGTCAGCAAAAAGTCGATTACTTTATGCGTAACGAGTTAAACGCCTGGATTTGTGGCGAATTGACAAACGATGAAATACTAATAATCGAGTGCGAAAATTTTACGGCGGCTTTAACGCTTGCCGACATTTATGAAGAAGTAAATTTTAATGCCCAACCTTTGACCGACTAAAAAAATGAAACAAATAAAAAAAATTGCCTTGTGCGTTTTGCTTTTGAGCCAAACGGTTCACGCTGAAGTTGAAGTTTATCAATTCAAAACGCCTGAATTAGAATTGCGTTATCAAACGTTGACCGAAGAATTACGTTGTTTAGTTTGCCAAAATCAAAATATCGCCGATTCGCACGCTGAACTTGCTCAAGATTTGCGGCGCAAAGTCTATGAAAAACTGAATTCGGGCGAAACTAACGACCAAATTATTGATTACATGACGGAACGTTATGGTGATTTTGTGTTGTATCGTCCGCCATTTAATGCGCGAACCTTGATTTTGTGGCTTGCGCCTGTTTTGACGTTGTTAGTCGGCGGCATTGGTTTTTGGTCATTGTTAAAACGCGGTAAAAAAGCAGAACCCGAATTATCCGCGAGCGAAAGTGAACGGCTTAATAAACTTTTACAAACTAAAGAGTGATTCAAAATGATTCAATTTGGTATTTTTGTGGCATTGTTTATCGCAATTGCGCTGTGTTTCGTGCTGGTTCCGCTGTGGTTAAAACCAAAAGTGGTGTCACATGACGATTCACAAACTAACATTCAATTGGCACAACAAAAACTGCAAAATTTAGAAACCGATTTAAAAAATGGCGTGATTACGCAAGCGCAATACGAACCATTGAAAAACGAGTTAATGTTGAATTTGCAGCGCGATTTAAAACAAGTGTCTCAATCATCCAAGGTTGCAGAATCGAATGGACGCTGGATTGCTATTCCGCTGGGCATTTTTATACCGTTATTTGCGTTGGCGTTGTATAGCGTGAAAGGGGATTTACGCGCGTTTGATGAGGTGGCGATTAAAGGTGAAATGCCTGCTCAACCCACGTCAGCAGACATTAACGGCATGGTTGAAAAACTCGCAAAACGCATGAAAGACGATCCAAGTGATTCACAAGGTTGGATTATGTTGGCGCGTTCGTACAAAGTATTGAAACGTTATCCCGAAGCGGTTGAGGCAATGCGAAAAGCGCAAGCGATTATTGGCGATGAACCCGAAACGTTGCTGCAACTAGCCGATGTGATTGCAATGCAAAATGGCGGCACGTTGAAAGGCGAGCCAACGACGTTAATTGCAAAAGCCTTAGAACATGACGCGAATAACGATATGGGTTTATGGTTAAACGGTTTGGCAAATGCCGAAGTGGGAAAATTTAACGACGCGATTGTTTCATGGCAAAAATTTCAGTCACATTACAAGCCTGAAGATGCTGATTTTCAAGAAGTTCAAGGTTTAATCAATCAAGCGCAAGAAGCATTAGGGCAAAAAGTTGAGCCTAAATCCGAAGTCAAAACGGCAGCAACAAGTGGCGTGAGCATTCGCGTTTCGGTGGTATTAGACGACAAATTCAAAGCGGCGGCGAATCCTGAAGATACCGTTTTCATTTATGCTCAACCCGCGCAAGGTGGAAAAATGCCGTTAGCTGTGGTGAAAAAACAGGTGAAAGATTTGCCGTTAGAAGTCACGCTCGATGACAGTATGGCAATGATGCCAGCTATGACAATTTCATCGGTTGCAAACGTGCAACTTAGCGCGAGAATTAGTCATTCGGGCAATGCTATCGCGCAATCGGGTGAACCCATTGGCAAAAAACAAGTTTCGACCGTCATTGATAACGGCGTAGTCAGTTTGGTTATTGGCGAAACGGTGCCGTAACGTTTTGAGTTTTTAGCAACAAAAAAGGCGATGCAAAAACATCGCCTTTTTTGTTGCTAAAAACTATTCAGGTTCAACAATTGGCAAACTAATTTTAAACGTCGCGCCACCTTCGCTATTTTCAGCTGTGATTGTCCCACCCATTTTTTCTTCAATAATTTTTTTACTGATATACAAGCCTAAACCTGATTCTGCGTGCTTCTTACCGCTCACGCCAACATTAAAAATTTTTTTTATCGGCTTGATTTTTATTCCGCCTGCGTTGTCTGTGATAGTGAGATTTACCTGTTTTAGTACGGCAAATAAACGAATTTGAATCGTGGGGTTTATCGTATTTCGTTCATGAAACATGTCTTTCGCATTCACCAAGGTACTCAACAACACATGAGAAAATTCCGTTGCATTTCCCTTGATAAACATGCCTTTTTGTAAATCATGCGTAAGCGTAATTGCTTCCATCGTGAAATTTTCTGTTACCAATTGCAGTGTTTCTTGAATCATTACCGCAGGATCAAAGGCACTAACTTTCCGACTACTCGACACAAAATTCCGAAAAACATCTATCGTTTCTGCCATGAACTCTAAAATTCCGTGGCTTTTTGTAATAATTGTTCTAATTTCCTCGCGGCTTTCCTCAGGAGATTTCGTTTGTAATACCATTTCAATCAGCATCATGTGTACGGCTAATTCATTGAGCGGCTGTTTCCATTGATGCGAAATGTTGTCCATCGATTCGCCTAAATTTGCGTGCTGATTGCGAATATAGAGCAACTTATCCAGTTTTTTATTCAATCGAAAAAACCGCCAGGCGACAAAACTCACCATGAAAATTGAAAGTATCGCGCCAATCAATGAGGCAATTAAACGAAAATTGGGTTGCGAATCAGGTGAATATAAAAAGTTTTTAAGGGACATATCAGCGCGTAACATTCCCAAATCAGCGTAAGTTTGAGCAACATGCCGCCATCGCCCTTCAAACATATAACCCGTTTCAATGTAATTCGGTTGAATCAAGGCTTTCATCGCATTCGCTTCATAAGTTAAATGTGCTTTGGGAATGAACCCCGCGTAATTACTGTGAATTAAATCGACGGTTTCTTCGATATTACTCATGGCATATTTCCAACCTTTAATCGTCGCTTCTCGAAAGGCTTTGACACGTTCAGGGTGATTTTTAATTTCAGATTCGGAGGTGAAAAAATTGTCACCATAAAAATCAATCCCTGCCGAACGCGGACTGTAAATGGTGTAAGGAATTTTTAATTGCTCAAGCTGGTAGGGTTCATCTGTACTATATGAAGACATCACATCCGCACGACCATGAATTAAGTCTTGTAAATTCGGCGTGAAATGAATGATTGAAAGGCTTTCGGTCGGTACGCCTTCCATTTTGAGATACGCCAATAATTCTTCGGATTGCGGTTCAAGTATCAAACGTTTGTTCGCAATATCATGTACAGACTGCGTTGGCGTTGTTTTAAGCATTAACAAAACGTAGGGCGAATGTTGAAAAATCACCCCCAAAACAACAACGGGTTTTCCCTTATTGCGCTCAAGAATTAAGCTACTGCTACTAATGCCAAAATCAGCACGCTCACTTAAAACTTCCGTCACAGGATCAACGTTAAAACCGCCTTCAATAAAATTAACTTGTAAGCCTACGTCACGGTAAAAGCCTTTCGCCTCTGCCATGTAATAACCCGCAAATTGAAATTGATGCGTCCATTTTAATTGCAACGTCACGGTATCCAAGGCGTAAGAATGCGACGAAAAGGTTAAAAGTAATCCTAATAATCCGCCGCGTATTTTCAACATGAGTGTTTAGGTTTCGATATACCAGCCACGAGCTGGCTGATTTTTGATTACGTCAAATTGCAATTTTCGGCGTAATTCGCCAAGCAAGTTTTTTAATGCGGCATCGGTCATATCTTGATCGTTCCAAACAACGTCGTGGATTTCAGATTTGTGAACAATTCGATTTTTGCTAAACAAAAGCAATTCCAATAACAAACATTCTTTGTTGCCCAAACTCACGTCTTCGCCGTTCACCACCAATTTTTTTGTCGGCGCGTGATAAAACGTGTTTTCGGCAATTTTAATCGATCTCAATTTCCATTCAATACGTTTGAGTGCCGCATCCAGTGCCGTATTTAATTTAGTGAAATTAAGCGGCTTGGTAATGTAAGCATCGATTTGTAAATTCGCGGCGCGTAACAAACAATCGGTATCCGTGAATGCCGTCAAAATAATCACAGCAATGTTGCAATCTTCTTTACGGACTTGTTCGACAAACGACAGACCGTCGTTATTCGGCATTTTGATGTCGGTAATAATAATATCGATGTTTTTTTCACGATAAAACCGAAGGGCATTTTCAACGTTACTGGCTAAATACATCGTTTTAAAACAACCCGATAACAGTTGATACGCACCTGCACTAACATCGATATTGTCATCAACAAAAAGTAAATTCAGATTTTTAAAAACAGGAGCGTGAGTCAGCATAGGAATATAAGAATTTCAATGAATGTTGGAATGAAAAAGTTAAACTCAATCATTTCGGATAGCTAGATTTTTAAGATAGCATTGAACGAAATAGATTGCACACAAGCTATAACAGTACATTATTTAAGAATTAAAAACTGTGATGCAGTTCAAATTACTCGGAAACGGCAATCGTCTCGGCTTTAGATTAGATTAGGTTACATCTTTTGAAAAATCAGTCTAATTTGATACTCATATTTTTAAAAATCAGCCCGATTTGAGACTACTAGTTTGTTACCATGAAATCGTGGTGAAAGAGTTCGATTCTGGTTACAAACGCTTCCATTGCACAATCAATTAACTTTATAAATTAAAGGTATACATCATGTCTGCAACAAATTTAATCGAAAATTTACGCGCTACATTTGCGTCACAACTCAATTCATTTTTAATGCAACAATCGCGCACTTACCGCGATGCCGCTCAGATGATTTGTACTAATGACAAACTTCAACAAGATATTTTTGATAATCTAATTGCTATTTCACAGACTAACGACTTAGTTTCGGTAAAGAAATTTGCAGCCAATGCACTTCACGCAACAGAACAACTCGATTCCAGCCTGCATTTTTTATTGTCTTATCGCACTTCTGAACAGAAAACCCGCGAAATGCAAATTGAAAACCTCAACACTGAGTTCAACAAAACTGTCGATTTACTCGCCACACAATTGAAATTCGCCTAAATTTTGTTTCACATTAAAAAGGTGGACGCGAGTATTTCGTGTTCACCTTTTTTTTCGACTTACAACAAGCTGTAACAGTTGTGGCATATCGTTTGCTCTAACTCAGAAAATCACACATTCAAAAATGTTAGAGGCTATTCATGTTTAAAAATCTTACTGTAAAAGCGCGTTTGCTTTTCTTAATCGGGCTAATGTCCGCCATTATGTTGACACTCACGGGAATAAGTCTTTACGCACTCGGTAAAACTAACGAGGGTTTAAAAACAGTTTATGCCGATAGAACCCTTCCGCTTGCTGACTTGTCAGAAATTAAAGCCAAACAAATTGATATTCGGCTCAAAATCGCAAATGCGATAAATGAACCTAATGAAACAAAGCGTACTATTGAAAAAGTTGCAAAAATCCGTGCCGACATCGGTGCGACGTGGGCTGAATATATGAAAACTTATTTAACGCCTGAAGAAAAGATATTGGCTGAGAAATTCATTGAAGTGCGTAAAAAATATATTAGCGAAGGGGTTGATCCCGTTTTGGAGCTGTTAAAAAAAGGTGAATCCGAATCAGCGCAATCGTTAGTTGTTGAAAAAATCCGCCCACTGTTTGTTCCTGTTTCTGATGGCATCGATGCGTTGGTTCAATTACAAAAAGATGTAGCGAAAGAAGAGTTTGAGACCGCTCAAAGTCGCTACAACCTTTTGCTAACGACATCGATTGTCATGTTAATAGTTGGTGTAATCGCTTCATTATTCATAGGCTTACGCCTTGTATCTAGCTTGCTGAATGAGTTAGGAGGTGAACCCAATTATGCAGCCGAAGTGGTGCGGAAAATTTCACACGGTGAATTATCCACCAACGTTGTTATGAAACAAGGCGACAAAAGCAGTTTGCTTTATTCGATTAACAGTATGCGGGAAAACCTAGCGAACATTATTAACGACACGAGTGCCGTGATGAAAGATGTGGCACATGGTCAGTTAGGCAGTCAAATGACGATTGAAGTTGAAGGAGATTTTGTCGCGTTAAAGCAAAACATTAACGAAACAATTATTCAATTGCGTGTGACATTATTTGCGCTGAATGACGTGATGTACGCACTTTATAACGCCGAATTTTCCAAAGCAATTACGGGTAGCGTGAAAGGTAAATTTAAAGAAACGTTAGACCGTGCTATACAAACACAAAACGCATTACGAGAAATGCTTCGTGATGTTGGTCAAGTAATGGAACACGTTGCCATTGGTGATATAAATCACCGCGTCACTGCTGAAGGGCGTGGTGAATTGCTTGAACTTAAAAATAACGTGAATAAAACGCTGGTCGCGCTAGAAAGTTTGAATGAAATCGAAGGGGTTGTGATGGCATTGGCGAACGGTGATTTAACTAAAACAATTATCACGGATTACCCTGGTATTTTTGGCAATGTGACAACAAGTTTGAACAACACAGTTAAGCATTTAAAAAACTTGATTGGTGAAATCAAAGTTAGCAGCGAAATTATTGCCTCGGCAGCAAATGAAATTGCATCGGGAAATAATGATTTATCGCGTCGAACAGAAGACCAAGCCTCCAGTTTGCAAGAAACAGCGGCGAGTATGGAAGAGTTAAGTGCAACGGTTCAAGAAAATACCATGAATGCCAAGCACGCGAATGACCTGGCGTTGGGCGCATCCACCACGGCGAAAAAAGGCGTTTCGGTTGTTGGCGAAGTCGTTTTAACCATGTCGAACATCAAC
>Ga0247840_10011272_pt1 | contig 10932 bp, 9 predicted proteins | sample LaCruzMarch2015__FD_192404 | JGI IMG/M metagenome (GOLD analysis project Ga0247840, IMG submission 192404) | Freshwater microbial communities from meromictic Lake La Cruz, Castile-La Mancha, Spain - LaCruzMarch2015_17m | ecosystem: Environmental > Aquatic > Freshwater > Lake | place: Spain...
TGCTGTTTTAAATAATAATAAATATATTTAATATTAATTTTATCTTTTAAATCTTCATTAACTTTACATAAAGACATTAAACAACTATAATAACATTCACTATTATAATATTTAATTGGTATTTTATCTCCATTACCATTAGTACTAATAAATAAATTATCTCCATTAATAATTTGTATTTTTTCAATTAATTTTATTTTTTTAAATATTTTAGCTCCACTTATAAGTGTAATACCATTATCATCTTCAACTACTTTAGATGATTGAATAGTTCCTTTAATTAATTTAAAGATTTTTCCAAATTCAATCATTTCGATTTCATCGGTATATTCAATAACTTCTTCTTTTTCATCTTCGAGATTGAAAGATAAAGTCTTTAAGTTTAAATCTTTGATTGTGATTAATTTGACTTCATTACAATTCTTTGAAATTTCTAAGAATTCTATTGATTTATGATTTGTATTATCGCTATTATCTCGTCTTTTAAAGATGATTACTTTAGTTTTAATAGTTGTATGACCAAATGCACCACTACTAATATTAATAATCTTTAAAATCTTTGTTTTATTAATCATTAATTTTCGTAACTTTTGAAATGCTCCTGAATCCATTATTTTACCTGATGGTAAAATAATAGCACAAATACCATCGGTTTTTAATAGATAAATAACTAATTGAATAAACATTGCGGTTCCATCACTGATGTTAAGTGGATAGACATCCTCAAATTTAATTGGTGATTCCTCGAATTTTTCTTTTTTATATAATTCAAATGCTTTCTTTTTACCTTTATAATTATTCTTCATTCCAAATGGTGGATTTGTAAAGATTATATCAAATTTCTTAGCTTCGAATATATAAGGGTTTTTAGCAAGTGAATCACAATTAATGATATTCGTATTAAGTTCATTTGTATTTATAATAAATGAACCTAATGCATATTTAATTGTTTGTTTCTCAATCTCTCCACCATAAATTAAATTACTGTTGATAATCTCCTTATTTTCTTTATAAGTGATACATAATAAACCACCAGAACCACAGCAAGGGTCATATAAACTTGGATTTTCAATTCCTCGAATCAATTCATTAAAACCACAACCGTGTAAAATTGCTTTTATTAATGGATATGGTGTGAAAAATTGACCAAGTTGTTTAGAACCTGTACCTTTGCTATAGCTATTAGTAAAATATTCATAAATATTACCACCTTGAGTTGAGAAATAATTTGAAAGATTTGTATCAGTCAAATCAATAGTCTTGCAAATTTCAGTAATCATATTATAGATATTTAAAGGTTCATTTCTGCAATTTAATGTTCCATCAATTGAATCAAAGATATCAGGTAACAGTTTTTGAAGAAAAATTTGAATATAAACTTTAAGTTCATTTTCATAATTACTATTTTTAATATCAATAATATTTTTAATATCAATAATATAAGGCAAATATCTTTCTTTGAGTTTATCAGATTGTTTTTCAATTGACTTATCTAATTTCTCTTTGCCTTGTTCAGTGTTATAAATAACATTAAGAAATCGAAGAATGAGAAGTTTAATAATATCATTACTCGCATTACTTCCAACAATGGCACCATTTGAATAAAGGATATTATGACATTTCTTTATTAAACTCAAGAGTTTATTTTCATATTCAGAATAATCTTTATTTTCAACAGTAGTCCAAATTACTTCATTCTTATAATCGATTGAAATTTCTTGTGATTGTTCAGTAATTTGACTTGAACATTCCTTTTCAGCAATCTTTTTAAGTAACGAGGGTTTGCCAAATGGCTTATTAGTCTTCTTATTTAAATATTCGATACCTAACTCCTTGCATTTAGCAATTAATTCATCCATTGTGATAATTAAATAAGTAATAATAAATACTTAAATAATAAAAAGAATCAATTTTTATTTTTATTAAACTATTGAAAGATTTGTTTCATTACTTGTCTATTATATCGAATCGTATTTTTTAAAGTCTCAATGAAAAGATCATTAGTTTCAAGAATCTTAATAACTTCTTCTTGTTTTTCCATTGATGGTATTGAGATTCTTGATAAACTAAATTTACCGATATCAAATGATTCTTTCAAATAATAATTGATATATTTAATTTTTCTTTATAAGTATCATTTAAATTAGATGATAAAAAAGACAGAAAACGTTCATCATCTTTATCTTCATTATCATTATAATTACCTTTTTTAAAAATATTTTTAAATTCAATAATTTCACATTCTCTATTTTTAACAATAGTTTCTAAAACAATTCTATAATTTTTCTTAATAGTTCTTATCAATTTATATAATGTTTCATTAGTATTATTTAATATACATAGATTATTTAATTTATGTTCAAATTTTGCTGGATTATTTCTGTTGCATAATCATTACTAAATAATGAACTATTTGAATTAAAGATTTCACGACATTCATCTATTAAACTCTTAATTTTTTTTTCATATTCTTTATTATTACTTGTGATAGTAATATTATTCATAATCTTTATTGTTGTTTGTTCGTTTTTTTCTTTTTCTTGTTTTTCTTCTTTTTCAGTAATCTTTTTAAATAGTGTTGATTTTCCAAAAGGCTTATTAGTCTTTTTATTTAAATATTCGATGCCTAATTCATCCATTTATAAATAATTAAATAAGTAATAATAACAAATACTTAAATAAGAAAAATAATAATGATGATTAAAAATTCAAATCTTTCTTAATTTGATTATAATAATATTTTTCTAATGCTTTTCTATTTTCTTTAACAATTTCAGGCAATGATATATTATAATATTTCTTTAAATTATTTATCATTTCATCACTCGTTAATCCTTCTATATCATAAATATTTTTAATAACATCAGATACACTTGATAATTTTATATCACTATTGTGAGATTTTAGAAAATCTTCACTTACTGTTGTTTCATCAACTCTTATATATATAAGTATTCGTTGTCCTTTTGCAAATGAAAAACATAAATTCTTTTTATTAATTGATGATTTAAGGAAATCTAATTTACAAGTATTTAAATTCAAACAAAATGGTTCATCTTTCTTTAAATCCCAATTATATTTCATAAGAGAACATGGAGATACAGAAGAAATAACTGTTTTTAAACTGGGATCATTTGTTTGTGCATTCCAACCATTATAAACATATCGATTATCATTACAAGTTATACCACAAATTGCATGTGCTAAATCAGTATCATTATAATTATAATTTTCTAATGTTATGGCTTCTAATTTATATTTATGACCATTTAAATAAATGATATCATTATAAGTATCTAAACCACTAATCATAAATGATGATGAATAACTTGAACCATTGAATTCTGGTATATTATAATTTTATAAATTATAATTGTCTTTTGATAAAGTATTATCCATTAAATCTTCATGTTTAACTATTAAGATTTCGGGAATATCAGTCAATATCTTATGAATCTCTTCTAAAACTTTTATTTTCTTTGTCTTCTTCTTTGTTTCATCTTTAAAATTATCAAATTCTTTTAGAAAAGAAAATCGAGATTTATTTTTACTATCATAAATATATGAAAATTCTTTATCAGTATTTAATAAATAATTGGTGCTATTATAAACCCATCCTTTATGTTTCATTACAACTATATCAAGTGTATTTATTCCGATATATTTTAAAAATCTAATTATATAATCAGGATAATAACCTATATCACTACCATTTTTTATTGATGTTTTCAAAAATTTAATCATCTCTTTATCATCAAATGATTTAAGCATTTTAAATAAAATAAGTTCTGGTTTAATCTTTGCGAAAAATTCTCGAACTTTCTCAGGTTTATCATAATTCTTAAGAATTGATTTAATGATTCTTAAAAATGAATTTGGATTACTCCATTTCTTAGCCTCTTTTATTAAAATCTTTCGCATATTTTGACTATATAAAGCAATCATCAAAATGGCATTAAACCAACAAGTCCCGCCAAATTGTGGTATTACTGATATTTCTTTGCAATTATCCATAATTAATGACAATAAAAATAAAAAAATAAAAACTTAAGATAATTTATTATACTATTCGGTTGTATTATCTATATTATCGAATATCTCACCTCTGAGCAAAACTTTATAATTCTTAGCATCAATTGAATATTTAACTGATTCAAAGAATATTCGCTAATCATCAAAGTCATTAAATGGCTTTGTCATCATTATACTTAAAGCAGACTTTATCACAAATATAGTGGTCCATTTTAAAAAATAAAGTTTATTTTAATTTAGAATAAAAATTAATAGAAAAAGTTATTTTAAATATCGCGATACTTTTGATAACCAAGTTTGAAACTCTTGAATTTCCTCACAGTAAAGTTAGTAGTTTTATTATCTTTTATTGAATAATCAAGGGTCGCATAAATACCAGAGAATTTAATAAATAACTTCTTATTCATCGCTTCAATAATTTGATATTCTCTCGCATCCTGTTGATTATCCAACAAATATTCGATTAATTCACGAAACCCGCCATTTTTAAGCAAAGAGACTTGAACATTATCAATATCTCGCGAAATTTCATTATTATCATCTTCATCTAATTCATAAAGATCAGAGACCACAAGGTCTAAATCACAATAAATGTCTTCGTTCATTGATTGAATGACTGATTATTATTTAATAATTATAATATCAAATTTTTTAATAATAAAGATTTATAATAATACAAATAGATATTTAATAATAAGCTTTATCAAAACAAAAACCCATAATGAATTTGAAAAATAACACCATATAGTGCCCCATGTTTTATAATTCCAATAGAAATAAAGACTGATTGCCAAAATCAAAAGATAAATAATAATTATAAATAGATTGCGAGTGAAAAGAATTGGAATTATATAGAAAGATAGACCGATAATTATCCAAATAATAGGTAAATCTAACCAATGCCAAATCAAATGTTTATTTTTACCTCGAGTCATTGCAAATTTAATTTTAGGTAATTGAATAATTATGAATAGTATCAATAAGATTAAAAGTAAGATTAATATAAATCTGCTAATATTAACAGGAGGTAAATAATAATTTAATAAATATATTTGAGTAATTATAATAATTAATCCAATATAACTAAGAATCTTATTAATTTTTTTATTATTATAATAAGTCCATGTAAAATATTCTAATAATTGTATTGAAGAAAATGAAAGTAAAATAAGAATAGTTGAATTACGAATTATTTTACTATAATAAGCGACTATTGCCATTATAAAACCAAATATAAAGGTATTTAAGGAAACGGAAGCATTAAAACACATTTAATAAACCTCACCAAAAAAAAATTTATTGATAGTCGTATTTACACAAAAAAGTCTATGAAGAATTATTCCAAGTATAAATGCAATTATAATTGTCAATAATGCGTTTAAATTAAAAATTTTGGCAATTATAAAAGCGATTATAATAGTTCCGATGACATCGACAATGGCTAAATTAAGAAATCTATATGAATGCACACCTTCATTTGGTTTTCCGAATATTTCCTTAAATTCTCTAAAAGGACAAATTTTTTTCATTATTTATAATTAGAAATATATTATGTTTTATTGTAAAATAACTCAAATGAATGTTACGTCATCAAACATAAAAATTTGGGAAAATAAATTAAGATCAATGGCATTCACAATACCTAAAACAATGTTAAATAGATATGATGTAACTAATGTAGATGAATATAAATCATTAATAAAATCGAATATAGATAATCCAGAAATTTTAAATAAAATTCAAGAAGTATATGAAAATAAAGTAAAAATTGCTAAAAAAATAGAGGCAGAAGAACAAAAAGCAAGACTTGTAAAATTAGTAAAGGAAAGTATAAAAAGAGCTAATAAAAATGTTAAACTTCAAATGCTTACAAAAAGAAATTATAAAAAAGCAACTCAATTATATATTAATTTTAAAAAAATAATGGAAGAAGACACCGAAGAAGCACATGAATATATACAAGATTTTATAATCAAAAATCTTATTTTTGGTCTTTTCGTAGATAAAGAATTAGCAGGAATAATAATTATTGATAAAAATAAAAAATTTATAATTGATAATCATCCAGATAAAAAAGTAGAAACCTTTTATATTCAAGAAATGATTATTGATCATAAATATACAGGCAGAGGTTACGGAAATCTTCTTATAAATTATGCCATTTTAAGATGTCCTCCTGAAATGAAATATATTTCTTATATGACTATGCCAAGTAATAAACCAATGATTGCCATTGGCAAAAAACTAAATTTTGTATTACAAGAAAGACCGTCTGGAGATCCAAAACATAGTCTTTTATTTATAAGAGAAAATGATAAAGTAGAAAGAGAATTACATAAAAATCTTTCTTATATCACATCAAGATCATCTTCGCCAAGATCCTTAGGTTCAAGTTCTTTTGGTTCTTTTCGATAAATTAAATTATTTTTATATCTTGTTTCTTAAATGCGAAACATTTATCTTTAGGTTTCAAACTATAATTAAACGAGATATCCATATTTTCAATATCTTCTTCTTCTGCCTCTTCAATTACCTCTTCTTCGTTAATATCAAATTCTTTAATTGGTTTTAAATCTTTAGCTATCTTCTTTAATCGTTTCTTATCAACTGATTTCATTAATTCTACCATATATTCCTCATCAAGAACTATATCAAAGTTACCAGAACCACAATTTGGAACCTTACCCAACATCACTTGTGGTGAAATACCTGAAATATTATCATATTCTGAGAAAATGCTCCCATTAATAAGCATATCAACGCTCTCTTCGAAAGAAGACTTACTTAAAGCACTTGTTGAATTTCTATTAATTCCATGTCTATCAATTGACATCAATGAACCCTTATAAGTCATCGTATCAATTAATAATGACAGATGTCTATAATTCATCGAACCCTCACCAATTATATTAACTAATTCGTGTGCTAATGCATTTCTAGCGGCTTCAATTCCCAGAACACTATGAATCTCTCGAATATCATTTGAAATAGTTCGCGTAGAATCGATATTTGGATTTGCTAATATCTCCATTAGATTAGTACCGTCTGAATCAATAACCCATTCAACTATCTTATCAAATGTGCCTTTGTCATCATTATAAATCTCATTCTGTTTCTTATTTAAAGAAACCTTATTGATTCCATTATAACCTTTCAATAATACTTGATAGACGATATTATGTTCAATTGCCTTAATCGCTGCAATTTCATCTTTATTCTCGATGTCTTTACACGCAAATTCAGTTAATCGAATTCTGAAAATACATTCTTCAGCGTTATCGTCACTATAAACACAATCAATATATTTATTATAACTCTTATTTAGTTTAGTGTAAATATCAATCATTCGTAATCCATAACTTACCATCTTTTCTTTATTAAATTTCATTCGCAATACCCATGGTGATTTACTACGATGTTTATTGATCGCATCATATAATTCCTGAAATTTATTATAAATATTAAGCATTGGTTGATCTCGTTCAATTGTATTCTCACTATCCCAATAAATTTCGCTATATTCAAGAATATCAGATAATCTGGTGATTTCAATACTATTCTTAACATTCATAGCAATTAATTTAGTTTTTTCAATTCTTTCATCATCATAATCATCACCTGTAGCATTCATAATAGGATTAATAACAGTCGCAACATCTGGTTTCATATAAATGATTAGTGTTGGTGTCTTTGTCTTCTTAGTGGCACTCAAAATCTCTTTCAATCGAGGAATACCACTTGTCGCTTTTACTGCTGCAGCAGTTCCGGAAACGTGGAAAGAATCAAGTGTTAATTGAGTTCCCATTTCTCCAATTGTCTGTGCTGAAACAACCCCCACCATTTCACTTGGTTGTGCGAGTGCTTCATTGAAATATTCATAAATTTGACTAACTAACCAATCAAACATTGCTTTTGAAAAGTTATGTTTAATAATTAATCGTTTTGGTGATAAGAAACATCTCAATAAGATATGAAAGAAGATTATCCCTTGTTCTTGATCTTTCACATATAAATCATTAATAATCTTATCAATTGTATTTAAGATATAGTCAGGAGTTAAATCTGTTAAACTTCCTTTCATTCCCACCGTCTCCTTTCGCTTTACAGCTGTATTAATAAGACGATTAAAGGGGATAGGATAAGTAATTTTACTATTCTTTTTATTTACTTTCTTAATAAGAAACATCTTATCATCTAATAAATCCTGAAAATGATCTCTTAAACGATCAAATGTTTTACCTGAAACTTCTTTAAATGCTTCTGGTGTAAGATACACATGTAATTTATCTGTCTCTGTTAAATTGAATTCTTCCTCTAATTTCATAAAGGACATTTCAATTGTCGGTATAAATTGATTTTCAATTTTGCATCCATCCATGCCATCCTCTCCATAAATATATTGAATAATCGTTCCACTCGAATTTCTAACAGTATTATCATAATAAATTTTTGCATCTTCCATCGCTTTTACAAGACGACGTTGTATGTAACCGCTATCAGAAGTATTTAGACAGTATCCACCGTATCGAGTTGAGAATGTGCCAGTTTCAGGCACCGTTACATCATACGCCTTCTTATACTGGTCTTTAAAATCAGCTTCATATAATTCAGTAATTTCAACAATTTCATCAAGAATTGTATCATTATTAAATTTGAAATTAACATGATTATAATTGATATTAATAAATGTTTCTAATCTTTCTTGTTTTTCTCTATTTACTAATGTAATATTTTCCTTAAAAATCTTAGCCCATTGAGCACGAATAGATAGAATATAATTTGGTTTAGTTCGTTGAAATCCGCTATCATCTTCAGTGATTTCTTTAACTTCAACTTTTGATACTTTTCCAAATATTCCTAATCTTCCACACAATAGAGATAATCCAGTTATTAGTTCTCTTGAAATTGAACTTGCGCGAATTGTTTTAGTATGATGATCTATTGAACCATCACCAGAGAAAAACCCATTAATCAATCCTTTAATAAATTCAATAGGTGCAGTATTTGCAATTTCTGGAACATATTTATTAGCACTTCTATGACCTACTAATTTATGAAGAAATTTAGCAAGAATAATACAATTTCCGGTTACTGTAACTGTTTTATATTTTCTGCCTTCAGTTCTTGTTTCTTCTTTATAATTAATTCCAAATTTCTCAAACCATCTTTTTACAAATTCTCTTACTCCAATTTCTTCTTTAGTAATGCAAATTGTTTCAACATCATCTCTTGCATTACCATCAGCAAGGAATAATCCAAGGAAAATTCCGTTTTCTTCATTTAATTCAAACTTTTCTGGAATTCTATAACTAAATTTAGTAGTTCCATAAGTATAAATACAGCCTCTTTCAATATTCTTTAATCTTTCTTTGCCTTGATTTAAAGTTCTTCTTAATGCTGTTTGATTAGGATAAGGAACAGTAAATGTTTTGCCTTGGTTATTTTCCCACCATAATTTTGGTAATAGCTTACAACCATTGATTAAATCATTAGCTAAATGTAAGTCAGAACCATAAATATATTCGGTTTTTGGAAAATATTTGCTTAAATCGATATATGAAGTTAAGATAGGTGGTTCTGGTAAATTCATAGTGACTGGAATACAATCACCAATCTTTACATCAGGAGTTTCTCTTTTCTCAAATTCATTTCCATTCCATACCATTAAAGATTTTGACTTAGTTACTATAACATCTCGGCCACCTTTAGTTACTATTTTATATAAAATAGAGCCGGGATCATGGCGACTGACATTAGAAATCTTACCCCATATAATATTACCTTTAAAATCACAGCTTGGAATATAAATATCATTATCAACCCCTAACATTTCCATATTAGCATCTTCGGGACCGAATAATTCAACTCTATCTTTATTAACTGGATTATCAATTTTATTATCAATCCAATCACCGATATTTGTATATTTACATTCGCCATCTTCGATAATAATGATAGGAGTATCACCAGTAACTGATTTAACAGCAGTATCAATCAAACCTTCACGACCACCCATAGCATGAAAGAAAACTTCTTGAGGTGATAAACCACCAATGAAACTATTTTCTACGAAACCGCGAGCTTCGGGGCCATCATCATATTTAGTGAAATGGGGTAATGTTCTATTAGTAAATCCATAAGAAATACGCTTACCATCCACATTTTGCTGTCCTACACATCCCATAATTTGTGCGATATTTGTCTGTTTGCCTTTAGAACCCGAATTAACCATATTAAACATGCGATTGGTTCGTTCATCAATCTTAGTAAGACTGATTCTTGCAACTTCACTTGTCGTTTGATTCAAAATTCCGATAATCTCTCTTTCAATAAATTCTTCATTGTTAAAGATACTATTATTTTCTAAATCTCCTTTTCGCATATCCTCAAGTTTCTTATAAGCATTTTCTTTCATCTCTCGAATCTTATTATTTAAGTCAGTATCTGTATTCTTATCAGTTACTAAATCACTGATACCAATACTGAAACCAGCACTTAATAACCATCTACAAACGAGACGTTGAGTATTATCTAAAAATTTTTTGATTTCAATAGGTCCATAATCGTGATAAATTACAGGAATCAATCCATTTGTAATATTATGAAATACTGCTTTATCTAAATTACCTTCAGTTAAAACACTATTCTTAATAATAACCTTCTGACCAGCTTTATTCTTCTCTTCGATGTATAAAGATGGAGGCAGAATTTCAGAAAAGACTTCGCGACCAGTATAAGTATAATCTTTACTGGGTTTATGTAATTTACCTTTGAAATAACTATTGCACATTTGCAAATTAGCCATTTGTTTATCACTTACGATTGTATAATCTTTAGTTAAACGAAATGAACCTACAAGTGTATCTTGAACAACTTCAATACTGGGTTTTCCATCCCTTT
>Ga0247840_10011273_pt1 | contig 10931 bp, 9 predicted proteins | sample LaCruzMarch2015__FD_192404 | JGI IMG/M metagenome (GOLD analysis project Ga0247840, IMG submission 192404) | Freshwater microbial communities from meromictic Lake La Cruz, Castile-La Mancha, Spain - LaCruzMarch2015_17m | ecosystem: Environmental > Aquatic > Freshwater > Lake | place: Spain...
TGCTAGGGGGCCGGGAACCCCACGTCTGCGCAACCGTGGGGCAGGGCAGGGAGGGGAGCACCGGAAAGCGTTTGTCACACCGCCCAGCCTGCATTTACCCTGCTGCGCGCAAGTGCGTAACCTTGACCGGGGACGCGACGTCTTGTGCCTCCGCGTCAAGCTCGGGCTCCTTACCCTTGAGAATGCGTTCGATCTGGCGGGCGTTGCGTGCCAGGTAAATGGTCAACTCCTCCAGATCGTGCTCCGCCAGTCCGGGCAAGACCTTGTCGTGGCGCAGCAGGTCGGCTAGGCGCTCTGCCGTCTCCAGCGCCTTGTCATAGGCGTCGGCGGCCTTCTTGTCGGTCGTGCGCAATCTCTCGACTCCCTTATGGTCTTTGACGACGTATTCGATCTCAATCACGGTGCGAGGCTCCCAATGGGGCGGGTGAGGCGGCGGGCGTGGTCGACCGGTACGCCATCTGCGGGGCCGCAGTATACTGAGATGTGCCCTCGCCGCGATGTCGGAATAGACGGCACCGGCAGCCGGTCGCCGTGGTGCTGAGCGCGGCACACGCGCAAGATGTCGCACTGCCGATCCCTCGCCACGGGTCGTCTTCAGGCGACGTCGGGTCGTATCGGACGAAATCACGGGCGTCCGCTTCGCGGCGGACCGCATCGGCTTGGTCCAGAAGATGCTCCGGCGAGACTGTCCTGTCCCCCAACAGATCCGTGCGGTCATCACCATCTGTGCTTCCCGGTACTGGAATCGATCTCCATCGACGAGGCGTTGCTGGACGTGAGTGGGTTGGGGCAGATGATCGGCCCTCCGGAGACCGTTGGCCGGCGGATCAAGGCGGCGATCTGTACCACGGACGGGCTGAGTGTCTCGGCGGGCATCGGCCCGAACCGACGGGTGGCCAGGACCTTTTAGGACGTCGACACGCCGCCAGGCTGATCGTGGTACCTCCGGAACAGAATCTGGACGTTTCAGGTGCGCAACCGGTCGCTCTCCGGCGCGGAGTCGGCTGTCCGACGGGGCCCACGTTGGAGCGGCTGGGCCTGCGGACCGTGGCCGCTGTGCGGCAGGTGTCGTTGAAGCAATTTCAGGCCCAACTTGGGTCCCGCGCAGCCACGCGTCTCTACCAAAGAGGCGCGCGGGCTCGCCACCGACCACGTGGAGGAGGGTGCCATCCGCCAGTCGCTTGCCAAGGAGATCCGAGACCGGATGTTGGCGATCCCGGCGTGCTGCGCGACACCTTGCGCGACCTGGCGGCTGAGGTCGCCAGCAGGGCCTGCCGGGAAGGGGATCGCTTCGACGGCGGTGCGCCGTGCCCCTTGGACCACGAGCGGGAGCGGCGTCTCACGGTGAAGGTCGATCGGATCCACGCGCGCTTTGGTTTTCGCGTTCGGGCGCGTGACCCGGCTTCGCCGCGGATGGCGCGGTGACGCCAGCGTGTCGGCGGTTGAGGTCGAGACAAGCCCTGTCCGATGGCGTGCGCGGCCCCGTGTGGTCCATCCTTCGTGCAATGAAGTAGCCTGTCCATCCAGCGGGAGCGCGTCAGGGCGCCATCACCGAGGTGCGGGACGGCTCTGCTCGCCCGCGGATGCCAGGGGGCGCACCGCCCGCTGACGGTGCTGCTAAGCGGCCCACCGTCCGCGGGCTGCTCAGCACGGATGGCCATCGGAGCCTTCGCAAGCAGTGGTTACCGTCGTGGGTCAGCGAGCGACACATGGCGTCGCAGGCCATTGAGAAAGGCGACCAGCATGCGCCGCGCCCGCTCGGGGTTCGCCGCCTGAATCTCGCCGATGAGGCGCAACGGCCCATCAGGGTCGGTCTGGCGCTCGAGAATGGTCGTGGCGCGGGCGACAATCGCGGGGCGATGCTCGCCATAACGGTCAATCGCCTCACGGGCGTGTGAGCCGAGTAGCCAGGCACCAGCCAAGTCCACATCGAAGTCGTCGCGGTCAAGAAGTCCTGGCGCGGCGTCGAGCAAGCGCTCGAGTCCTGCGGTCAACGGTGCGGACGTGAGCACAAACATCAGGTCAACGGCGTCTTTTCGTGGCTGATCCTGGTTGCGGTCCTCCCAGGCGAATAGCTTCAGCACTGCCAGCATGGGCAGCGCGATGACCGCGAGGCGCTGGTCACCCGGCAGCAACACGGTCTCTGCGCTGCCCAAGGCCGCGTCGTAGCCGAGCACCGACATCACCGGATTGCCATCCGGCGGCCAGGCGATCTGGCCAGTGGCCGATGCGACCCCACCGAATGGAATCAGGTCAAGCGGCGTGCCGATCCGATGGTGCAGGCGATGTGTGATTCGCCCTGAGGTGAAGCGCCCCGACCCAACCAGTGCCGCCTTCAGCTGCGCGATGCGCGACCAGTCCGGCACGCAGAACGCCAAATCCACGTCGGTCGTGCGGCGCGGCGGTGCGATGCCATGCCGATGCAGCAGCAGGAGATCCCGCGCCGCGGCGCCGACCAGCAGAAAGTCTGCGACCGCAGCGGCGCGAAGATCGGCGACGATGGCCGCCAGGTGGCGTAGCACGTCGCTATCCCGCAAATCGATCAAGGATCCCGCCCTCCAGTGCTTGCGCCGCTTCCAGACAGCGGGCATCCCCGGTTGCCAGCAGATCGGCATAGATCAGCAGGCGGGGCGCCAACTCCGGCGGATCCGGCGCGAAGTGCCAAAACTGCTCAAGGATTTCCACGTTGCCGCGCGGGTCCTCCGGCAACGGGTGCTGGACCATGAAGCGCCGCAGGTCCGCTTTGGCTCCGTAGAGGGTGAGGACCTCGGGTTCGATCGTCCGGTGCAGCCGTGCGGCGGCGGCCTCCCCGCCGAGCACGAGCGCGCAGTCGCGGAGATCCAGCGCGCGCCACCACGCGGTGGTCGGGGCGCGCAAGGTCTTCAACAGCAGTTTGGGCCGCAAGGTCCGTGCGTAGGCCTCCACCCACTGTCGCAGCAGCCGTTCGGGCTGGAGCACGCGCCGCCGACCGCCAATCGCGCCGAGGAACCCGAGTTGGGGGAGCTCCGTCATGACCCAACCCACGGTGCCATGGGCCACCCCGGCCTGTTCGGCGATGACCCGATACGGTGCATGGGCCAGTCCGGGTAGCGTGAGCAGGGCAAATAGCACACGCAGTCCGCTGGCCTGAAAGGCCCGACCCACCGCCGGGGCCGCCAACGCCTGGGCGGGCCGTTCGCCCTTGACCCAGACCAGGAGCGGCGGATGAGTCAGAAACGCATTGCCGGCGGTATCGATGAACTGGAGCCCCAGCGCGCGGAGCCGTTCGGCTAGGGGAGGGGAGACATGGTCCGCGACCAGCAAGGCATCGGGGCCACGGCGTCGAAGCTGATGCGCGACCGCCCCGAGTAGCGCTGGCCGCAGTCCGCGTTTGGTCTCCACCTGGTAGTACGCCTCACCGCCGTGCCAACGCACGTGCAGTCGTGCGTCCTGGTCGCTGTCGATGGGAGTAGCCGCATCGTCCACCGCCACGGCGAGGCCGAGCCGCGCGAGTTGCTGGGCGGCGGCGGCGAGCAACGCGTAGTCGGGTGTCTGGACCATGTACAATATTCTATGTTGTCCATGTTGCATGGATAGACCGCGATTATGGACGCAACAGCACGGGCGTGGAAGTCCGTTTGTTCCGGGGATGCCTTGATCCCTACAACAACGACACCGACGCTGCGGGCGGCGGCAGGAATCGTGCAATCGTGCGCCTGCGGGCCAGAGCGAAGTCAGCCCGGTCGGCGATGCGCGCACAAGGCGTTGGCCGTAGAGAAGGGCAAGGGTTCGGCGGAATCTTGGTCTGTCAGTCGCGGACATGGTGCTGGGCGCCGCGGTTCACGACCGCCGAATCGTGGTAGCGGATGGCCCGCTATTGAGATGCTACCGGATCAGGAGGTAAGCCCCGAAACTACCTTGTTCTATAGTAGGTCGTACAGGCGACTTTGGAACGCTGCAGAAAGTGTCAGTGCCATTTTCCGACGTTGTCGGCACCGGTTTGCTGGGCTCGACGGGTCTTGTGCAGGAGACTTCTGACACCCGTTGCTCAGCAGCCGCCCGCACCAAGATTCGGTTTATCATCGGGGCTAGAGACACCCTTGATCGCCCAGTCGGCCCAGCAAAGGCGATCTGGTTGTACACTCGACATTTTGTTGCGCGACTCGCCAGTAGTTAGGCCCGTGAGTCCTTGTTTTATAGTAGGTAGTGCAGACGACTTCGGAAAATGACAAACAGGTTGGGGCCTCAGACCCGTCGTGTCAGGTGTCAGGAAACGCCACCATGCTACCCTATCCTGACGCTTTCAGCAGGGTACCCTGACATCAGGATAGGGTATACCTCATGTCATTTTCAGAAGTCGTCTGCACCAAATATCAGAAGTCTCCTGCACTACCTACTATGACACAAGGAATTCCGGGGCTGGCTCCTAACGCGTCGCGCAACAAAGCCTCGACGCTACAATTGGATAGCCGTTGAGGGGGCGACTTGGCGATCAAGGATGTTTCTGACCCCATGATACAAAGGCATTTTGGTGCAGCGCACTTCTGAGCAATAGCGAAGATCGTGCAGGCGACTCCTGAGCAAAAAGGAGGATGGTGCAGGCGACTTCTGAGCAGCGCGTGTCAGAAGTCCCCTGCACACCGGCCCTTGAGCCCAGCAAACTGGTGCAGACGACTTCTGAAAATGACACCGGACGCCCAGCATACGGCAATGCGAGTACCTATAGAACGCTCGGGCGACGGCTGGCCGGGCGCCGCTTTTCGCCTTCATTACCAAGATATGCGGCCAACCGGCCCGCTTTGACCGCTTTACCGTGTTATGCGGTCCCCGAACGTTAAGTACTTAGTTCGCGGCACGGACATCAGCGCAAAGAACAACCGATAAGCAGCAGGTGGTCGAGAGATGATCCTGACCGACAATGAGACCAAGGTCGATCTCCTCAACAACGAGGCGATCGCTACGACGATCATCAAGCTCCTTCGCGACCGGCCGGATCAGCCAGTGACCGTCGGTGTCCATGGCGATTGGGGCGCCGGCAAATCGAGCGTGCTGGAGATGATCGAGGCGGGTTTTGAAGGCGAACCGAAAGTTCTGTGCCTCAAATTCAACGGGTGGCGTTTCCAAGGTTTCGAAGACGCTAAAATCGCGCTTATCGAGGGCATTGTCACAGGCTTGATCGAGAAGCGTCCTGCGCTGACCAAGGCAGGCGAAGCGGTGAAGGACGTCTTCCGTCGGATCGACTGGCTCAAAGTCGCGAAAAAGGCGGGCGGCCTAGCGCTCACCGCGTTCACCGGCATCCCGACGTCTGACCAGATCCAAGCCATCGTCGGCACGCTCGAAGGGTTTCTCGCTGATCCGGCCGAGCTTGCGAACAAAGACAATGTCGTAGCCACCATCGACGGCGTAAAGGATCTGTTGAAAGCGGCGAGCGAGAGCGCCTCGACCAACGTGCCCGAGGAAATCAACGCCTTTCGTAAGGCGTTTGACGATCTCCTGGAAAAGGCTGGCGTAGAACAGTTGGTCGTCCTCATCGACGACCTCGACCGCTGCCTTCCCGACACGGCCATCGAGACGCTCGAAGCCGTCCGCCTCTTCGTCTTCACGTCGCGCACCGCGTTCGTCGTCGCTGCCGATGAAGCGATGATCGAATATGCGGTGCGCAAGCATTTTCCCGACCTGCCGGACACGACCGGGCCGCAGACTTATGCCCGAAACTACCTGGAGAAGCTGATCCAGGTGCCCTTCCGCATCCCGGCCCTCGGCGACACGGAGACGCGCATTTACGTCACGCTCCTTCTCGTGGGCGCAGATCTTGGCGACAACGATCCGGCGTTCACCAACTTGATCGGCGTCGCCCGCCAACGGCTGAAGCGGCCATGGACATCTGGTGTGCTCGATGCGGCGACAGTGAGAGACGCACTCGGAGAGAAGGCCTCGCGAGCCAATAATGCGCTGGCGCTCAGCGATCAGATTGGGCCGATCCTTGCCAGCGGGACGAAGGGGAACCCTCGCCAAATCAAGAGATTCCTCAACACGCTCGTTCTGCGGCAGCAAACGGCCGAAGCACGCGGCTTCGGAGATGAGGTCAAGCTGCCCGTTCTCGCCAAGCTGATGCTCGCGGAGCGATTCCTCCCGCACCTGTTTGACCAGATCGCCGCCGCAGCCGCCGCCGCGCCGGATGGGAAGTGTCTCGATCTGTCCGCGCTCGAGGCTGCCGCGACCGGGAAGGAAGGCGGCAAGGCTGCAGCCGAGCCGGTCAAGACGCCAGCCGGCAAGGGCGATGACGCGGCCAAGCCCACACCCAAGCTAGTGGCCTCGAAAACGGCCCAGAGTGCCCGGTTGGGGGAGTGGCTCTCGTCGCCCGCCATCAAGGCGTGGGCCGCGGTGCCGACAAAGATAGGCGACGACGATCTCCGCCCCTATCTGTTCGTCGCCAAGGACCGGAAGGATTATTTCGGGGCGGCCTCCGTGCTCGGACATCTGGCCACCGTCGTCGAGCAGCTCTTTGGTGGAAAATTCGCGGTCCAGGGCCTCGAAAGCGATCTGAAGCGGCTCGCCCCGCCGGAAGCCGCCCAGGTCTTCGAAGCGGTGCGCGGCCGTATCGTCGGTGGCGACAGCTTCGACGTCGAGCCGCCCGGTGCGGCTGGCTTGACGGTCCTCGTCAAGGCGCATCCGGCCCTTCAGGGGAGTCTCGTCGACCTCCTCGAAGCCCTCCCGCGAGACCGTTTGGGCCCATGGGCGTGCAGTGGCTGGGAAGGCGTCCTCAAAGATGCCGACCCGGCGCAGCGGTTTGACCGCCTCCTCCAGCTATGGGGGAAGGACGGTGGCACCGTGCTGAAGACTGCTGCGAACGGCGTGTTTCGCACGCGCCAAGGGCCACGATGATGGGCACGTCCAGCGCATTCGGTGGCCAAGGAGGCAGCACACCGCTCGTGCCAAGCTGGTTGGGTGACGAAGGCTCACCACCGGCTGCGCCGGACGGTGCTACGCCTCCCGACGGGGCACCCCCGGCTGGGCTGCCTGTTGGACCGCCCGAACCTCCGGCAAGGCCACCCATTCCCCCAACGGCGGATCCGACACGTTTCTCGGCGGCCCGCAACAACTTCTCCCGCTTCGCTGGCTCGGGCGGAGACGATCGCCGAGCCCTCGGCCGAGCCGTGTCGAACTATGTGGGCTCGTCTTCAGGCGGCGCGCGCACGGCGGCGGCCAGGATGGGGTCGGCGCGGGGAGCCGGCAGCCGTCTCCTCGGCTTTCTGTCGGACGCGGCGACGCGTGGTGCGACCGAAGCGCTTCGCGCGCTCAATCTCGGCGCTCTCGCTGGCCGGCCGATCGAGGAAATCTTCCTGGGATTGGCAGATTATGTTTGCCCGGACGGCGGCACTATCGACGAAGGCATCGCTCGGGATGCCTTCATCGAGACGATCGCCGACTTGGCCGGCGCGGGTATAACCGACCTCGACGGGCTCACCTCCGACCAGATGCAGACGGTCTTCGAACTCTATGCGACGAACGCGATTGAGGCCCGGCTCTGCAATGACATCGGCGCGAAAACCGTGGTCCTCCCATCCGATAGCCGGCAAACCGCACGGGTCCAGGCGCAGTTGAACGATTTCATCCGGCGCGGCGTCGCCGATGCCCTGACAGCGGCGCGCGCGGCGGCAGCCGCGCTGACACCCGATCGCGTGCTCGCTTTCGTCGAGAGCATCTATGAACAGGCGTTCGGCATCCTGCAGATCATGGGCGACGCCGCAGCGGAGGGAGCATGAGACGACACGTCATCATTGGCCGTTACGGCCCCGAGGATCTCGGCCGACTGCCGCTCGGCGACAGCGAAATTGAAACTCGTCTTGACCTAGTCGCTGGCAATAGAGCGCTCAATCACGGGATCGGTCGCGCTCTTGGCGATCTGGCTCACCTCGGCATATCTCCCTCCGAGATGGGTGTGGACGTCCTGGTTCTGGCCGCGCACGTCCATGCCGCCGACACCCGTGTGTCGCGTGACAGCGATTCTCAGGACGGCTGGACACGGGAGCTACGTCTGGTCGTGCCGGTCTCCGATCCTGAGCGATGGGCAGCGGCGACGCCGATCTTCGTCCGGATGCTGAATTTCCTGACCGGAGATCGCTGGTCGCTCGGATTTCGCGCACGACCGCCTCGCTTCGCGCGGGTCGTACCGACGCCGCCCGGCAGACTCATCGGTCCACCCTTCAATGACCTGGCGCTCTTCTCCGGCGGTCTCGATAGTTTGATCGGCGCCATCGATGCGCTCGAAGCCGGTCGCACGCCGCTCCTCATCAGCCACGCTGGCGAGGGCGCGACAAGCGATGCCCAGACCACGAACTTCGACGCGTTGAAGGCACAGTATCCCGCCAATCCGTTCCAGCGTTTGCGCCTCTGGATGGCCTTCCCGGACGGATTCATCCGAGGATCGGCCGGCGAGGACACCACACGCGGCCGGTCCTTTCTTTTTTTCGCCCTGGGCGTCTTCGCCGGCACGGGCCTCGATGGCCGGTTCACGCTGAACGTGCCGGAAAATGGCTTGATCGCGATCAATGTGCCGCTCGATCCCCTCCGTCTCGGGGCCCTGAGCACACGTACCACCCACCCGTTCTACATCGCACGCTGGAATGATGCGCTCACAGCTCTGGGTATCGAAGGCCGCATCGAGAATCCCTATTGGGACAAGACGAAGGGCGAGATGGTGGCCGCGTGCGCGAACGGCGCTCTGTTGAGATGCCTCACGCCCCCATCCTTGTCCTGCGCGGCTCCCGCTAAGGGGCGCTGGCAGGGCCTGGGCACACAACACTGCGGATATTGCCTGCCCTGCCTGATACGACGCGCCGCGCTCCTCAAAGGATTTGGTCCTGGCGCCGACCCGACCGTCTATACGATCGACGACCTGACCGCTCGCGCCCTCGACACGCGCCAGTCCGAAGGTGTGCAGGTCCGCTCGTTCCAAGTCGCGATTGAGCGACTTCGCGCCAGGCCCGCCTTGGCGCCCATCCTCATCCACAAACCCGGCCCACTCTTTGATGAGTCGCCAGCCCGCCAAGCCTCGCTCGCCGACGTTTATCGCCGCGGCATGGAGGAAGTGGGCGCGCTGTTGGCCGGGGTGAGGACACAGCCCCGATGAGCGAAGGTGTTCCACCCGGTGGTGTCGATTTCCACTGCCACCTCGATCTCTATCCAGACTTCGAGGCCGCAATCGCGAAAGCGGAGGCAGCACGGATTTATACGCTGACCGTCACCACCACGCCGAAGGCTTGGCCGCGCAATCTTGAACTGACGTGTGGCACTCGTTATGTGCGGGCGGCACTCGGCATCCATCCGCAGCTTGTGGCGGAACGGGCCGACGAATTGGCATTATGGGAACACTATCTGCCAGAGACGCGTTACATCGGCGAGGTCGGCCTCGACGCTGGTCCTCGGTTCTACAAATCACTCGATGCTCAAAAACAGGTGTTCCGTGCAGTCCTTGAACGATGTGCGGATGCCGGTGACAAGATACTTACCGTGCATAGCGTCCGGAGCGTACCGGCGGTGCTCGAAATGATCGAACGCCATTTTCCGCAGTACCGGGGCGTCGTTGTATTGCACTGGTTCACCGGAACCAAGGCCGAGGCACGACGCGCCGCAGCGCTCGGTTGCTACTTCTCTGTTAATGCTGAGATGATCCGCACCGAACGCGGCCAGATGCTTGTCTCCGACCTCCCGTTGAGCCGCATCCTCACTGAGACGGACGGCCCATTCACGAAGATTGACGGCCAACCCGCAGAACCGGCCAGCGTTCAAACAACGGTTGACGCTATTGCCAGAGTGCGTAAGGCATCCAAAGACTCGATAGCGGACGTTATTCGGACCAACCTCCGGACGCTCATCGATGCATGATCGTCCTCAAAGAAACTCATGTATGGCGCCAGAATAGAGTGGTGCGTCTAACAACAACATGCAGCGCACGGCGCTTCGCACCGCCGCTGATGCTGAGCGTTAGCAGTGCTAGACCGCAGAGGTAGTAGTTAACATATGGAACTCGAAACATTTGTAAGGGCAGCATACATGTCACTCTGCGATGCAGATGAAATTGAACGCATATTTAATGTGTCGTCCGCAGATGACTATCTATTAAAGCTGCGAGCAAACGCAACAGTTGAGCATATAAGGATATATAGGGTCTTCCTATCAAGAAAGCGCAAACATCGTGGTGAATGGTCTTTCAGTAAATATTTTGATATGGCTCCATTTGATAATTATATAAATCACCTTAGCGACGATGATTATACAACAGCTGAGAAATTATCGGCCGGATTTGTTTTTTGTAATAGTCCAAATGGTAGAATAATTAAAACTGAATTTGGAAACATAATTACCATTTCAGAGTCGCTGCGCTACTTTATTTACTTTATGAATTTAGCATGCTTGGATTTCGAAGAAAGTGATCTTCCTGGCGACGTTAGGGCGGCTGCTATTAAGATTGCTATTCGAACAATGCTACAAACCGAGGCACTGGACTTTGATATTGATCCGAGGGGAGAGATTCCAGAGCCCGTAGATAAAGAGTGTCAATATCACACAGATAGGCAATTAGAATTTGTTATTGGTCATGAGTATTCGCATCACTTCCTAGGACATCTTGATAACGGTAAATTAATTGATGAATCAATGATGGCCACTCTCGATTCTCAAGAATTTAAGCATAAGACCTATTCTTATTTACAGCAGGATGAGTTTGCAGCTGATATTGACGCTATCGAGAGACCAATCTACTCTCTGGAAGAAAGAGAAGACATGTTAAATAGAGCCTTGTTCTTTTTCGTGTATTTAGATATTGGCTCAATATAGGTTCCGGACTGTCCCCGAGTTGTTATGACACGAGCAATGCCAACAGCGGAGTCAGCAACCCTTTTCCGCGAATCCGTGTATTGTGGACGAACTGAAAGAAGCCCAAGTAGAGC
>Ga0247840_10011275_pt1 | contig 10929 bp, 4 predicted proteins | sample LaCruzMarch2015__FD_192404 | JGI IMG/M metagenome (GOLD analysis project Ga0247840, IMG submission 192404) | Freshwater microbial communities from meromictic Lake La Cruz, Castile-La Mancha, Spain - LaCruzMarch2015_17m | ecosystem: Environmental > Aquatic > Freshwater > Lake | place: Spain...
TGATTGGTGATTGCAGCGTCCAGCAAAATAACCAAACAAGAGGGCAATAGCCCTGCATTAAAAGCTCCCTAGAGCTTGCCAATGCTACTTTGCGTGGGTGTGGATGTCCAAGGAACACCCTAAGCAACTGACGACAGTCAGACCAATTATGCGAATGAAGCATAATACCACTGCATATTAACCGCGCATTTGAATGCTTAGATTGTATGTTATTCATAATGAATCACCAATATAAACAGGAAGTTGGTTAATTAAGCATCAACTGGTTTGTTGGATGTATCAACACCATCAAGCGGCTGATCCAACAGACACACACCAGTGAGAACTTCATTCTGCAATATGTAATCCAGCCAAGAGGCATAACTAACATACAAGCCACGCGGATCTTTTGCTTGGGAATTAAAGCGCTTATTATGCGCATTAATAATGGCAATTTCGGCACTAGTCATTGGTTGATTAGTTTTAGGATTTATTTTAGCTTTGTACCAAGTTTGGATGAAAGCCGCCAGTGATTTCTTTTCCGTTGGAGTCTCTGGGATAATGTATTTTGGGTTAGAAAATAGATGTGGTCGTTGTGATGGTTTTGACTTAACATTTGACTGGTTAATTGATTGGATAAGATATTTTGGTGTGGTCTTGAATAGAAACCCACGCTCATAGCTAATTGAATCCTTGATTAATAAAACGATGTTGTAGTTATCGGCTTTGTACTGATGGAGCGTGTTGAGTTCCTGAAGGATCAACTTTTCGTTTACAGACTTTTTTATTTTCGATCGGATTCTAAGAAACTCATCGCCAAAATCCTGAATAGCAGTTTTTTCTGCTTCAGAGAAAATTATTTTATTTTCATCCGCAATTCGCACCCACTCCGCACCATTCAATACGATTTGCTTATTGTTGGTGTGTGTGGGTATATTAGGATTAGTAATAGGGTCAGTATTAGTATAGTCGGGGATTTTCCCTAATTGCGAATTAACCATTACTGGTTTGTTCACAGTACCCGCCCCCGCATTTTTCGGGGTTGGTGTATCTGGTTGACTGATAGCTTGCTTAACTGGTTGAAAATTTAAGACATAATCGTAATAACCACTGGGTTTACCATTATGATTAAGCGCAGGTGTACGACTTACCCAACCAGAATTGATTAACTCTTTCCAGTACTTAGCCATTGTTGCGTCATCTTTTATACCTAATTGTTTCTGAATGTCTCGATTGTTGAAAAACCAATCATCAGGTTTACAAGACATGTATAGGAAAACGCGCACAGCTCCGCTAGAAAGATATAGATCAACAGCAAGAGCATTAGGGATTTTGGTAAAGCATTTTCGAAGGGAGTTTATTACTTTTGTGTGTGGTTGAACGTTACTCATTTTAATTACTTTCTTTATTAGAAAATAACAAAATAAATGCCTAAAAAGTAGAAGCTGTCACGGCTTTGTCATAAAAATATTTCTGTATGTGAAAAACAAAAATATAACAGAGTATTGAATTTATATAATTCTAGCCCTGTCGGGTGCACCACCTCCAATCACGATACACAATCCAAATAAAGCCCTTTTGCACATCAAATGCTAGTCTAAATCATTATACATTTTTACAGCAACTAAAATCTAATCGTGGGACAATTTCTAACGTTCATGCAGCGCTTCGGTGGTATTTTGCACTAGTGGACTTAAAAAATAATCAATTAACGGACGTTTACCTGTTTTAATTTCAGCGCTAACCATCATTCCAGGCGTCAAAAATTGCTTCATGCCATTGACAAGAATAAAATCATTATCTAATTGCACATAAACATTATAGAGCAATTGATCTTTTTTTTGTTTATCTGGATCTAATAGCGCATCAGCAGAAACACTTTTGACCACCCCATGCAACGTGCCATAACGCGTAAACGGAAAAGCCTCAATTTTAATCGCAACCTCTTGTTTAGCCCGCACAAAACCAATGTCTTTATTTTCTAATTGAACCTGAACCATAATTCCACCATTGCGAGGGACTACCGCCAATAATGCTTGCGCTGGAGTAACTACACCACCAACGGTATGCACCGCTAATTGCGTAATATAACCTGAAACTGGCGCAGTTAGCCGCGTATAATTTTGATTTTGTTGCGCCTTCAAATACTCTTCATGATTACTAACTTTAGCTTGGTTTGCCGCCAATAATTTCTCACCAATATCGCGCCTAAATTCAGAAATAGTTAACTCTTTTTGCCGCATTGATTCTTGCTTTTGCGCCTGAATTTCACGCAATTTACCTTGTTCTTCGGCTAAACTTTGCTGCAATTCAATCCGCTGTTTGCTCACATCTAAATAGCCATGTTGTGACATAAAATTCTTATTGTACAACTCTTTATAGTCCGCCTCTTTTTCACGTAAAATTGGTAGTGTTTGCTGATATTTACTCGCAATTGAACGCGAGGTACGAATTGATTCATCATAATGATGTTGGGTTGCTTCAATAGATAATAATTTATCTTGAAATTCAAGCCACTGACTATCCAATTGATTTTGACTATTTTGGATTTGTTCTGGGGTAAATATTTTTGTCGTTGGCCATCCAACTAGTGGTAAATTAGCTAATTTATTGAGTAAGTTTTGATAACGAATCACGTTCAAACTATCTTGAACATAATTGTTTTCTAATTTAGCTAATTCAGCCTGCGTAATAATAGAATTCAACTCAATCAAGGTTGTACCTGACTCAACATATTGCCCGTCTTGAACCAATATTTTACTTACCGTTGCAGAGTTCATTGACTGCACATATTTGACAAAATCACTCGGAATAACTTTGCCCTGCGCGGTTGCAATAATATCAATTTTCCCCAAGATTGACCAAATTAAAGCCAGAAAAATTAAACTTGATATCACCCATAAAACCACACGTGGTAGTGGGTGTGGCGGAGTTTCCTGAATTTCTAAAACGGCAGGCAAAAACTCCATTTCGCTACGCTGACGCAAAGTTTTGACTAACTCACGTTCATTCCATGCCGCTTTTATCACACGCCAATATTTATGCCGTAAACTAAATTCGGCAGTATCATCCCGCAATTTTGACTCTTCAGGTGGAGAATTTAAATTTGGCATTCCAAATCAACCTTGTAACGAATGTAAATAGCGGTAATATCCAGCACTCAATGCCATCAACTCATCATGCGAGCCACTTTCAATAATTTCACCATGATCCATGGCAATAATTCGATGAGCAATGCGTACTGCTGATAAGCGATGAGCGATGATTAATACGGTACGATTTTTACAAATCTCTTGCATATTATCTTGAATAATCCGCTCTGATTCATAATCTAAGGCACTGGTTGCCTCATCAAAAATTAATATTTTGGGGTCATTGATTAAAGCTCGAGCAATTGCAATCCTTTGGCGCTGACCACCTGATAATCCAGTACCATTTTCACCCAAAATCGTATCATAACCATGAGCTAATTCAACAATAAAATCATGTGCACCCGCCAGTTTAGCCGCCCAAATCACTTTATCTAATGGGGCATTCTTATTGGTAATTGCGATATTTTCATGAATACTACGGTTAAACAAACTATTTTCTTGCAACACTACCCCAATTTGCCGGCGCAGCCAGGCTGGATTAGCCAAGGCTAAATCAATGCCATCAATTAAAACGCGTCCCTGTTCTGGAACGTAGAGTTTTTGCAATAATTTAGTTAGCGTACTTTTGCCACTACCCGAACGACCAACTATACCAATGATTTCCCCTGCTTGGACGGTTAAACTGACGCCTTTTAAAATCATCTGCCCATCGACTTGATAACGAAAATAAATTTTATCAAAAATTAACTGCCCGCGAATTACAGGTAAAATTGCGTTAGTTTTAGAGTCTTGCTCGTTTCTGGTATTGAGGACATCACCTAATCGCGCAACTGAGATTCCTGTTTGTTGAAAATCTTGCCACAATTGCGCTAACCGCATAACTGGACTCGAGACTTGACCTGAGAGCATATTAAAGGCCACCAATTGACCCACGGTAAGCTGATCGCCAACCACCAACGTAGCACCCATCCACATAATTGCCACACTAACTAACTGGCTAACCAAGGTCACGCTTTGACTACCTAGCATGCCAATTTGTCCAGTACGAAAACTAGCATTGACATAGGCGGCTAGCTGCTCTTCCCAATGGCGAATCATTTGTGGTTCCAGCGCCATGGCTTTAATGGTTTGAATATTGCTCAGTGACTCGACTAAAAAGGCCTGATTGGCCGCACCTTTGGCAAATTTATCGTTTAAGCGCTTGCGTAAAAGAGGTGTAATCAAAACTGTAATTAAAACATAACACGGTAAAGAAACTAAGACTAACAGCGTTAATTGCCAACTATAATAAAACATGACGGCTATAAATACGGTAGAAAAAAGTAAATCTAAAACAACTGTAACTGCATTACCCGTTAGAAAATTGCGAATATTTTCTAATTCCCGCACTCGTGCCACCGACTCACCAACTTTACGCGACTCAAAATAACTCAACGGTAAACCCAGCAGATGTTTAAATAATTTAGCACCTAGTTCAACATCAATTCTCAGAGTAGTATGACTAAATAAATAGGTGCGAATCGCCCCTAAGAGCACTTGAAAAAGCGTCACCGTAAGTAAACCCAGTGCTATTACTTGCAAGGTCGTCAGTGCCCGATGAACTAAAACCTTGTCCATCACGACTTGAAAAAATAACGGCGTTAAAAGTGCTAACAATTGAATCACAAACGAAATAAGCAAAACTTCACCAAGTAGTTTACGATGTTTGATAATGGCAGGAATAAACCACGTGAAATCAAATTTAGCCACAGATGCTGCTAAACTTGCTCGTGAAACCATTTGAATAATTTCACCCGACCAATTTTGCCGCAAGAGTTCCAGACTAATTTGCTGATTTTGACCCAGCAACGGATGATAAATTAAAACTTCGCTGGCAGTAACTTGCGCAATAATAAAAAATTTACCCGCCGTATCTTTGGCAATTAATGGCAAAGGTAAATGGATTAAGCGCTCTAGCTTAACTTTATTCATCCGTGCTTTTAAACCCAAATGTTTAGCAATTCGACATAATTCAACATCAGTCAAATCACCTGCATGTTTATAGTCATGTTCAATTTGCTTGGCATCAACTGCAACTTCATGCAGTTGTGCCAGCATTACTAAACAAACTAAACCACTATCAATTGAGTTAGTTTCAGCCATATTTTAAGATACCTTATTTAGTTGGATCAACCCAAGTATTTTTGAGCAAATCTTGGAATTGAGTCTGTTGAGCACTCGTCATCATGGTTTCAGCCATTGGTTGCGGATTAAATGCTGCCATTGCCTGAATTAGACTTGCCACTGCTTGGCCAGACAAGACTTCGCCACTGACTAAACTAAAGCTCTCCAACTGATTATTTTTACTAGCAAACCAATTATTTACTTTAATTTCATCCTGTGTTTTAGTGTTACTCACAATCAAATCTTTGTCCGAACGCATAAACCACAAATCATCTTTGGCAACTCCATTACCAAATGCAGCCTGATCGATCCCGCTTGAATCTTTAATCAGATCTTTACCATCACCAGCATTAAATTGATAGCTATCATTATCACTACCGCCCTCAAGAATATCATCTCCAGTCCCACCAATTAGCGTATCATTGCCAGCTCCAGCAATTAGATGATCATTACCCGCATTAGCATTTAATATATCAGCTCCTGCACCACTATTCAGAATATCATTGCCGCTACCGCTGCTAATTTGATCGCTTCCAGTTCCAGAAATTACATTAAACGTTCCTGTTCCGCTCAAATTAAGCACATTATCACCATTGCTAGTTTTAAGCGTAGTTTGCCCATTACTCAACATAGTTACTTGATCGTTGCCAAGCCCCAAATTAATTGTATTAATATCGCCAATCATTGCGCTATTATCAATGTAGAGCCGATTATTACCACCGCTATCACTGAGCTTAACCGCACTATTCTGGATGTTAAAATTATCATTACCAGTTGAGCCATTAATGATTGAATTACCACCAGCTCCATTAAGTGTGAGTACATCATCACCGACACCAAGATTTAATGTATTGATGCTCGCCACAGTTTGATTGAGCTTAACCTCATCATTACCTGCGCCACTATTCAATGTAACATTACCCGAACTTAACTCAATTTTATCATTTCCACTACCAGTCACAATATTTTGCATGCCAGACCCGAGTGTAATCACGTTATCGCCGTCGCCTGCGCGAATAATATTATCGCCATTTTGCACATGAATTACATCATTGCCAACACCAGTTGTAATTGTATTACTCGTATTCCCTTGAATATCAATTAAGTTATCTCCAGCACCCAAATTAAGTTTATTTGTTGAGTCACCCAAAATAAGGACATGGTCATTATCCACACCAGCACTAACCGAATTTATCCCATTGCCAATAATTTCAAGCTGATTATTGCCATCGCCAAGACTTAGCGAACTAGTGCCGTCACTACTCAGCTTAACCACATCATCACCAGCACCCAGGCGAACAATATTATTGGCTACCGTTATTAGCTCATGGTTATCAATATTAATTAGATTATTGCCACCAGCATCGCTGATTTGAGTATTGACACCACTTAACTGAAGATTATCTGCACCTAATCCAGCCGTAACTTTAACTAAGCCATCCGTTCCTGTTACATTCAATTTATCATTACCTTCACCCAAATTAATCGTAGCTTGTTGTAAAGTCTGAAGATTAAGAATATTTACAATATCATCACCAGCACCACTATTCAATGCAATATTGCCCGAACTTAGCTCAATCTGATCATTTCCGCTACCAGTTACAATATTTTGCGTGCCTACTCCAAGTGTGATCGTATTATCCCCATCCCCAGCGCGAATAATATTATCGCCATTCCCTGCATGAATTACGTCATTACCAACACCTGTTGTAATTGTGCTATTGCCATTTCCATTAAGCTCAATTACATTATCACCAGCACCCAAACTCAGTTTATTAGTCGAGTCCCCTATGATTAAAACACGGTCATTCCCTGCACCCGCCGACACCGTATTACTTGGACCAGAATTACTAATTACCAGCTGATTATTACCCTCACGTAGCGCATAAGTACCACCTGTGCTCGCCCAAATAATATCGTCATTATTAGTCAATTTAGGATTAATTGCATCATTCAAAATCCCATGTTGAGAGAGTGTAGTAGCTAAATTAACTTGACTACCATCCGCAAAATTCAAGCTCTCGATACGATTATCTTGCAAAGCATAATCTTGAATAGTTATTTGATCTTGGCCATTTAGCACAATGACTAAATCATTACCAGATTGACTAAAGTGTAATTGCTCAGCACTAATTCCTACACCAAAACTAATCTGATCAGCAGCCGAACTGCTATCGCGAATACTATCTTGCCCATCACCCAGATTAAAAATATAATTGGTATTATTGAGGGTTTGATCAACTATCGTGTCATTACCCACGCCAGCATTCACCTGAGTAATATTTTTTATCAACAACAGATTATCATCACCCATCGTACCAGTTTTAACTCGATTAAAATCATCGACTAATTGCACTAATGATAAATTAGTTTCATTTAAAATCAAACTTTCAATCTGGTTATCTGCCCCCGCGGCCCAATTCTTGATGATTATTTGATCCGCAGTTTTATTATTCAACAAAATTAAATCATTGTCAACTTGATTGAATTCTAAATCTTCTAATTTAACACTCGCATCTAATTCAATCACATCGGTGCCACCGATATCTTCAATTATATCAATACCATCACCCGCAGCAAATTGATAATGATCGTTGCCTATGCCACCGTTTAGCGTATCGTTACCAGTTCCGCCCCACAAAGCGTCATTACCATTTTCACCACTTAAAATATCATCTCCACTTCCGCCACCCAAACTATCGCTGCTAATTCCCCCATATATTATGTCATTGCCATCAAATCCATATATATTATCTTTAAACTCTGTACCTTGAATAACATCGTCACCGTCAGAGCCTGACAGATAATTAGTTAATTGTCTTAATTGAACCAAATTATTTACACTGTACAGCTCGCCATCAATACTAATACGCTCTATTTGAATAAATGGCGTATTGCTATAATACCAGCCAATTTTAACCTCATCACTTCGATCACCACCATATCCAATAATCAAATCACGACCTGAACTATAAGTATATAACTCATCTGCCGAAACGCCATTAAACTGCAGTGTATCATTACCACCTTGGTCATTAACAATTTCATCTTTTCCATCACCACGGTTAAAGACATAGGTATCATTATATTTTGCACCATAAAATCGATCATTACCTTGATCACCAATGATTATATTATTCCGCTCCTGCCCCATAATATAATCATTTGATGAAGTTCCATCAGAGACGTAAGTTGAATTGTGAAATAGCTCAGGTAAATTAAAACTACTACCATCTGCAAATCTTAAACACCCAAATAAACTGGAATACCCTGGATCTGCTCCCCATCCATTAATATTAATACTTCCAAGTGTTTGACCTCCGATTTTAAGTAAAAGTCCTGTATCATTAATTATATAATCGATGTCTTTCTGTAAAATTCCATTACCAAGTGTAATAATATTCTCATTTGAACCGCTAAAGTTGGCAATAACATCATCACCGTCCCCTACATCATAACTAAAAATATCGCTATTACCATAACCATTTAAAATATCATTGCCTGTGCCACCAGCAAAAAAATTCGTAACCTTTTCATCTATAATATAATTATTATCACCATTATCGCTTAAAGCACCTGAAAGGATATCATCACCTGCACCGCCATAAAGCTCATTAAAACCAAAATAATCACGAACCAAATCGTCACCATCACCACCATAAAGCAGATCATTGCCCATTCCGCCAATTAATGAATCATTTCCTTCACCACTATAAAGCAGATCATCATCTGCCCCACCATCTAAAAAATCATTTCCATTATTTCCATAAAGAGCATCATTACCAGCATAAGATACAATTGAATCATCAGCATCACCACCGATTAATTGGTCTTGTCCATTCCAGCCCCAAATTACTCCTCTACTGTTTATACTAATGTCTGCAACCTGAAACTCCTTAAGATTGATTATAGAACCATCTGCAAATTGAAATTGCTCAATATAGCCATTAACTTTGTCACCCTGATACCAATCTTTAAACGTAAGACTTCCTAAATCATTTCCCGCAATTACAACAATAAAGTCATTTCCGTTTTTACGTAAACTCAAGTCACTTTGAACAATTCCTGCACCAAAAATAATCTTATCATTCCCACCAACGTCAGAAATAACATCTTCGCCATCGCCACGATTATAGATATATTTATCGGCTCCAAAGCTGCCTTGTAAAAAATCATTACCTCTTCCGCCAATAAATTTATGATTAATCTCATTGCCAATTAAAGAATCAGCATCATTGTTACCCAAAAGTGTCTGTTCTATATCTAAGATATTAGCTGTATTCAATTTAAAATCTATAAATTTATTTGCATCCAAAACTTCTTCGTTAATAATAAATTTTTCAATTCGTTGATTTTGGTCACTATACCAGTTTGTAATCGTAATTTGATCATTAAAATTATCCGCAAAATTAATTACCAAATCATTGCCACTCTGAATAAATTTTAAACTTGTCGTGGTAATTCCACTCCCAAAAGCTATAGCATCTACACCGCCAGATTCTTCAATAACGTCTTTACCACCACCAATCCCAAAGACGTAAGTTGTATCTTTAGCTGTGTCGTCAATAATAACATCATCCCCCTCAAGTGCTGCAATTTTATTGGTAACAATCTGAGACATCATAATCATATCTGAGTTTTTACTAGCACTTATTGCAAAATTATTTTGTCTAAATAACTCAGTAACATCAAGCTTTGTACCATCATCAAACTCAAATATTTCAATCACACTAGGGATGTTGCTATTTATATCATAGATCCATGGTGAAGCCCACAGCTCGACAATATTCGTTGAATTACCAATTGTTATAATCCAATCTTCATCATCTACCATAAATGAGTTATCTCCATTTTTACGTTTAAATGAGAGATCAGATGCATTAATCCCTCCTGTAAATTGTGCAATATCATTACCACTAAATGCCCCCAAAATAACATCATGTCCAGAGTTTTTGTTAAAAACATAGGTTTTATCACCACCCCAACTAGCTGTAATAAAGTCATCACCACTACCGCCATCTAAAATATCATTGCCATTCCCAGAATTAATAAAGTCGTCACCATCACCGCCATAAAGAGAATTAATTTGATATCTAGCTCCAGAAAGAGAATCATTTCCAGCTCCACCATAAATAGCATTTTGATTAGCATAATCATATAATTCGACGCGCTCAGATGTAACATCAATTGAAATAGCATCATTGCCATCTTCGCCATAAATTACATTATTACCGCCTACATCTGTAATTACATCATTACCTACTCCAGCTCTAATGGTGTCGCTTCCAATGCTAGTTTTAATAACATCATTGCCAGCACCAGTTTGAATATAGCTCTCATTTAACTCAGCTACTCCGTTGTCTTCCCAATCTTCAAACTGAATAGTCATATTACCACCAGTTGCAATAATTATGTTCTGACTATTTCCATGAATAGTAATGTTATCATTTCCACCACTGGTTGTAACAATGTTGAATACATTAGAATTAATATCGATAATATCATTAGCATTTGATCTTAATAATACATTATTAGATGAAACATAATCACTAATTGATGCATGACCTTCTAAGTACCAATGCATAAATTTTACGGTAATTTAATGTTAAACTTATGGATATAAAACTTTGAAATATGTGGTCAACAATTGAAATTCATAAACAAATTAAGCACGCTTGAAATTGAAACGTTAACA
>Ga0247840_10011280_pt1 | contig 10924 bp, 15 predicted proteins | sample LaCruzMarch2015__FD_192404 | JGI IMG/M metagenome (GOLD analysis project Ga0247840, IMG submission 192404) | Freshwater microbial communities from meromictic Lake La Cruz, Castile-La Mancha, Spain - LaCruzMarch2015_17m | ecosystem: Environmental > Aquatic > Freshwater > Lake | place: Spain...
TGGGATGTTAATACGGTCGATATGCTATGGCACACTTACAGAGGTTCCATTATTAATAAATGAGTTCCCGAACATAACCAACATCCTTTTTAACTATCCAGAGATGTGGGTGAAGGAATGAGTTACAAATTAAAACTTAAGATAGCTTCAATGTCTTATACAACTAAGATAGTAACGCTTTTTAAGATATTCCCGAAGCAGACTCCTTACTTTATGGAGCTTGTAAGGTCTATAGAGTTTGAAAAAAAAGGGGTAAATTTTAAGTACGCCTTTGTGGGGGTTTATTTTGTTGAAATGTACGTAGAGGGGTTGGGGTCTCTCCGTAAGTACTGGGAAGAGGATGAATTTGATGATACACTCATATATAGATTCACCTTTAACCCAGGAGACGAGTACGGGCATGGGGAAAAAAGCCCTCCATTTGATAAAGAGTCCTCGGATCTATTTTGTGATAGATGTTTACCTTTTATGATCTCAAAGGGTAAAACTGGGATCCCTTTAATAATTCACGATTTTCCGGAATATGCACGGTATGCATTGGAGTATCTACCATGAATAGCATTTTAAGTTTTGTAGATAAAGCCTTTATAAAGCATCAAGATAGGTACGACTATTCAATATCTGAGTATACAGAGGCTAGGGCTAAGATTAAAATAATCTGTAGAATACATGGGGTTTTTGAACAAAGGGCCTATACTCATTTAAGAGGCTGTGGGTGCCCCCTTTGTGGAAAGGTATCCTCACAGAAGGGACAATTCAAGCAGGAGATATTTATTAATGATGGTGTTTTTAGTGAGATAAAAGAATTACAGGCATGGATTCTAGGGCTTTATGCTTCAGATGGCTGTGTAGATAAACATGGGAGAATTAGTATTGCTCAGTCAGGTGGGGCAGGGTATAAAATAATAAAGTATTTATGTGATATTTTTGGGATAGACTACAAGCATATTATTCCATGCAAGACTAAAAGAAAAATATCCTATAACATAAGCTTTAATTCTGTTAAATTGCTCAAGATATTTAGCGAATATAATATTATAAGAAATAAAACTTATACGTTCTATTTTCCTAATATTCTGGAATACCCTTATATAAGGGATTTTTTGAGGGGGTATATTGAGGGGGATGGTTGCATCACAATATCCAAGAATAAACAGGGGTATAAATATCTTAGTACTAGTTTTGTCGGTACTAAAAAATTTATAGCGCAATGCCAAGGAATAGTTCCTATTAAAGGGGGCATATGTTCCAAAGGAAAAAACACACAAGAAATCAGATGGTATGGTAAAAAAGCTATAGAATTTTGTAGGTGGGTTTATGCCAAAGAAGAATTATATAAAAGTTATAAATATTATAATTATAAGAATTACGAGGAAAACCATAACTACCAGGAAGTTAAATATCATAATATTAGAGCAGAGGTTAAAAAGAGATTACTTGTAGGAATGTCCGTTAATAATATTATAAAAGAGATTACTATCCCTTTTCAGACGATATACTATTGGAAGAAGAAGTGGGGGATGACATGAAAAATAAGAAACTAATGGAAGAAATGCTAAATCATCCTTATATCTTTCATAAGGAATTTGAGAATCTCCTATTGTTCTGTTATACACGTGCGTGTGTGTATGATAGTAAATGGGACGAGTACACCATGAGGGCTCGTGGGATAATATTTGATAGGGACACAGGTGAGATAGTTAGCGTACCCTTTATTAAATTTAAAAATGCTTCAGAATTACAGGGTGAGGTAGATTTACATAAATTATCTGAAAAGCCTTTCATAGCCTTAAAAAAATTAGATGGAAGTTTAGCAATTCATTTCAGGCATGGTAGCCAGGACTATATTGCTACTAAGGGGTCATTTTTTTCTGATCAGGCACAATGGGCTACAAAATGGTTTCGAGAGCATATAAAATCTAATGAAATGCTTAAGGGCCATACATACCTATTTGAAATGATTTATCCTGAAAATAAAATAGTGGTAGATTATGGTAATACAGAAGAGCTGATTCTTATAGGTGTTATTAATAATGATACTAGTAAAGAAATTCCGTATACCTCTCTTAAAGAGGAAGGGAAGCGCATAGGAGCAACAATAGCAGAAGCAGTAGAGTTTACAAGCCTAGATGAGATATACAACTACTGTATGACATTACCAGCAAATGAAGAGGGATTTGTAGTTACATTTCATAACGGGTTGAAGGTGAAATTTAAGGGGAGTGCTTATTGTAAGATACACAGGCAACTTGCTCATATGACCCCCTTGGCGTTTTGGGCAGCGTGGGATTTGGATGCAGCAGATATTCCTAAGGATTATTTATCTGGTCTGCCAGAGGAGTTTCGAGAGCTTACAGATCTTTTATGTGATCAAGTAAGAGATATCCATTACCGTCCTTATAATGAAATTAAAGAAGCCTACTATGACTTAATGAAGGATTATCCAGCAGGTATTAATGAAAGAGAGGTATTTTTTAAAGCGAAAGATAAGTACCCGGAGCTTTCTGGGGAAATCACTCGATTCCATAAAAAAAGGTACCATAAAATTTGGTGGGAAATCCATAAGAGAGTCCGTCCCCACTTTAATGTCCTGCCTGAGTCTGTGGCTGGTGTTGACAGATTAAAAAGAATTTTAGAAGAAAATTAAGATTAAGATTTAAAAAATTATTATTCGTGAGTATCTTATAGTGCCGGAGGAGGTCTCTCTTTCGGCACTTTTTTATTTTATACCCGAAAGGTGGCTTATATGTCTTGGGAACCGGTGGTCCTGGCTGGTATATGCATTATATTCATACTTCTTATGATTTTCAGAAATACACCCTTCGTTAAAACTAACTGGAAGTACTTCATAATCCTTATACCCTTAGTAGTACTTATAGTCCTTAAGATTATGTCAGATTCAAAAAATAAGGGTGGGGGATCCAAAACTCCATCACCTAATGGAGATCTCGGAAAAAGTATAGAGAAACTTAAGGATAAGCTTGAAGAGGCACAGATGGAGTCGGCTATTGAGATATCCGGGGCTAAGACAAAAAATGGAGCGATAGTCTCTGAGCTTGAAGAAATAAAAAAGATTGAAGATAAAACAGAGCGAAGAAAACGTTTAGCTGCGATGATCGGGTGAAATACATGAAAATTTTTTATTTTATCACTATCGGCAGTCTTATTAGCCTCTTGCAGTAATAAAATCATAAATGAGTCCCCATTAGGGTACAGTTTTATGCCAGCGTATCTTAATGTGGACAGCATACAGCCCTTTGTTTTAGACGATACCAATAGAGTACTTGATTCATCATATAAGGATTTTACTTCTATTCCGATTGAGGGTGGTAAACTTATAGATGTTTTTAAGGATACCCTACATCTACCTGCCGGGGTCTTAATAAGTGATCATAAGGCTGCACTCTATCCTTTCTATAAAGCTTCCTGGGAACGGCAGAAGACAGAACTTAAATATACTAAGTATTTAATGGCTGAGTATTACTCAAAGGCAAAGTCTGCAGAAGTATTATATCAGAACGAGATAGTAAAACTTGAAAAAAAATCTGAACGCACCTGGCTCGAAAAAAATATGGGCTACATAGGTTTTGGGGCAGGGCTTGCAACAGCTATCTTGACAAGCTTTGCACTCTTTGGTGGGACATCACTTATTAAGTAGGACATCGTTAATGAAAAAAGAAAAACTCAGAGATAAAAAGTTTACTGCTATAATTAGGGTACAAAATTTAACAATAGCGCAGTCTATAGCTTTAGAAGATATGATGTCGGTGTGGCAGGATTTAGGTAGTATGGGCTGCAGCAGGTGGACTTCTTTTTTTGCAGATGGTGATGGTAACTTCAGGCCTGAGGTACTATATAATGGACACTCTCCCAATAAGACAGACCTTCTTAAAAAGGAAGAGACCTGGCGTGGAAATGAGTATCGTATAGATTTTGATTCTATCGGTTGGAAATTACATGACAATGAGGAAATAAGAGTTAGTGAAGCGAAAAAATTTAATTTTTTCCGGATAGCGATAGGTACTATCTCCTTTCTAACTAAAAAATGTATTAAGGATTTTAAGCGTAAAATAAAATTAAAAAAGATAAAGAGGCAATCAGATAACTGCAAAAAACTTCATCCAGAGGACACCTATGCAGAAGACCGCCCCAGTGATAGCAATTAACTTTGCAGATATCGTTGAAGAAAATGGAAAGACTATTCGGGATAATAACCTTGCAGTAGTGCATGATATCCCAATCGGTGCATTAGTAGAAGTAAAATTTGAAGAGTGGCATGGCGATGGTTGTTGTGAGAAGATTCATGCAAGGTTATGGGTAGTCCGCCAAGATAGGGATTGTGATGGGACACCCCTATACTCCTTAAGTAAGCATAAGGAGGCTATGTTTGTTGATGGTGCTTTAAGGTGTCGAGGGGAAGATGGTTGGTGGTTTAGGCAGGAAATCGTTTTAAATATAGCTAATGATATTCACACGGGATTCAGTAAAGAAAGCCTTAAAATAATTGAGGTCACCCCAGAACTTATTCATGGTGAAGGTGCCCTAGAATGGAGAAGCGATGAGAACTAAAGAGCAAATAAAAAGAATCCGTGAGCAAGCCCAGGCTGATCTGAAAAAAGATTTTACTCCTGGAGAAAAACCGCCTGTTAAAAAAGCCACTCCTAAAAAATATGGGAGTGGGGGGTTTGGAAGATAAATAAAAGGAAGATTATAAAAAATGAGTAAAGAATATAGAGATTTATATGCTAATCGAGATGCTAAAGTACAAGAAAGGCATAGTGGTCAAGAATGGGCAAAAGGCTATTCTCATAGTTTGAATTTAATTAGCTTCCTTATCACTGCATATGGGGGCTTGAGATTTATTATAGAGATAGCTAATAGTATTCTTGTTGTATTGAAAAGATTCAATACAAGTAATAAGAAATATCAGGGTACTGTCTCTTTAGTGCGGGGGGGTCTTCCTGCTATTATCCTTATATCAGAACTCATTTCGTTAATAAGAAGGTATTACAGGGAAAGGTCCTGTAAAAACACAGTTAGTAATGAGAATGTAGAGAAGTCTCGTGAGTTCTTAGGTATAAAGGACGATAAGATAATTATCGATAATTATTCTTTTCTTGTAGGGGCGGAGGTCACAAGGTGGCTCCTTAAAAGGCCTAAAACAGAATCTTTTAAGATACTTGGATACTTTCAGTATGATACTCTTCAAAACCTAGTTGACACGTATAAAGAGGATGATACCACCCTTATAACCCTTTTTGAATTTGAGGGGGTTAAGTTCGTATGGATGCTTAGAATGTTTAAGTCAACTGAGGGGGGTCTTAATGTAAGAGTCTCAGATGTGTACACAGCAATAAGTAATTTGCACAAGTTGAATGACTTAAAATATAGGATCTATAAAGAATTTATTCAGCATTTTGATTTTGCAAACAATGTCTTACAACTTTCACCCTCTGGTTTAAGTACTTTTCCTAGGCAAGTAGTCGTGGAGGAACCTAAGCAGTATAACATTAAAAAACTCGCAGTAGAGATACGAAAAATACTGAAAAGGGGTAAGAAACGTGGGTATGCACTTGTTGGTTTGCCGGGGACGGGTAAGTCCACCATCATCCACTGCCTTGAATCAAATATTACAGAGTACCCTATAGTCTACATATGTTCAGACTGTTTTAATGGTCCTACTGCAGTAAAGGAAGCCTTTGAAACCCTACGGTATATCCAGCCATGTATCGGAGTAATCGAGGACTTGGATGCGTGTGGCCTTAAGGATAAGCACCAGACACTTGGTGAGTTATTAGAACAGATCGATGATGTCGATAATAAATTGAATATTGTTCTTTTAAGCGCAATCAATGATACTAGCCTTGTTCATTATTCCTTGATAAATCGTCCTGGCAGATTTGATGAGGTTATAATGGTAAAAACACCCCAAGATATTGATGAAATATACGGGATAATGAAATGCAGGTATCTTAAAAACAAAAATAGCGATACTGAAATCATAAAAGATTTTATTACATTTGGAGACATCGACAAGGCCCTTATGGGTGAGGTATTAAGTAGGAAGTATACTCAGGCGGATATCTGTGAGATCATAGAAAAAGCCTTACTACTGGATAACTTTGTAACAAATGCGTCCCTAATTAATAGTACAAAAAACCTTGAGGAATCTAAGCAAGCTTTGAGAGAGTGTAGCTTCGGAGGTAGTGATCCTTTTAAGTATGAGGAAAGTTGCGCTCCTAGGTGTGAGGATGCAGCATGTTCCTGATGTGAAGTGCGTTTTGAATTATATAAAATTTAAATAATATGGGGGATTTAATGGAAGGGTTTGTTGGTGCTTTGGCGATAGGTTCTTTTAGTTTCTATTTACTTACTGTTGTGTGCGCTCTAATTACAATACTCTTAGTAAATAGGGAGTGTCCCTACTGGTCTGTTCTTTGTCTCTTTAGTTATGCGCTCTATTTGGACTTAATAGCAAAACAGCATGTGTTTGGTTATATTGCAAGTCACCCCCTAAAGATATTACTTTATGTCATTGCATACCTGCTTGTGGGTTTTGCCTGGTCTTTTGTAAAGTGGTGGCTTTTTGTAAATAAGGAAGCTTTAGTTTTTAAAGCAAAAAGGTACTCGTGGATGGAATCCTGCCTTAAGAGCCGATTATCGAAAGCACCACAGGATAACGTCCTTAAGCAGCAGCTTGAAGGGCTCTCAATTAATAGTGCGATGCCCTCTTGTCTGGAGAGTGATTATAGTTCGACCTACTTTGCAATTTCTGCCCCTAAAGTTTCTGACTGTGTAAAATCGATAACCCTTTGGATATTGTACTGGCCTATATCATTACTTCTGGTATTGATGGGAGATCTTATCACCAAGGTGGTCCATATACTTATCGAGAAATGCAGAGTTGTTTATGAGAGTATTACAAAAAACGCTTTCAAAGTTAATAAAGAATAGAGGTAAGGTATGAATAAGGACTCACTTGGCGATCGTATGAAAGGGTATGAGACACGTGCTTTTAGAATGCTCGTTCCAAAAATTCCTATTTTGTTAAGGATTGACGGGAAGGCATTTCATAATTGGACAGCAGGGTTGGAGCGCCCCTTTGATGCTAACCTAAAGTTTTGCATGGATTATGCCATGTTAAAGTTGTGCCACGATATTGAGGGGGCTCGTTTTGGTTATTGTCAAAGCGATGAGATCTCCATACTAATTTGTGACTATCAGGATATCTACACAGAAGGCTGGTTTGACTATCGAGCAAATAAGATAGAGAGTGTTTCTGCTTCAATATGTACAGGGGCATTTATACATGCGAGTATTCACCGCCTTTTAGCTCAGTTCAATAAAAAGGGCCCTGCAGTTTTTGATGCCCGTGCCTGGAATCTCCCAAGGGAAGAGGTGGCTAATTACTTTATTTGGCGACAAAGAGATTGCGAAAAAAATTCGGTATCACAATTGGCTATGGCACATTTCTCTCATAACGAACTTACGAAAAAAAATGGAAGTCAAAAGCAGGATATGCTGGTGCTTGAAAAAGGTATTAACTGGAATGACCTTGATACAAATTATAAAAGGGGTTCTGCAGCCTTTAAAGTCCAAGAACAAGTTAAAGGGTCTCTTAGGTCTAAGTGGGTTCTTGATTATACTATGCCTATTATTTCTAAAGAGCGTGAGTATGTTGAAAGATGGGTAGAGAGTGCTCCCACCCTAATGGATCGGTATTATAAGGCGGATCTTAAGGATCTAAATACATTTCTTTAAACAATACAGGAGATACAGTGGAGCTTCCGGAACTTATTAAGGATCGAATGGATTTGGAGATTAACAGTCAATTATCAGTTTCGCTATTTCACGGGGAAGAAGATAAGCCCGCGTGTGATGTAATAAAGCTGAATTTTACCATGTTAGATGGAAAAGCAACTTCAATTTACATGACACCCTGTGAGGCTATGGAAGTAGCGAGTGCCCTCAACACATCCGTTCAGTTTTATTTATACAACCAGGAACAGTATCGTAAGGATATCCTAGAAGTAAGAAGTAAACTTGCAGATGAATTTGAGGACAAAATTGCTATCCATTCAGAAAAGTAAAGGTTCAAAACGCAATGTATAACACAAATCTTAGAATAAAGGACAATGCTACCTTACATGAGTCAGCAATAGCCTTATGTGAGGATAACCCCGGGGCTGCAAGTGTCCTAGTTAAATTAATGACTATGCCCCAAATAGACCCTGATGCCGCTACGGGGCCTTTCTCAAATTTACTTTTATTAGATTCATTTGGTATTTATGGTAGTAACATATGGGTTCTATATAAAAATATCTGTGATGAAGATATCGTGACTACTGTAGGTGTACTAAGGGCAGTACAATTAGGGTTTTTAAAAATCCATAAACTTATAATGGCTCTTGATCCCAGTACCCGTAGTGAGTCCTGTATAGATACTAAGAGTCTTTTGGAAAAAGTTAGAAAAGAGTTGCCCCTTTTTATAAAACCTATTAATCAATAGACTTTGGGCATTGAAATTAAAAACGATAAGGACATCGTGTGACAAAAGATTATGTTACATACACTGCAGGTGAAGTAAACCTATTGATAAGTATAGCTTCAAAGAGGTTAGACACATCTTTACCTAGGGATAGGTACTACAGTGAATTAACAAGTATTCTTCAGACAATATCATCAAAGATGGGAACTCTAACTGAGGGTAACTTTGAAGTTGCCACAAAGAAAGTAGGGGTTATTAAGTCAGAGCATCACCCGGAAGTTATAAGACTCTTATTTTTTGAGGTGCTTGATAAGATGCCCCTTTTTTTGAATACTCCTGTACTAGAAGTTATCGCACATTTTAGACTACAGATAGGCAGATAGTTCAAAGTGTGGTAAAAATAAATGTACCAATGTCTGAAGTTTTTTATTAGATTAAATTGATAGGTGTAATAAAAACTTATACAGTAGTCATGAAAGTATAGGTTAAAAAGAAGATATGTGGGTGCAGTGTGCCCGATGTGCGCACAGTTACGTGGAAAATTAATAATTTACTAATATATTAAAATTTGTAACGTGTTTTGACTGGTATATTTTAAAAAAATTGAATTAGAAACGAATACTTTGGAGAAATACACGAGAATGTCCAATAAAGTTACACAAATATATATAACTAGCTGGTTACGACCAGATTTTTTAAAAAAGACTATAGATAGCATAGTAGAAAGAACCACGCCGGGTACCTTTGCTATTAACATCTATGACAATGGTAGTGATAAGGAGACTAAGCAGCTGATTTTAGAATATCTAGAATCAAAAGTAGTTAGTACAGCTGTTTTTGATAGTAGGAATACAGGGTGCCTATACAATAAGCTAGTTTTTCACTCCATGGTAGAAACAGCAGATAAGTATTACTGCGTTACTGATAATGATGTCTTTCCCCCTAAGTTAAGTCCTGATTGGCTCTCACAGATGATAGACATAATGGATAGACACCCCGAGATAGGGATGTTAACCCCACAGCTGCCTCCGCAGTTTTTACAAATGCCGTATCTGGTAGAAAAAGATGTGGTATACGTAAAGGCTGTTGGTAATACCCTTAAGTTAATTAGAAGAGCAGCTGCAGATAGTACTATAAAGAAGATAGAACAGTCCCTTGGTAAATACGGGGATGATGGGTATGTGTCAGGTATGATGCGTGAAGAAGGGTGGAAGATAGCTTTTTGCAGAGATGTCTTTTGCTTTCATGCGGGGCAGTGCACTAATTGGGGATACACGGGTGACCAGGTTACCTTGGATCCCCGTAAATCAGGATATGGTGCACCATATACATATAAGATAAAAAATGAAGAAACGTACGAACCCGAAGATAGTGAAAGAATGTGAGGTATCTGTTTGTTAGTTTCAGTAGCTATTAACATAGGTAAAATAGATAAATTACCTAATGGTAGGAATGACTTATCTGGTGGTGTTTCAATATACATCTATGATGGTAAAAAACATCGTCAGGGGGGTCCTGCTGAAATAAACACGCGAACAGGGTATAGGGCATGGTTTAAGCACGGGTTATTGCACAGGGTAAGCGGTCCAGCATTGATAAATCCAGTTGAAAAATATAAAGAATTTTGGGAAAAAGGGATCCTTTTACGAAGGGAGCCTCTATGAACATTTTAGAAAGGATTTGTCAATGGATGAAAGTGCAAAAGAAAGAAAAAAGAGAGGGTCTGCGGTACTTATAAGCGCAGTCATTGCTATCTTTTTTATTCTAGTGTCCGCCGGGCTTACCTATCTGATTATCACCTTAACCCGTGAAATTACAGATATTAAAAAGGTACAGGATGAGCAGTTCGTAAGACACACAGAGACCAACCAGTTTCTGCTATCAACAGTAGACTGGTCATCAAGAAGAGCACAAATAGTCTTATTTATGCGAGATCAAATAGCCCTACAGTGGAAGAGGAGCGGTAGTAAGGTGAAGCTAGAGGAGGCGTACCTAATCGCCGAGTCTATACAAAAAGAGTGTGACAACTATACCTATATTGATCCTTTTTTAATCCTTGCTACACAGTGCATAGAATCAAACTTCTTAAAGAACGCGAAAAGTTGTACGGGGGCTCTAGGTGTTAATCAGTTTATGCCATCTACCGGGAGATTACTCGCGGGGCACTTTGGTATCGAGTATACGGACTCACTTTTATATAACATCCCCATTAGTACAAGATTTGCTGTTAAGCTCTTCGACTTCTTATATGCACAACATAAATCTTGGGAGTTAGTTTTAGCAGATTATAATGGAGGCCCGTGGCAGGCTTATTACTATAAGAATAAAAAAGATTCCGTAGTAGAAGAAACCAAGAGGTACGTTCCCAATGTTCTTAATAAGAAAAAAGAATATGATGCCTTATTTCTTCGATATAGAATAGAGGATCGAATAAAT
>Ga0247840_10011281_pt1 | contig 10921 bp, 8 predicted proteins | sample LaCruzMarch2015__FD_192404 | JGI IMG/M metagenome (GOLD analysis project Ga0247840, IMG submission 192404) | Freshwater microbial communities from meromictic Lake La Cruz, Castile-La Mancha, Spain - LaCruzMarch2015_17m | ecosystem: Environmental > Aquatic > Freshwater > Lake | place: Spain...
CGCGCAGAGCTTTCGGCTAATCCGTGTTACCAATACGACGTAATGAGTGTAGTTCGCGATCTGATGACGGATCGCGGACTTGATTTGCTTAAACAAATGTACACGGCTTTTGCCGCCGGTGACCGTGAAGCTTTTCAGTCCTCTCTCACCCGGTTTCGGGAAGTGATGACGGATATGGATCAGCTGGTCGGAACGCAGGAAGACTTTCTTCTGGGTCGGTGGATCTCTTCGGCCCGTGCCTGTGCGACCAATCTGGAAGATGCCGATCTGTATGAGTGGAATGCCCGCAACCTCATTACCCTTTGGGGGACCCGGGATCGCAACATCCGCGACTATGCCCGCCGTCACTGGTCCGGTCTGATCACTGATTTTTATCTGCCGCGCTGGGAGCTGTTCGCGGGATATCTGGATGGGTTAATGAGCAAAAATGCCAAATTCGATCCGGCTATTGCGAAGAAGACGCTCGTTGAATTCGAGGATATCTGGTGCCAGAAGAAAAACGTTTTCCCGGCAGAACCGACGGGTGATTCGGTTGCTGTTGCCAGCATGTTGCGGGAAAAATACAGGGAGAAAAAATGAAAAAAGAAATTCTGTTCTCTGCTTTTGCGGCAGGCGTCTCGGCAAGTATTGCGACCGCCGGGCCCGCCAAACCAAATATCATTATCATCCTGACCGATGATCAGGGTTATGCCGATGTCGGCTGTTTCGGCGCGAAGGGGTTTGTCACTCCGAACCTGGACCGGCTGGCAAAAGAAGGCCGGAAGTTTACAAACTTTCATGTGGCCCAAGCCGTTTGTTCGGCATCGCGTGCGGCGTTGCTGACAGGGTGTTACCCTAACCGGGTTGGTATTCAGGGCGCGCTCAATCCGTACGCAAACTTCGGGATCAGCAGTTCCGAAATGACCCTCGCCGAGCTGGTAAAGCAGCGCGGCTATGCAACCGGTATGGTCGGTAAATGGCACCTTGGTCATCTGCCGCCGTTTCTGCCAACACGCCACGGGTTCGATGAGTGGTTCGGTCTGCCTTATTCCAACGACATGTGGCAGGAATCCACCAGAAATAAAACCTTCCCGGTACTGCCGTTGTTTGAAAACGAGACCGTTGTGATTCCAGCGGTTACGCACGCCGACCAGGAGCAGCTCACGACCTGGTATACCGAACATGCGGTGAAGTTCATTGAGAAGAACAAAGGCAACCCGTTCTTTCTCTACGTGGCGCACAGCATGCCGCACGTTCCGCTGCACGTCAGTGATAAGTTCAAAGGCAAATCCGAGCGCGGTCTCTACGGCGACGTGATTCAAGAAATCGACTGGTCGGTCGGGCAGATTCTTGATGCGTTGGAACGAAACGGGTTGGCTGAAAATACGTGGATCATCTTTACGTCCGATAACGGTCCGTGGCTGATTTACGGAGATCACGGAGGCTCGGCCGAGCCGCTGCGTGAAGGTAAGGGAACGGCCTGGGAAGGCGGCACGCGTACGCCGTGTCTCATGCGCTGGCCTGCACAGATTCCCGCCGGAACGGTGTGCAATGACATGCTGATGACCATCGACCTGTTTCCGACCATCGCGAAGATCATTGATGCAAAACTGCCGGAACATCCGATAGACGGCCTTGATATCTGGCCGATCATTTCCGGACAGCCGGGCGCTAAGAATCCGCACGCGGCCTACTGGTTTTACTACGAACGCGGACAGTTGCAGGCGATCTCCACCGGCGACGGACGCTGGAAGCTGCAGTTTCCTCACAGCTACGGCTCGCTCGCCGGAAAAACACCGGGACATGGAGGCGCACCGGCTGGCGGCACCGGGTGCAAGGTCGAGAAGATAGAGCTCTATGATCTTGTTACGGATGTGAGCGAAACGACTGATGTTGCGGATAAATATCCCGAAATCGTCACACGCCTTACAGCCGAGGCGGAAAAGGCGCGCGCGGAATTGGGTGATGAGTTGACCGTGAGCAAAGGCAATGGCGTACGTGAGGCGGGCCGTATGACGTTGCCCAAAGAGCAGAAGTGAAGAGAGGACGATGAATATGAAGAGGGGCTTAATTCCGGCGGTGTATTTTTGTTTGATGACAGGTGTCGCACAGGCGAAGAATGTGACCTTTACCAGGGCGAGTGACTGTAAATTTTCAATGGCGGCGAACTGGAATCAGGCGCCGATTCTAACTTAGTTAGATCAAGCCGTACATTTACAGATATTTGCTCAACGACGCGGGGCTGCCGTGCTGTCGCGAATAACCAGTTCTCCTCGCATCCAAGGCTCGATCGGGTATTGTTCGAGACCGTTGGGCGTTATAATCATGCGGTGTACTCGGCTGGCCGCAGTATAGCCTAGTTTTCGGTTTGGAATGCGCATGACGGTTAGCGGCGGGTTCAGGTAAGGCGTCTCTGGAGCGTCGTCGCAGGTGATCAGTGAAATGTGACTGGGAATCGAAAGACCAAGCTGGGCGCAGGCATGCATAGCGCCGATCGCCACCCGTTCGCTCATGACGAATAGCGCCGTGATCTCAGGCTGTTTTTTTAAAAGTTCGATGGCACCCCTGTGTCCAAATTCAAGGCCCTCCTGTTCGGAATCAGCTTTTATAATAAGCTTGGGGTCTAGTGGAATCCCAGCTTTCTTCAGTGCTTTTTTATAGCCTGCGACGCGGTCTCGTCCGGTGATTCCATGCGCAGGGGTTACGATGGTAGCTATTTTCTGGTGGCCTAGCTGAGTGAGGTATTCCACGGCGCGGAATCCGGCATCAACGTTATCAATAGTCAGCAATTTTTGCTCAGTTTTACCGTTGTTTGTAAGCAGGCTGCAGTAAGGAAAGTTGTTTTTGTCGAATTCATAATAAAAGTTGCTGTCTTCGTTGGTGTTGATCAGCACAACGCCATTTACATTGCGCCGACCTAGCTGGCGGAGAAGCAGTCCATTGTTTAGTTTAGAGAATTCGTTGCTAAAAAGTGAAAATTCCAGTTCGTTTTCCTGAAGGTAGTCCATCATGCCCTGCATCACATCTACGGTATACGGAGAAAAACAGCCTACACTAGCATTCGGAGTTTGGATCAGCGCACAGATATTGATGGTGCGGAAAGCCATCGGTCGCGGGCGAAACCCGCATTCTTCCGCCCGTTTACGAATCATTGCGGCGGTGTCGGCGCTCAGTTCCGGGGAATTATTCAGTGCTTTACTGATGGTGGCCGGGCTGAACCCCAGTTCCTTGCTTAAAGTATAAGTCGTGATTTTTTTCATACGGTGCAACTCCTGCTAGTGCGGGCAATGTGACGCTTTTCGGTTTTTTTTTCAACGGTTATTCTGTCTTGTCCATTGATAGGGCTAGGCTTAATGCACAGGGGCTTGACCAGATGTGCGGGTTTCACTGAACTCTCGTAGAGCTTTAATCTATCTGAGTGGTTTACATTTCGCTAAATTTCGTTAGCGTCCAGTTCCGCGGGTCGGAAGTGAAACAATTTCAGTGTTGGCATAAAAAAGGATGTCGGGATGAATCGAACAAATGTGGTTTCTATTTTGACGGTATGTTTTCTCGCGTTGACCATCGATTTTGCGATGGCGGCTAATGTGACATTTACCGTTTTTGGGGACGGTAACTTTTCAACCGTCGCGAACTGGGAGCAGATTCCGGTTTCAAAAGACATATTGCGCGGCGAGAACGGCACTTCGACGGGGAAGCCAGCGCTGGTTGATCCGGCGTTTACGACGGATTTCGGGAATGCCTACATCTGTCCGTCCGCCGCCGGAACGGCGGTTGTCGAAGTGCAGGCCGGAGCAAAACTCAAGGCGATGAATCTGTATATCGGGCATAATATTCAGTCAGCGCCGTGCGGACAGCTTACGATACGTTCCGGCGGTAAGCTGGAAGGTGCGTTTGGTAAAATCTTTATCGGTTCGAAAGGTAAAGGGATGCTGACGGTTGAACCGGAAGCAGATCTTTCATGGCCTATTTTGGAAATCGGTCCGGCTGGCACGCTGACGTTTCAGTTCGGTGCCAATTCGGTATCCACCTTTAAAGCCACTGTGAAGAAGGCAGGGCTGAGCAACACTCTGGACGGCCTGCTTCAGGTCGATCTGGCGCAACTTAAACAGGCCGGTGACTATGTGCTGATTGACGGTGCCGCGTCGGAAATCGGCGGAGCCTTGCGCATCTGGCTCGTTTCGAAAGGCGGATCATTTAGCGGCAGCGGCGATTTCGCCGGGACAAATTTCTCTGTGCTGAACGGTGGCAACTGGAACTGGACGCTCCAGCTGGATGACAAGAACCGGGATCTGGTGCTGATTATCGCTCCAGCAAAAACAGTAGGCTGATTAATGAACAGAAGCATCGGAAAGCACGGGATATGAAGAGGATCTTGATTGCGGTGGTATATCTTTGTTTGCTGACAGGTGCTGCGCAAGCGGCGAATGTGACCTTTACCGGTTCGGGCAATTACAAATTTTCATCGGCGGCCAACTGGGAGCAGACTCCGGTTTCAAAAGATATATTGCGTGGCGAGAACGGCACTTCGCCGGGGAAGCCAGCGCTGGTTGATCCGGCGTTTACGACGGATTTCGGGAATGCCTACATCTGTCCGTCCGCCGCCGGAACGGCGGTTGTCGAAGTGCAGGCCGGAGCCAAGCTCAAGGCGATAAATCTATATATTGGGCACAATATTCAGCCCGCACCATGCGGACAGCTTACGATGCGCACTGGCGGCGCGCTGGAAGGTGCGTTTGGTAAAATCTTTATCGGTTCGAGAGGTAAAGGGACGCTGACGGTTGAGCCGGGCGCTGATCTTTCATGGCCCGGTTTGGAGATCGGCTCAGCGGGTACGCTGGCGTTTGAGTTCGGCGAAAACTCCGTAGCGACCTTTAAAGCCACATCTAAAAAGGCCGGGCAGAATAATTTAGACGGCCTGATTCAGGCGGACCTGGCGCAGCTCAAACAGGCCGGCGAGTACCGGATGATTGACGGCACGACTCAAGAAATCGGCGGCGTGCTCCGGAGTTGGCTCGATGCGCAAGGCGGCGCTTTTTCCGCCAACGGCGATTTTTCAAATTCAAATTTTTCTGTCATCAACGGATCCGGCTGGAGCTGGACGTTGCGGTTGGCGGACGATCAGCGCGATTTGATGCTCACGGTGAAACGCGCGGATGTCGCGCCGCTGGTTGTTAAATCAGCATCTATCAAAACCTGGCCTGCGCTGAAAAAAGAGGGCTGGAGTCTGGAGCCATGGCGGGCGTTTCCGTTTGAGTACAAAGAACTTTCTGCCCGGGAGATGCCGTTTTGGGTTCCGGGGGCCGACGATCTGGTACGCGCTGGCGACAGCTGGGTCGGTGGAGAAAAGTCGAAAGTGGGACAGCTTTTGTCTGCGAAGACGAACGGAACGCTGAAGGTAACGGATTTTTACGTCAGCGGCGGCGGTAATGAAAACGGCCCGAACCGTATTTTTTGCTCAAGTGCAATTCCTCAGGACAGCAAAGGTCCGTTCCCGGTTCTTTTTGTTTTTCACGGCGGCGGCGGTCATGCCAGCGGCGCGCTGGCGCTGGCGACGGCAAGGAAGAATCCGGGCTTTGCAGCCGTGGCGGTTGATTATAACGGACAATTCAGTCCGTCAAAGACGCCAGTCACTGAATGGGTGACGCTGACCAAAGAACTCAGAGAGGCACAGAAGCTGGATCTGATTCCTGATCCGTTGAATTTCCCGATGTATCATAATGTTCAGGCGGCGCGGCGCGTGATGGATTGGACTCAGGAACAACCGTGGGCGGATAAAAATAAATTCGGCGCGGTCGGGATTTCTTCCGGCGGTTGGGTTGCACTGATTTTGGCTGGCGTGGACGAACGGATCGGTTGCGTCGTGACACATGTCAGCGCGGGCGGCACCGAAGGGCTTCAAAGCCGAGCGGGGCGTCCGCAGTTTTTCGAGCCGGCGGATCAGCGTCCGATCTGGCTAGCGAACGCCGACCCAATGGCGTATGCGGCGAAAACGCACGCTCCGGTTTTTATGGAACTTTCGGCCAATGACCGCTGGTTCTGGATTTTCGGTGCGTTCAGACATCAAAAGGCGCTGGGCGCGAAAGCAAGCTGGATGTTGACTCCGAACAGCGACCACGGCAGCGGCGGGCCGGATATGGCCGACCCAAGCGGACTGTGGACTGCGTCAGTTTTCATGGGTGGAGTTCCTTTTCCGGTATTCAAAGATGGAGCTTTTTCCAAAGACGGAAAAACGGTTGCCATTCGTGTTGAATCGAAGCGCCCAGTAAAAACGGTTTATGCGGCCTGGAGCGCCGGGAACGAAATTTCGCCGGCCCGTTACTGGCGCTGGATTGAGGCAAAGGAAATCAATGGGGTTTGGACGGCGCAATTGCCAGCCGGTCACGAGGTGCTTGCCGGAACCGTTTATTTCACGGTCACGGATGTCGATGGCCGTGCGATTTCTTCGGCACTGATTGAGAGAAGCGGACAGACGAAGTGTATGACGTGGACAGACAGATCGCTGTGGGATGTCGAAGCCGGACCGGCGGCGTGGCGTCCGGCGGCGGATCTGGCCGGTGAGGTGAAATTTGCCGAGCAGGGAGCCTGCGTTTTGATGACGCCGAAAATACCCGGCAAAGCGGCGGCGGCCATCAGCAACAGCCTGAACATTCCGGCGGCGGCCAGCGCGGCGCATCGCGGTTTAAGGATTGAGCTGGGAGGAAACGGAAAGGCGGTTAAAGCCCGCGTGATTCTGGCGCGGAATTATGCGGCTACGGATGCCCAGCTTTTTTCTGCGGAGTTGCAAATTTCACCGGATTTTGCTATGTTCGAGGTGCCGTGGGAGGGATTTAAACCATACCGGCTCGGCACTACGGAAAAGAGCCCGCTACCCGCCAACGGGCTGATTATCCAGTCTGATGCTTTTCCTGAGACCGGCATTACGGTTGGCTCGGTCCGGTGGCTGGATTGAGGAATGATTATGACTCATCGAATGATAATGAAATGGCTGGCCGTTTTACTGGTGCTGATTTGCGCCGGGACGGCTTCTGCTGTCACGACGGTTTCGACAAATACGGGCGCGGGATATTGGAGTAATGCTTCACGTTGGAGTCAGGGCGTTCCTGTTCAGACGAATAATGCGGTGCTGGCGGAACTACTGCTTACGTGGACATTTTATCGGGCGGAACGCAAGGTGGTAAGTTGTCCGGTAGTAACCGGATAACTCAGGAAAAGAGGCGGATTAACCACCCGCCTTTTTTTGAACAGGGATGTATTAAGGTCATTATTCCGCAGATGGATTGCGCGAACCAAGGTTTGTGTTCAAATTAACGCGGACAGGAAAGGATTGATCTATGTCTGACGTATGCCAGAAGAAGGTGAAGCAGGATAAGGCCGGAATGGGCGAAAAAATCGCTTACGGTCTTGGGGCGGTGGCCGAAAATACGATGCAGAACGGTATTAATAACATGGCCAATCCGTTCTTCAACGTGGCGCTGGGTGTCAGTCCTGCGCAGCTCGGGATTGCCACCTTTGCCTTCCGGATATGGGAAGCCGTCACCGATCCAATCATGGGGATGATCAGCGACCGGACCGAATCACGTTTCGGCCGCCGCAAACCGTACATTGTGATCGGCTCGATCCTGACCGCGCTATTGTTCGCGCTGATGTGGTGGTGTCCGCTCGGCATGAGCTCCGGGTTCTATTTCGGCTGGTTCCTGCTGATCTCTATTCTGTTTTACACGGCGTTTACAATTTTCGGCGTGCCGTTTGTAGCGCTCGGCTACGAGATGAGCCCGGATTACCACGAACGCACGCGGATTATGTCTTTCCGCACCTGGTTTGCCTCGCTCAGCGGCATCTGCATCCAGTGGCTTTTCTGGCTGACTCAGCGCGGGATATTTAAAGGCACGGTCGATGGTATGCGCTGGGTCGGTATTGGGGTTGGAATTCTGCTACTGGTAATGGGTGCTGCGCCGGGACTGTTCATCAAAGAACGTTTGCTGACTGGCGCGGAAATTGCACATAACCGGAAAACCATTAAATTTAGCCGGATGCTGGAGGTTCTGAGTGTCGCCCCGTTCCGCTGTATTCTCTGGTCGCTGAACTGGGCGATTCTCGGCATGTTTCTGGTGATCACGCTCGGATTTTATATCAACGTCTATTATGTATTCGGCGGCGATTTAAAAGCGGCGTCAATGATTCTCGGCGTGCAGGGAACCTTCTATCACCTCTGTTGCATGACCTCTGTACCGCTGGTGGCCTGGGTTTCCGGCAAGGTCGGGAAAAAAGTGGCGCTGCTGATTTTCATGTTTATTGCCGTGCTGGGCTGTCTGTCTAAGTGGTGGTGTTTCACCCCAGCCAATCCCTGGCTGCAGCTGGTGTCAACCGGCCTGATCGCTCCGGGATTGTCTGCTATCTGGACGCTGCTGGCTTCGATGACGGCGGATGTGACGGATCTTGATGAGCTGGAACACGGAACGCGGCGCGAAGGTTCGTTTGGCGCCTTCTACTGCTGGACGATGAAATTAGGCTTCGCCGTTTGCTTTTTGATCTCTGGATTTATTTTGCAATGGACGGGATTCGACGCAAAATTCGGCGGCGCCCAGCCGGAAGGCACACTGTTTGCCATCCGCCTGCTTTACACGCTGGTTCCAATGATAGGAATTTTAACTGCGATGGCTGTGATTGCACGGTTTCCGATCAATCAACAGCAGGCGGCTGAAATCCGGAAGCAACTTGAAGTCCGGCGTGGTACAGCAGGGTAACACGATGAAAAATCTTACGGCTTTATTGATTTGCACAGGGTTGATCAGTCATTCGGTGGCGAGTGCGCTACCAGCTGACGGGATAAAGTCTCTGGGAAAAATGGATGGCTTTTACCGGTACACCGCTGTGCTGGGACCGCACCTCGAAAGTGGCTATCAGGTCACGGCAATTCCGGAGTGGATGCAGGAAACCGATTTCCCGTATGAGAAACGTCCGTACGAAAAAGAAATCCCCTTTGCCGACGGATTGAGTGTCGTACGGTTGCTGAGCGCCAGTAAGACGGCGGAAGATGCCGGCAATGCGGGCGGAACGATGGATCTGGTGTACCGTGATTCGGCCGGTCATTTGCAATACCGTTGGGATGTGCTCAAGGCGCGTCTCGATCCTTACATTAATCTTGGCTACACCGATCTGACGTTGGTGATGGATAACATTCCGTGGTGTTTCCCGTCCTTACCGATCATTGGTGAATACGGACAGATGGGTGCGCCTGCTGATTATCAGGAATGGTATGTCTTCATGAAGGCGATGTGTGCCGAGCTGAAGCGGCTCTACGGAGAGGCGACTGTTAAAAATTTCCGTTTCCGCATGGGCACCGAAATGCAGGATGCGCGCCGCTGGACCGGCGGGTTTGAAAGCTACCTGCAGTATTACGATCTAGCGGCTAAGGCGGTTCAGGAAGAGATCCCGGGTGCCGGATTCGGTCCGTTCAACCGTTCGGTTCCACAGAAAGGCGAAGCGGTTTCCATTGTTGAACTGGCAAAACACTGCGCCCGCGCAAACGTACCTTTCGATTTTATGGCCCGCTCGTTTTACTATTTCTCTAGTCAACCCAAGCCCGGCGTGTTCGGAAATATTCATCCAGACCAGCGGACAGACGAGCTGGAAACGCTTTGGGAGCAGTTGGAGCAGATTGATCCGAAGTATAAAAATATGTCACGCGAAGTGCAGGAATTCGGTCCGCATCTGAGCACCGAGGAAGGAATTTACGGCTTCGATACCGGCGTGCGCGGCGCGGCGCAGACGTTTCATACCGTGGTGCAGTTCCGGGAAATCGGCGTGGATCGTCTCTGGCACTGGGACGTTTTCGAAAAGGTGGACGCCGATAAGCAACTGCTCTACAGCTTAGGCTGGCTCTACTCCGTTTTTGATCATCTGCGCGGCGGGGACGCTTTTGTTCTGCCGGTTCAGTCTGCGGCGGATAACGGCAACACACACAAAGCGCTGCTTACTGTTTTCGAAGACCGTGCCGTTCTGATGGTTTCCTGCTGGAATGTCGACCGGCTGAAGCAGATATCAGATCGACTAACTCTGCGTATTCCAGAATCGGTTCTGTTGAAGAAGATCGGAACCGTTCAGGCACTTTCTTTCACCGAAACGAACTCGGTTTATGATCTGATTCGCCGCGACCTCGCCGCCGCAGACATGCTTTCCGAAAAACATAAGAAGCATCGCGGGGCTCCGGCGACCTCCGTTGTTAAGGGCGGCTATGACCACATGGCCGCAGACAAGAAAGCCGGCGCACAGTTTGTTTCCGGGCAGTGGGAAAAATATGAAACGCTTATGCGCAACGCGCTCAAGCTGTCTGATTTTAAAGGAACGGTTGAAAAGAAAACCGGCGGCGCAGAGTTATCGTTCGAAGCGGCCAGTCCGTCGGTGACGGTGCTGGTGATGAAATTTGATGACTAGAAAGTGATGCAGAAAGACTATGAAGAAACAGATTAATTTGAATGGTGTTTGGAAGCTGGCGTGCAGCGACAAAGCGGGGCAGCGGCCGGCAGAGAACTGGATTGATGCCGAGGTTCCGGGCGATGTGACGGTATCGCTGAGCAAAGCCGGACAGGTGCCGAAGGATCTTTTCTTCCGCGAAAATCTGCGCGAGGCCAAGTGGGTGGAAGGAAAATACTGGTGGTATGAAAGCTCCTTCACTCTCAAAGCTCTTCCGAAAAACAAACTGGAGCTGGTATTCCAGGGACTGGATCTGTTTGCGACGGTCTATGTAAACGGAGAAAAGGCCGGTTCTGCCGATAACGCCTTCAAGCCGTTCCGGTTCGATGTCACCGCGCTGGTCAAGGCGGGCACCAACAAAGTGGAAGTTGAGTTTGCGCCGACCATTAAAATGGTTAAGGAACTGCATAAGAAATATCCAAAGTACTGGTCGCTGTTTACGCCGGGCCGGTCGCTGGTGCGGCAT
>Ga0247840_10011282_pt1 | contig 10920 bp, 7 predicted proteins | sample LaCruzMarch2015__FD_192404 | JGI IMG/M metagenome (GOLD analysis project Ga0247840, IMG submission 192404) | Freshwater microbial communities from meromictic Lake La Cruz, Castile-La Mancha, Spain - LaCruzMarch2015_17m | ecosystem: Environmental > Aquatic > Freshwater > Lake | place: Spain...
AGTAGGGAGGATTTCCAACTATTACCATCACAGGCTTATCAGCTTTTACCTCATCAGCATACTGCCCCTCTCGTGTTATACTCTCAGCAAGTCCAAAGAGTGTCCCTTGAGTTTCACGATTCGTCTTTGCTTCTTCGAGAGAGTTAGTGAGATAGACTTGGAGGCGTTGATCGAGTTCCGAGACACCGGTTTCTGCAAGCGTGAGTCAGAGCTTCAGATGTGCGATAGTGTAGCTCGCCATCATCAGCTCAAATCCGTGCAGTCGTGGGATAAGGTCGTTTTGGACATACGATGGCCAGATACCTGCCTGATCCTTCATGCTCGCATGAATATGTCGGATAACTTCATTGAGAAATGTGCCTGTCCCTGTGGCAGGGTCAAGAATTTGCACACGATGAACTTCTTCAGTGATTGACTTGGTCGACATATTTCCTCGCTTGTCCGTCACATGCCCCATCGTCTCATGTTTGATTTTGCTCGTATCAGCCAGTCCTCTCTTGAGTCAGAAATGCGTCTTCAATATATCATCTACCGCTCGTACGATAAATCGCACCACTGGTGCAGGAGTATAAAATACTCATCGCTGTTTTCGCATGCTTGCATCATATTCTCAGAGGAAGTCTTCATAGAAATGGATCACAGGATCGTGCGTTTCGATATCTGTTTTTTGATACAGTCCATGCATTAAAGCTCTCACATCAGCATGTGCGAAGACTTCGCACAGTTCATCCACAATATATCCGAGTCTTTTCTCAAATCCTTCACCCGCTATATGGTCAAAGAATTTACGAAGAAGAGGATTACTTCTCGGAACAAGGTCACGAGCTTCTGAGCGTGTGAAATTCTCTGGCGTTATATCATTGTATCGTGCGACGAAGAGTCCGTAAACAAGCGTCTGAGCGTAGAGGTCAGCAAAATGATGATAGTCGAGGTCATGAAGAATTTCTTTTTTGAAAATATCATACAAGGCAAAAATATCAGCGTACTTCCCTGCTGTGCGATTTTCTTCGGTGAGCATCTCGCGGAGATTGTCACGAATACGGCGAGCTTTACCTCCCATGATCTGTGCGAGATGTTTCGATGAGCGAATCGAATCAATTGTTCCGGTGAGAAATTGTGTCAGATCATCAATGAAAGACTGAAACTTATCTTCATGAATCGTGAGAACATTGCCTGATTTTGTCGCAAGGACAATTGGCTCGCCATACGCTGTACCATTTTTGAAAAAACGAAATTCTATACCATTGGTGAGGATAAGTCGTGCATATCAGAAATACCGAGCAAGTTGCTCACTTTTTGTAACTTTCTCGAGATTGATATGGATATCTTTTGCCTCTCAGTATGCTACAGGGAAAACATCAGACAGAAAAATGAAATCAGGTTTCCCATGTTCGCTTCCTTTTGGCTCATTGATAACATGATATTTTGTGAGTGTCTCAAAGAGGTCTCGAAGCTCTGGACGATAACTATGTTCGGTTGCATGACCAGATGCGAGAGATTGGGAGACTTTTGAGAGATATTGAGGGAGAGAGGACATATTATATATATTTAGAAGGGTACATCTTCAATTGAAACTCAGCTACTAACTGGCTCTCTAGTGATATCTCAAACTGGTTCAATATAAGATTTTACAAGATCAAAAAAACCTGGTATATTTTCAACTAAAACATTCATAGACCAAACAAAAGCATTTTTAACTTTATCAGAACAAATACTATAGCTGGGATCAATAGTCAATATTTGTTCTTCGAGATTATCTATCATTTCCATTCCTTTTCATTCATCTAAAGAACGCCGTAAATGACTAAACTTATCGGAAACTGTTCACTTTTTTCCAGTAGCATCACGATCCCAAACTCAAAAATAATCAATTCATAGAAAATCACAAACTCAAATAAAATAAACAACACCTGTTTTTCACCCACACTGTACTACGGATACACCCATGGAGTCTAAATCAAAAGACCACTTGCTACACAGGTTCTCCAATAAAACCTTATCACTCTCCCCTTCAACCAATATAACTTTATTAGCAAAAAATATTTCATTTTGTTCATTCTTAAAGTGAACCATAGCCTTTAGCGATTCATCTAAAGTAAAACTGATAGTTTTTTTTGGTAATAAAAAGGTTCAGTCAGTTTTGTTTTTTCTCAAAAGAAAAAGTGTTTCTGGGTTTTGTGCATTTAGAAAATTTGGATTGTGTGTTGTATAGATAATTTGAGAAGTATGTGAAATTTCCTGAAAACTCCTATATAATGCCCTTTGAGCATGAGGATACAGAAATAATTCAGGCTCCTCTATTCCAAAAATTACACGATTACCCATCAAATCAGCATAAGTCTGAAATATTGAAAGCAGAACAATATTTTGCATACCAGATCATACTTCTTCCACATTAAACTGTTTATCATCCTGCCATTCCTCTGTAATAGAAATCTGGAGTGTCTTATAAAACCAATTTACATCGTAAATATCTAAAGAGGGATGAAAATCATTCGCCATACCAATCGCATTCTGTTTACATCTGTCGACAAAGACGTCATGAAATTTTTTAAAATTTAAAGCCGAACTACTAAACTCAGCCTCCAAAAAATTCTTTGAGGATTCCATAGCGATTTTAAATTCATCTTTCATATTTTTCTCCCCTTCAGTTCTATTCACATTTCAATCCGCATCTGTTCAATAAAAATCCGCATACTGATTATATATTTCTCGCATCATTTTTCATAACATAGTCCAACTTGCTACTCTCATTTGATCAGCCAAGTCCCTCTGAGAAGGTATATAAACAAAATGACAATATCTTTTAAAATCCTCATTAATATAATAGCCTCATCCCCTATTACTAATATCGCCATACACATTTTCCCATAATCTTCCTTCGCAGGTATAATCAGAATTATGGCAGGTCATTTTTATAGAAGCACATCTTATTTGTTTTTCACTACCTCCATAAGAATATGGTATGGGTGTGCTGAAATAAATCTCTATAGTCAATGGATTTTCAGGGTTATAAAATAATTCCCTTGAAACTTTGCCCTTTGTAGTCCAAGATTCTCCAAGAACTAAATCAATAGCTTTTAATACATTACTCTTCCCAACACTATTCGGTCATAGAATTGCATTCAATCCTCAAAAATCAACTTCTATTTCCTTGATAGACCTAAAATTATTAATCTTTATTTTTTGTATCATATTCAAAATTACAGAAGTTCTATTCAAGTTCTAAATACTCCACTTTACCTAGCTTGGCTCATACTACTCATCACAGATCACCATACATACCACTGGTATTTTTAATAACTTGCTCGAGGAGTTGTTCACGAGTTTTCCATCGTTTTTCAAAAGCTCTACGCTCTTCATCGACTTGCTCCTTCATCTGTTTAAATGCATCAATAATATTCTCAACTTTATCTTTAAATTTTGGGCTTGTGAGATAATTATACAGTATCTCCATTTTTTCGTCCTTTGAAACGAGAGATGTCTTCAGGTGTGCCATCGATTCGATTTGTGAACGAAGCATAATAGCTATAGGCAAGACATATCCCCACTCCACAACCCATACACCTTTGTACAGACCAAATTTTTCTACTCACTTTGGCAGGATAGATGAAACGAGAATGGATATATCAGCATTTGCACGAAGTCTGTCTTCTTTCAATTTATCAATCCATGATTCTGTCCAAGCCTTTGCATCTTTTGATTCCCAGGCGATAATTCCCACGGATTGACCAAATTCATTGCGAACTTCTTGGATGACATCTGCTCATTTTCTTCATTTTTCTACATCTGAAATGAGGTCAATGCGAAAGCTAGACTCTAAGAGCTCTTTGAGTGCGTCTTCTTGAATCTCTCACTGAATTTGCATAGATCCTTGGTTGAGTCTTCTACTGAGATCGTCTGCGGATTTTTGACTCATTTCAAGTTGTTTTTTGAGACCATCCTCTCTTTTTTCAAAATCCAATTTCATTTTTTCAATTTCAAATTTTGACTTCTCTTCTGCCTGTTTTTTTAATTCTTCTTCAACCTTTTTCCTCTCCTCCATTTTTGCCTTTTCAATCTCGAATGATTGATTGCGTTTGAAGTTTTCAAATTCTTCTGCTCTTCTGAGGAAATCCACCTTTTCCTTCTGAGCCTCTTCATCACGTTTGCGTAGATTATCTAATTCCACTTTATCTTTCTGTGATTTTTCTAATTCTTCTTTGTGAGCTTTGTCTATTTCAGATTTTGCCCATTCAAGAGCACGCTTATCTGCATCAGCCTTAAGCTCGATATGGAGCTTTTTTTCAAGTTCGACTTTCATATGTTCAAATTCATGTTTTTGAACATCAGAGAGTGAAAATTCATGCTCACATTTTGGACATTTAATAATTGTTTCAGACATATGGATCATTATATGCATTCCTATGTTTTCTCAATTAAAAGTTTTCGCTAATTCGCAATTTGAGGCATCTTGTCCTTCATGACGAGTTTCTCTCAGAATTGTCTCAGTATCTCACTCTTTTCCATGAGACTTCCACTGGTGAATACGAAGTTGAGATACTCTTTCTTGCTGATATCCTTTGATTGATCTCAATGAATCATTCTCTGCATTCTGTTGACCTTTTCGACTTCTTTTGTGAGCTTCTTGTCGAGCAATGGTTTGTAGCTGACCATAGAATCACAGAGGGTGGCAAGTCCTTCTATGAGGTCTTTTTCTTGAATGTGCTTTTCATTACAAGTTCCCTTTCCGCCGTGACGATTGCATCGATAGTAAATGTATCGTTTCCCATGTCTATTTACCTTCTCTTCTCAGGTAATTCCCGATCCACAGCATCAACATTTGAATATTCTGCTAAAGTAGAAGTTTTTTCGTCACCAGACACCTTTCGGTGGGACTTTCATTCTGATTCTTACCTCGTCATAGAGTTCCTTTGTGATCAGAGGTTCATAGTCTCATTTGTACCAATTACCACTTCCTCCTGGATATTCAAATTCTCAATAGTAAAAGGGTGACTTGAGAATTCGGAAGACCATACTGAGCATAATCTTTTTTCCATTTCTTGTTCTGAGTCACTTGGTGTGGATGAAATCCCACACCTGCCGTCCACTAAATCCTTCATTTCCCACCCATTCAAACATCTGTTTGATATAAGGGGCTCTCTCGGGGTCGATCTCGACATGACTTTTTTCAGTACTTGTTTTTCATCGTATTACTAAATACCCTAATGGCGTGTTCCCGGGTCGCATACCAAGCTCACATTTTCTTCTCATACCTCTGCAAACATTCTTGGCTCGATTGTCATTCTCGAGCTTTGCTTGGCTACAGAGGATCATAAGCAGGAATTTCTCATTGGGATTATTGGAAAAGGTGGATCCGTGTGTCCGAATTTGTACCAAAAGACCTTCATCCATCATATCTACAATGGATCAAAGGTCTCCTGCATTCCTCGATAATCGATCTGGTGCCCATGTAAGTATGGCATTGTACCTTTGCTCTCTGATGCCGTCTAAAAGCTCTAGGTATCCTTTTCTTTGCCCTGAAGCTTTGGCTGATTTGCTTTCTGTGACGGTTTCGACGATCACGAGTCATTCTTGCTCGGCGATCTTTTGCATCTCATGAATCTGAGAATCTATCGAAAGGGCTTGTTTTTCATCGGATTCTGATGATTTTCGTGCATACAAGCAGTATTTGAGAGGTATATTGTCCATACATCTAATTAATGTATATTTCGATTCGGAAGTCTAGGGAAAAGTGAAAGAAAGTAGTTTTTTTGTCGAAAAACCCATTATTAAGCATTTTTTGAGAGAATATCTCTACACTGCAATCCCTTTTTTAGAGTGTCCCATTTGTCCCATTTTTCCTGGGTCATAGGGGCAGACCCGAGAGTTCCACCATGACAGACATTAATGGAGTATTGTGACCCGCCTCGGCGGGTCTTTTTGTACCCTTTTTAGTATCATAAACCCTTTACTAGATTGATAAAATGATAATAGGTGTGAGACCATTTTCCGTGATGAGCACCTACACTAAGCTAAGTTTCAGAAAGCATTGATATTTGCATATTTTATCTCCAGTAGTGAGAGCATATACGAGTCCTCCTTTTCCTTAAAGGGGTGTGATTCCCGGATATAGCAGAGAGTATTTTCCATTACCTTGTATACATTTTTTTAAGAAACGCGGAAAATAATCTTAATTAAACTCTCCAAATCCCTGGCTCCACATAATGATGGAACCCTATTCTGGATATAAAGACGACACGATAACTAATTCTTTATTTTCACGTAGTGTAAATATTCAATCACTTTTTCTTGTTTGTGGTTTCTATTTTCCGTCTTATCAGCCTTAAATCTCTGATATTCTTTTTGAAAAACGCCATATTCACCACGTTGGCTCATAATATCTCGAATATCATCGATACTCATCAATCCCTCATCGTTGTACGATAAAAAGATATATTTTGCATCTATGTTGTTGATGAGTTCAGTATACGCTTTTTTTACATTTGTTCGGCTACAATAATCAGATTTTTGCTCACGACAATCTCGCATCCCAGTTATGCCACGAACTTCAGGGCTATCATATCGAGCAATAGTTTCAAGTATGTGATAGTTACCACTGTACTGGCGATGATTGTATGGAGGATCCAAATAAACAACGTCATGCTGAGAATTCTTCACTAGCAAATTCACATCACTATTTGTCACTGTATGAGGATGATCGTTGAGATGATAGGTAGCCGATTTAAGTTCGAGAGATTTTTGAGCAGATTTTTTGAGCTTCTTCAAGAAAGCACCATATACAGAAGCGGTATTTGCTACTTTATCTATCGCCTCAAGAAGAGAGGCGAGCAAAAAGAAATACTCATCTTCTGTTATTTTTTTATCCTCCTTCCATGTCTCTATCTGAGTACGAATTGCATCACATTTTTGACCGTTTTCATCAGAAAAATATTGTCGCTCAAAATCTCCACCAGTAGTTCCTCCGAGACAATAATTTTTATAGATAAATCCTTTCTTCGGTTTCAGATTTTGGAGAAATGCAAGAACAATATTTTTTGTTTCCGATACACTCGCAGCCAAAAGGTCTGGAATATCAGAAATAAGTCCAGAAAAATGTAGGTCAAGATGATTCCCAATATAATTGCGATTGAGAGCATAACTATAATATTGAAGGTCATTCGCCCATACTTTGTGTCCTTTTTCCTTCCAAAATTTTCCCACAGTACCCGTCCCAGCAAAAAGGTCAGAGAAAACATATTTTTCCTCTTTCACAACCGAGGAAATTGAAGTGTAGAGAAACTCTAAGAGGGAGTATTTGGAACCTATATAATTCATCTTTAATTATGTAATAAAATTACGAAACACTGTGTCTGGTAAGTCTTTACTCAACCATTCTGATGTTTGTAGTTGAAAGTAATTGTAGTAGGATTATTGAGGTCGATTGAATCAATGATTGATTTTATTTTTACAGGCGATATATCTTCTTCTAAATATACAACATATAATCGTGGTCAAGCTCAAAAACGCCCTTCATCTTGGTATTGATATAAATACTCTGCAACTTTCTCAGGATTGTCTTTTGCTTTTTGTTTCCATGCCTGTTCTCAGAAATCTTTTTTAAATTGCGCAGTAGGACTTTTTGCGACCTTTTGATCAAAACTAATACCATTAATAAAAAAATCCACTCATCTACTATGAGAAAGCGTAGGAATTATATTATTATTCTTATCAAATATAAGTGTCTCAAGAAAGTCATTTCTTGTAGTATTTAACTCTTTTATCCTCCTATAGCGCACTGCCGAAGATTTAACCTTCTCATCTTTTTCTAATCGGTCAATTTTCTCAGCATTAATTCTCTGCACAAATCCATCAAAATCGCCTTGGCTAAAAGGCCAGGATATTTCTCAAAAATTAAGCTCTCTCCATTCATTTAACAAAATAGATATTGAGTCATCTCATTTTTTTCATTCTTGGTATTTATTCGTTTTTTTGAATACTGAGCGAATAATATCAACAGCTTTATTATAATCCCAAGTACTTACAATAAGTCAGTATATCTCTGCTGTAGACATTCTTTTAAGACTTTTTTGATCGTGTCACAATAAGGTTAAATATTCCTTAGCATTAATTGCATTTCAAAATATTTTTCTAACAACATCAGTATCAATGGAAAGTTTTATATCTCTAATATCTTGCATATAATTATTTCTTAAAAACTAAAATATACTCATGTTTAAAAATGTAGTAATCACTAGAAAGTGCACGGTATTGCCATATTCCACCAGTACCTAATTTGGCACGATTACCTTCCATATTCTTCACTATAATCGATTTGAGTTTAAATCAACATTTTTGTGCCTCAGACATGCACATAAATCAGAGAGGTATCCATTCACTATTTTTATAGGCATCTCAAATAACGACGACCATATATCATCATTTTTTGAGGACTTGATACGTATTATTGAGTATTTTTCAAAACAAGCCTAAAAAATCCTCTACACTTTTAGTGTTTGAAAGATCTCATTTCTTATCACTAAACTGGATGATATCAAAATATGGCGGGTGGAGAATAGCAAGATCGACCCCCTCAATTTTTCTATGTTTGAGTATTTTTTGGACATTTCAAAGAGTCTCCGCCGAACTACTATCCCCCACTCAAAAATGGGTATGAATTGTATCGGAGGGAACCAAGGTTTTTGCTCTCTCAACAAGTGATTCTTGAATATCGATACCTATTATATTTCTTCCAAGTTCCTCACATTCAACAGCAGTTGTAGCACTTCCGAGAAATGGATCAAAAACCCAACCTCATTTTTTTGTATATCTCTGAATAAAATGATTTGGAATTTGTGGAATAAAGTTTCCATGGTAGAAATTAGACCGCTTACCTCCTTTTGCTCGTTCGTTAATAACCCATAGACTATCCATATTGAGGTCTATTTCTTTCCAATTTGCTAAATCTAGGTCATTGTATGCAGGCATACGAATATTATATGCATTCCTCTGTTTTCTCAATTCAAAATTTTCGCTATTTTGCAATTTGGGGCATCTTGTCCTTCATGACAAGTTTCTCTCAGAATTGTCTCAGTACCTCACTCTTTTCCATCAGACTTCCACTGGTAAATACAAAGTTGAGATATTCCTTTTTGCTGATGTCCTTTGATTGATCTCAGTGGATCATTCTCTGTATTCTGTTGACCTTTTCGACTTCTTTTGTGAGCTTCTTGTCGAGTAATGGTTTGTAGGTAACCATAGAATCACAGAGTGTAGCGAGCCCTTCGATGAGATCTTTTTCTTGAATATGCTTTTCATTGCAAGTCCCCTTTCCGCCGTGACGATTACATCGATAGTAAATGTATCGTTTTCATTGCTTATTCAACTTCTCTTCTCAGGTAATTCCCGATCCACAGCATCCACATTTGAAGATCTTGCTAAAGTAAAAGTGTTTTCTTCCCCAAATCCCTTTTGGTGGAACTTTCATTCTGATTCTTACTTCGTCATAGAGTTCTTTTGTGATCAGAGGTTCATAGTCTCATTTGTACCAATTACCACTCCCCCCTGGATATTCAAATTCTCAGTAATAAAAGGGTGACTTGAGTATTCGAAAGACCATACTGAGCATAACCTTTTTTCCATTTCTTGTTCTGAGTCACTTGGTGTGGATGAATTCCCATACCTGCCGTCCACTAAATCCTTCATTTCCTACCCATTCAAACATCTGTTTGATATATGGGGCTCTCTCTGGGTCGATTTCAACATGACTTTTTTCAGTACTTGTTTTTCATCGGATTACTAAATACCCTAATGGCGTGTTCCCGGGTCGCATACCGAGCTCACATTTTCTTCTCATTCCCCTACAAACATTTTTAGCTCGATTGTCATTCTCGAGCTTTGCTTGGCTACAGAGGATCATTAAGAGGAATTTCTCATTGGGATTATTGGAAAAGGTGGATCCGTGTGTCCGAATTTGTACCAAAAGACCTTCGTCCATCATATCGACGATAGATCAAAGGTCTCCTGCATTTCTTGAGAGTCGATCTGGTGCCCAAGTAAGGATAGCATTGTACCTTTGTTCTCTGATGCCGTCCAAAAGCTCTAGGTATCCTTTTCTTTGCCCTGAAGCCTTGGCTGATTTGCTTTCTGTGACGGTTTCGACGATCACGAGTCATTCTTGCTCAGCGATCTTTTGCATCTCATTAATCTGAGAATCTATCGAAAGGGCTTGTTTTTCATCGGATTCCGATGATTTTCTTGCATACAAGCAGTATTTGAGAGGTATATTGTCCATACCTCCATTAATGTATATTTCGACTCGGAAGTCTAGGGGAAAGTGAAAGAAAGTAGTTTTTTTGTCGAAAAACCCATTATTAAGCATTTTTTGAGAGAATATCTCTACACTGCAATCCCTTTTTTAGGGTGTCCCATTTGTCCCATTTTTTTCCTGGGTCATAGGGGCAGACCCGAGAGTTCCACCAAGAAAACATACTATCTCTCTCAGAAATGAGAGAGATTTGTTGTATTTAATCGAATTCTTTCTGTACTTTTTTGAAAGAAGGGTATACTGTTTGTTCGTATTTTTTAACTTCTCTTCTATGCTCGAAACCATTGCTATTATCCTCATCATTCTCTGGATATTCTGACTCGTATCTTCTTATACAATTGGGGGTTTTATCCATATACTCCTCGTAATCGCGATTATTCTGTTCCTTGTAAGGATTATTAACCGTAGTAAATAAGTACTAAGGTACCCCCATCTCTCTCTCTTCCCATTTTCTAGAGATCAGTTAATACATCACTAAAATCATCTTTTTTTCCATCCTTGAGATAGATGTGGATAGCATTTCTTGTAGCAAGGAGGGCGAGTACTTGTGCCCTTTTTCGACGTGGAGAAACTTCTATTCCTGTTGATGTAATGATGGTATCTTGATCCCAGCT
>Ga0247840_10011285_pt1 | contig 10918 bp, 10 predicted proteins | sample LaCruzMarch2015__FD_192404 | JGI IMG/M metagenome (GOLD analysis project Ga0247840, IMG submission 192404) | Freshwater microbial communities from meromictic Lake La Cruz, Castile-La Mancha, Spain - LaCruzMarch2015_17m | ecosystem: Environmental > Aquatic > Freshwater > Lake | place: Spain...
GAGCTCCCGGCCGCCTTGATGAACGGTACGAGGGTCACGTGCATGATGATGGCATTCTCAGAGCCGACCTCGAGGATGAATTGGCGGATAGCTTCCAGAAACGGGAGCCCCTCGATGTCGCCAGTGGTACCACCGATCTCAGTGATAACGATGTCGCCGCCGGAGGTCTCGCCGAGTTCGCGGATTTTGCCTTTGATCTCGTCGGTGATGTGAGGGATGACCTGGACAGTCTTGCCGAGGTAGTCGCCGCGGCGCTCCTTGCCGAGGACGGTTTCATAGACCTGTCCGCTCGTGAGGTTGTTCGCGCGCGTGAGGATGCAGTTTGTGAACCTCTCGTAATGGCCGAGGTCGAGGTCCGTCTCCGCGCCGTCAGCGAGCACATAAACTTCGCCGTGCTGGAAGGGGTTCATCGTGCCGGGATCGACGTTGAGGTAGGGGTCCAACTTCTGGAGGACGACCTTGAGTCCACGCCGTTCGAGGAGGGTTCCGAGAGATGCCGCAGCCAGGCCTTTTCCGAGAGAACTCACCACGCCGCCGGTCACGAATATATACTTCATGGGCCGGAATACTACGGGGACCGGCGCGAAAATCCAGCAGCTTGTCAATTTCCGCAATTCTTTCTGAGCCAGAGCGAATATGGACGGCGTTTAGAGGGGGATTTTCATTGAGGAATGTGCCGGGCTCGGACAGGTTGTCGACTGATGGACCTGGTGAACCTGACTCGGCGGACTGAAATCGGATCGAATTCCTACTGGCTCAAGATCGGAGGGAAGAACGTGATTTTGGACGCCGGGTTGCACCCGAAGCTGGAGGGTCTTGCTGCGGCACCGAACTTCTCTCTGGTTCCCGAGGGGAAGGTCGATGCCATCCTGATCACTCACGCGCACCAGGACCATGTCGGGGCTTTACCGCTTTTGACGCGCCGCGAGCCTCAGGCCAGAGTCTTCATGACCGAGCCGACCGCCCGGATTTCGGATGTCATGCTTCACAATGCGGTCAATGTCATGACTCGTCAGCGCGAGGATGACGGCATCAGCGAGTATCCGCTCTTCACCCACCGCGGTGTGGAATTTTCCAGCAAGGCATGGCATCCACGTCCACTGAGAAAGCGGTTCAACCTGCTGGGAGATCCGTCAGACAGCGAACGCGAGGTAACCTTTGAGTTTTTCGATGCGGGGCACATTCTTGGATCTGCGGGCGTTTTGATCCGATATGAAGGGAAGAGCATTTTTTACACCGGGGATGTCAACTTCGAGAGCCAGTCGCTGATGCGGGGAGCCTCGTTTCCTGAGGAGGGTGTCGACGTCCTCATCATGGAAACAACGCGGGGCGACTCACCGGTTCCAACGGGATTTTCCCGCGCAAACGAGGAGGAGCGCTTGGAGCGGGGCATCCGGAGGGCTTTCGAGAAGGGTGGGGGAGTCACGATCCCCGTCTTTGCTCTCGGGAAAACGCAGGAGTTGCTTGCGATGCTCTGGATGATGAGGCTGCGTGGGCAACTCGCGCATGTGCCGATTTATATCGGGGGATTGAGTACGAAGATCACCGGAATTTACGACGCGCTGGCGGAGGCTTCGGTCCGGAGCCATCCGGAACTACAACTCCTTCAGGAAATGGCGCCCTACGTTCTCTCGGGAAATGAGATCCAAACGATTTCTCCCCGCAAAAAATGCATTTTTGCGCTGTCGAGCGGGATGATGACCGAGCACACGCTCTCGAATATGTTTTGTCGGAAGATCCTTGGGGATGCCAATCAGAGTCTATTTTTCGTCGGATATTCGGACCCGGATTCCCCGGCCGGAAAAATCCGGCGGGCCGCAGCAGGCTCGGATGTCCACCTTGAGGAGGGGGCGCCCGCGATTCCTCTGCGGTGCAACATTGAGGAGTTTCAGTTCAGCGCCCACGCAAGCCGGGACACGCTGCGCAATTATGCGCTGCTGCTCAAACCCTCCAAAGTGGTTCTCGTTCACGGTGACAAGCCGGCCATCGACTGGTTCCAGCTTTCGCTCTTCAAGGAGCTTCCCGGAACCGAGGTGATTATTCCGGAGCCCGGACGGAGCGTGCAGCTATAGCTGCCGGAGATCTTCGACCAAGCCGTTCAGGGCACGAGCGGACGGAGGATATCCAGGACGCCTTTGACTCCCTCCACAGCGGTTCCCGGAGCATTTTTGATCAACTCGGTGCTTCGTTCGATCACCTCGGTTCCCATGGCTGTCGCCAGTCTTTCCGAAAGGTTCTCCTTCGGTTTTTCGATCGTTCCTCCGACGGTGAGATCGGTCCAGAGATAGCCGTCCCTGGCGATATTGAAGACCCTCTCGCGCGAGCCCGGCAGCCACTGCAGGGTCTGTGCCGTCACCCCGATTTGAAACTGCCCTCTCAGTGAGCCTTCTCGCCCGATCACGGCGGAGCCCTCAATGCGAAGCAACCCCTTTGACTCCGCAAAGAAGTTGCTGATCCTCCAGTCGCCCCGCTCCCGGACAAAGTCTCCGCGCATCTCCTGGATTGGCATGCGTCGGAATGAGGGGTTCTGCGTGAAGTCGGCCACGGTGGCAAGCATGGGAATATTTTCCAAACGCCCGTCCTTCAGGACGACGCTTCCTTTGAAAACATCGGGCGCTGCAAGCTGAGCGTTTCCCGAGAGCGTGCCCGCCACCCTTTTCGCCCATTCTCCTTTGAGGACCTCTGCCGAATTGATCCCTTCCCATGTGATCCTGAGGTTCCCGCCTGCGGATGACTCGCCGGAGAGGGAAATCTTTCCATTTGATCCGAGGGCGAGGTCGCTTTTTGTCAGGAACAAATCGCCACCCTGTTCCCGTGCGCGAAAGTCGATGATGTTGAGTTCCGGGGTCCAGGGCGTCTGCAAGCGTCCGCCGCTCCCCTCGAAGATCCAGCCTGCCCCGTCCGGCTTGGCGTTGATCGCGCAATTCAAGATCTCCGTGGCACCATACCGCAGGCGGGCATTCCCGACTTTTAAAATCCCGAGTTCAAAGCGCTGCGGAAGGATTGAGGCAAGGCCGGTCGGCCGGGCCGGGGGCGGTTGCGCGACGCTTGGAGGTCCAGGGTGCGTTGGATTCTGCCACTCCCCGTCCAATTGCGTGATGGTGATCTCCTCCACGCGCCAGGCTCCCGAAAAAACGGCCCTCCAATTCACCTCGGCGCGGATCTGGTTCGCACTGAGGCGCATGAGAGCGGAGGAGGGGGTGCCCTGCAAACTTGCCGACTCGGCAAACGTAGATGCCCCATTCCACCGCAGGGGGGCAAATTCCGCATGAGAGCCGAAGGCTTTCCCGGTTTCCCTCGCGACCAGCGACTGGAATTCAGGACTGCGGATGAAGGAACCGAACCAGAGCGAAAGGGAGACAAAGGCCACCACGGCGAGGATGACGGCGATCCCCGCGAATATCGCAAACGGGCGTAATCCGGAAGAAGCTCTCAACTGAAGGAGAGCTTGGTCACACCGGCCGCAGAGGCAGCGTTGAGCACATCCATCACCCGGTCGTGCTTGGTCTGCGGATCGGGACGTAGAATAACGGGATCCTTGTCACCGAACTTGGCAATCGTTTCCTTGAGCCAGGCTTTGAGTTCGGGCAGCTCTTTGCTCGAGGGGGTATCGTAGACCTTGTTGTTCATCTGCACCTTGCCGTCCGGCATGATGTCAATGATGATCGGGGTGGTGGGCACCGAACCGAGGGCGTTCGCGCTCCGGCCGCTTGGGAGGCTGATATTCAGTTCCATCTCGATGACCTGGGATCCCGCAGAAGCCATGAAGAAAAGCAGGAGCACGAACACGACGTCCACCATCGGGGCAATTTGAAACCCGACATCACCATCTTCTGATACGCCACCACCTGCCATAGGAATTTAGAAAGTTGAGATTTACCGCAAGCCGGTCAGGAGCTTTTGCCTCCGTTGGCTTCCTTGTCCACCACAGAAAATGTCACATTGCCGACGCCGGCCAGGCCGATCGCCTCGAGGAGCTGGCGCATGTATTCGTATTTGACCTCCTTGTCGGCGCGGATTTTAACCCGGACGAGCGGGTTTCCGGAAACCTTGTTTTTGAGGAGAGTCATCAACTCAGCCGGCGAGGCGAATTTCTTCTGGTCCACATCGATCGCCGTCGTGTTGTTGATCGGGGTGAAAGTGACATTGATGATCACCTGTCCCTCTTTTGTGTCCTTGGCCTCCTTGGCATCCTTTGCGATCGGGAGGTTCACCTCCTTGTTTGCCTGCAGAACCTCAGTCGAGCTGATCGACATGAAGAACACGAGCAGAACGAGAAGAATGTCGATCATCGGAGCAATCTGGAATTCCGGATCGACTTCCGGGTCGGCCTTCCGGTGCTTTTTCTTTCCCGAAGCGTGAGGGGCCTCTGACATTTGGAATCAGGCCCAGTCGAGGGTAGCGCCGCAATGGGGGCAGGGATTTTGGCCCGGCTGAATCGCGCCGTTGCAGATGGGGCAGTTCGTGGTCAGGGCCATCGATACCTTTCTGGAGCCGGTGGAGATTCCTGCTCCGGCGCCCGCCTCGAACGTCTCGCCGATGCGCACCCCGGAGAGTTCCTCGAACGGGATATCTTCAACAAGGCGGTTGAGCTTGTCGTCGGCATTCACGAGAACGATCGTCGCGCGGTTGCGGAAGTAGTAGTAGAAAATAAAGGCAGGAATGGCGATGAAGAGACCGCTCGCTGTCGCCATGAGCACCTCGCCGATTCGGAGGGCCAGGCTGCGGGGATCCGCCACGCCGGATGATCCCAGGACGGCGAAGGCTCCCATCATTCCGATGACCGTGCCGAGAAGTCCGATCATCGGGGCGATGACTCCGATGACCGAGAGGTAGCTGTTTTTTGTCTTCAGGATCTGCGCTTCACGGATGCCGTGCTCGATCAGCGCTGTTTCCACGGCATCCTTGCCGCGGCCGAGCCGCTCGAGCGCACCTTTGAGGACCAGCGCGATGTAAGCCTTGTTCGCGCGGCAGATTTCCCATGCCTCCTGGTAATTTCCGGCATGGATGGTGTCGCGGAGCGAGTCCACAAGGGCGGCGGGGGCGAGTTGCTCGTCGCGGAGGACGACGAACAGCTGAATGATGAAGGTCAGCATGACCATCGAGGTGCCGAGAATACAAACCCAGATCAGGATGATCAGCGGACCTCCGTGCAGGATCGTCTGGATGATGTTCATGTTCTCCGGGGTCGAGCTCTCTGCCGCGCGGGCAAGCGGAGAGGTCATTGCGAGCAGGAGTAGGGAAAACAGGGGAAGGAGACGACTGGTGGATTTCATGGATGAATTGTTATATATTGAGCGAAATTCAGGGGACAATCACGTTTTTTTCAGCGAGTAATGCGGCGCGTTCCCGGGATTTTTTTGCAACTGCTTCGTCCTCGTGGAAAATCGTGGTGACAAGAAGGTAGTTTTCCAAAGCCTCGGAATTTTCTGCGGACGATTCCTGAACCTGTCCGAGAAGAAAGAGCGCCTGTCCGAAGACGGCATTCTCGCCGGCCCCGGCGAGCTTCGTGGCCTTTGCCTTTTCCACGACCGGGATGAGCTTTTCCCTTGCAGTGGAAAAATCCTTTTTCTCGATGGCCAGGCGCGCGAGGCCGATGTCTGCGGTGCTGGCAGAGGACGGGTAAGATTTCTGGAAGCTGGCGAATGCGGCTTCGGCCTTGTCGATCTGGCCGGCTGAGAGGAAGGCTTCACCGAGAAGTGCGCTTGCCCGCTCTGCCCAGACTGTGGGAAGCCCGTTGAAGGTGGCGACGAGAGGCTCCAGAAGGACCAGGGTTTTTTTTGCGTCGCCTGCCTGCCAGGCCGTCAGAGTGTCGGTATAGGCTTTCGGCGGTGCCATGGTGACCGAGGCGACATTGGCCAGCGGGATCCCAGTTTCCGCCGGTCCGATTTTGATGCGCAAAATGTCGGCCTTGACCCCCGTGATCTGGCCATCGCGGCGCTGGCCGTCCTTCTGCACAACGGCGTCCTGGGCGCTGGCAACAAAGCACGGGCTGGAAAAAATCACTATTGCCAAAATGGCTGCCGTCGGGGAGACGCTTGCTTTCATCGTGCAAACGCTTTAATCAGTTTCCCCCCGTTAATCAACAGTTTCTCAGCAAAATTCATGATCAACCTTCTCCGAAAAAATCAACGCGGGCTGATGCTCGTCGTCGCCGTGCTCACAATTGTCGCGTTCATCTTCCTTTATAACACGGCACAACTTGACGAGCTGGCATCCGAGCGAAACCCCACAATCTACGGCCAGGCGCTCACTCCCGGCGCGATCGACCGCCAGGTGAAAAACTATCAGCTCACACTCGCCCTGGGCCAATACGACCTGGTATCGAAGATGGGGGGAGCCGGAGAGGACCAGTCAGCGGCGCTTACCGAATTTGTCTGGAATCTACTTGTCCTGCAGCATCAGGCCCGGGTGCTCGGGGTTCAGCCGACAGATGAGGAGGTTGCCGCGCGGATCAAGGCGCTTCCGATCTTCCAGATCCAGGGGCAGTTCGACCCGTTGAAATACGGGGCGTTTGTCAGCGAGCAGCTGACCCCTCGGGGTTTCACTGAGCGCCAACTCGAGGAGGTCATGCGCGACTCGCTCCAGCTTGAGAAAATCTCCGCGATTGTAGAATCTCCCGCAGCAGTCGGAGACCTTGAACTCCGGGATGCCGCGCGAATCCTGCAGCCGGTGTCCGGATATTTTATCCGTTTCAATACCGAGGCGATTGCTCCGACGGTGAAGGTTGATCCATCGGAGGTCGCTGCATATTTTGAAAGGAATCAGGCCAACCTGAGCACCCAGGAGACACGTGCCATCAGTTATGTCGCGTTTGAACTGCCTGCGGGAAACACCCTCGATGGACGCGAGAAAGTCGATGCCCTGCAGAAGCTCGCCGATACGGCGACCCGTTTTGCCGATTCCCTGGGCGCTGCGCCGCTTGGGCAAGCCGCAGCCGCAGCCGGGTTGAAAACCGGTGCCATTGCCGCCTTTGACCGCGCTGGCAATTCCTCCTCCGCTCCTTCCGCCGACGAGAAGAAGCTCGCGGCCGCGCTGGCTCCGTCTGCCTTTCTGCTTCCCGGCCCCGGCAAGGCAAGCGATGTTATCCAGGCCGGGGATGGATTTTACGTCATCGAACTCTCCGAGTTGAACGCCGCCCGCCCGCTCACACTCCAGGAGGCCTCATCCCCCATCGAGGCCCGGCTTAGGCAGGCCAAGGCGGATGAAATGTTGAACAATTCCTCCGCTCAGAAAGTTCAGAAACTGCGTGTGGCGGTTGGTTCCGGGACTCCATTTGCGGATGCGGCCAAAGCAGCGGGTCTCGAGGCCGAGGCGTTTGATAATCTTGTTCCGACAAATGAATCGCTGACTCAGGAACAGAGGCGGATGGTGGTTCCGACCCTCTCCATGAAGGACGGCGAGATCTCGGGATTCGAGCGGGCTCCCTGGGGAGGCTTTTCTGTGTATTTGAAATCCCGCGGACCGCTTGCCGATGCCGACTTCGACGCAAAGCGCGCTGAGATCCGGGACGGGTTGCTTGAGAACAAGCGGGGGCTCCTGTTCGCGGAATGGCTCCGCATGTGCCGGGAGGAGGCGAAGATCAGCATGCCCGGAAGACCGCGCAGCTGATGAGCCCGGCGGAAATCTTTGACGAGGCCACAGGTGATATCGCCCTTGGAGAGATCGATGCTGCCGTCGATAAATTCCGCGAATGCACCCGGCTGGATCCGGAATTTTTCGACGCATGGCATGCGCTCGGCATGGCGCTGATGAAGAGCGGCCATTATCCCGAGGCCATCGAGGCGGGGCTGAAGGCGGTCCGCCTGCGGCCGAACGACCAGCTTGCGTGGTCGAGCCTCTCGCTGTTTTATGTGCGGAACAATCAGGTTCCGGAAGCGGAAGCAGCCGGAGCGAAAGCCAGAATCATTTCGTGGGGCGGCAAGGTGAACCCGGATGCCATCCCGCCTGCCTCCGATTGATTTCATGACATTTTTCATCACCACCGCGATCGACTACACCAACGGCGCTCCCCACATCGGCCACGCCTACGAGAAGGTGTTGACCGATGCCATCGCCCGCTACCGGCGGATGAAGGGCGAGGAGGTATTCTTTCTCACAGGGGTGGACCAGCACGGACAGAAGGTCCAGCAGTCGGCGCAGAAACAGGGCGTGGCCCCGTCGGAATTCGTTGCGGGTCTTACGGGAAAGTTTCTCGCGCTGTGGAAGAAACTCGACATCAGCTATGACGGATGGGCGGCCACGACCGAGCCGGTCCACAAGCGTTGTGTGCAAGCCATGCTCCAGTTGCTCTGGGAGAACGGCGATTTTTACAAGGCCAGGCAGACCGGGCATTACAGTGTGCGCCAGGAGCAGTTTCTCACCGACAAGGAACGGGGCCCGGACGGTGAATTCGGACCCGAGTGGGGTGAGGTCGTGGTCATCGAGGAGGAAAACTATTACTTTAAGCTCGCGCGGCACCGCCAGTGGCTGCTCGACCTCATTGATGCGCGCTCGGCGGCCGGCCGGCCGTTTGTCGTGCCCGAATTCCGCGTCGCCGAGCTTCGCAATGCCGTTGAGAAGCTCACCGGGGACCTTTGTATTTCGCGTCCGAAGTCCCGCCTCGAATGGGGGATCGAGTTGCCGTTCGACAGCGACTTTGTCACCTATGTCTGGTTTGACGCCCTCTCGAACTATGTGAGTTTTGCCGGTTACGATCCAACCCCGGGAGCAGATCAGGCGCTGTTCCGGTCGCGCTGGCCGGCCATCCATGTGATCGGCAAGGACATCATGATCCCGCCGCACGGGATCTATTGGCCGATCATGCTGAAGGCTTGCGGGTTCGCTGATGATGACATCCCGTCCCTCCTCGTGCACGGATGGTGGAACATTTCCGGAGCAAAAATGAGCAAGAGTCTCGGCAACAGTGTCGATCCCGATGTGCTTGCCGATACGTTCGGAGTCGCTGCCACAAGGTATTATCTTCTCAGCGATATCGCCACCGGACGGGATGCGGACTTCAGCGAGGAGCGTCTGATCCAGCGATACAACGGGGATCTTGCAAATAGCCTTGGAAATCTCCTGAACCGCTCACTCAGCATGGCGAAACGATACCGGGAGAGTGTTGTGCACCGCCCGGAATCCTCTCCGCTCAGTGGCTTTGTCTCTGACAAGGTCGCCGAGTATGGGCGGCGGATGGATGCGTTTGAAACCCAGGCGGCGATCGAGTCGGCCTGGGAGATCATCGTTCGTTGCAACGCCTACGTCGAGGAGACCGCACCGTGGAAGCTCGCAAAAGATCCCGAGTCCGGCGCTAAGCTGGACGAGGTTCTCTACACCCTCGCGGAAGCGCTGCGCATTGTCTCCTTACTAATCACACCCTTCATCCCGGCTTCAGCGGACGCCATCCGCCTTCAGCTTGCCTGGGCTGGGCCGGTGCGGATGGACCAATGCGGGTGGGGAGGTCTTGCCGACGGACACCGCCTCGGCGACCCGGTGCCAGTTTTTCCGCGAATTGAGACGTGATGAATCCGCCGACCCTGCGCGAACGACTGGAATTCGCCGGGCTGGCGGCGGGCGCGTGGCTTGTCGCCCGCATTCCTTTCCGTGCGATCGCCCCGCTGGCCACATTGCTTGGATCGCTTGTCTATCTCTTGGACCCGCGCGGACGGAAGGTCGCGCTCGCGAATATTGAATCCGCCTTTCCCGGTAAATTTTCCCGCTCAAAAAAAACCGCCATCGCGCGCGGGTCGTATGTCACGTTTGCACGGACTATGTTCGAGCTCTTCTGGGCTCCGAATATGGACGAAAACTTTTTCAATGAGCACGTCATCTTCGAGGGCTGGGAGAACGACTACTGCCGGAAAGACCCGCAGAAGCCGGCAATCTACGCGTGCTTCCATTTTAGTAATTTCGAGTGGCTCGCGCTGGCGGGCTCGTATTCCATCACTCCCGGCCCGGTCATCGCGCAACGTTTTCAGAACCCGCTGCTGGGCCCGGTATTTGACCGTCTCCGATCCAGCACTGGCAACCACGTGATCCCACAGGAACGCGCGATGATCCGCATGCTCAAATATCTCAAGAGCGGGGGGAAATTCGGCATGCTCTGCGATTTGAACCTCGATCCCCGCGAAGGCAGCGTCCTCATCGATTGCTTCGGTGGTCTCCTCGCCAGCGTTACCCAGACGCACGCCGCACTCGCCCAGAGGACCGGTGCCGCCATTGTGCCGGTTGAATGCCGTCCCGGACCTGACAGAAAATACCGCATCATCCACCATCCGCCGATCGAGTGCCCTCCGGATGCCGACATCCGCGGAATCGTCCAGAAGTGCTGGAACGCGCTCGAGCCGTCCGTCCATGCCCACCCGGAGTGCTGGCTCTGGCCCTACAAGCACTGGCGTTACATGCCCGCCGGCGGCGGCAGCCGGTATCCGTTTTACGCCAATCACGCCAAGCGGTTTCAAAAACTTGTGGACGAGTCTTCCGGCTTGCCTGCGTAATTCTCCCCCGAACAACACGACGGTTGAAAATTCAACCTGCCATTACAATAAATGTCTCAGCTGAGACATTTATTGTTGAGGTGACTCCGGTGTGAGTTGATCAGGCGGAGGCGCTTTGCGGGAGTTGGAGGAGTCCGCGCTTAGCGTCCCACTCAAAGAGTCCGGCATAGCGACCCCAGGAGATGAGGGTGTGGGCGGTGTCGAGAGTTTTGTGCCCGGGGACCCATTCACGGAGGCGGTTACGGAGGGTGTCTGAATCGAGCTTTTTTACGCGGAGAAGTTCTTCGCGGACTTTGGTGAAGAGCCCGAGGCCGCCGATCTGTTCGCGGAGGATTGCCTTGCGTCCGGCCATCGGGGCTGCCTGGAGCTGCCGTCCGAGCGGGGTGAGGGCGACGTGGTCGTGCGGGGTGTGGACGAGGCTGAGCATCTCGGCGGATTTG
>Ga0247840_10011291_pt1 | contig 10916 bp, 8 predicted proteins | sample LaCruzMarch2015__FD_192404 | JGI IMG/M metagenome (GOLD analysis project Ga0247840, IMG submission 192404) | Freshwater microbial communities from meromictic Lake La Cruz, Castile-La Mancha, Spain - LaCruzMarch2015_17m | ecosystem: Environmental > Aquatic > Freshwater > Lake | place: Spain...
GTCGGCGAGGTTGACTCCCGCATTTCCCAGGCCGATCAGACGGACCACCGGGGATTGGGAGCGGTCGAGATATCGGGGATATGTGATCATGATTTCATTCCGAATATTCCGGTGAATTTTTTGAAAATGCCGCCAATAAGCGATTCCTCCGGCATTTCCGAGCGGACGGCCTGGGCGTATTTGGCGAGCCCGATGCACGTCGAAAACTGCGGGTTTTCGAATGCGGATGTCGGTCCCGAGACCGCCTGCGCGCGGGTGAGGTGGACCGGCATTTCGAAAACCGACTCTGCCACCTCGCGGATCCCCCGGATGCAGCTGCAGCCCCCGGTGATCATCACGCCCGATCCCAGCAGATGCTCGGGAACCTCGCCGGCGAGACGCTTGCGAAGGAGAGCGAACAATTCCTGGAGTCGCGCATGGATGATCATGTTCAGCATCTCCCGCTCGACCTCCTTGCCGGAAAACCCTGTGTCATTTTTCAGGACGATATTTTCCCCGGGGAGGGATTTTCCGAGAATTGCCGACCCCTCCTCGATCTTGAGCTTCTCCGCGCGGGTGATCGGGATGCGCAGGCCGATGGAGATGTCGTTGGTGATATGGTCGCCGCCCACCGCGAGAACCCCGCTGTGGCGGACGGCCCCGTCGAGGTAGACGATGTAATCCGTGACTCCGCCGCCGATGTCGATGACGAGCGCCCCGGATTCCTTCTGGTGCCGGCCGAGCACGACCTGAGCGGAGGCCAGCGAGTTGACCACCACGTCCTCGACTTCGATGTGGCACTCCTTCACGCAGCGGATCGAATTCTGGATGCGGTTCGTGACCCCGTGGATGATGTGAAAATCCGCCTCGAGCCGGCTGCCCAACATGCCCACCGGATTGAGAACCCCCTCCTGGCCGTCCACGTAGTAATGCTGGATGATCGAATGGAGGATGGCATTCTCCTTCGGTAGGCTGATTTCCTTCGCCTTGTATTCGACCTCCTGGATTTCCTCGTCGGTGATTTCGCCCCCGTCATCCGGGATGACCACCGAGCCGCGGTTGTTGAAACTCTGGATATGGCTTCCGGTCACAGCGAGCCAGACGCTGCGGATCTCGACGTCGCTCTTTTCCTCGGCATCCGAGAGCGCCTCGCGCACGCAGTTGCAGGCGTTCTCGAGATCCACAATCTCTCCCTTGCGCACCCCTCGCGACGGGGCCTCTCCAACCCCGAGCAGACGGACGTCCCCGTCCTCGCGACACTCCGCGACCACGGCACACACCTTTGTTGTGCCTATTTCCAGTCCCACATGGATGTCGTCCCGTGCCATCAGTTTTTCCTTTCCGTCGAATTTTGTGCGGTCCGGGAGGGCGGTCCCGCAGCCTGGACAAACGTGACCGGCGTATTCCGTCGAACCATCAGGTTGACCGACTCTAGCTCACGTCCGCTCTCGCGGCAATGTTCAAGAAGCTGGCGGAGCCGGGCAAGCTGCTCGGAAAAATCCTCCGAGGAGAATGTGACGCGCGCGTTCCGGTCGCTGACCACCTCGATGCAATATCCCTTCGAGATGTTCATGGTGCGGATGGAAAGGAGGCATTCCGGGCGGCTCTGCACCTCGCGGAGGAGAGCGAGCGCGCTGTGGAGATCCTCGTTGTGCAGCGGTTCCCCGTCCCGGATGTTATCGCTGCGCACTCCATAAATCACCGGGAGATGGTAGAACTCCGGCTGGATGATGCGCGGCTTCATGAGGAAGCCGGAGTCGTCCACCAGAAGGGATTTTTCCGGATCGAACGGATCGGCATCCTTTTCAAAGGGTGCCACCCAGGCGACCGGGTCGCGCGCCGTGATGGAGATCGCGATGTGGTCGGGCAGATGCCGCTCGACGACCACATAGGCGACCTGCGGGATCGCCCGCAGCGATTTTTCCGCGGCGGCCAGGTCGGCGCGGAAAATATTTTCGCCCTCCTTGATCCCGGTTTCCTCAAGAGCCTCCTCGCGCGTCATCACGCCATCGAGTTCGAAGGTCACCCGCTTGAGCGTGTAGTCGGGGTTCGAGAAGAAGAACTTGTCGAGAGCGGTGAAGATCCCGACCCATGCAGCCACAGCGAGGCAAACGACCAGAGCGGATGTCCAGAAGATCCCGCCGAGCTTCTGCCGCCGCTCGCGCTTTGCGGTCACGGCGCGGATTTTCACATTCAAGAGATGCTGCCCGCGGCCTCCCGGCCTGAGCCTGCGGTTTCCCGCGACCGTGCGATGAGTCTTGTGAATCATGTCTGGTGTCTAAAAATCGAGAGCCCCGCGATTTCTTCGCAGAGGGCCGGAAAATCGATGCCGGCCACGGCCGCGGCCTTCGGCAGCAGGCTCGTCTCCGTCATGCCCGGAATGGTGTTGATCTCAAGGACATTGAGCTGTTCGTCCGGAGCCAGCAGAATGTCCACACGCGAATACACCCGCAGGTCGAGCGCCCGGCATGCATCGAGCGCGACACCTTGGATCCTTGCGGTGAGTTCCGGTGAAATCGCGGCGGGCACATGATATTCCGAAGCGCCCTTGGTATACTTGTGCTCGTAGTCGTAGAATCCCTCGTGAGGGACAATCTCGACGATCGGGAGCGCCGTGTTCCCGAGCACGCCGACCGTCAGTTCCCGGCCTTTGAAAAACTCCTCGACGAGCACGCAGTCTCCGTATTGAAAGCAATCCCCCAGCGCGGCATCCATGCCTTCGGGAGCATCCACGATATGCACGCCCACGCTGGAACCCTGGCGGGGCGCCTTGACGACGCACGGGAATCCATTGCCGTAGCTCTCACCCCGGCGCAGGCTTTTCCATGGTGCGGTCGGGACGCCGGCGCGGTCAAAGCGGATCTTCGTCTCGATCTTGTCGAATGCCAGCCGGCTGCCCTCCGCATTTTCGCCGGTGTAGGGCACTCCCATTGAGTCCAGCAGGGATTGGAGTTCGCCATCCTCGCCGAATGTGCCGTGGATGATGTTGAAAACGAGCCGCGTGCCTTCGGGGATTTTGAAGCCGGGGCCTGTGACATCCATCTCGGTGATGAGTGCTCCGCACTTGCGCAGCGCACCAGCCACGGCTGCCCCCGAGCGCAGCGAGACATCACGCTCCGTTCCCGGTCCTCCCATCATGAGGGCAACCGGCATGCCATCCAAAATTCCTGTGAACTGCCTTTTCATAAATCCACTCCCACAATCTGAACCTCGGTTTCCAGCTTGATTCCGTGTGACCGCTCGGCTGCGGCCTTGATCTCCCCGATCAATGTGAGCACCTCCTCGGCGGTGGCACCCCCGTCGTTAACGATGAAATTTCCATGGACATCTGAGACACGCGCGCGTCCGACCGAGAAATTATTGAAGCCGAGCTCCTCGATCAGGCGGCCTGCCGGGATGGGGCCCGGGTTTTTGAAGATGCAGCCCGCGCTGGCGGCCACCGGCTGGGATTCCCGCCTCTTTGCAACCGAGGTCTCGATGAGTCGATCGATGTCTTCGCGCGTCGAGGGGGTTCCCTTCATTACCGCGGACAGCGCGAAATTCTCCCGCAACATCGGAACGCTCCGGTATTGGACTTCGATTTCAGCCGGTGTCCTGGTGAAAATGTTCCCGTCCTGGTCGCAGAACCTCACGCGGACGACCTGGTCGAACGTCTGCGCGCCCATCGCGCCGGCATTCATGCGGAGCCCGCCGCCGAGGTTGCCGGGAATACCCTCCATCCACTCGAATCCACCGAGATTTGACGTGCGGGCGAGCGCACTCAGCTGCTTGAACTTCACGCCGACCCCGGCAGTGATCTCGTCGCCATTCACTTCGTGGCGCAGGAATTCCCCGCGGGCGAGATGGGCGACGACACCGGGGATGCCACCGTCGCGTACGAGCAGGTTCGATCCCCGGCCCATCACCATGAATGGCAGGCCCTCGTCGAAGCAGAATTGGACAAGGTCTGCGAACCCCTCCTCGGTTTCGGGCTCTGCCCAGAACTGGGCTGGCCCACCGACCCGCATCGTGGTGTGCCGGGAGAGGGGCTCGTGAAGCTTGATGGCCCCCGGCCCCATGACTGCGAGAAGCTTTTCGCGTGTGGCGAGATCTCCGGCAAGAAGCGTGCCGGCCTCGTGAATATTGCCGGCACCGAGGCTGATGACGAGGTCGCCGTTTTCGATCGCGGCTGCGGCCGCGCGGTGCACGTGCGAAACTTCCGGCACATGTTCTGCCGCCGCGTGCCCGTTGGCCTGCAGTGCCTCCACAATCGTTGCTCCCGAAACTCCCGGCAGGGGTTTTTCGCTCGCGGCGTAGACGTCGGTCACATAGACGCGGTCCGCCATGGCAAAGGCCTTCCCGAATTCAGCTTTCAGCGCAAGGGTTCGCGTGAACCGGTGCGGCTGGAACATCGCGATGACACGCTTCCATCCGCCGGTTCGCGCGGTGGCCAGCGTCGCCGCAATTTCGGTCGGATGGTGCCCGTAATCATCCACGACAAGGTGGTTCGCCGACTCATAGCGGATTTCAAAGCGTCTCCGCGCGCCGCGGAAGGAATCGAGGGCCGATGCGATCTTGTCGAACGGGATCCCGAGTTCGGTCGCCAAGGCGACAACAGCCAGGGCGTTCATGGCATTGTGCGCCCCCGGGATGTTGAGGGCAATTTCCCCGAGGCAGGTTCCCTCGCGGGAGACAGCGAACCGCGAGCGGAAGTTTTCCGTGGCGAGATCTGTCATGCGGAATGTCGAATCCTGGGAAGCTCCGTAGGAAACCGCTCCCGGATGCGTCCGGCAGACCCGCGCGGCACCCTCATCGTCGCCGCAATAGAACACTTTTCCCGAGGTTTGCGAAACCAGCTTTGAATAGACCGCATCAATCGCGGCGAGATCTTTGTAAAAATCGAGGTGTTCTGGCTCGATATTCAGAACGATCGCATGGGTCGGGTGGTAATTGATCAGCGTCCCATCGCTTTCGTCACCCTCCGCGACAAAATATTCACCTTCCGAATCCCATCGGGCATTTGTTCCCAGGATCGGAATTTCCGCGCCCACGTAATGCGAGGGTTTCAACCCGCCCGATCGGAGCACGTGGGCTGCCATCGCGGACGTCGTTGTCTTGCCATGCATTCCGCAGACCACGATGCCTTTTTTCACCGACATGACCGCCGCCAGCGCGTCGGCTCGCCGGGCCATCGGGATCCCGAGCCTACGGGCTTCATCATAGGCCGGGTTGCCCGGCTTGATCGCCGATGAATACAGCACGATGTCTGCCCCCTGGACGCTTTCTGCCGTCTGGGGCGAATAGAAATGGAGGCCCTTTTTTTGCAGGCGTTCGACCTCGACCGTCACGACCTTGTCCGACCCGCTCACGCGGTGTCCGAGCGCGAGCAGAAGCGCAGCGATCCCGCTCATCCCGGAGCCGGCCACCCCGATCAGGTGGATGTTCCTAGGAACGGGCCCGGTCAATGCCTCCTGAAGCTCCTTCATTTTGCGGCCTCCTTCACTGCGCGCTCCATGACATCGGCAACGTTCTCCGCGGCTGCAGCGGGCGGGATCCGCCGCGCGGCGGCAGACATGCGCTCGCGGCGGGCATCGTCGGAGAGCAGGTTCGAGATCATCGCGGACAGGCCCTCGGCGTTGGTGCCTTTTTCCGTCAGCATTTCGGCCGCTCCGGCGCGCACGTAAATTTCCGCGTTTGCCGTCTGGTGGTCATCGGTGGCGAACGGGTAGGGGATGAGGATCGAGGGGAGCGCGAACTGCGAGAGCTCGCTCAGGCTTGAGGCTCCGGCGCGGGAAATGACGAGGTCCGCGGCCGCATAAGCCTCCTCCATCCGGTGATGGAATGGCGAGACGTAGTGAGGTATATCATCTCTCTGGTAATTGGCCGCTGCGAGCCGTTCATCCCGTTCTCCGGTGAGATGGATGATCTGGATGCCTGTTCCCGCGAGCAGGGGCGCGGCCTTGAAGAGCAGCTGGTTGATGCCTGCCGCTCCCTGGCTGCCCCCCATCGCGAGCAGTGTCTTTTTTTCCGGATCGATTCGAAACACCCTGCAGGCCTCCGCGCGGTCGGGCGGCAGGCCGAGGTTTTTGCGCACTGGTGTGCCGGTGACGATGCACGAGGCCCCGGGGAACCGTGCTTCCGCTTCCTCGAAGCCCAGCAGGACTTTTGAAGCAAATCTTGCCGCCAGCCTGTTTGCGCGGCCGGGGATCGCGTTCGATTCGTGGATGAATGCAGGCAGGCCCTGCATACGGGCTGCGAGCACCGGTGCGGTTGATGTGAACCCTCCCATCCCCAGCACCACCGACGGCCTGAACTTCCGGTAGAATTTCCGGCAATGCGAAAAGCTGTCCCAGAACCTCCTCAAAAACCGGACCGAAGCCGGAGAGGCAATCATGCTTGGCATCCCGATCGAGGGAAGCTTTTCGGACCGGAATTCGGGCCTTGCTTTCAAGGCGGTGGTATCGATTTCTTTCTCGGAGACAAAAAGCACGATTTCGTGCCCCCTGGCGTTGAGAGCTTCCGCCACGGCAAGGCCAGGGAACAGGTGTCCCCCGGTTCCGCCACAGGCGATCACGGCGCGGAATGGCGGTGACTTCGTCATAGGCGTGGCTGGATGCGCGCGCGCAGGAGCGCGGGGGCGAGCCGCGGGACGAGCGGCCTGCCCTGGCGGTGGATGTTGACGAGAAGTCCGATCATGAAAAGGCAGACCATGAGATTCGAGCCGCCGTAGCTGATGAAGGGCAGTGGCATTCCCTTGTTCGGGAGCAGGGATGTTGTCACACCGATGTTCACAGCGGCCTGGAGCGAAATCATCATCACCGCCCCGAATCCCAGCAGCAGGCCGAAGCGGTCGCGGGCATTAGCCGCAACCAGCGAGCCGCACAGGCAGACGACAAGGTATCCCGCAACGGTCACCAGGGTGACGCGAAGCCCGAGTTCCTCCCCGATCATCGGAAAAATAAAGTCGGTATGCGCATAGGGAAGGTAGAGCATTTTTTGCCGTCCCTCGCCCAGCCCGAGTCCCTCGACTCCTCCGGAGCCGAATGCGATGAGTGCCTGCCATTGCTGCAGCCCCTCGCCCAGCTTGAATTTTTCCGGGTCAAGAAATGCCAGCAACCGTCCCTGGCGTTCAGAGATATTCATCGCCAGCAGGATCACTCCCCCCAGACCGGCCGCGCCCATGAGCAGAAGCCAGCGCAGCGCGGCCCCCGCAACGAACATCACCGCGACCGCGGTTGCGCCAATGAGCGCCGTGTTGCCGATGTCGACTTCCAGAAGAATCGGGGCAAGCAGGATGCCGACGATCCCCATCGGCGCTGCGAATCCCATCAAAAACCCCCGCGATTGTTCCGGAAACTTTGAAAACCACCACGCCAGGAAAAAGAGGGCGGCAATTTTGGCCAGCTCGCTTGGCTGCAGTGCCCCGATGCCGATGTTGAGCCAACGGGAGGAGCCGTTGATGCGGAGACCAATTCCCGGAGCAAAGCAGAGCAGCAGTAAAATAAATGCCCCTCCAAACCAGATCCACCACGTCTTCTCCCAGCGGTGGTAGTCCACGCAGGCGGCGGTGACGGCGACCACGAGCCCCACGACGAGCCACATGATCTGGCGCTTCACAAAAAAGTAGATGTCGCCGTGGCTGTCGCGCGCGAAGGCGCTCGTGCTGAAAAGCATCACGAGGCCGAGGGTGATGAGGCCCGCGACCGTCAGGAGAAGAACATGTATGCCGTGCTTTTGCATGGTCCAACCTTCCCGCCAGCCACCGGTGCGTGTTGCGATCACACCGGTGCGGCGGGCAGATGTCAGGGAATGGTCAGTTTTTGTCCGATTTGGAGTTTTGTGGGATCTTCGATTTTGTTGACTTTGAGAAGTTCGCTGTAGCTTACCTTCAACTTCTTCGCGATCGAGTAGGGATTGTCCCCTTTGGCGACGGTATAAGTGCCCCCGGCCGCAGTGGATTTTGTCTCCTCCTTGGCGGCGGGGCTTGCTGCGGCCTTAGCCGTTTGGGGGACCGCTGCCGCGACGGGGGTTGCTTTTGCTGTTTCCACGGGCTGTGACGCTTTGGTCGAGGCTGCCGGGCTGGCGGCTGCCTTCGCCACGGGCTTCGCATCGGTGGTCTTGGCAACCGGCGCGGCTTCTTTGACAGGAGCCGGCTTCGAGTCAGTCACCGGTTTGGAAGGAATTTTCAAAACCTGTCCGACGCGGATGGTTTTGGTTGATTCCAGTCCGTTGGCCTGTTCGAGGGCTTCCACCGAGGTCTTGTGCTGCGAGGCAATTTTGGTGAGCGTGTCCCCGGCTGCCACGTTATGCGTGACGCCTGCAGCCAGAGGGATTGCCGGCGCTTTCGCCTCCGGTTTCGCCGCGACGGGCGCTGCGGATTTTCCCGATTCCTCGGAAACGGCGGCAGGGCGCGTTTCCTGTTTTTCAGCAACAGGCGCCTTCTTTTTGTCGGCGGCCGGATGGCTGGTCTTGAGCGTGTTGAACGCGAAGACCCCTCCGACGGCGAGGACGTGGAGGACAAGGACCACGATCAGCGCGTGGGAGAACTTCATGTTCGGCTCAGCTCCCCCTTCGTAATCGTCGATTTCCTCCTCGCGCGCGGCGGCGCGGGCGTGCAGGGGACGGATCATTCTCCGGGGCGCCCGGCGCGGTGCGGGCGGTCTTGTGGTGGGTTTCATTTTCATGGGTCGTTTCACTTCTTGGGCTGTAGTTGCTGGATGCAGGATTTGAAAAGGTTTCCGCGTTCGCCGTAGTTGCGGAACATGTCGAACGAGGAAGTGCCTGGGGAGAAGAGGACGATGTCGCCTTCGGCGGCAATCCGGCGCGCTTCGAGGACCGCCTCTTCGAGGGTGGCGGTCTTGCGGCAATCAACCCCTTTCCACGAGGCCGCGATCCGGTCCTTCATCTCGCCGATAAGAACGGCGGTGCGGACACGCTCCCGGACGAGGGGCGCGATGGCGTCGAATTCAAAGCCTTTGTCCTTTCCTCCCGCGATGAGCACGATCGGCCGGTCCTGTGAGCGGATTGCCATTTCCATGGCATCGAGGTTCGTCGCTTTCGAGTCGTTGATCCAGCGGACTCCGTCGAGCTCGCGCACGAATTCGCAGCGGTGGGCGGGCGGCGTGTAGCCGGTTACCGCGCCTGACATGATGTCGAACTCGACGTCCAGTGCATGCCCGATTGCAAGCGCCGCCATTAGATTTTCGGCGTTGTGGATCCCACGCAGTTTCGTCTCGGCCTGGTCGAGGACCGGCTGTCCGCGGAAATGAATTTCTGTTCCCCGCAACGTGAAGTCCGCGTCGTCGTCCGAGGCGCTGAATGTGATTTTCCGCGCAGCGAGGGGAGGCAGTTCGGATGCCGCATGGACCACGGCGACGTCTGCAGCCGTCTGATTTTCAAAAATCCGCAGCTTGGCATCGCGGTATTCCCGCATGCCCGGATACCTGTCGAGATGGTTCGGGCTCAGGTTGAGCCACACGGCGACCTGTGGGTGGAATGACCGGATTGTTTCCAGCTGGAACGAGCTGACCTCCAGTGTCATCACATCCAGTTCGTGGCTGGAACGGACGGCTGTGGAAAACGGAAGTCCAATGTTGCCACTCGACATCGTGCGGACTCCGCACCCGCCCAGCATGGCTGTGGTAAGCTCGGTTGTGGTCGTCTTCCCGTTCGTTCCGGTGATGGCGACAACCGGGCACGAACATTCCTCAAATGCCAGCTCCAGTTCTCCGATCACCGGGATCTTCTTCGCGATCACATTGCGAACGAGCGCAACCGCAGGGTCGATGCCCGGGCTCAGGACTGCGATGTCATAAATCTCCGGATCCACGTCGGCGTCAGCCCCCAGAACGACCCGGATTTCCCGCGCGGAAAGGCTGGCGGCTTTTTCACGGATTGAGGGGGTGTCGCCGCTCTCGCAGACCGTCACGCCCGCCCCCTCCTCCTGCAAAAGCAGGGCGGCGGCCTCGCCGCTATGGCCGAGACCGAGAACAACCGCCTTTTTTCCGCTGTAGATCATCTGAGCTTGAGAGTGGCGAGGCCGAGGAGGGCGAAGAGAACCGACATGATCCAGAACCTCACGATCACGGTGTTTTCCTTCCATCCGCTGAGTTCGAAATGGTGGTGGAGCGGGGACATCTTGATGATCCGCTTTCCTGTGAGTTTGAAGCTGGCGACCTGGAGGATGACCGACATCGCCTCGATGACAAAAACCCCTCCGACGATCACGAGCAGAAGTTCTTGTTTGCAGCAGATGGCGACGGCTCCGAGCATTCCGCCAATAGCGAGAGAGCCGGTGTCGCCCATGAAGACCCGCGCAGGGTGCGCGTTCCACCAGAGAAACCCCAGGCACGCACCGAGCAACGCCACGCAGAGAACGGTCAGTTCCCCCGAATACACCACGAACGGAACCTGCAAATAGGTCGCCGCCTTGATGTTTCCCGCAAGATACACGAGCACGGCGTAGGTGGCGGCAACCGTCGCCGTGCATCCGGTGGCCAGCCCATCCAGCCCGTCGGTCAGATTTACGGCATTGGATGTTCCGACGATCACCAGGAGATAAAAAATGAACGTCGCCCAGCCGAGGCTGAAGACCAGGGGCTCCTTCGAAAACGGGATGAACAGTTGCTGTGCGACCTCCGAGACCTTCGGATTGGTGAGGAAGAAGATGGTGAAGACCGCGGCCAGCAGGCACTGGAGCGCGAATTTCAGGCGGCTGCTGATCCCGTCCGAACTCTTTTTGGTGACCTTCAGCCAGTCGTCGTAGAACCCGATGCCACCGAGGAAGACGGTGCTGAACAGCACAAGCCAGACGAACGGATTTTCGGGCTTTGCCCAGAGGAGTGTCGCGATGACAATCGAACCCACGAGAAGGATGCCGCCCATTGTCGGGGTTCCCTTCTTCGCCCCGTGCAGTTCGAACAACTTGTGGACCTCCTCCTTGCTGCGGATCGGCTGAC
>Ga0247840_10011294_pt1 | contig 10914 bp, 6 predicted proteins | sample LaCruzMarch2015__FD_192404 | JGI IMG/M metagenome (GOLD analysis project Ga0247840, IMG submission 192404) | Freshwater microbial communities from meromictic Lake La Cruz, Castile-La Mancha, Spain - LaCruzMarch2015_17m | ecosystem: Environmental > Aquatic > Freshwater > Lake | place: Spain...
CGTGTCTTGGTGGTGAATCCGATTTTCACCACCAAGGCACCAAGACACCAAGAGAAGAGGAAGAACGAAACGGTATTAACTTGGTGTCTTCGTGTCTTGGTGGTGAATCTTGTCTCCCTGAGCAGACCGAGGTGATCACGCCCGTTCGCGGCCAGGCACGCTCGCGCTACCTGCGCGACTACCGGGCCGCGGGCGGTAGCAAGTACAAGTACGACGATGACGCCGAGGAGCGACTGCTCCGCGACGGACTCACCACGGCGTTTCGACACATCACCCAGGACATCCGGGTCCTCTTTGATCCGGACCACGAATACGCCTGCCTCTGGCCAACCCACGGGGCCTTGACGCGCGTCCTGGGCATGATCAACGCGGGCCTGCCTGAGGACGCCTACCGTGCCCAGGACTTCCTCGGCTGGGTCTACCAGTTCTTCAACCGCGAGGAGAAGAAGCGCGTTCGCGATGAGAACAAGGGCACGCCGCGCTCCTCCTACGAGCTGGCGGTCATCAATCAGTTCTATACGCCATCCTGGGTGGTGAAGGTCCTGGTCGACAATACGCTCGGCCGGCTCTGGCTCCAGATGCACCCGGATTCGACGCTCGCCGCCACTGCCCCACCGCCCTTGCCCGATGAGCGGACCTCCGATTTGCCGGTCGCCGACTACCTGGTCCCGCGCACCGGCGAGCGCATCCGCTACCAGCGGCTGACCGATGACGGCCAGGTCGAGACCTTCAAGCGCGCCCGTGACATCGCCCTGCTCGACCCCGCCTGCGGGACCATGCACTTCGGCCAGTATGCCTTCGGCCTCTTCCACCGGATGTACCTGGATGAGATCGAACACGCCGGCCAGCCCGGTTGGCCCGCCGAGCCCTCGGTGGGCGAGCCCCGCGACATCCCGGCCGCCATCATCGAGCACAACCTCTTCGGCGTCGATATCGACCCGCGGGCGATCCAGATCGCGTCCCTGTCGCTGCTCCTCACCGCCAAGGAGGCCGCACTCAAACACGGCCATTCGCCCTTGGATGTGCAGATCCACCGCAGCAACCTGGTGGTCGCCAACGCCGTGGACCTGGGTGCCGAACGGCTCAAGGGGCTCGTAGCCAGGATTTTTCACCACCAAGACACCAAGACACAAAGAAGAAGAGAGACGAATAACTTGGTGTCTTCGTGTCTTGGTGGTGAATCCTCAGAGGTGCTGTCGGCGCGGCTGTTTAAGGTCATCTGGGAGAACCTTCAGTACGTCAGCGAACTCGGCAGCCTCGTGCAGGTCCGCGAGGGCGTCGAGCGCGTACTGGACGACTGGGTGGAAACCCGTGCCCGGGAGAAGGGACTCACCCGGGTCTTCGCACCAGCAGAACCCCGGCAGCTTGAGCTGGGATCGATCCTTGCGGACCTGGAGCGGGAACAGGCCCGACAGCTCCAACTCGAACGGCGGCTCCTGGAAGCGGAGGCCCGGCAGCTCCAGCAGGAACTGCTGGCGGCCATTGAAGACGAGGCCGCCCGAATGGGTGGCGACCCCGCCGAGCGCCTCTTTGCGGAGGATACGGCCCGCGGCCTCAAGCTCCTCCAGATCCTCTCGCGGCACTACGACGTGGTGGTCATGAACCCGCCCTACGGGGCCTTCATTCCGAAGGTGAAGGACTTCGTAAAGGCAGCCTACCCACTCACGGCGAATGACATCTACGCCGCCTTCATCGATCGGGCGACGCAGTTGACTGAGCCTGAGGGCTATGTGGGGGCGCTGGTTTCCGCGACCTTTATTAACCTGACCTCGTTCGAGAAGCTGCGCACGGAGATTCTTCTCAAGCGCAACCCCCTCATCACGATGCTCGACCTCGGGTTTGGCATCCTCGATGACGCGACCGTGGAAGCAGCGGCCATTGTACTGCGCGGGGGGGTGCGATGAGTATTCACCACCAAGACACAAAGACACCAAGAAAGACTATTTCTTTTCTTTGTGTCTTGGTGCCTTGGTGGTTTAATTCTGGAGACCCGCGATGACTCGCGTCCGCTGGAGGTGGGAGGAGAAAGACTTTGGCTTCCGTTTCCTCGGCGGCACCGGCCGGAAGAAGGGAGAGTATTACCAGGCCGCATGCGCCGGCGAGTTCTACATCGTCCCGGCCAGCCAGCGGAAGCTCCCGAAAGTTCGGCTCGATGAACTGGCAAAGCTCGCCGCAGTACCCTCCTCACCGCGGGTGGTGCCGCTTCCTTGGAGCGACTACGACCGCGACTGGGATTGGATCGTTACCACCAGCGGCACCCTGCTCAACTACGCCGGGTGCCTCGATCGCGAGGAGATCGACCGTCGGGAGGACGAGGGCGTGGCGCGGGCGATGGAGTTTGTACTCGGCCTCCTTGACAGACCGGAACCAGCACCGCTGACCGTCAACCTGGTCCGGCAGATTCACCGAGAGCTCATGGGCGAGATCTATCCGTTCGCGGGCGAGTGGCGCGCCGTCGATCTGCACAAGGGCGACGGTCCAACCCGGTGGCCCTTGCCTCCCTGCGGGATTCAGCCGCTCATGGACGTGCTGGAGCAGGACCTGTTCGCGCGCTCACCGGTCCTGTCCGAAGACGATGAGACGGTGTTCGCCTATGTGGCCGAGGTCATGTGCGAAATCCTGGCCCTGCATCCGTTCCGCGAGGGTAATGGTAGAACTGCATTCATCGTAGGCAACCTGTTACTCATGCAGAATGATCTGGTTCCGCTGGACGTGTATGACCGGAGGAACGATCAGACACCGTACTTCGCCGCCTGCGACGCGGGTCGCATCCACAAAGACTATGCCCCGTTCGCAACACTGATTGCGGATTGGGAAGCGGCCGCCCTGGCACGCTGGGAGGATCATCATGTCGCCTGACACCTGGGAGGACTGGCGCAACGTAGCCAATCTGGAAGACCTGCCACTCTGGCCCGAGGCCCTGGCGCGCGCCCGGACGGTCACGGCACCGATCGATGCCCGGTTCCTGTCCGACCTGGATGAGGACCTGCCCCCGCCGCTGATCTGCACCTTCTATTCGCTCAAGGGCGGGGTCGGTCGCACCACTGCCCTTGGCTACACCGCCTTGATCCTGGCAAACCAGGGCTTCAAGGTGGTCTGCGTGGACATGGACCTGGAGGCACCGGGACTCACGTCGGTCTTCGGCCGGGAGCACGAGATTAGGGAAGACATGGGAGTGGTCCATATCCTCGCGTCACTCGATCGGGGTGAGACGGTGGACCTGCGCGATCACCTGATCCGCGCCGATGACGACTTGGACCTCTATGTGGTCCCGGCGGGCCTGCCGGGGGCCGAATACGCGCGTCTGCTGCGTTTCACCGATCCGCTGTCCTGGTATCGTGAGGAAGTCAATCCGCTGCATCAGATGGTCGAGCAGTTGCGTCACTTGACGCTCAACCCGGACCTGATCCTGTTTGACGCCCGTACCGGGTTTGACGCACTCAACGCCCCCTTTCTGTTCGAGCTCTCGGACCTGGCGGTCATCGCCTTCTTCCCCCACCCGCAGGCGCGCCGGGGTACCGGGGAACTGGTGCGGGCACTGCTCGCCTCGACCACCCTGCGGGAGGCCGGGGGGCGTCGGCTCACCCCGATGCCGCGGTTCCTGGTGTCTCCCATTCCGGCGAGCAAGGCCCCCGAGGTCGTCAAGCGCTACCAGCATCGGGCACTGGAATGGGTCTCGGACTGGCTGTCGGTCTTGGGCGATGGTGGCCGCCTGGCTGAAGGAGACATCACCCACTTCGTGCCTTACCGCGAGGCGATCGCCACCGCGGATAGCCTGCTCAAGGGGTCCGACAGTTGGACCGACTACCAGCAGATCGCCGAATGGCTTTTGGGCTTCCTCAAGCAACCCAGCGAGTCGGCGCCGGCGCTCGGAACCGCCCAGAACAAGCCCGCGGTGCTGGCATCCCTCCAGTTTCGGGGCGACACCGCGGAGCATCAGCAGCAGTTCCTGGAGACCTTTGTCGAGACCGCCGTGGTCGTCAAGGCCCTGGCCCCGGATGTGCCGCTGATCCTGGGGCGTAAGGGCACCGGCAAGACCGCGGTTTTTCGTCGCCTGGCCGAGGCGTCCGATCGCTCCGCGGTGGTGGCCCTGGCGCCGGCACCGCTGCGCAAGGACCGGCCCTGGGTCCTGGGCGCGGATGGCTTCAGTCAGGTCGACGAGATCCTGAAACGGCACCATGCCGACTGGCGCCAGGTGTGGGCACTCTGTGCCGCGGTCGCCATCGACACCGAGGCCCGCATGGAGGGGGCAGCGCCGGACCCGGACGCCCGGCTGGCCGCCGCCAATCTGGCGCCGCACACGGAACTTGAGTTCGTCGACACCGTTGCCCAAGTCCTGTCCATCGCCGGGTCAGGTCTCTTGGTCGCCGACTGGCTGGATCGGCTGGACCGGGCGGTGCCCGCGCCGACCCTGTTGCTCTTCGACGGTCTCGACACCGGCTTTGGGAACACCGAGGCGGACCGCGCCCGCCGGCAGAGTGCCATCCAGGGCCTGTTCTCCTTCCTGACCGATCGCGGCGAGCAGTTCAAGCATATCCGGCTCAAGGTCATGCTGCGCGAGGACATCTGGCAAGGCCTGCGGTTCGAGAACAAGAGCCACCTCTTTGGCCGTTCCGTCAGCCTCAAATGGAACGAGCAGGTCGACTTCCTGCGTGTCGTCCTCAAGCAGGCCATGCGCAGTCAGGAATTTGCCCGCTTCGTCATGCCGCAAGGGACGGCCATGTACGGGCACACCCCCATCGACCAATGGCCAACCGAGATCGTCTTCAAGGTCTGGAACCTCCTGGTTGGCGAGCGCATGAAGGGCGGCAACACTGCTTTCTCGCGCAACTGGGTCTGGAACCGCTTGGCAGACGGCAATGGGGATCGCATCCCCCGCTATTTGATCCAGCTCTTCGAGGAGGCCGTGGTCTGGGAGCGCGAGGAATCCAAGGTCAATGGCTATGATCGCAGCCTGATCCGACCGCGCGGGCTCATCGAGGCCCTGCCTAAGGTCTCCCCGCGGGCGCTCAGCGCCCTGAAGGACGAAGAGTTCCCCCAGTTGGAGGCACTGTTCGAGCGGCTGCGCTCCCTGCGTTCGTCGCCCGTCAATGCCCGTGACATCGCCGACCTGGGCGATCTGGTCACGCTCGCCCGCGAGGTCGGCGTGCTCTCGGTCTATGAGGGGACTGAGGACCAGGTGGAGCGTTACAAGGTGCCGGATATCTATCTGGCCGGGCTCGGTATGGTGAGGAAGGGGCAGGCATGAATCAATTTTCACCACCAAGGCACGAAGACACTAAGGAATACTGCGGATTTGGAGCCGTCAAGACGCAAAGTGCTCCAAGGAATAGCATGGGCTCGCTTCCGTGCCATGATCGCCCGGGGTGTGTTAGACCAGGGTTGGATGTGCTAACGAACGGTCCTAGCGATCTTGGCGTGTTGGCGGTTCGACAGGTTATTCCGCAATGAAGCGCGTCAACGTCAAGGCGATCCTCGCCGATGCCGATCTGCGGCGGAAGCTCATGGTGTCGACGATTCAGGCGACTCAGGCGCGGGAGGGGATCGAGACGACGGCGGAGCAAGCCGATCGTGCGTATTACGTGGTCAAAGAGGGAGAGAAAGGAGCATTTTTCGGACTTGAGCGTTTCAAGGGCGGCAAACGCGGGGAACCTGATCGCCGCCACGAAATGTTCGTATGCGCACTAAAGCCAGATGCCCAGAATTTGCGTCTCGATGTCCCTAGAAGAGACTTCTCGGTAATCGATGGTAGTCCGCTTGCGTATGACCGAGTCGGATTGTTAGCGCCCATTTTTCGGGAGAATGCGCCAGCGGAACGGAGTAGCGAAGCCTATCAAGGCGTGATTACGGGCGAAGATGATCCCTACATTCGCTGTCATTGGGAGATTACCCCCCGGAGATCAGAGCGTCCCTGGAAAACGCTGCATAAGGGAGGCGGATTCTCGCGTTTTTATTATGACTCAGAACTGGTAATTGATTGGTCAGAGCGAGCCCAGACCGAATTTCACAGGTTACGTGATAGCTCTATCTATTTTAAGCGTGGGCTAACTTGGCCTCGCCGCACACAGAAAGGCTTCAATCTGCGTCGATTACCGGAGGGTTGTGTTTTTTCCGACAAGGGCCCGTCGGTGTTCTTCAATGCGGTTGAAATGGAAGACTTCTTCTTGGGAGTGGCAAATTCGATTCTCGCTGAGTTCATCATGCGCGCGTTGATGTCATTCGGCTCCTGGGAATTGACTGTCATTCGACGGTTCCCGTTGGCGCTCGGAACCGCTCAACAGCGAAAGGCGATTAGTGATCTCGCGGTGCGCATCCATGATACCAAAGCTACGTGGGATCAGGGCAACGAAGTCTCGACTAAATTTGTGGTGCCGTGGATATTATGGAATGGCTTTGGTCCTGCTTTGGACTCTTTCTCCTCGCGTTTGGATCGGGTGCTTAAGCATGAAAACGTGGCAGATGACGCGATTCAGAGAGACTTTGCGGAACTTGACGATAATGTCTTTCGGCTGTATGGAATGCCAGCGCCAGCCCGTTCCGTTGTCGAAGCATCGCTTCCTGAGCGGACTCCGGAGCTGATCTGGCCGCAAATGGAGGGCAAGACCAGCGACCAGAAGCGCATGGAGCACGTCTGGCGCCTGCTCTCCTACGCCGTCAAGCGGGTAATAGAAGCCGACGACGACGGCATCGTCCCCTTCAAGGCGGTGAACGGCGAACCCCGACTCGTCGAGCGCGTGCGGCATGAACTGGCCGAACTCTTCCCCGGCCGCGATGCGAGCCAGGTCGAGGTCGAAATCGTCAACGAGCTGAACCAAACGGTGAAGGGTTACCGCCGGTCCGCGAGCCTGGACGCCTGGCTGGACAACGCCTTCTTCGAGTACCACTGTGGGCTCTACAAGAACCGCCCCATCTTCTGGCACATCGCCTCGGCCCAGGGTACCGCCCGCTTCGCCTTCGGCGCCCTGGTCCACTACCACCGCTTCGACAAGAACCGCCTGGCCAAGCTGCGCGCGACCTACCTGCGCGACGCCATCGAGGAGTTCCGGCGCGAGGCCGGCCTCGCCGACAAGGCCGGCGCGACCGCCGCCCGGCTGGAGTGGCAGGCCAAGCTCGAGGAGGCGCAGGCACTGGACCTGATGCTCCAGGCCATCCAGGAAGGACACCGTGAGGGCATTGAGGGCGGCGAGCGGGACTACCGCATCCTCACACCCTGGAAGACCCCCGAAGACCGACCCAAGGGCTGGGACCCCGACCTCGACGACGGGGTCAAGGTCAACATCGAGCCCCTGCAAAAGGCCGGCGTGCTGCGCGTTGTGAAGGTCATTTGAATGAACTTTTCACCACCAAGACACAAAGGCACCAAGAAGAAATACTCATTGAATTTCTTCGTGTCTTGGTGTCTTGGTGGTTAATATATTCGGGTATGAATATCATCGGATGGAGGTCCCTGTGACACACCAACTGAATATCGAGTACGGCGACGATGTCCTGGCTTCGGCGGCGATGCCCAAGGACGATTTCGAGGCCGAGGCCAAGTTTCTCCTGGCGGCAAAGCTGTATGAGCTCGGTCGCCTGAGTTCGGGCCAGGCAGCGGGGCTGTGCGGCAAGGGCCGCGTCGATTTCCTGTTTTCGTTGCCGCGCGTCGGCGTTTCTATGAGCAACCTGCGCCCGGAGGATGTGGACGTCGAATTGGGGTTTATTCGCGGTGGCTGACCTCCTGATCATCAACACTGGCCCATTGATCGCCTTCGACCGGATGGGATGCCTTGACCTGATCGGGCGCCTCCCCTTCGCGATCCTCTGTCCGACTGAGGTGCGCCGCGAGCTTGACACAGGTGAACGCGCCGGACATCCACGGATCACGCCCCCGTGGCTCGGTGTGCGTGGCTTGTCCTCGCCAACGTCGGCATTCGGCTTGGTGGGGCTGGATCTCGGGGAGACGGCAGTGATTCAACTCGCCCTGGAGCTTGGGTCGACGCCCGTGGCAATCGACGACTGGAAGGGGCGGCGTGTGGCCCTTGCGATGGGACTGACCGTCACCGGGTCTCTTGGACTGCTGGGTAGGGCCAAGCAGCTTGGTTTGGTCTCGGCCATTCGTCCGTTGGTTGAGCGCGCCGCGAGCGCAGGTATCCGCTATCACCCGCAACTGGTTTCCGCAGTGCTCGCGGAATTGGGTGAGGGCTAGAGCAGCCATGATCCTCGATGCACTCATGAACCAACTCAGCCAGCGCTTCCAGCACGAGAAGCGCGCTCAGGTGTGCCTGTGGTTCGATGAGGGCCAAGAGTTCGCGCGCCTGCTGGACGCCTTCGAGGGATATCTGGGGGCCATGATTCAGGCGCCGTTTCTGCTCCTGCGCTATGACGCGGACCAGGGGCACGGGCAAGTCTGGGTCAAGTACCAGATCCATCGGGCACTGTCGGCGGTTGAGCCCCATGCGCGAAAGTCGCTGCGGTTCGTCGTCTATCTGCCCGTGCCGGAGGAACGCCTCGAACGCCCGGGCCCGGTCGGCGATCCACCGCTGGACCTCCTGACCGAATACCGGATCGCTGGGATCGACTGGCGCATCAACGGCAAGCGGCCGACCCTGTTCGGGCTGCTGCGTCAGGCGGGCGCGGCCCTGCCGAACGGGGTGGGCGAGCAACGGCGCCTCTACGAGGGCGGACAGGACTCGGTGCTGGCGAAGTATGTCGGCCGCTTCGTCGACCGGCCGGCCCAGTTCTGGAGCGAGACCCTCACACCGGCGCTCGCCCAGTCGCGCCTCTTGGGTGACCTGGACCGGACACTCCTGGACTTGAGCGTCGATCCGCAATCGTCCTGGAAGGCCCTGGGAGACGATGGCCTGCAGGACGAGTTGATCGCCGCGGTGCGCGAACGCTACGGTTTTGAATACGCCACTTCCTCGCCGGACGACTGGGTCCGCGAGCTGGTTGCGGTGTTGGCCCTGACCGAGACCTATATCGGCTACGGCGAGCCGGCCGACTTCCCCTTCATGACCCGGCTGCCGCCGCTGACCCTGCGTCCGCACCACCTGCAATTGCTCCAGCGCTGGTTGCGGGACAGCGAGGGCCGCGGGGCCTGGGACCGCTGGATACTGGAGGTCGAGCACAAGCTGGACCTCACCGCCTGGGCGAAGGGACGGCCGGGGTGTTCGTTCGGGTTTCCACACCTGGTCCGACTGCGTTGGGACGAGGTGCGTCTGGCCTTCGACGCGGCGGCGTGCAAATCGTCGGCGGTGGACGCGTTCTTCCAGGACAACGGGGACTTGATCCAGCGGGAGTGCGAATATGCCAAGGCCAGTGCCGCACCCATCGGGGCCTGGTCGCTCCTGCGCGATCTGGGTGCATTTGTGGGCGCTTGTGACCAGGCGAGGAGCCTGGCGGAGCAGGCCACGGGCAGCGCCGCACTGGTGCGAGTCTATGTCGAGGCCGCGGACAGCGTCGAACGGCAACACGTCCGGCTGCGCGCACAGGCCGAAGAGGAGGGGCTGCCCGCCGTGACCCGGGTCCTGGATCGTTGCTACGGGGCCTATGCCAACGTCCTCAACCACCGGTTCTTCAAGAGCATTGCCGACGCGGGCTCGGTCACGATCCCCGGCATCCCGCCGGTCACTGGCCGCCTGGAAAAGACCCTGTGGTCCGCGAAGGGCAAGCGCGCGGTCGTCATCGTCGATGCCCTGCGCTACGACTGCGCGCTCGCGCTGCGCGATGCACTGCGCGGGCACGAGGTCGAGGTCGAACCGGTGGTCGCGGCCCTGCCCACCGTCACCGCGGTTGGCATGACCGCGCTCCTGCCCCTGGGCAAGGCGGCGGTGACGCTGGCCTGGAAGGGCAACACGGTACAACCGCTGGTCAATGGCAAGGACACCTCGGTGCGCGCCAATCGCCTGGATTGGCTCACCGCCTTTGGCGCCGTGTGCCGTGACATCGCCGAGTTGGATGGCTACTCCGAGCCGCCCGCCGGACTGGGCGACCTGCTGGTGGTGTCCGGGCATGACGAGGTCGACAGCATCGGCCACGGGGAGGCCCAGACCCTGATCCGCCACCTGCAGATCGAGGTAGAGCGACTCGCCAGACTGGTCCGAAAGCTCCACCGCTGGGGATTCGAGCGGGTCCATGTGGTCACCGACCACGGCTTCATCCTGCTGGATGAGGAGCAATTGCCGGACGAGGTGCCGTGCGAGAAGGACTGGTGCCAGGTCCGCAAGGAGCGCTACGCCCTGGTCCCGGCCGGCGCGGACCTGCCGCTCGCCACCTTCGCCTGCCCCTGGGACGCCGGCGTCCGCATCGCGGTCCCACCGGGTTTGGCCTTCTTTATGGCGGAGAAGTCGTTTTCGCACGGTGGTGCGGCGGTTCAGGAGCTGATCATTCCGCACCTGACCTCGAAGAGTTATCCGGTGACGGCAAAACGGATCGGGGTCGAGGTCGTGATGCCGACCACCCAGTTGTTGCGCACGGCGGTGAAGGTCATCCTGCGGCCGACGGCCGCACTGTCCGCACACGGCCAACTGTCCCTGTTCGCTGAAACGGGCAGGACGCTCACACTGGACGTGCGGCGCTACGATGCTGGCGCGGCAGCGGGTGCCGGCTCTGTGCTGGCCTCCGGACCCAAAGAGATCCGGCTCGAACCCCAGGACCAGGAGCAGACCGTGACGCTGTTCTTCCATACCGCAGCATCGTTCAAACAAGGTGAACTGTTGGACCTGGATATCCGCGATAGCGAGACGACCGAACAGTTCCCCTCGGGCGGCATCAAGCTGACCATTGGCCGGGATATGTGAATCGGTTATTCACCACCAAGACACGAAGGCACCAAGAAGACAAGTCAATACTTGGTGTCTTAGTGTCTTGGTGGTGAAAATCCGACTAACCACCAAGACACGAAGGCACCAAGAAGAAGATATCATCATCGAGAAG
>Ga0247840_10011295_pt1 | contig 10914 bp, 12 predicted proteins | sample LaCruzMarch2015__FD_192404 | JGI IMG/M metagenome (GOLD analysis project Ga0247840, IMG submission 192404) | Freshwater microbial communities from meromictic Lake La Cruz, Castile-La Mancha, Spain - LaCruzMarch2015_17m | ecosystem: Environmental > Aquatic > Freshwater > Lake | place: Spain...
TGTTATTCTCTCTATCCATTGATCCTTTAGGAAAGACTTATGAACGAAAATAATTGTTTTCTTACACAATACTTCAATAATTTTAAGCCCTAAAACTGTTTTACCTGCGCCAGTCCATAGCTCAATAAGGGCTGAACCGTTGCCTTTATTATTTGTGTCATTCTTTATAAAATTAATCGCTTTTAAGTATTCATTTAAAACTGTGTGCTGATAATCTCTCAAATCCCCATTAAATTTTAGATTAATATTAGCACCATATTGAATTTTTATAGTTTTTGGTAATCCAAACATATTTATACCCCAAAAACGTGGAACATATAATTTTTTTTCAGACTCTTGATATGTAGGAAAAGATTTGGCTTCTACTAGTGAATTAAGAATAACAGGTTTTAATGTTAATTCATCTTTAATAAAATCAATTATTTTAGTAGTTAAGCATGCTTTATAAATAGAATAGCCTTTATTGCCTAAATAACTGTTTATTGAATTATTTTTTTTTAAATTTTCAATTGTATCAGCAATATCTAAATAATGTTCTCTATTTTTAGGGCTTATTTTTTTTAACATAATTAGTAATTAAAAGTATACTTTATAAATAGCAATTTCAATATTTTAATACTTGTTTCAATTTTTAATAAAATATTCAAATATTTTTAATAATTTAATATTTTAATATTTTTAATAATTTAATATTTTAATAGTGTATAATGAATTTAGTAAATAATTTTAAGACTAAAGTATTAGAACTGAAAAATATAAAAACATTTGAGATTGCCTTTGTTGCAATATTAATATTATATTTAGTAAGTAATGCTTCTACACCGTATGATTTAGCACCACATATAAATAATGTATATATGTATGTATCTTTATTTGCTGTTGTTATTTTACTTTCATTAAATACTAACCCATTAATTGCACTATTATTTGCTTTTGTTGCTCTAATTTTTCTACAGCGTTCAAAAAAAGTAGATCATGTAGTTATGGCACCAAGCAATGCTAATAAAACTGCAGCAATGGAAGATTTAAATTCACATTTAAGCATAAAAACTCTTGAAGAAGAAATGGTGGGTCAAATTGATAGACAACCTGATAATATTATTAATCAAAATACATATCATCCTGTTATGTGTAATACACATGATGCTTCGCAAGTAAATTAATTAGCACTACTTGTGGCTCTTTGCTCTTTTGCTATAACAATTCTAGGGTATATAATAAATATATAATTCCCAAGAAAGTAAGCAATTGCTAAAAAAATAATTCCAATAATTATTTGTAAACCTATATTATCAAATATTTTCTCTGGAGCAAATAGACTATTTGCTTCTTTTAACACATCTTCTGTACTAGTGTTTTCAATACTAGAATTATTGGTTGAGTTAATTTCTATATTATTTTCATCAACAGGATTACATTTAATATATATATTGTCTTCAGGATTGCCATATGTTTTTATTGTCCAATTAGCATTGTTGTATATTTCAGTCCATGTTTTAATATCATCTAATGTTTTACCAAGAACTTCTAATGTAAAATTTGGATTTTTCAATAATTGTTTTAATGATAAATTTCTGCTAAATGTTGCTCGTGTTCCCAAAGAATCTTTATAATAGGCAGCTACAGACTTGGTTCCATTATTTGTAACACTATTTCGCTTTATACTTAATAGAATTGGATCTGATTGTTCAAGCGCACGTTCAGCAAAACTAATAAATTCTAACCATTCATTCTTATTGGCCATTATTATATTATAATTAAATTATAATATAATTTTATTATTTTATTATAATTATAATGTAATTATAATATAATTTTATTATTTTATTATAATTATAATATAATTTTATTATGGGTAGTTTTACATTAAATATTTCAGCTGATGATGACTCTAAAACAAAAAATGCTGATGCTTTAAAAATATTAACTTTTATATTATACTACGTGTATTACAATACATTTGAAGAACCATTAAATAAATATTTTTTTGAACGTATGACAAATGCTGATTCTGAGAAAAAATCTATATCATTTAATACTTTGATGGGAAAATTATTATCGCATATGAAAGAGAATTCTAAAAATACTAAAAAAACAGACTCTAATAGTGATGAAAATAGTGATGAAAATAGTGATGAAAATAGTGAATCGGAAGCGTATAGTGAAATAATAAATTTGATAGCTAAAGAACTAAGTTCTGGCCTTGAAAGAGATTTGTTTACAAATCTACAAGCAACACAACTAATTAGTGTAAATAAAGCTTTAGCTAATGATATAACGCAAAGAGTTCGTAAAATTGTTGACGGAGAAGATGAAGAAGATGAAGAAGATGAAGAATATGAAGAAGATGAAGAAGATGAAGACGGCAATAAAATATATGGTAAACTATTTGGTAAAAAATTAAAACAAGGTAAAAAATCTGATATACAATCACAATCAAGTAGTTTAGATAAAAAACCTATTGTCTATAAATCTGCCATAGCTAAATTACAGAGCAAGATAGAACATGATAATAATATAAGATTATTTAATATCCTTAACATTATTAATGCTACTATTAAATCACAAAATAATCAATTAAAGTACAAATTAAGTTTAATTTAAATAATTCAATATTACGTAAATATAAATGTAAATAACTTAATAACTTTTATGTTACTTTATTTAAATTTATTTTAAATAAAGTAAGTATATATAATGTCGTCTACAAGAAATAGAAATAGTCAAATAAACTATAATTTAGAAAAATCAAACAAAGAAAAAATATTAAATGAAACTTTTTATATACATTCATCTAGTGGTAGACCTATAAGTGAATGTATTCCGGCGTTAGGATATATGCCTAGTCATATTTCTAGAGATGCTTTGGCAAATAATGCAATCGATATTGAATCCCAATTGCGAGGTATTGGTTCAACCAATTTAGAAACCCCTTGTACTATTGTTGTACCAAGCATCAGAACTATTGATTTAACAGATTTTTTTGATAGACCACAAACTGTTATTATGCCATATCCATTAGTATATGAAAACTATCAACGACCCAATTTACACCAATAAAATGATAAAATAAAATGATAAAATAAAATGATAAAATAAAATGATAAAAAATTTATTATAATTTTAACTTATTATAATTATAATAAATCTATTAAATGTTAGAAATTACAATAGTTAAATCATAGTTTCTAATATTTCTGCATTTGCTACAATATGTATTGCTCTACCAAATCCCAAATGACCAGAAGTACTTGGATTTGTAGTAGCATTTTCATAAAATAATATTCCATAAGGAGCTACTATATAATCTAAATCAACAACTTTTATCATAGTATTTGTTACACTTTCTATTTTAGAGTATATATATTGATTAGAAATCTTATAAACAATTATAGAACCAATAAAATCATTTGCATTATTTTTAGTAACTTTAGTACCTTCAATTGGTAGTTCACCAAGATATGCGATAGGAGCATTACCTATTGCCACTTCATAAGCAATTCGCTCATTCATAACTCTGGTTGTCATTATTTATAAGAAAGGAGTTACTTTTACTTTTACAAAATAATATTTTGTTTTAGTGTTCAATTTTTTTTAGCATGGTAACAAATAAAAATAAAGAATTCTTATTTTTATTATCATTAATCATAATAAAATATGTATTCACTAATTGTGTGCATAATTTCAAAAATAAATTTTCAGGATTTTTTTAGAAAATGGACATTTATAAATGTCCAATTTTATAATGTTTTGCCTTTTATAGTCTAAAAAAAGAGCTTTTTCAGTTTTACACCATAAAGCTTTGAATATTTTATAGCTTCGAAAAAAACGTGACCATACTTTTTTTAGTATTTTTATAAAAATTATTTAGGAACTTTTTTTGTAAGTATTTTATACTTACAAATGTTGCAAAAAAAGTTCCAAAAAAGTTCCAAAAATTATTGTTGTAATATTTGTGACTATAATACAAGTAGGAGTAGTCAATATGAGCGTCATCTTTTGACACGTAAACACATAATACTTACACAAACGCATGATTTTGACAAAAAAAGTTCCAAATTAATCTTTACTTGTGAATGCGGTAAAAATTATAAATATAGGCAAAGTTTATATACACATAAAAAAATATGTTCTTTCTTAACGCCAACAAAGTTGACAGATAGTAGTTCGAACTCTATAACTTCAAATATATTAAATTTATCTAACGAACTAATATTTGAAGTTGTTAAGAAGCAACAAGACCAAATTATAGAATTAACAAATACAATTAAGGAGCTAATACCCAAATTGGGTAATACAACAATAACAACAAACAATCATAAGTTTAACATTCAAGTATTTTTAAATGAAAAATGCAAAGATGCTATAAATATGCGTGATTTTATTCGGTCTATTGAAGTGAGTTTTCTTCAATTAGATTATACAAAGCAAAACGGATTAGTAAATGGACTAAGCAATGTAATAATAGAAAATATGAATAAACTTGATTTATATCAGCGACCAATACATTGCACTGATATAAAGCGGGAAATATTATATATAAAAGAAAATAATGAGTGGGAAAAAGATGTAAATAAAGATAAAATAAAAAATGTAATAAAAGAAGTATCAACAAAACAATTTTCCGCATTATGTAATTGGACGAAAGAAAATCCCGATTTTCAAAATAATGAGTCTAAGCAAAATTATTATACACATACATTGGTAGCAATTGCAAATAATAAAGAACATAATGAAGAAAAAATAATAAAAAAATTATGTTCTAATAGTTATGTCAAAGACTAATTATGTGAGTTATTATTAATAACTTTATAAAGCTCATCAAAATATTGCTTGTTAATACATAAATCCACTGTTTGCGTTTTATTTATAATATATTTGGATAAACATTTATGAAAAATATCAAAATAATCATAACTAAATAATAATTGAAACAATGCCATTTCATTTTCAATAAAAAAAGCCATAGTACTATTTTTGTATTTTTCTTTTAGCAATATTAGTAAGCTAATAATTTCATTATTAGTTTTTAAAAAAAAATATAATGCTTCAATGTTTTTTGTTATTATAAAATTATCATAATTTTTCATATTTAAAGCTTGTAATAATTGTGTTTGATAACACAAATTGGCACAATCATCTTCTTCGTCTTCTAATAATTTATAAGTACATATAAAGTCACTATTATAATTCATATTTTTTAAATTATCAAAAAAACTTGAATTGCCATTGTTTGTCATGACACCTAATTAAATTATTATTATTTATTTAAGTGTTATATTTTATATTTTATATTTTATATTTTATATTTTATATATAAAAATGCCTACTCTGAGATTAAATTGACGACGGGCACAACAGGAACTTGAAGAACAACGAATAGCACTACAAAGCTCTCGAGCAAGTCGATACGCACAAGCACAAGCACAAGCACAAGCACAAGCACAAGCACAAGCACAAGGACAAGCAATCCAAAATGATCGAATCCTAGTTCGTAGAAGAGAAGCAACTCAGCAACAAGTTAGAGATCTAAATCTTCCAAATCTAACAGACATCGAATTAACATTAGAAAACAATTTACACCTTTTTACATTTCAAACGCCGATTTTTTACAATAAAAAATAAATAATATTTTTTATTGATATTATTTAGGAATAACTATTTTAGTTAATTTTAGTTAAACAATATAAATAATATATGTATATACTATATAACTAAAATGGGTAAATATAGTTGTGAAAAATGTGCTAAAACTTTTTCTCAAAAATCACACTACGACAAACACATTAGTCGTAAAAATTCTTGTGAAATACAGACAGACAAAATAAAGGCATTAATAGACAAAGCAGTAGATGAAAAAATTAATGAATTGACTATAAAATTGAAAGTAAATAATACAGAAAACAATATTACAATTAACATCACCGAACAAATGGATATATCAAAAATGAATACTGATTCTATAAAAAATGACTCATCACAATCGGTAAATACAACATCAACACAAATGACAACAACGGCAGAAGCAGTTCGTGAAGCAGGACTTGATAAGTTCTACACCATTCCATCAATCTCTGAAAAATGCTTAGCAAGTATAGGCTCTTGCTATAAGTGGTCTGATTGGGGACTGGTAATAGAACCGAGTGCAGGAAATGGCAGTTTCCTCACAAGAATCCCCACAAGTAAAAGACTTGGCATTGATATTTCTCCAGAACACGAAGATATTATCAAACAGGACTTTCTTACATATTCTCCTCCAAGTAATATTGGTAAGATTCTCGTTGTCGGTAATCCGCCATTCGGGAGAGTAAGTTCTCTTGCGATTAAGTTCTTCAATCACGCTTCAAAATGGGCTGATGTAATCGCATTTATCATTCCACGAACATTTCGTCGTGTAAGCGTTCATAATAAACTAAATTCGAACTTCCATCTTGTATTTGATGAAGAAATTCCTATGGAACCATTTTCGTTTAGTCCTCCTATGATGGTGAAATGTTGTTTCCAAATCTGGGAGAAACTGGAAACTAAACGCACTATTATTGAACTTTCGACATCACACAAAGATTGGGAATTCTTAGGGTTTGGTCCAAAAGATACAAAAGGACAGCCTACACCTCCACAGGGTGCAGACTTTGCGATGCGTGCTTATGGTGGAAAGTGTGGTGAAATAGTAGGTACTGGACTTGAAACACTACGCCCTAAAAGTTGGCACTGGATTAAAACAAAGATAAACAAAAATACCCTTATTGAAAGATTTACCGCGCTTGATTACACAGTAAGTCTTGATACAGCACGGCAGAACTCTATGGGAAAAGGAGAACTGGTAAGACTATATAGTGATGCGTATGATTAAAGCCCAGATTCAGGAATTTGGAAGGGCATTAACGCCTTCCAACAAGCATCGTTGATAGTTGTACGAAGAGCATATTCTTTTGTGCTTTTTTCGTCGTTGAATGATTCAATTGTAATCTTGCCGTGTTTTTTGATGGTTCCGTGAGCGTATCCACCAAATGATACAACGAATTTTTTGATATCTTCCTTTGACACTTTGAAGATATATAACTCACCTTCTGATTCCACATTCTCAGAAGATAAGTTATATGCCGTTAGAATATAAGTTTCGCAATCGTGAGATGGTCTAATTTGAACGAAGTTGAACTTGGTATGGGTCGCTCCTCCAAGTGATACTTTCACCTCAGAGTTCTTCCCGTCCTTAGAGCAATCCCCATTGCAGTCTTCTGCCTTATTTTTGATATAGTTAAACTTTGTGCGAATAAATTTTTCAAGAAGAGGACCATATTGTTGTGCTGATACGTTGTGAATAACACAATATGTATGTGCCTCTTTTAGTGTAGCAAGTTTCATAACTTGGTATTCGTGATTCACCTTTGAAAGAGCCAAATGTTCCCTCAATCTTTTCACGTGCTTTGTCTTATCCATAGGTAGAAGTATTGGCATCTCTACTTTTACTGGTAGTTCAACCGTTACATTAGTTTTCGCCTCCATTTTGGGTGCTCGAACCGGCGTAGCATCTCGTTGCTTTATCATTTCAATCAGTTCGCCCTTGTTCTTTCCTGTAATGCCTCTGATTTTGCGTTCCTTACAGATTGCATTGAGTTCGGCTTTCTTCATCTTAGAGTAGTTCATTTGGTTGTGTCTTCGGTTTTGTTGGTGCTTGGACAATACTTATATTATTAATCAATTTTATATGCCCTCTTAGTTATGATTTTATGGTAAATCCAGTTTATGAAGACGGTGCTGATTTTAGACGTACATATGAAAGATCAAATATATATAAAGCAATTTCACAACAATTAATAATTAAACCACGTGACCAACCAACTGACCCTTTTACAAGACAACCTATCTATGTTACAAGGTTACGTTATGATACACAACTTATAAGACAAATGGACGCGTTTAACAGAAAAATGTTCGGTGTTATAAATGATTATATACGCACAAACCCTAATGCGCAATTTCAACCGTTTGATGCTTTGGCCATTGGAAAACAGTATAGAAAAATAATACAGTCTATAAAAAGAAGACAAATAAGACAAAGAAAACAAGCAAAGCAAAGAAGACAAGTTACAATAGGCAAAAAGTTAAAAAAACAATATACCAAAAGACATTATTAATTTATTAATTTCATGTTTCTTTGTTTCTTTGTTTCTTTGTTTCTTTGTTTCTTTAAATTAATATTACTTATTTAATAAGTAATACTAATAATTATTTTTTATTCATTTTCTATTTTTTACTATCTTGGCTACGAGCAAACTCACGTGCACTCATACCGCCTCGTTGCCATCCTTTAAGTGCGTCGTCTTCTATAATATATGCGCTATTGTTTAGTGTTTGCTTTACATTATCAAGTAGTGGATAATTAGCGTTATCATTAAAGCATTGCTCCATAGTATTGTTAATAGTTTTCTTGTTAAGGTCATTTTGTCCTGTTTTTAATTGAAATTCTGTCTCAATATCGCCTAAACCTTTACCTAAATATGGAACGGTTAAAAAAGGCCGAGGGTTTAAAGTTAATTTACAAGCAGGACGACTAATGTGCGTGTATTTTAACTCGTTATTGGCCTCAATAGCACATCCTTTAATGCCGCCTTCATGGGAACCATTATAAAATACGTTTGGTTGATTCAAGGCAAAATCTTGTGCTTTAGACATAGGACAAGCCGGATAAAAATTTTCTAAATTATAATTAGCATTGTGAACATTTTGAATATTTCGTTGGTCTATTGCTGGATTATCATTACCAATTCTAGACATTGCATCAAATGTATATGGATAAGCAGTAGTAGTCATTATATATTAATTTAATATATTAAATTAATATAATATTTTTATTAAATTAATATAGCATTTTAATTTTAATTAAATTAAAATAAAAACAAGTATCATTACTACAATATAACATGCCGTGGAATATTTCTTGAACACATTTCAACATCCCCATCTCTACAAGATGCCATATTTCCGTAACAAAATTTAGCAAATTCAGCCTGATTGTTTGGGATTTTAGTATTTGCCGTTGTATAAAATTGGCGCATAGATTGTTCAAAATTAAAGTTGTTACTATCAAATTCATTTGAGCCACTATTAAACAATTTTTCCCTAATATTTTCTGAATTATTAAAATTACTTAAAATAAACTTTTTTGTTTCTTCATTAATTTTGTCAACAACGGGTTTTTTATATGATGGAGCTGCGTTAAGTCTATTTGGATTATCTTGAATTTCAGGTAATAATATATTCATAGTAGGATTTACTTGAGTAGGATTAGTGAAATTATGTTTGACGTTATTATAGGCATCTGTATTTGTAAACAGTTCTCTCATATTATTGTTAACATTTCTTTTCTTCATTATATAATGTAAAAAAATTAGTATTATTATAGCAATAATACCACTAATAAGAATATTTGTATTATTTAGAAAAACAAAGCCTACAAATGTTAAAATCATAATTAATCTTGTTATAGCATTAATTTTTTGTTCTTGACTCATATTTTCTTTTGGATACAATTCGGTAATTAAATTAATACTAAATAATAGACTGGGGTTTTCATACCAAATGGTATTATTATTGTTGATTTGTTCATCAAACATAGATGTTTTAAATGTTTCCTTTATATCCTTTTTTTCTTTAGTATTCTTTAATTGACCCTCATTTTTTGATACAATTGGTTCTATAGTATTATAAGTCATATTATTATATTATATTAATGTTATAATTATTTTACTATATTAATTTTATATTTACTTTTTTCTATTTACTTTTTTCTATTTACTTTTTTCTTATTATTCTCTCTTCGTTTAGAGTTTTCATCGTTAGCTCTTGGAGTAGTTTGATTAGAGTGGTTTCTTGGAGTTCCTTGTTTCGCTTGATTTTTTATAATTGAGTCAATAAAACTTGTATTATTGTTCATTTCTTTCATTAAAGAAGATAAGTTTGCAGTTATATCGTCTAATTTAACATTAGCATTCGCATTATTTGGATTAGAAGGTTGTGTCTTTTTTGTGTCATTATTTTCACCACTGTTCATTGAACTTGGATTACATGTTTCTGCTTTTTTCTTCATGCGTTCTCTCATTTTAGACATTTTAACATTTTGTTCCATCATATTTTGAAAAGCATTTGGATTAATTTTTCCGCCTTTGGGCATCATTTTATCTAGATTCATTGATTTTAGAATATCATTAAAATTATCCATACCTGGTATATTTTTCATATTTTTAAAAATATCAGCAGCTTCTTCTAAAAGTTCGCTTTCTTTTAATGAACCATCTTTCATTTTGCTTGAAATTTTGTTATTAATATTGTTAATAAGACCCAGTAATTTTGTAGGATTTTTCATAAACCCCTTTAATACATCATTAACATCATTAATATTTCCTATAGCTTCCATATCAATATCTTTTGTTGTTTCTTCAGCTATTTCTTTTGCTAAAGATCCTATTTTTCCATTTATTAATTTATTTATATGAGAAAACAATTCATCTTTATCAGGAATCGCATAAGCGTTATTTGTATCTGTATTTGTATCTGTATTTGTATTTGTATTTGTATTTGTATTTGTATTTGTATTTGTATGTTGTTTATATTCAAAATTTTTAAAATTAGATGATAAATCATTTAGCATTTCATCAAATAATCCACCAATATTATTAATAGAAATATCAAACATTTTGTTTATATCTATGTTAGGAAACATTCTGTTTTTGTTATTATTTTCTTCTGAGTCTTTGTTGTCTTCATCTTCAGTGTCTTCAGTGTCTTCGGTGTCTTCAGTGTCTTCAGTGTCTTCAGTGTCTTTATCGTCTTCAGCGCCTTCTCCATCATTAGCACCTTTGCTTTTGCTTTTGCTTTTGCTTTTTTTTTTATCTTTGAATGAAAACATTTTAG
>Ga0247840_10011301_pt1 | contig 10911 bp, 13 predicted proteins | sample LaCruzMarch2015__FD_192404 | JGI IMG/M metagenome (GOLD analysis project Ga0247840, IMG submission 192404) | Freshwater microbial communities from meromictic Lake La Cruz, Castile-La Mancha, Spain - LaCruzMarch2015_17m | ecosystem: Environmental > Aquatic > Freshwater > Lake | place: Spain...
GCGGTCTGCGCCGGCTTCGTCTACGCCCTGACCATCGCCGACAAATTCGTGCAGACCGGGTCCGCCCGGCGGGTCCTGGTGGTCGGGGCCGAGACCTTCTCCCGTATCCTGAACTGGGAAGACCGGGGGACCTGCGTCCTGTTCGGCGACGGTGCCGGGGCGGTGGTTTTGGGCGCCGCCGATGAACCCGGGATCATCGCGACCAGTCTGCATGCCGACGGGGCCTACAAGGAGATGCTTCAGGTTCCAGGCGGCATCGGCAACGGCGACTATGCCAACAACCGGGTAACGATGAAGGGCAATGAGGTCTTTCGGTTCGCCGTCACGGTCTTGAGCAAGCTGGTCGCCGAGACCCTGGCGGCCAATGGCCTGACGATGGCCGACATCGACTGGTTTATCCCCCATCAGGCCAACCTGCGCATCATCCAGGCGATCGCCCGCAAGATCCGCCTGCCGATGGAGAAGGTGGTGGTCACGGTGGCCGACCACGCCAACACCTCCGCCGCCTCGGTCCCCTTGGCGCTGGATCAGGCGGTACGCGATGGGCGCATCCAGCGTGGTCACCTGGTGCTGATGGAGGCCATCGGCGGCGGCTTTACCTGGGGCTCCGCCCTGGTGCGCTACTAACCCACTGATTCGAATCGTGATGACTACACCGCTCGCTGCCTGTTTTCCCGGTCAGGGCTCCCAGTCCGTCGGGATGCTCGATGGCCTGGCCGCCGCCTTTCCACTGGTGCGCGACACCTTTGCCGAAGCCTCGCAGGCCTTGGGCCGAGACCTCTGGACCCTGGTCAGTGTCGGGCCCAAGGAGGCCCTGGACCAGACCGAGAACACCCAACCGGCCATGCTGGTCGCCGGGGTCGCCGCCTGGCGGGTCTGGCGGGCGCAGGGGGGGCCGGCCGCGACCATCATGGCCGGGCACAGCCTGGGTGAATATGCCGCCCTGGTGGCGGCGGACGCCCTGAGTCTCGCCGACGGGGTCCGGCTGGCGGCCGATCGCGCCCGTTTCATGCAGGCGGCGGTGCCGGCGGGGCAGGGGGCCATGGCCGCGGTGCTTGGCCTGACCGACGCGCAGGTCATTGAACTGTGTGCCGATCTGGCCCAGGGCGCGGTGCTGGAGGCGGTGAATTTCAATGGTCCCGGGCAGGTGGTGATTGCCGGGGAGAGCGCCGCGGTGGCGCGCGCCACGGCCGCCGCCAAGGCCGCGGGCGCCAAACGCGCGCTCCTGCTGCCGGTCAGCGTGCCCTCCCACTGCGCCCTGATGCGTCCGGCCGCGATCGACCTGGCGGAGGCCCTGTCCGCGCTGGATCTGCGGGTGCCCCGGGTGCCGGTTCTGCACAATGTGGACGTCACTGCCGCGGATTCGGTTGCAGCACTGACGACGCGTCTGTGTCGGCAACTCTACCAGCCGGTCCGCTGGGTGGAGACCGTCCAGACCATGGCGGCCGGCGGCGTCCGTCTGGCCATCGAATTCGGCCCGGGCAAGGTGCTCACCGGGCTCAACAAGCGTATCGACAAGACCATGATCACGCTGCCGGTCTTCGATCCCGAAACCCTGGATCAGGCACTGACGGCGGCACTGGAGACGACGGCCCATGCTTAACGGTGAAATCGCCCTGGTGACCGGGGCCTCGCGCGGGATCGGCCGCGCCATCCTGCTCGCGCTGGCGCAGCAGGGCGCCGTCGTCGCCGGCACCGCGACCACCCAGGCCGGGGCCGACGGCGTCGGGCAGGCGCTGCGCGACGCCGGCGCCGAAGGGTTGGGGGTCGTGCTCGATGTGGCCGATCCAGTGTCGGTCGCGGCCGCCGTGGGGCAGGTTACCGAGCGCCTCGGGGCGCCCGCTATCCTGGTCAACAATGCCGGAATCACCCGCGATAACCTGCTGATGCGCATGAAGGACGAGGAGTGGCAGTCGGTCATCGACACCAATCTCGGGTCCGTCTACCGCATGTGCAAGGCGTGCCTGCGCAGTATGACCAAGGCGCGCCGCGGGCGGATCATCAACATCGCCTCCGTGGTCGGCAGCATGGGCAACGCCGGGCAGACCAACTATTGCGCCGCCAAGGCGGGCATGATGGGATTCACCCGAGCGCTGGCCCGGGAGGTCGGCTCGCGCGCCATCACGGTCAACTGCATCGCCCCGGGCCTGATCGACACCGACATGACCAGGGCCATGACCGAGGCCCAGCGTGATACCGTGCTGGGGGCGGTGCCGCTGGGGCGTTTCGGCCTGCCGGAGGAGGTCGCCGCGGCGGTCGTCTTTCTCGCCTCGCGCGGCGCCGCCTACATCACCGGGGAGACCTTGCAGGTCAACGGCGGCATGTATATGGCGTAAACTCGCTTGCCTGCGGGCAAACGCAAGCAAAATCATTTTGTTAATCGAGGGGCATAAACCCCGTTATCGGCTTTCATCGCCCCGCGATTGTCACTAGAATACCGCCTGGCCCAGCCCGGGTCGCTTTGTCATCTGGAGGTTGCAGACTCATGAGCAGCGTTGAAGAACGAGTTAAGAAGATCGTCGTCGAGCAGTTGGGCGTCAAGGAAGAGGAGGTGACCCTGGAGGCCTCCTTCGTCGACGACCTCGGCGCGGATTCCCTCGACACCGTCGAGCTGGTGATGGCGCTGGAGGAGGAGTTCGAGACCGAAATCCCCGACGAGGATGCCGAGAAGATCACCACCGTCCAGCAGGCGATCAACTACATCAACGAGCACCTAGGCTGAGGCGCGCTGCTTCGAGGACGGAACGGCCGCCGCCCGGCGATAGGGACGTCACGTGCGGCGCTTGCCCGTCGGGTCATTCCGAGCGAGAGGGGTAGGTAATGACAGTCAGAAGGGTCGTGGTCACCGGACTGGGTTTGGTGGCGCCGGTAGGTTTGGACGTAAAATCGTCCTGGGAAAGCATCCTGGCTGGCAGGAGCGGAATCAAGCCGATCACCCACTTCGACGTGGGGCCGTTCAGTACCCGCTTCGGCGGTCCGATCTATGGTTTCGATCCGACCATCTATGTCTCGGAGAAGGAAACCCGCAAGATGGACAAGTTCATCCACTACGGGATGGCGGCAGGCTGCCAGGCCATCGCCGACTCGGGTCTCACGATCGACGACTCGAACTGTCGGCGCATCGGGGTGGCGATCGGCTCCGGCATCGGCGGCATCACCGGGATTGAGAACAACTACGAGGCGTACCGCACCAAGGGGCCGCGCCGCATCTCGCCGTTCTTCGTGCCGGCCAACATCATCAACATGGTGGCAGGGGACATCTCGATCAAGTTTGGGCTCAAGGGGCCGAACTACTCGATCGTGTCCGCGTGCAGCACCGGTAGCCACAACATCGGTGAGGCGGCGATCATGATCCGCCACGGCTATGTGGACGTGATGATCGCGGGCGGGGCCGAGATGGCGACCTCCCCGGTCGGCTTGGGCGGCTTTGCCGCGGCGCGCGCGCTGTCCACCCGCAACGAGGACCCGGAGCGTGCCAGCCGGCCCTTCGATAAGGACCGCGATGGTTTCGTGTTGAGCGACGGAGCCGGGGTGGTCGTGCTGGAGGAGTATGAGCGGGCGGTCGCCCGGGGGGCACCGATCTACGCAGAACTGATCGGGGTCGGCATGAATTCCGATGCCTATCACATGACCTCCCCCTCGGAGAACGGCGAAGGCGCCTCCGACTGCATGTTGCTGGCCATGAACGATGCCGGCGTCAACCTGGATCAGATCGGCTACATCAATGCCCATGGCACCTCCACCCCCGCCGGGGATGCGGCCGAGACCATGGCGATCAAGCGGACCTTCGGCGACCTGGCCTACAAGGTCCCGGTCAGTTCCACCAAGTCCATGACCGGGCACATGTTGGGCGCTGCCGGGGGGGCCGAGGCCATCTTCACCATCCTGGCGCTGCGCGATCAGGTGGCCCCGCCGACCATCAACTACGAGACCCCCGATCCGGACTGCGATCTCGACTACGTCCCGAACACGGCGCGCGAGATGCGTATCGACGTGGCCCTGACCAACTCCTTCGGCTTCGGCGGGACCAACGGGACCCTGATCTTCCGTCGTCCCTAGCGCGCAGCCGGAATCATGCCTGGGTCGCAGGTGGTCCCGCGCTCAGGGGTGGTACCGCGAAGCGGAACTTGCGATACCGGGCTGGAGATCGAGCAAGAGCCAAGAAATTAGACAGGATTAACAGGATTTTGCAGGATTGACAGGATAGATCGGGTGCGACGCGCATCAACAACAGATCCTGTTAATCCTGAGAAATCCTGTTAATCCTGTCCATTTCTCAAGCCTACGGTGATGCTCGACATGGTATCGGGAACCGCGCTCCGCGGCGCTGGGGCTGTCGTCGGCGCTGCGGGTGAAGCAGCGCCGCTGCGGGTCCTGATCGACGGCGTGCAGACGGGCCTGGTGCCGGTCTGGGATCGGGGGATCGGCTATGGCGACGGTCTGTTCGAGACCGTCCTGATCAGTAAGGGAAGGCCCTGTCAGTGGTCCAGGCACGTCGCGCGATTGGCACTGGGCTGCGGCCGTCTGGGGATCCCGGTCCCGTCGGCCCGGTGTCTGGAGGATGAGGCCCGCCCGCTGATCGAGGGACTCGACGCGGGCGTCCTCAAGGTCCTGATCACCCGGGGGACGGGCGGGCGCGGCTATCGCCCACCCGCGCAGCCGCAATCTCGCCGTGCCTTGCTCGTCTATCCCTTGCCCGTCTGGCCGCCGGACTGCTGTACGCGGGGCCTGTCGGTGCGCTATTGTCTGACCCGCGCCTCCGAGAACCGCTCACTGGCCGGGATCAAGCATCTCAACCGCCTGGATAACGTCCTCGCGCGCGCCGAATGGACCGACCCGGAGATCGCGGAGGGGCTGATGCTGCGCGACGACGGGCAGGTCGTCGGCGGGACCATGAGCAACCTATTCCTCTGGACCGGCACGACCCTGGACACGCCGCTCCTGGACCGTGCCGGGATCGCGGGTACCGTGCGCGACCTGACCCTGGAACTGGCGGCCGGTCTGGGGATCGCTTGCCGGGAGCGGGATCTCAGGCCCGCGGACCTGCACGCGGCCCGCGGTCTGTTTCTTACCAACGCCCTGATCGGGGTCTGGCCGGTTCGCCGGTTGGACGGCCGGGACTACGACCCGGGGCTCCTGCCCTGGGGCTTGCTCAAGGCCGTCGCCCTGGCGGCGCAGACCGCGGAGTGGCCGACGCCATGATTGTCCGTGTACTGTTGTTGCTCCTGCTCGGCCTGGGAACGCTGGCGGGCGGCGTCTGGCTGGACTATCAGCGCTTCATCGCGACCCCGGTGCGGATGGCCGAACCGACCATGGTCGTCGCGGTCGAGCGCGGCAGCGGCCTGCGTCAGGTCGCCGCGACCCTGACCGCCCGCGGTCTCATCCGCCACCCCTACTATCTGCTGCTGCTCGCCTATCAGCGCGGCGACGGTGCCCGCCTCAAGGCCGGTGAGTTCGAGTTGACGCAGGGCCTGAGTCCGGGCGAAGTCCTTGATCGACTCGTCTCCGGGCGGGTGATCCAATATCCCATCGTCCTGGTGGAGGGTTGGACTTTTCGCCAGGCGGTGGCGGCGATCCTCGCCAATGGCCGCTTCGGGACCGATCTCGCCGATCGGTCCGACGAGTCCCTGATGGCCGCCCTGGGCCGCGCCGGGGAGCACCCGGAAGGGCGCTTCTTTCCGGACACCTACAACTTCCCGCGGCGCACCACCGGGCTCGAGGTCCTGCGGCGCGCTTACGGGCGCATGGAGACGGTGCTGGCGCAGGAGTGGCAGGAGCGGGCCGCGGGCCTGCCGCTGAAGTCCCCCGACGAGGCCCTGATCCTGGCCTCGATCATCGAGAAGGAGACCGGCCTGGCCGCCGAACGCCCGCAGATCGCCGGGGTCTTCGTGCGGCGGCTGCGCGCCGGGATGCGGCTCCAGACCGACCCCACCGTGATCTATGGGATGGGTGCGCGCTTCGACGGCAATCTGCGCCGCGCCGATCTGCGCGAGGAAACCCCCTACAACACCTATGTCATCGCCGGGCTGCCGCCGACCCCGATTGCGCTCCCCGGGCGGGCGGCGATCAATGCCGCCCTGCACCCGGCGGACGGCGACAGCCTCTATTTCGTGGCGCGGGGCGACGGCGGGCACTTTTTCTCCGCGACGCTGGAGGGCCACAATCGGGCGGTGAGTGAGTTTCAACTCCATAAGTAACGAGTCGAGAACGAGTTAGACATAAACGCAATCGTCGTCGTTGTCGTTGTCGTTGTCGTTGTCGTTGTCGTAGTCGTAGTCGTAATCGGACACGCGAAGAAAATATGGGTGCGAAAGAATCCGGGGCGTTACGATAACCTCGATTAAGACAACGATTACGACAACGACAACGACAACGACAACGGTACACAACATAAGGTGGACCCGGGTACCAGGATGACTGAGCGCGGACGATTTATCACCTTCGAGGGGATCGAAGGGGCCGGCAAATCCTCCCAGATCGCCCCCCTGGCGGACTGGCTGCGGGCGCGCGGGCGCGGCGTTGTCACGACCCGTGAGCCGGGGGGCTCGCCGATCGCTGAGCGCATCCGCGCCCTGCTGCTGGATCGGGCCAATACGGGCATGGGCGGGACCACGGAACTGTTACTGGTCTTCGCCGCCCGCGCCGAGCACCTGGCCCAGGTCATCGCGCCAGCCCTGGCCGCGGGCACCTGGGTACTGTGCGACCGCTTCACCGACGCCACCTACGCCTATCAGGGCGGGGGCCGCGGGATCGCCCAGGCGCGCATCGCGGCGCTCGAGGACCTGGTCCAGGGGGACCTGCGCCCGGATCTCACGCTCCTCTTCGATCTGCCCCCGGAACTCGGCCTGGCGCGGGCCCGGGGGCGGGGTGAGCCGGACCGTTTCGAGGCCGAGCGCCTGGGCTTTTTCGCGGCCGCCCGCGCCGTCTATTGCGGGCGAGCCGCCGCCTGCCCGCAACGCTATCGGGTGCTGGACGCGACCCGGCCGCTCGACGAGGTCACCGCTGCCGTGGCTCGAATCGTCGCCGAGTTCGTGGAATCGAGAGAAGATTATCTGTCCGCTAATGATGACTGACCCCCTTACCAGAGTCCCCGCCGACGGCGAACTGCTTCCCTGGCTGGAACCGAGCTGGGCGCGGCTGCGGCAGGCGCAGGCGGCGGATCGGCTGCCCCATGCGCTGTTGGTGGTCGGTGCGCGGGGCCTGGGCAAGCGGCGCCTGGCCACCCTGTTCGCCCGCGCGCTCCTGTGTCCGACCCCGCGCGCGGACGGTCTGGCCTGCGGCGTCTGCGCCGACTGCCTTCTCAACGCCGCCGGGAGTCACCCCGATCTGGCGCGCGTGGCGCCCGATCCCGAGTCCAAGTCCGGGGAGATACCCATTGATGCGATCCGTGAGCTGACCGAACGCGCCGTCCTCACCCCGGTACGCGGGGCGCGCAAGGTGATCCTGATCGACCCGGCGGACCGGATGAACGCCGCTGCGGCCAATGCGCTCTTGAAGACCCTGGAGGAGCCCGCGGGCAACACCCTGCTGATGCTGATCGCCGAACAGCCCGGCCGGCTCCCGGCGACGATCCGCAGCCGCTGCCAACTGCTCAAGCTGGCGGTACCGCCGTCCGACCAGGCCCTTGCCTGGCTGACCCCCTTGCTCGGCGAGGCCGCGGCGCCCCGTCTGCGCCTGGCCTATGGCGCCCCCCTGCGGGCCCTGGAGGAGTTCGATCAGGCGACCCTCGCTAGCCGCGATACCCTGGTGCGCAGCTTCATCGGCATCGGCCGGGGTGAACTGGACCCGGTGGCCGCCGCCGTGGCTTGGAACGCGGTGGGCGCGCGGCTATCATTGGACTGCTTGGCGGATTGTCTCTGTGATCTGCTGCGACTGATGGCCTCACCCGCCCCGCCGCGTCTCGCGGACCCGGGGTTGGCGCCGCAGCTTGCGGCATTCGCCGCCTACGTCGACCCCGGTGCGGCCCAGCGGCTGCTGCGGCGGGTCTTCGCGGCCAGGGGATTGCTGGAGAGCACCATCAATGCGCTGATGCAGTTGGAGTCGCTCCTGATTGAATGGGGGCGGGTCGGTCAGCGTTGATCAAACTTTAAGGAGCCTGAGTGATGAGTACCCCCCTTACTCCGAGCGGGGTCGCGGCTGGCGTCCCGGGCGGCGCCATCGGCGGCCAGCAACGCATACTGAGCTTCGCGATCAAGGACAAGGCTGCCCTCTACGCCTCCTTTATGCCCTTCATCCGCAACGGCGGACTCTTCATCCCGACCACCAAGCGCTACCAATTGGGCGACGAGATCTTCCTGCTGCTCCAGTTGATGGACGAGCCCGACCGTATCCCAGTGGCTGGCAAGGTGATTTGGGTTACGCCGGCCGGTGCCGAGGGCAACCGGGCGGTCGGGGTCGGGGTCCAGTTCAGCGAGCAGGACAAGGGCGTGGCCAGACGCAAGATCGAGGAGTACTTGGTCGGCGTCCTGAACTCTGAGCGGCCGACGCATACGATGTAGGAAGCTGTCAGCTGTCAGCTGTCAGCTGCTCGTAGCTGGCAGCTAATTTAACGGACGGACCAGCATGTTCACCGATTCCCACTGCCACCTCGATCGCGTCGACCTGACCCCTTACCAGGGTGACTTCGCCCGGCTGATGACCGCGACCCGGGAGGCCGGGGTCGCCCGCATCCTCTGTGCCTGCATCGATCTGGTCGCCTACCCCGCCATGCGTGCCCTGGTGGACCCCTACCCCTGGGTGGCGGTGTCCGTGGGTGTCCACCCCAACGAGACGGGTGGTCCCGAGCCGAGCGTCGCGGACCTGGTTGCCCTGGCGGCGGCCCCGCGCGTGGTGGCCATCGGGGAGACCGGGCTCGACTATTTCCGCAGCGAGGGGGACCTGGAATGGCAGCGCGAGCGTTTTTGCACCCACATCGCCGCCGCCCGCACCTGCGCCAAGCCACTCGTCATCCATATGCGTGAGGCCCGCGAGGACTGTATCCGCATCCTGCGTGAGGAGGGCGCGGACGCCGTGGGCGGCGTGCTGCACTGCTTCACCGAGGACTGGGAGACGGCCCGCCGGGGGCTCGACCTGGGCCTTTATGTCTCCTTCTCCGGCATCGTCACCTTCAAGACGGCCGTAGCCCTGCGCGAGGCCGCGCGCCAGGTCCCCCTGGACCGACTCCTGATCGAGACCGACGCGCCCTATCTCGCCCCGGTGCCCCATCGCGGCAAGTCCAACCAGCCCCGCTTCGTGCCGCTGGTCGCCGCCTGCATTGCCGCGGAGCGGGGGATGGCGGTGGAAGACCTGGCGCGGGCCACCAGCGAAAACTACGTTCGGTTGTTCGGGGTCGCTTGACCCTGGAGTCCCCCAAGCGCTTCCGCGTTGCACTCTCCTTCCCCGGCGAGCAGCGCCCCTTTGTCGCCCAGGTGGCGGAGCGGCTGGCCGCGGACCTGGGCCGGCAGGCGGTCCTCTACGACGCCTGGTACGAGCCCGAGTTCGCCCGCCCGGATCTGGACACCTATCTCCAGTCCCTCTACCACGACCACTCCGAGTTGATCGCGGTCTTTTTTTGCGCGGACTACGAGCGCAAGGAGTGGTGCGGGTTGGAGTGGCGCGCCGTGCGCGACCTGATCAAGCGCCGCCGGGCGGGCCGGCCCATCCCCGGCGTCACGGTCGCCCTGCCCGAGCAGGGCCTGCAGACCCAGACCGACGCGCTGGGTCGCTTCTCCCTGGAGGTCCCGGGCCGCGGGGAGCAGCAGGTCCAACTCATCGCCACAGGCCCGGGGCTCGCGCCCCACCGTCAATACATCCTGACGGGCAGCCGGCGCCTGAGTTTCATCATGCGGCCCGAGTGAAATGAGAATTACGGTATCCTTGCGCCAGGTTCCCCAACCCCCCGACCGGGCAAGCGTCGCTGCAAACTCCACGGCGGACTGAGCACCGGACCCAAGACGCCAGGGGGCCGGGCGCGATCGGCCCAGAACCTCGCACTGGTCAGGCGGCACTCGCTGGCCCCGAGCACGCAGAGGCACGACGGCAACGCTCGCTGAGCGGCTGGCGAACCCCAAGCGTGGCGGTCCAACCTTGCTCTCCAGAAAAGGCTCCCCGCGGGAACCATGCGCACCTAACCCCATGACGTGGGCACACACGCGCACGTGCGCGCTTGTAGGTCGCACAATCACGGCCCCAAGGTTGTCGGATGCCTTGAGGCGCGCCTGCAAGTCGGCCCTTTGGTTGTCCAGTTCGGCTGGCCCGACGCCCATGCTGCCGCGCTGGGTCCTCTAGCGGCTGGCGCCATACCCCGGCCGGCTTGACCCGGCGCGATCCTGCCGGGCCAGAGGTCGGCACCCCTGACAGGATCGCCCTAGCCGGGCATTAGCGCTGGTCCACAAGATTGCGCTGCGCCCGGCCGACGAGGGCTCAGTCGGCGAGGTCCACCTCTGGCTCGGCAGCGCGATCCCGGAACACCATGAAGGACAGGCCGTCGACCGGGTTCGAGGTCAGGCCGACCCGCCCAAGGCCACGCGCCTGGCCTGCCCTGGTCTTCCTGACCAGCACTCGCCCCGCACTGACGACCTGCACTGGGCGGGCGTAGTACAGCGCACGCGCGAACGGCACCCATGCATGCTCCAGAATGGCACCGATTCGCGCGCTTGCGGTTGAAGTCTGGGGCAACCCCCGGGGCCGGGCGCCTGAAGGCCCTGGTGAGGGGGGGCCATGACACGGGTGAAAGTTCTGGGTTCGGCACTGGGTCCCTGCGCGGGACTGGACGCTGCCGCGCCCCGTGAAGATCGAAAGCAAAAAAGGCTCTTCAGGACTTGATGTTAATGGAAATATACTTAATAATCAGTTGCATGGCAGCGATACCGCCCGTACACATGTACTCCAAAATAGCACTGAACGGAAAATCATAACTATCTGAAAGTTACG
>Ga0247840_10011306_pt1 | contig 10909 bp, 12 predicted proteins | sample LaCruzMarch2015__FD_192404 | JGI IMG/M metagenome (GOLD analysis project Ga0247840, IMG submission 192404) | Freshwater microbial communities from meromictic Lake La Cruz, Castile-La Mancha, Spain - LaCruzMarch2015_17m | ecosystem: Environmental > Aquatic > Freshwater > Lake | place: Spain...
CAACAGTATTTTCACCTTTAAAATGAAATGCATAGTGGAGAACGTACCCTACAACCCCACGAAATCGAATCATGATAATATGTGAGATAATGATAACGAGTACCGCCATCCCGAGTGTAGTATTGATATCAGAATTTATCGGACGAAGATAATTGTGAAATCCAGGAGCAAAGGCCAGGAACCAATCCAAGAGAAGACTGTAGAGATTAGCAAACAGGATATACAGAAAGAGTCAACCCACAAACCAGAGTGTTTTTGAAATAGGAAGATTGTGACCCAAAATAGGTTCCAAAAATAATTTCAAATGTTTCACGATAAGGAGTCCTGTCGTACGGACAAATCCTGATTCTTTTTTTGAAGCAACTTTGAGTAATATTCAGAGAATAATGAGAATAACGATAAATATCCATGTCGAGAGAACGGTATTCGTGATATATGATAAAATACCCGTTTCAGCAAACTGATGTGGTGCGACAGAGAGAATATGAGGTCATCCAGCAGACATATTGCGACGATTATAGATACAATTTTAAAATTGCAAGCATTATAATCATACATTTATTTCTCTTTTCGCACAATGTCAAAAAAACCTAAAATAAGAATTATCCGAGTGTAATAAACCGAGTTTTTTCTGCTTCAAAATCAGTAGATTTAATAGCGACACTCGGAGTCGCCTCGACGACTTGTCCAAGCTTTGTCAGAAATTCGTGTGTTTGAGAACCATAAGGAACTGCTACAGAAACTTCCCACGTTTCAAGCGTTTTCCAAAGAGTTTCATTGGCAGGGAAAATCACCATATCTTTATTATTGATATCACGAAGAATCTCAAGAGATTCTACAGTGACCGAAGTTGGTAAATATATAAGTGTCTTGCCGTCTATCGTCAAAATCCAGATAAGACCGCTGTGTGTATCCCTGACTTCAGCGAAGATAAAATTACGTTCATATTCACCAGGAAAATCAACCGCATAATCATTGATGAGAACAGCTGTTTCGGTAAGAGAAATACGAGCACCACCTTCAGTGATATCGACATAGGAACCATTTTTGCCAAGGGAGAGTTGCATAGGAGAAAGGTAAAAGGTAAAAGTAATGAAAAAATACTTTTTTAAGAGTTGCTAATCGGAAACAGATTTTTAAGGGACAAACTGTTTGAGCGGGATGAAAATAGAATACTCTTGAATGCAGCTAATAGCGAGTTTTTGTCCCTTGAATGCTTTTGGTACTTTTGGCAGCAAAAGTACAAAGAATCTGAATTTGGAAGGATTATATGAAGAGGAGCCAAAGTTGCAAGTGGTTGGGTTTGATGAATCTTTTATGATTTAAAAAGTTTTTGAAAAATAAGCAGAGAGACGAGTGACACTGGTAATACTATGGCTGTATTCTCTGGGCTGAGTTGATTGGTAACAAAAAGTAGTACAACACTCAGAAATCACAGGATAAGGCTCCAGAAAACTGCTCTATGTTTTAGGTCCCAATAGAGAGATCAAAACACGACTGGAAATAATATCAGATTGAGGCTTGCCAAAGAGAAGCCAAGAGAAATAATATTCTGGTAAAAAACACTAATACCCACAGCGAAGATGATAAAAAAGATAATAAAAAAACGTGTAAGTTTTCTCATAGATTCATCAGAATATTTTTTGGAATAATTTTTGAGATCTCTAGTAAATATGGAAGCGACCACGAAAGTAACTGTATCTGACGATGATAATGCGACAGCATAGAGCAATACCATGCCGAGTTCTTTGATACCAAAAGGTAGTAAACTCGAAAAACCCGTCACCAGAGCATCTTCTGGGAGAATAGCTGGAAATGATTGTTTCGTAGCTAAACCCACAACACAAATAATCACGGCCAGAACAGGAAGGATTATGGCAGAATATCCAAGTCCTCGTCTGAGATTCCTCTCATCTTTGGTAGCAAATATTCTCTGCCAGAGGTCAGGTGCCACCATAATACCAAAACCTAGTAGCACCAAGAATCCTATGGTGTTCCCGATTCCCATTGTATCAAGACGTAGCTCAGCTACAGGGATATGACTCTTTGTGAGGAGAGATACTCCTACCATCAAGCTCATTAAAAACATAATTCCTAATTGGAAAAAGTCTGTGCGCACCACTGCCTTGAAACCTGCCAATAACAAATATGAGAGAATTATAGCACCGCCAATTACCACAGAGATAGTATATGGTAGGGGGAAGATGGCTGATAATACTTTCCCGCTGACTATAAGATTGACAGTCAATAATAAGAAAAATTGCAGGGCCAATAGGAAAGAAAATAAAAGACCATTACTCTTTCCTAAAATTCTAAAAAAATACTCTGGCATAGAATATACCTTCATGGCATCAGCTTTTTGCTTGATCTTGCCCGCATACTTTCTCAAAAATAAAAAACCTATTGCCGTACCCACAAACATCCAAACCGCTGAAAATCCATACAAATAGATATAAGCAAGATATATCGATAAAGTAGCTCCATCAAAAAATCCCGCACTCATAGTCGCAGCAACCTGAAAACCTTTCACTTTCCTTTCAGCAATCATAAAATCTTCTTCAGATTCTTTTCTCGATGAAAAAACTCCAATAAAAATCACTATGGAAATATAGAAGATAAAAAAGATAATAGAAAGAGCCATGATATTATATTTAGAGCAACAAATACCCCTAATCTTAAATTTCTACATAAAATCCTTATTTGCCTCTACTATATCATAAATATTCGGCTTGGTTTTGACTTTTTTGAGATCTGGGAGCGTGAGCCACACAGAGCCCACAAATCGTTCTTCTCTTTGGACATAAGGCTTTTTTGCTCCAGAGTATTCGACGAGGTAAAGAGCTACATCTTTATTGATAGTTGGGCTTCCTGTTTTATGTCGAGCAGTGAAGGAAAAAGAGATCGTTTTAATAAATTTTTTGATTTTGAGAAGCGGTGCTTCGAGGCCAGTTTCTTCGACGATTTCGCGAATGGCGGCATCAGCGGCCGTTTCGCTTTCGAGGAGATGTCATTTTGGGAGAGCGTAGACGATATTGCCTCCGGAATTTTTCCATTTCAGTAAGAGCACTTCGATGAGTCCACCGTGCTTGCGGTAGACGATTCCTCCGGCACTTTGCTCAAACATGTGTGACATACAAAGAGTGTAGTATTTTTTGAGCAAAATACAAGTCCAGGGATGGAAAACAAAAACACTGGTTGACTCCTCTGAAAAATCGAGACAATAAGAGTATATATTTTTTCCGTTCTCTTATGTGACGTTGACCCGTTCTTGCCAATAAAAAAGCCGCTTCTGCGGTGCAAAAATGAAAAGTGTATGGCATGCACTCAAAACTTATCGCTCTCGCAGCACGCAGTGGAGCAAAACCCGATGAAAATCCTAGTCTCTATACTGCTATCGAAAAGGCAAAGAAGGACAGTGTTCCCCGTGATGTCATCGAAAAAGCCATTCGTCGTGGTGCCGGCCTCGATAAAGACGCCGCAGATATCGAGGATATAACGTATGAAGGATATGCTGCAGGCGGAGTAGCTGTCATCGCACGAACACTCACCGATAATAGAAATCGCACGGCCAGTAGTATGCGCTCCTATTTTACGAGAAATGGTGGTAATCTCGGTGAAACTGGTTCTCTTTCAAGTCATATATTTCAATATCGTGGGGTCATCGTGGTCAATTCATGAGATATCACAGAAGATATCATCATCGAATCCGGTGCAGATGACTATAAAACTGTAGAAAACGAAACTCATCTTATCGTTTTACGAGAAAACTTTGCTGCAGTTCTTGACTTTTTGAAATCAAAAAGTATTATTACCCTCTCAAGTAGTTTCGAATACCTCCCAACACTTGAAAATGAAATCACCGATTTTGACCAAGGAGTGAAGGTGATAAAACTCCTCACTGACCTCGATGAAGACGATGATGTAGAAAAAGTTTGGACAAATGGGGTATTCGATGATATACTGCGTGAAAAGATAGAAACTTTTATAGCTTCTCACAGTTTTCGTTCTTAATTTTTTCTTATGGCTGAAGATACTACTCAAGGTGGACAAGGTGGACAAACTGGAGATGATGGCGCTGCGTTTGATCCTATAGCAGCTGAAGCATTTTTCAAGGACCTTATCGGGCGATACAATACTGATGATAATCAGATTATTCTCGATCTCGTCTCATTCCACCCACTCACAGAATTCGAAGAAAAAGAATTTGTCGACCTCCTCGAACACTCTCTCTCGCTCTCTGTCGCTGAGAAAAAACGTGTCGTCGATGCTATCCCGACGCTTTCTCAGTATCAAGTAGATGAACTCAAAAAAGTCTTTACTGAGGAGCGTGAAGAATTCCGAAAGCTTATGCCAAAAGAAGCAGAGACGATTAAAAAACTCGTCACAGATAAACGAGCCGAATGGAAACAACTCAAACAGATTTATATCGATGAACTCAAAAACCGTCAAAAATCGAACGAAGATCAAAGTAAAATAGATGACCTTAAGAAATCGCTCGGCCTCGAGGAAGATGCGGCTGCATAATTTTCTGTAAAATTTAAAAAGAGTCCTCGGAAGGGGGCTTTTTTTATAAACAAAATCACTATACTCTCTCCATGTCTCTTATTAGTACCGATAAGCTCTCCTCCATTCAATCAGCACTCCAAAAGGCTCACTTATCACAACCAACAAAAAAATATTGTATCCAGACTTTTGGGTGTCAGATGAATTATGCGGATAGTGAAAAAATTCATATGCTCCTAGCACAGGCAGGGCTTGCCCGTGTAGATGATTGGAGTGAAGCTGATATTGTGATATTTAATACGTGTTCTGTGCGACAAAAATGAGAAGATCGTGTCTTTGGTTTTATCGAAGAAGCGCAACGATTATCTGAAAAAACAGGACGAAAAATTCTCGTCGGGTTAACAGGTTGTATGACCCGAAAAACAGGACTCAACAAAAAATATTATGATTATCAGTGAAGGAAGAATACAACTAAAATTGAATTATTGGGTTTAGAAAAGGTGCAAAATGATACAATTTCATTATTTAATTCCGATGATGAACTTTTTATCCGTACAGAAGATATCGATTTTGTAGTACGAATCGAGGAAGTCGGTGCCCTCACGACACTACTCTCTGTCATCTACGGGGAAGACATCGGACAAGATGATACTTTCCAATCCTATCTCCGAGTAAAACAGGAGCGAGATGATTCAGGAAGTGCCAATATCATCATCCAAACTGGTTGCGATAATTATTGTACCTTTTGTATTGTACCTTTTACACGAGGCGGCGAAGTCTCTCGACCACTCCCAGAAATCGTGGAAGAAGTCTGAGAAGCTGTTAAAAATGGCTCAAAAGAAATCACTCTTCTGGGGCAAAATGTTAATAGTTACGGAAAAGAAACACGAAAAAATCTCTGGAATCCAGACGAACTCACGTGGGAGTCCGCAACCGTAAGGACACCATTTAGAGAACTGCTTGAAGCACTGGAAGAAATAGAATGACTCACGAGAATTCGCTTTACTTCGAGCAATCCGCACGATATGACTCGTGATATTCTCGACGCTCATTTTGATCTCACAAAGACCTGCAATTATCTACATCTCGCTCTTCAGTCCGGTGATAATGAATTGCTCAAAAAAATGAATCGAAAGCACAACTATGACGACTTTAAAATAATGGTAGAATACTTACGGTCTCGAGACCCATTCTTTGGAATCTCCACAGATATTATCGTAGGATTCCCATGAGAAACGGAGGAACAGTTTGAAAATACCATGAAGGCATTCCGAGAATGTCAGTTTGATTTTGCCTATATCGCGCGATATTCTTCCAGAAAACAAACCTATGCAGCCAAGATGTCATGACATATCTCAGCGGATATTAAAGCAAAAAGATGGGATAAACTCAACTCTCTGATGTTTGACATTATCCAGGGACGAAATAAGCTGATGCTCGGTCGAGAAGAAATCATTCTTATCTCAAAAATGGATACAGAAGACGGAACGCTATCGGGTCGCACCTGAAATTTCCGAGAAGTTTTTCTCCCAAAAAATGATTCCATAAAGATAGGAGATCTCGTTCCTATAAAAATCACCGAAATAAACCGTTGGGTGTTACGTGGAAAATATCTATAATCTCTCTATGTCCTATCATAATCTCAACACTCTCACAATTTTTCCACAGCATCTCCGGCATAATCGAGAGATGCTAGAAAAAATATGAAACATGACCTGTGCCCCTGTGATCAAAAGTAACGCTTACGGTCATGGACTCAAACTCCTCGCTAAGGAATGGAACAAATATGATATCCCGTTTGTCTGTGTTGACTCTCTCTTTGAGGCCTACGAATTGAGAAGATATGGTTATAAAAAAGAGGTGCTTATTATGGGTTTTATTGATCCGGATGATATCCCTCGAGAAAAAAAGTTTCACTATGCTTGCCCTGATATTGCTTATGCTCATGCAGTTATAAAAAAATATAAAAAGGCAAAACTGCATCTCTTCCTCGATACAGGAATGCATCGAGAAGGAATGCAAGAAGTACCAAAAGAAGGATTTATTCCTCTGAAGAAAAATATTATCGGGGTAATGACTCATCTTTCTACACCTGATAATCCGGAAATTTCTCAAAAACAAATCGATACTTTTGAAAAGCAGCTACAGCAACTCGAAAAACATGATATTTATCCAGAATTTCAGCATATTTGTGCCTCTTGAGGAATCATTTGACTCAAAAAATACACATGAAATACAGGAAATATCGCACGTACAGGGCTCGCCTATTATGGCTACGGGCATCAAGATTTGCTCCCTGCACTTCGATGTCATACACGATTGATGCAAATAAAGGAAATTCACGCTGGAGAATCTGTCGGCTATGATGGCGCTTTTACTGCAAAAAAATCTATGAAAATTGGGGTACTCCCAATGGGCTATAATGATGGACTCGATAGGCGTTTTTCAAATATCGGCCACGTGATGATACGGGATTTTCTCTGTCCAATTCTCGGGAAAGTATCGATGAATATCACAATGATCGATATTTCGAAAGTTATCGATCCTGTTGTCGGAGAAGAAGTAACCTATATTAGTGAAGATACTGAATCTCCCGTCAGTCTCGAAAAACAGGCAAAAACTATCGGCGTAATACCATATGATCTCCTCGTACATCTCAATAAAGAAATGTATCGAAAAATAGGATAAATTTTACCCCTAAAGTATATGCTGCCAAAATTCACACACATCTTTTCGAAACAACTCAATAATAATGAAAAGGGGCTAATATTTAATTATATCAAAGAAACTATTTCGGAAAGCACTCAGGCAGTTTTTATTACCGACGTGAACACTCTGGAATGCAAAATACCCTTCTTTGTCAGCAGATGGAATCCGTATGGTATTTTCGATGCAATACGGTGTATATTTGAGAATACAGCATCCGGAAACACGGGAATACATTTTCAAACATTTCATGCTCGAGCAATAATAGCAAAAATATGAGTAGGAGTATTTTTTGGGAGTATATTATTTTATGTGGTAGACCCTGGAGACGTTTTTTGGAAAATATCTCTCTATGGTCTCATGGTAATCCTCTATATCTGAGGCCTTTTATGGAAGGCACAGAGAAGAAACAAAAAACTCTTCCAAAAAATTATTGAGTATAGTGAATCGCTCTAATCTTTAATGAGTACATTGACTCCTAGAGGAAAGATAAGGATGTTTGACAAAATATATTATTCTATATAATAATACTATGCATCCTCCCCTTGCTTCTTCTGACCGTCCTCACAGAGATGTGGCGGAGACAAGACCAGAACATATCGTCGAGGACCTAAAAACCTGAGATATTCTAGATATATTGGGCGATGAACCGAGAGTCTTCCATGTATGACATAGAAAAGTAAGTGTCTACACAACCAACGGGTGGGAAATATATATTTGGTGAGGACAAAGAGGAAGAAATATGATATTTATTTCTGCTGAATGTGCGGGCGGTAATCGCCAAATAGTACTGTATATATGAAAAAAAGAGGTTGGAAATATTATGATGAAATTTCATGAAAAAATGGGTCCAGAAATGCTGGTAAGAGGATATATTGAAACACCTGAAAAACGTAAGCCAGGCTATTTTCAAAAACCATAAGAATCATAGTTTGAAATACAGGTTAGATTACCTATACTTCTGATATGAATCAGGAAAAATTTCATATACCAACGTTTCGCCATCAAATAGCACTTTGGTTATTTTGAGTATTCCCCCAAATTCTACTCGTCGCTCTCTGTAATTCTCGCGCAATGGGTGAAGAAGACAAGAATTCAGATATTGATCTCTTTATTATAACTAAAAAGTGACAACTCTGGACTTCACGATTTCTTGTGACATGTATTTCAAGTATACTCGGCATACGAAGATGAAACACTCATGGCCTCATAAAATGAAGCCCGGAATATATCAAAACAACAAAGGATAGATTCTGTCTGTCATTTTTTATCACAGAAGAGGCTATGAATCTCGATACTATCAGAATCGAAAATGATATCTATCTCGACAAGTGGGTGGAAACCTTAGTACCTCTTGCGGATAAGGGCAATATTCTCAAACGATTTTGGGAGGCGAATAAAAAACCGCCCATTATTCATTCGTCATTATTCATTCGTCATTCAATAATTGAAATAATAATCAAAAGTTTTTGGCTTCCCCGCACTCTTCGAACGTATCAAAAGCTTGGGAAGCCCTGGTGAGTGATTATCTCCGACGCTATGTTAAAGTTTCATGATAATGATCAGAGAAAGGTCTATCGGGATAAATATATAAAAGAATAAATTGATTTAAAAATCAAACGGAATACACTCTCACTATGCGCCGCGAACTTATTATCATTGACTGATTTAATCTGATTTTTCGGGTATTTTATGCTGTTCCTGGGATGCATACCAAAGACGGCACTCCGGCAAATGCACTCTTTGGCTATACGCGAGCTCTGATGAAACTCCTCCAGACCGATGCTGCCTATATCGTGATAGCTTTTGATAGTGGCTCAAAGACATTTCGGAGTGAGGTCGATGAGAATTACAAAGCCCAACGAGACGGGATGCCCTCTGATCTCGTGAGTCAGATGGATGCTATCTTTGCAGTGACAGATTTACTCAATATCCCTTGGATGACGGCACCAGGATTTGAGGCAGATGATATCATCGGAACACTCGTCAAAAAATATGAGAAGACGATGGAGAAGACCCTCATTGTCTCGTCAGATAAAGACCTCTTTCAATTTGTCTGAGGAAATACCTATGTCTTTGATGCCATGAAAGATAAGGAATATGGTCTCGAAGAGGCAATCAAAAAATTTGAGATACAGCCATCACAAATAGTCGACTATCTCGCTCTCATCGGTGACACTTCAGACAATATCCCATGAGTACGATGAATCGGACCAAAGACAGCAGTAAAGCTCCTCGAAGATTATAAAACGCTCGATAATATTCTGGAAAATATCGAGAAACTTTCTCCAAAACTCCAGGCCATGATCGGTGATGGAGACAGTGCAAAAAAGAGTCAATTCCTGGCCACCATTCGAATCGATGTACCTCTCTCAGTGGATATGACTGATCTCGCTCGAGAGCATTCAAATATCACCTATACTCCTGAGCTCGTCGAGTTTTTAAAAACGTATGAATTTCGATCACTTCTTCCCCATCAACACGAAGCACAAAATCATACATTTGCTCTTGGAAAAGAAGCGGAATATATCACTGAGGACATTGCGAAATTATTGAGAACAAGAATAGAATCAGGTGAAAAATATACCTTTACCTCTGATGGAATACGATCCCTCGACACCTATGGAATCTCCTTCTCAAAAGAAGAAGTCTATAAGTGAAATGGGCACGATTCGTGGTCAAAAGAACTCCTAAAAAGTCTTGCAGAAAATCCTCATGCTATGACGACTTATGATTGGAAGACATCGCTTCGACGAATATTTTTTCTGTTAAAATCATAACAATTCTATAACAGAAATTATTTTCTAAAGAGTGCAAGAGAGTTGCAGAGAAAAAGAGTCTCTCCAACTTGCCAGAGAATAAATTATCTGGTAGGATACCCTCATATGACTTACGCAACAACTGCAGAAAAACCATCTGCCACCGCTCCATCACGAGCAAAAAAAGGGAATGTGCGTTTTACAGCACATAAAATCTCCGAGACAAAAGGAGAAGAAAAACTCAAACCATTTTTTCCAAAAGACGTCCGACCTGGGACGCTCATCGTCGTCGAATGACAGGATGGAAGTGGAAAATCCACCCAGGTCCGCATTCTCCAAAAGCTCCTCGAGTCCAATGGATTTTTTGTCCATTTTACAGAATGGAATAGTAATCTCAAAATCAAACCTCTCACAAAAATACTTAAAAAGACAGACCTCAAGCTCCCAGCGACCGTCTTTGATATGGTTCATGCGGCAGACCTGATGGAACGATATGTCTCAGAGATAAAATGAATGCTCAAGGCAGGTATTGTCGTGCTCGCGGACCGCTATATCTACACGGCTCTTGCTCGAGGCTATGCCCGAGGACTCGAGATCGATGATGTTCGCCCTTTTTATGATGCCTATTTCCCCGTTCCAGATATGGTGTTTTATTTCCGTCTTCCCGTAGAGGCCGGTATGAAACGTGCTGCAGGACGGAACGATCTCAAGCACTATGAAGCCGGAATGGATATGGAATTTTCAGATAATATACTGCATAATTTCCACGCTTTCCAAACTCGCGTCGTCGATGCGTATGATCGTCTCGCAGAATCAGAAAATATGTATACGATTGATGCTATCAAAACAGTCTGTGATACTACACCTGAAATGCGTGAAAAAGTTGGCAAATATTTCCTTAAAAAATACGGCACAGAACTCCTCTCAGGACTCTAAAAAAT
>Ga0247840_10011308_pt1 | contig 10908 bp, 8 predicted proteins | sample LaCruzMarch2015__FD_192404 | JGI IMG/M metagenome (GOLD analysis project Ga0247840, IMG submission 192404) | Freshwater microbial communities from meromictic Lake La Cruz, Castile-La Mancha, Spain - LaCruzMarch2015_17m | ecosystem: Environmental > Aquatic > Freshwater > Lake | place: Spain...
AAGACCCGCTGAACTCATATGATCCTTTTTAGCCAGTTCTACGCTCTCATCGACGATGGCGTATTCTGGTAAACGATCAAAGTAAAAGAGTTGGATAATGGCCAAGTCGATGATCAGACCGATCTTCTCTTTAGGTTTGACTTCCACAAGATCGATCCATTGGGCACGTGCTGAGATCTGATGTCTCAGGGTCGTATAGACTAAAGCACTGGTCAGATTCTTATCTTGATCAGAATAATTTTGTAGACGTTGTTTTAAGGCTAGATTCGCAAATTGGCCATTCAAATACACATCACCTAAGATATCTAAAGCTAAAGCTCTTGGATTTTTCATAGATCTCCCATTGGATTCACATCCGCAATAAACTCTGATTTTAAACTTCGACTAAAACAGATCTCTGATACGCTTTTTCTTAAGGTATCAAGATCCTTACCTTTCAGGATCAATCTAAAACGTGATATGTCTTTAAGTTTACCTAGATCTGAAGGACCTAAGACATCCACAGCTTTTTCTTTAAAAGCTTCATACAATTCAAAGGCTTCACTTTGAGCGATCTTCTCATCTTTATGATTCAAGGTAAGATAGATAAGATAGGCATAAGGAGGATTCTGACCTAGTTTACGATAATTCATTTCTTTCTTAAAGAAGGCAGGATAATCATGATCGATGGCGAGCTTTATCGCGTAATGATCCTTAAGACCACTTTGAAAGATGACTTCTCCTTGAAGGCTTCCTCTTCCACTTCTTCCTGCGGCTTGAACCATTAAGTCAAAGGCATCTTCTACACTTCGATAATCCGTTCTTAATAAACTCTTATCGATATCAAGAACCAAAGATAAGGTCACATTAGCGATATCTAAGCCCTTGGCGATCATTTGAGTACCCAATAGGAAATCTGCCTCATGGTTCTCAAAAGCACTTAATAGACGCTCATGAGCGTTCTTGGTGGTCGTAGAATCTGAATCCATACGTAAGGTCTTAGCATTTGGAAACAATCGATTGAGTTCTGCTTCTACCCTTTGGGTTCCTATCCCAATCATCCTTAATTCATCATGACCACACACAGGACACACATGGATCAGTGGGGTCTGATAATCACAGGAATGACATTTGAGTAAACGACTCTCTTTATGAACGTTCAATAAACGATCACAATGAGGACAGGATACTGAACTGAAACATTGTAGACACTGATAGATAGGGGCATAGCCTCTTCTATTCAATAGGATGAGGGCTTGCTGATGAAGATCTAATCGTTGCTGTAAAGCAACGATGACTTTTGGTGAAAAGATAGGATTGAATCGATAGTCTGGAGGAAGCACAGTGACCTTAGGTAAGATACCACTGATACGTTTAGGCAATTGAACTAAGCCATATACCCCTCTTAAGGCCCTAGCGTAGGTCTCAAAGCTCGGTGTAGCTGATCCTAGGAGTACTTTACATCCAAAGGTTTTGGCTCTATGGATGGCTACATCTCGGCTATGGTAGCGTGGAGTAGATTCTTGTTTATAGGAATGATCATGTTCTTCGTCTAAGACGATGACATCCAGTTGATCAAAAGGCAACCATACAGCGCTTCGTGTACCAACCACCACCAAGCTTTCTTTAGATAGAACACGTTGATATTGAAGATAACGTTCATGATCATTGAGATGGGAATGATAGACGATGACATCTTGACCGAAGCGATCTTGGACACGTTTGATCATCAAGGGAGTCAAAGAGATTTCAGGAACCAAGATGAGGGCTTGTTTACCCTTACTCATGGCTTCTTCAGCCAGCTTCAAATAAAGCTCAGTCTTACCACTTCCTGTAGGTCCATAGAGACAAATGACCTGTTGAGAGGATGATTTGATTTGCTCAAGGGCTGAAGTTTGGGCGTTACTGAGTTCATAAGACGCTAAGACTTGTTGAAATGGTTTTGGTGCGTAACTGATCTCACGATCATAGGTTGAGATACAACCATTCTTAATCAAGGTATTGATGGATGATCCAAAGGACTTTCTTAGTTCAGTGATATTTATATCTCTTACTTTTAATAGATCCAAGATCTGTATTTGTTTATCATTTGGCTTAAGGGGTTCTTTTTCATAATGAGCCATGGTTTCTGTACGCGCTAAACGAGCCATTGAATTTGGCTTGAGCATCTTAGGCAACATACTTTGATAACAGGCCATAACACTACTTAAGGTTTCTAACGCGATCACTTCTCCTAGTTGAAGAAGTTCTTCGTTTAAGATTGGGAATGGATCTATGACTTCAAGGATGTTTTTTAAAGTAAAACCCTTTTCTAAGATTTCTTTTTGAACGTTTTCATCATACGCTTTGCATCCTACCACCATCGCTACACAAGCTTGATGATTAAAATCGACTTTGACTCGAGTTCCTCTTAAAATAGGCTCATCATAAAGATAACTGAAACGGGTGTTCAGTTTAATCGTTTTGTGTTCAATATAGACGTCTAGTAAGTGCATACTCTTATTATAACAAACCCTAGCCCATAAGAGAAAAACACCGTGATATAATGGGCATAACACTAGGAGAAAGCCTATGCCTAATTTAAATCAAAAACAAACCCAACGCATCAAAATGGATCTTACTGAGAAAGATTGGGTCACTTATAAACGCTTTACTTGGGCTAAAGGAAAACACGCCCAGCTTAAACAGATCCTATTATTGATCCTTGTTTTCTTTATCCTACCTGTTTTTGCCTTCTATAATATGGCCGATGCGGCTCAAGATCCTAATAGAAACACTTGGGTAGGATCTTACTATATCTTGATCCTCTTTGTTTATTTACTTTATCTATGGTTTATTGGTTATCCTTTAAAATACAGACAAACTCCTGAGCTTTTTCAAATTAAACTGACTTATGAGTTTTTTGAGGAATCGTTTAAAGTCATTAAGAAAGGTACTGTGTATGGGGGTGAGATGACTTTAGCCTATAAAGACCTAAGAAAAGTCTATGAGACCAAGTCTTGTTTCTATTTCACTTTAAATAAAGGTTATGACCTGATCTTAAGAAAAGAGCTTCTTGATGATCCAAATTCATTAAGCACTAGACTTAAAAAGAGCTTGGAGAAAAGGTTTGTGGATTGTCGATAAGAGAATTACTTAATTTTATGAGAATGCTATAATTATTAAAAACGAGGGAGATATCTATGACTGTAAGTTCAACTGATCAAATCATTCACGCAAACTTTAGTATTGATGAGAAAGATTGGATCGAATTCTGGCATTTCAGTATGATCAAGAACAGAAACTTTACCTTGATGAAAAAGATCACTTTTGTGTTATGGAGCTTTATTGGATTTGGACCATTAATCTGGACCGTTTATTATTATGGGTTTAGATTTGGGAACTATTTCTATGTGATGGACATCTTTGATTGGCTCTTGGCGATCGGTCCTTTAGTCATAGGTATCTTATATTTCTATGTGTATTACTTCTCAGGAAAGAAAGCGTATAAGAAAAATAAGCTTTTCGCTAATTTACAATATACCTATGAGTTTGGGATCGATGATTTCTTAGTCAGTACCACCAGTGATAACACCACAGGAACTTCTACTGTCAAGACCTTACTGATCATGCGCATTTATGAGACCCCTTCTTGTTTCTATCTCTTCAATACCAATCGTACTGCGTTTATCGTCAAGAAATCTGCGATGAGCGAAGAAGAAGCCATGGTCTTAAGAAGAAGATTTCAAAAAGTATTAGATAAAAAGGTCATCATCTGTAAGTAAAAAGCACCGTGAGGTGCTTTTGTTTATTCCATGTGTCTTTTAATGATCAAACTGATGATCTGAGCCGCTAGATGCGGATCATCATTACAAACGATGAACTTATAAGAGCCTAGTTTTTCCATCTCTTTGCCTGCTTTAGCTAATCGAAGCTGAACGACTTCTTCAGTTTCGCTTCTTCTACCTCTGATTCTTTTTTCGAGTTCTTGCATAGATGGTGGAACGATGAAGATGGTCAAGGCATCAGCCACTTTGGAGATGACCTGTTTAGCGCCTTCAACTTCGATTTCCAACAAGACGTTTTTACCTTGATTGCGCAGATCATCGACATATTTCTTAGGTGTGCCATAGTAGTTGCCTACGAATTCAGCGTGTTCTAAGAGTTCATCGTTTTCAATGGCTTTTTCAAAGGTTGGACGACTCACGAAGAAATATTCAACCCCATTGGTTTCATTGTCTCTTCTTTGACGAGTGGTCATAGAAACAGAATACGCAATATTGAGCTCTGGGTCTTTACAAAACAATTCACGAACGGTACCCTTACCTACTCCGCTGGGTCCGCTTAATATAATCAGTAATCCTTTTTTCATAGTGTCCCTCTATTGCCTAAAATCATACCCACCTATGGCCCATAAGTCAAGTTATGCTATAATCTTTTTGATATGGCCATCGACGGAATCGTTTTAAACAAGATCAGTACCGAGCTTTCAGAGCTTTGTCCCTTCAAGATCAACAAGATTAATCATCTCTCCGATAGTGAGATTTTATTGACGTGTAAATCTTCTCGAGAGAAATTTCAGCTCTTGATCTCTTGTCATTCGGTTTATAATCGACTCCAGATCACCGCCCATGAGTATCGCTTGCCTTCTGAACCAACCGCTTTTGTAATGTTGCTTAGAAAACATATCGAAGATGCTACTGTCGTTAAGATCACTCAAGCAGGTCTTGATCGTATCGTTCAGTTTGATCTTAGATTAAGAAATGATCTAGGAGATTCTATTGCGATGACCCTTTATATTGAGCTTATGGGAAAATACGCCAATGTGATCTTAGTCGATCATGATAATCGCATCGTCGATGCCTTAAAAAGGATTCCTCCTTTTGAGAATAATCGAAGAACCATTACGCCTACAGCTCAATATATCCCTATTGATGCTCATGATAAGAAAGATCCGTTTAAAGATTTCTCAATTGATACTCATTTATCAATAGCAGCTCAGTTTCATGGCTTCTCACCTTTATTAGGTCGTGAGATTGAACATCGTCTACTCAATTCAAGTTTTGAATCTATCATGAAAGAAGTCAAAGCTTCCACTAAGATCTACATCTATGATCATGATTTTCATGTGATCCCTTTAAAACATTTAGGTACTGAACCTAAAGTCATGGAGCTTATGGAAGGACTAGATGAGATCCATCATCGTAAAGAAGAGAATGAACGCATCAAACAACATACAGGTGATCTCATTCGTTTTATAAACAAAGAAATAAAAAAGAATGAATCTAAACTGATCAAACTTCAAGAAGCTTTAGTAGAGGCCTATGATTGCGATAAGTATCGCATCTTAGGAGATCATTTGATCGCTTATGGATCCTTAGTCAAAAAAGGTATGAAACAGATTGAAGTCCCTAACTTTGAGACCGATGAACCGATGATGATACCACTAGATGAGAAACAAGATCTTAAAGGCAATATACGTAAACTCTTTCAAAAATATACCAAAGGTAAAAAAGGTCAAGAACACATCGCTCATCAGATCGAATTGACTGAAAATGAGATTGAATACTTTAAGATCCTCTTTGATCAGATCGCCTATGCGACACTACCTGATGCCTTAGAGATACGTCAAGAGCTTAGTGAAAAAGGATACCTAAAAGCCATTACTGATAAACGTCGTAAGAAAGCAGCTCCTGCTTATAATCATCTTAGCTTAGACAATGGGATCCAAATCTATTATGGGAAAAATAACCTACAAAATGATTTGATCACATTTAAGCTTGCGAAACGCAATGATGTCTTCGTCCATGTGAAGGATTTCCATGGGGCTCATGTCATCATTCAACACGATGAGCCTGATGAGACGACCTTAAGGTCAGCTGCTCAAATCGCTTTGTATTACTCTAAAGCGAGAAACTCTGGTACTGTAGGGATCAATTATACCCCTATCCATCAAGTCAAAAAAATACCCAGTGCTAATCTGGGTCTGGTATCCTTGGGTCATTATAAGACCATCTATATCGATCCTGATGAGATCTTACTTAAGAAGTTACTTGGAGATAAATATCTATAAGACAACTGATCGTACTTGTGCGACCAGTTTTTTATATTCTGGACAATATAGCTTAACCAAACCATAAAACGCCTTCGAATGATTCATATGTCTTAAATGAGCCAATTCATGGATACAGACATAACGGATATAGTCATATGAATATTCAATCAAGCGGATCGATAAAGTGATCTGATGTTTACTGTTACATCGCCCATGAGAGGATTTGGTGTCTCTTAGACTCATAGAAACAGGTCTAAGATTCATCTCAACACAAGCTTTCTCAAAGATAGGAACTAGAATCTTTTCACTGTAGTCTTGTTTAAAATACTTAAGCACATTCTCTTCTTTCATCCGAGATGGATGAATGATCACTAAAGAATCTTCATTGAATGTATAGGAAAAAGAACTTCCTGATTGATAAGAGACACTGATTCTTCTATCATGAAGTCTCAGTTCATTTTGATTCAAACGACGACCTTCACTTAAACGATGATGTTTTAAGATCCAAGTCTTTTTCTTAAGTAAGGCTTCTTTTATATCAATTACTTTTGCTGTGTTAGGGGCAGAAACCACCAAGCTTCCCTCAAGAAAACGGAAACTTATTTGAAGTTTCCGTTTATATTTGATCAGTAACGGAATCTTGATTTCATCGATGATCAAGATCTCCCTAATGTCAGCTTTGTTTATCATTGTCCTCGAGTAGATCAGAGGTCTTCATCGATTTAAACGGATTGATGTTTCTTAAACGAATAAACAAGGTACCACCTATCAATACAGGTATATAGAAGTTCGCTAGACGCCATAGGATCATCGTAGAAGCAGCTGCACCTTTACCGATGATGGTTGAATAGACCAAGACAAATAAGCCTTCTGTCGCACCTGATGCGCCTGGTAAAGGAACAAAGGTATTAGAGGTAGAAATGAAACAACCTAGAGCCAACATCGGAAAGAAGTCATCGAAGACGATAGGAAGTCCTAAGACCCAAGCAATGAAAAACGGAGTCGAGAAATATAAACAGTTCTTTAGGATATTTATGCCTAGTACTTTCCAAAAGATGGATTTATTTTCTTTGACGTTTTCTATGGCTTCATTGAAATTCTCTAAGGTCTTATTCCAATCTTCTAAGATTTTTTCTTTATTCTTAATGAACTTCATCTTATGAAGCATATGGATGGCCCAAAATGAGATGCGATGATAAAGCTTAGGAAACTCAACCATGATCCATAAGATGATGACCACGAAACTATTGAAGAATAAGCCGATCCCAAACATCAAGGAAATCGCGACATGTTCATAAGTTGATAGATAGGTAATATACATCACTACAGCTGTGACCACAAAAGCGATCTGATAGATGTAGAAATCCATAGAGACCAAGCCTGCCCCTTGAGATGCTTTCATCCCATGTTTTTTAAAGGCATAGACTTGAGCGAATTGTCCACCTGTAGAACTAGGTGTTATCCCTGACATAAATCCACCGACATAGGCATTCATCAAACCATATTTAAATTTGAATTTAGGATTGATGGTTCTTCCTAAGATGGTTAAAATAAGTCCCCAACATAGATAAGGTAATAGTCCCAAACCTAAGATCAAAACCAATTTATAAGGATCTAAGTGTTTGATCGTGTTCCATACAGATTCATAACTGTCATATAAGGCAAAAATCAATGCCACGGCAGTTAAACTCACAATGAACAAGATGTTAAACCATACATTACCTAATAGTTTTTTCATAGTACATTTTTAAGTTTATCATATTTTCTATAAACTATAAAGATAAAGCGGGAACCCATACTAAAAACCAGCACTTTCGTGCTAGTTTAGATTTTGTTTGAGTTTGACGATAAAATCAGGTCCTTCTGTATCGACGAGAATGGTCTTGTCTTGGATAGAAGTACTTTGGATGATCAGCGTTGCGATCTTGGTTTCGATCTGTCTTTGGATATATCTCTTTAAAGGACGAGCCCCATATTCAGGATCAGTTCCTTCAGTAACGATCTTCAATTTCGCACTTGAGGAGACTTCTAGAGATAGATTTTGATCAGCCAATCTATGTCTTAATTCACCGATGAACTTATCTGCGATCTCTGAGAGGGTCTCTTTTGATAAGGCATAAAAGACGATGATCTCATCGATACGATTGACGAATTCAGGTTTGAATGAACGTTTCACTTCTTCTAGATAGTGGTCTTCTCTTAGATCTAGATTGGTTTCAAAGGCATAGTGAGATCCTAGATTAGAGGTCATGATGATCAAGGTATTGGTAAAGTTGACCGTGACTCCTTGATTATCTGTGATACGTCCATCATCTAAGATCTGAAGCAAGATGTTGAAGACATCAGGATGAGCCTTTTCGATCTCATCCAGTAATACGATCGAGTAAGGTTTTCTTCTCACTACTTCTGTCAACTGTCCACCTTCTTCATAACCTACATATCCTGGAGGAGCACCTATTAAACGAGATACACTATGTTTCTCCATATATTCGCTCATATCGATGCGTATGATCTTAGATTCATCATCGAAGAGCTGTTGAGCCAAAGCTCGTGCGACTTCTGTCTTACCTACGCCTGTAGGGCCTAAGAAAAGGAAAGATGCCAATGGACGATGTTCATCTTGGATATGGGCTTTGGATCTTAAGATCGCAGAAGACACCAAGTTTAAGACATGGTCTTGTCCTTTGACACGCTCTCTTAAGCTATCTTCTAACTTAAGAAGCTTTACCCTTTCAGCGGACAATAAACGGCTCACATCGATGTGGGTCCAACGCGATACGATCTGTGCGATGAGGTTCTCATCGACGATCTCTTGGATCAACGCATTGTCTTTCTTTGTGGTCTCTGAAGCCTTGATTTGTTTCTCTAAGGTAGGGATCGTATCATATTGTAGTTTCGCTGCTTCTTCATAACGGGCATCGTTGGTGGCCTTTTCTAGATCCAATCTTGCTTTTTCTAATTTAGCCTTGGCTTCTTTCGCAAGATCCAAGTGTTTCTTTTCTTCGTTCCATCGAATGGATAAGCCTTCTTTGGTTTCTTTAAGATTAGCCAAGTCTTTTCTGATCTCATCTAGTCTATCTAAAGCTTTCTCATCGGTTTCTTTCTTAAGGGCTGTTTCTTCGATCTCTAGCTGTTGGATCTTTCTTAAAAGATCATCAAGCTCTACAGGCATAGAATCCATTTCGACACGAATAGAAGCACAGGCTTCATCGATCAGATCGATGGCCTTATCAGGTAGATATCTATCGGTGATGTATCGATGAGACAAGTGGACAGCAGCTTGTATGGCTTCATCTAGTATACGTACCCCATGATGGGTCTCATAACGATCTTTAAGACCTCTTAAGATGGAGATGCTTTCTTCAACGGTGGGTTCATCGACCAAGATCTTTTGAAAACGACGCTCTAAAGCTGCATCTTTTTCGATGTGTTTCTTGTATTCATCAAAGGTAGTCGCACCTATACAACGAAGTTCTCCTCGTGCCAACATCGGTTTAAGTAGATTGGCCGCATCCATAGCGCCTTCTGTTTTACCTGCCCCTACAAGATTATGGAGCTCATCGATAAACAAGATGATCTTGCCTTCTTGAGCTTTGATCTCATTGAGGACTGCTTTGAGTCTCTCTTCAAATTCTCCTCGATATTTTGCCCCTGCGATCAAAGCACCCATGTCTAGTTCGATGAGTTTCTTTTCTTTGAGTCCAAAAGGAACATCGCCTTTCATGATGCGCCACGCAAGGCCTTCGACGACAGCTGTTTTGCCTACACCTGGTAAACCAATCAAGACAGGATTATTCTTTGTCTTACGAGATAAAATCTCTATGACTCTTCGTATCTCTTCTTCTCGTCCTATGATGGGGTCTACATGACCTTTCTTGACTTCTTCGACCAAGTCTTTCCCATATTTAGATAAGGCTTCCAATTGATTCTCTTGATCACTGGAAGTGACCTTTTGACCTTGAAGAGTTTCGATTAAGGCTTCGTTGAGAGAAGATGAGCTAATTTTAAATGTCGATAAGATCTGTTGGCTCAACAATGATTTATTCAATAAGATATGTTTAAACAAAGCCAAAGCACCTAAATAGGTCTCTTGTTTGGCTTTGATCTCATTGAGGCCATCGATGATGGCTTGATTGAGCTCTCGTGATAAGCTAGGTTGAATTGGAGTGCTTACCATGACTACCGTACTTAAAGAATGGTTGATCAACTCATTGAATGAGTTTTTCTGAATGTTGAGCCGACTAAAGACTCCGTCTAATACCCCATCTTCGCTCATGGCTTTTAAAAGATGGGCACTGCTTACTTCAGGATGATTGCTCATCATGGCCGATTGAACGGCATCTTGAAAGAGTTGTTGAAGCTTCTGTGTAAATTGATTGATGCTCATAAGGAACCTCCTTGAATAAAAAAGTAACAGCGGAGCTGTTACTTGAATGACTTCTTAAACCGCTCGTAGATGCTTTCTTTGCCTTTTAATTGGCGAAGCTTTTCGTACAGTTCTTTTTCTTCTTTGGAGAGACGTTCGTCGACTTCAACCTTGACTTCGACATATTGATCTCCTATATGACTACTTCCGAGTTCTTTCATCCCTTTGCCTCTTAAACGGAACTGTGTACCATGTTGAGTGGCAGGTGGGATGGTCAATTCGACATCCCCATAAACTGTAGGGACATCGACAACGGTTCCTAAAGTCGCATCCAAAGCACTTAATGGGATCTGGATGAATATATTGGAACCTTCTCGGATGAAATTCTTATGTTTAGCGACGATGATCTCGATGAAGAGATCTCCGTTGGGTCCACCGTTGGCACCTTTTTCACCCTTATGAGGTACTCTTAAGCGTTGACCACTTGCGATACCTGCAGGGACTTTAAGATCGACGGTTACCTTTTTAT
>Ga0247840_10011310_pt1 | contig 10907 bp, 6 predicted proteins | sample LaCruzMarch2015__FD_192404 | JGI IMG/M metagenome (GOLD analysis project Ga0247840, IMG submission 192404) | Freshwater microbial communities from meromictic Lake La Cruz, Castile-La Mancha, Spain - LaCruzMarch2015_17m | ecosystem: Environmental > Aquatic > Freshwater > Lake | place: Spain...
AATTTACACTTGCTCCAATTTGGTCTCCGGTGATTGGCGCGTGGTGACTGGGAATCTACTTCCGGTTGCCGGCAATCCGGCACAATGGCGCACCGAGGCAACGAATGGCGGGTTTTTTGTCGCAGGAAATATGGATATGGACAGCGATGTCGACGGTCTGCCTGATGCGCGGGAAAAATATGTTCACAAAACCAATCCGTATAAGGCGGACAGTGATGACGATGGAATGCCTGACAAATGGGAAGCCCAGCACGCGCTCAATCCGCTGAACATAGAAGATGCGCTGGCTGATCCAGACGGCGACGGGTTTAATAATCTGGAGGCCTATCAAACCAGTCCGGATTTATCTGAATCCGACACCGATGGTGACGGATTTGTTGATTCGTTTGATTTGCGCGTTAATGAATTTGATTATCCGGTGGTTGGAGAAGGAATTTTCAATCTGGTTGCATCGTGGTGGTACACGGCATCCTGCCCTGCGCCCGGATTTGGTCCGAATGGCGAGCAAGTATTAACCTTACGCTGGAGCGATAGTTTTTGGTATCCGGACAACTATATGAACGAGGGGCAACGTTTTACCGCAGGGGTTTCAGTTCTTCACTGGACCGGTACAAAGCTACCGGATATGGATGAAAACGGGTGGGTGTTTGAAAATCGCTACTGGGATACCTACTGGAAGTCGCTCTCTCCGCTGTATGCGTGGACTCCTCCTTTGAATGTATTTATGAGTGAACGCGGACTCGACGGGCCGGATGTAGATATTTTTTCCCTGATGGAATATGTCCTGGCAAATAAAACTTCGTTAAATGTACCTCCATGTGCTGAATCCGGAACTATTTACAATGCGGATGAGGACATAGAAATACCGCTCTACACGGTTCCTGCATTTTTTGAACATCACATCTATACCGCTGAAGGAATAAAATATTACTATCTTTGTGCTGCTGTCGGTTGGGAATATTCCGAGCCGGCACCTCCTCTTTGTCATACGAGTACTTCGGGTAAAATGAAAGCAACGGATGGTGAGCTGGAATCATACGGTACATCGACATTTAAATTTGTCTTCAACCAGCCGGTGACAAACCGAATCGTTAAGTGGCTGACGTATCATTACGATTACGATATTCCCGCTTATGTGGATTACGTCGTCAATCAATGTGAAGTGAATGGGACGGAAAGCGTATTGCTCAGCAGCAGTTCCATGAACATGGTGGCGCCGAGGGTTGATTTGAGCGGAGACTTTGATTCGGACGGCGATATTGATGATCTCGACGCCGCCTTGCGCGCCCTGGCGTCGGCCTGTATTCCGATTACAGTTTGCGGACAGGCTGGTGAAGTGCCGGACAGTAAAGTTGTGCCCTTAAAAATCAACGCAGATCTTTTCGCAATTGGGATGCCGGAAAGTGTGCTGAAAGTAAAAATTTCTGGCGTTGACTCGGGGGAGCGGTTCCGTCTTTGGAGCACAACCAACATCGTTCCGAATGAACCGGTGGCACTGGCAATGCAGGGCGGCGGTGGGGGCTGGGTCGAGCGGATTGTCGACCCACCTTTGCTCATTGATACCGATACGGCGCTTGGCTGTGACTGGCCGGTTAAAAATATCTCACCGCTCACGCCAGGCTATAGCTACATCTGTGCGTATACCTATACACCGGAATTCCCGAAGACGCTTTATATGGAATGTCTTTCTTGTGACGCGACCAATGACGGCCGAGCCAAAGTTGAACTTGTCTATGAATACAACGGCGAGGAAATCTGCTCTACGGCTTTGCCGATCACGGTGGTCCGCTCTAAGCTGGTTCCCGATTGGAACCATGACCGGATTATTGATATGACAGACCAAAACCAGAACACAAACAACGCCCCGTTGCGGTTTTGGATCAATGACGATAATGACAGCGGAGATATTTCCGAAGGCGACAGCGATTTGCCTGGGCAGGGCGGCGGATGGCTTGGTTTTGAAGCGGCTAATTATAAGGACGATCAGGTGAATGGCCGCAGTGACTTGATTGACTTCTTTCCCGTCTGGCTCGACATAAAATCGGTACTTGAACACCATCCTGTTACCAACGGTGCCGTTTACAAACTGCACCAGGCCGACGGAGCGCTGAAATTTGTTTATACCGACCTGACCATCACGAATGCCGGCGACTACCTCATCACCAGCAACAGTGCCTGTGGCGTTGCGATGAACCAGAACTCCTATGAAGCCGACACCATTCGGATCACTTCTGATGGCGTGATGCTCAGTGCCGACTTTCTGAACCGTATCGCCGCCGATACAAATAAAGGGATTTTGATGATGGAAGCCGTTGCTCCTTCAGCTTCGCCGCTGGTGCTCGAAATCTGGCAAGGCGAGAACAAGGTTTGGGAAACCAGTCTCGCCCTGAGTCTTTCCGGTGTTGAAGATATGTATCGCAAGATCAACTTGCGAAGCATGGAGGATGCTATTCAACAAGATCCTCCGGCGAATTATCCGGACGGATTGAGTAACGGAAAGAATGTAGTGTTTTTGCATGGCTTCAGTCTCAGTGAACAAGCGGCGCGTGGCTGGCATGCCGAAATGTTCAAAAGGCTTTACTGGTCCGGTTCAATGGCGATGTTTCACGCGGTGACTTGGCGCGGAGACGATTCCGATCCAATTGATCCCTTATATCAGGAAAACGTAAACAACGCCTTTTTGACCGCACCGTATCTTGCACGGTACGTAAATGATCTTTCCGGCGACAAAATCTTGCTGGCCCATAGCCTTGGAAACATGATCGTATCCAGCGCAATTCAGGATTATGGAATGAATGCGGCCAAATATCTGATGCTTGATGCGGCGGTTGCCACAGAGTGTTACGACCCAGGTACATTCAACGCGGCTACGAATAACAATCCGATGTTGCATGTTGATTGGCGTTTATATCAGCCAAAAACCTGGGCGAGCAAGTGGCATGAACTGTTTTCGGCACCAGATTCCCGTGCAAAGTTGACTTGGAGAAACAGATTTTCGGCGGTTTTTCCCAAGGCATACAATTTTTATTCCTCCGAAGATGAAGTATTCGAAATCTATACCAATGTATTGGATGTGCTTACCGGAGTGGATCTAGATTTCGCCTTTTCCTTTTTGGACGACACCGAACATTACTCATGGCATAAACAAGAGATGTTTAAGGGTCTGGACGGCTCATTAGTTCATTCGCTTGGGGCAACCGATTGGGCCGGGTGGGGGTTTCATAAGAATATCCTTGGATTCCGCGTATATTCGTTGGGAGAAGCAAATATTGCCACAGATGAAGCGCTTATTGCCGAGTCGGTTTTTCGTAAAAACCCCGCCGATATCTTCTCATCTCAGCTTGATCCAGCCATCGTCAACGAGGCTCTCGCTAAAGGCGTTCCGGCATTATCTTTTGCTTTAGGGCGTTGCCCTTTGACCCTTCCTGATTTTGAGAATTACGATATGGTTTCCGAGAAACCTGTATTATGGGCGCGCGATCACGAAACGTATGGAAAGCGCTGGCTGCATAGCGACATCAAAGATGTGGCCTATCCGTATGTTTATAAAACATTCGGGCAGATTGTTGAGAAAGGGGAATTGCAATGAACCATGCGATCATTTGCTGGGGGGTGGCTATATTCATGGGCGGCTGTTTTGAATGCCGGAGCGAATCCATTAAACGCGGTTCTCATGAGCATGTTATGGCCTGGGGGAAAGGCGCACAAACGCGGTTTATTTTTAGAGTTGTAGATACGGATGGGGTGCCCGTGGAGAACGCCAATGTTCAAGCCAGTTTTGGCGAAAACTGGGGAGGTTGGAATAAAGGTTTAACCGACAGTAATGGTATTTTTGCTGTGGAAAGGGTGTCTGCGGGCGAGATGATTTACAATGTTAGGAAGCAAAACTACTATGATACGGATGGCGGATATAAATGGTGCGGTGCGGGTGAAATCATAATTGAAGATGGGAGATGGTTGCCGTGGGGAGTAACCAATACAATCATCTTAAAAAAAATTAAAAATCCCGTGGCGTTGTTTGCCGCTCGCGGAAGTTATGTAGTACCGACAAATGGATGTCCTATCGGTTTTGACCTTATTGTTGGCGATTGGGTGTCTCCCTATGGTAAGGGAACTCAAGATGATTTGGTGGTATATTTAGAAGAGAAGGTGTCGGATGCGTATACATGGCATAAGAAATTGATGATAACATTTGGCAAAAGTACGCTTGATGGTGTTTGCATACAGCCCAAAGACAATTACAGTTTTTTCAAATCTTCCTATGAAGCCCCTTTAAATGGTTATTCCAAAGCAGAAGTTTGGGAGTTTGATCGCGTTAAAGAGAGTGTTTTAATAGACACGGGCTCATCAAAGGAGGATTGCCTAATATTCCGGATACGGACAGAGACAAATAACAGCGGAAAGGTTGTCAGTGCGTACTACGGGAAGATATACGGGCCAGTAGAATATGGGCGGATTGGTGGCGGGAAAACATGGTTGAAAATAAATTACTACCTGAACCCCACACCCAACGACCGGAATTTGGAGTTTGATCCGAATAAAAATCTCTTCGGTGGCCGTGACCGTTTTGCTCCCTGATATTTCGTGCCGTGGTTCTATAGTCGGCGCGTTGCAAGGTTTTGATCTCCAGTGTAGAGTGCCGCCCATCATGAACAGGAAGGGCATCTTTAAATTTCTGGCAGCACTGGTTCTCTGCGGAATTGCGTACGGTGCGGATCCGGTGCGGATCGATTTTTTCTTTGAACCCGCCTGCCATGACTGCGAGAAAATACAGACCGGACTTCTTCCGGAGCTTGCAAAACGATTCCCCGGTGCCTGCGAGATTCAAGCGCACGATATTGGTGTGGAGACCAACTTTCTGTATCTGCTCCATCTAGAGCATGAGCTGGGCTATACAAGTCCGGAGCGGGCGTATCTGGTTGTCAATCAACAGTACATCTTCGGTCCGTCACCCGCGCACGAAGAATTTTTTGCGCTGATTTCAAATCTGCTAAAAACAGGCTCTCTGATTACAGAGAAGCCTGTCCTACAATCGCAGGGTGTATCAGCCCAGGTGCCAAATGCGCCGGATCTGGCGCAGCAATGCTATAGCGGTTTCACATTTCCCGCCGTGGTTGCCGCCGGTCTGATTGACGGGATCAATCCGTGCGCGATTTCGACGCTGGTGTTTTTTATGAGCCTGCTGGCCGTTTCTAAAGTCCGGAACCGGCAGCTTATCCTGCTGGGGGTTTCATTTTGCTTTGCTTCATTTCTGACTTATCTGGCGCTGGGCTTTGGATTATTCCGCGTCCTGCATCTGTTCTCTGGATTTACCGCGCTGCGGAGCGCGGTGGAATGGGTAATGGCTGTGGTTCTGCTGGTTCTTGCCGTCCTGTCGTTCCGTGACGCGTTCCGCTTCCGGACGACCGGTCGTGCCGCCGATGTAACGCTTCAGCTTTCCTCCGGCATGAAAAAGCGGGTTCACGACGTTATTCGTCGTGGACTTGGCGGCACCAGCGCCATCTGGGGCGGACTGCTGATCGGTTGTGCCGTGACCGTGCTGGAAAGTGTCTGTACGGGGCAGGTTTATGTCCCGACGCTGGTTCTGATTCTGAAGGACAGCGCTTTTTCGGAATCACGGGCATGGCTTCTGCTGCTGCTTTATAACGCGCTGTTTATTCTGCCGCTGGTCGTCGTATTCATCGCGGTCTACTTTGGTCTGCGGACGGAAACGCTGCTCGCCTGGAGCCGCCGGAACGTAGTTGTCGCCAAGCTTCTGCTGGGACTTTTCTTTGTCCTGATGGCGCTGTTTATTTTCCGGCGATAGCACGCCGTTGTAGGACAGGCTTCTCTGTATCCAGAGAGCCTGTGGTTTAAAACACAGGCACCCTGACGCGGGAAGCGTGTCCTGCAATACGGGAAACAGGCTAGATATGCTTCCGCGCGGCCTTGCCGATGGAATAGACATTGAAGCCGATTTTATGCAGCGCTTTATGGTCGAGGTGATTGCGCCCGTCGAACAGAAACGCGGGCTGAACCATTCCATCAAAAATCTTTTTGTAGTCGAGCGTCTTATACTCTTTCCACTCGGTCATCAGGGCAATGGCATGTGCGCCTTTAGCCGCCTTGTACGGATCGGATTCAAACTTGACGCGGTCGATCACGTCGGCCAGATCGGTCTTGGCGTGTTCCATCGCCTGCGGATCGGTGATAATCACTTCGGCATTTTCCTCCAGCAGTTCGCGGGCGATCAGGATCGCCGGGCTTTCGCGCGTATCGCCGGTATCGGCCTTGAACGCGAAGCCGAACAGCGCGATCCGTTTGCCGGCAATCGTATTGAACATTTCCTTGAGCATACGGGCGACAAAGCGGCGTTCCTGATATTCATTCATCTTCACCACCTGCCGCCAGTATTCGGCCACTTCGTGCAGGCCGTAGGTTTCACAGAGGTAAACGAGGTTCAGGATATCTTTCTTAAAGCATGATCCGCCGAAGCCGACGCTGGCTTTCAGAAATTTCGAGCCGATGCGGCTGTCCATACCGATCGCACGTGCCACTTCGCCGACATCGGCGTCGGTCGCTTCGCACAGCGCAGAAATACTGTTGATCGAGCTGACGCGCTGGGCGAGGAACGCATTAGCGGTCAGCTTGGAGAGTTCGCTCGACCAGAGGTTCGTGGTGAGAATTTTTTCCTTCGGCACCCACGCGGCGTAAACATCCGCCAGCGCCTTAACGGCTTTTTTGCCGCGCGGCGTCGGATGCCCGCCGATCAGAATCCGGTCAGGATTTTCGAGGTCGGCAATCGCGGTGCCTTCGGCGAGAAATTCCGGATTCGAGAGAACGTCGAAATGCACGCCATTCTTGCCGCTGTTCAGAATACGCTCCATCGCGGCGGCGGTACGGACGGGCAGGGTGCTCTTTTCGACCACGATCTTATCGGAAGTCGAAACTTCCAGAATCTGGCGGGCGCACTTTTCCCAGTATTGCAGGTCAGCGGCGCAGCCCGCGCCCTGACCGAACATCTTGGTCGGCGTGTTCACGCTCACGAAAATAATGTCGGCTTCCTTGATGCCCTTGACCACGTTGGTCGAGAAAAACAGATTCTTGCCGCGGGCGGCTTTTACGACTTCGTCGAGACCCGGCTCATAGATCGGCAGAGTGTCGGAATTCCAGGCGTCGATGCGCTTCTGGTTAATGTCCACCACGGTCACTTTGACCTTGGGATTCTTTTTGGCGATCATCGCCATGGTTGGTCCGCCGACATAACCCGCGCCAATGCAGAGAATTTTGACCATAATCAACTCCTAAGAAGTTATCCGAAACTGGCAGGATGTATAACCGTTTTCCGAACCGCCCGCCAGCCCTTGCTTTAATAATTCAACTAACCGTTGATTCGACATCTAAGTACTGTTTGAAGAAGTCGTGGTCGACTTCATACGTGGTAATTGGTTTGAGGCCGAGGCTTGAAAATTCGATCATTCTGATTAATTGGTCGGAATCAACGAGTTCAACTTGGGGCGCGCCTTCGCGATTTGCTTCCTTGATGGCCTCAGTAGTGAACCGGCTGGTTGTGATGAAAATACCTTTGTCGGCTCTTCCAATCATTGCATTTCGGAAGTCTCCGATTTGAGCGCGCGAAATATTGTTTCCGGCTTTGTACCGCTTTGCCTGGAAAAGAACACGAAAGCTAACGAATGGATTTATCCTTAAGCTGGCGATTCCATCGATGCCCTCATCATGAGACCCGCCTGTAAGCTTTAGATTTTCGAATTTATTGACGCGAAGCATGTATAAGCAGAATTGTTCAAACTTAGCTGGCGGCATGCGGCGTAAGTAGTCGAGAGCCTGTTGCTTGTAGTCGACGGATATAGAAGAATCATCATCAATTTCTTCGTCATCAATCCTCTCTTCGGCCGTCTCCGCAGAAGCCGAATCTTTTTTTGGTTTCCTTTTGAGAGTATTTACTTCGACCCATTTTAAAAAGATGACCCTGGCTTCGTCGGTTGTAATTTTTTTGGACTGTCCGGCCGGTGTCAGCTTCCAGATGCCGCGAACTGCGGAGTCAATATAACCTTCCCAAACGAGATATTGCCGAGCCCAACAAACCTGATTATGAAATTTTGAAGCCCCAGATTTAATTGTTTCATTGAGAACTTCTTTGGGGACCTTCTGCTGAGTTGCTACGAGCGCCGAAACTTCACTAGGAGTTCCTGAGCCGCCAAGCTCGCGAAGAGCGTCCAATGTCGGGCCGAACCATTTTAAAAACACTGATTGTTTCTTAGCCATTTGGAACTCCTGCTTTCTTTAGCTTTTTTCTTAATTCCTGTTCCTGCGTTTAGCTTTTCAAAAAATTGGTCACCCGCGATAGCGGTTGGTGATGGGCATGCGGCGGTCGCGGCCGAAGGCTTTCGGCGTAATTTTGATGCCGGTCGGCCCTTGCCTGCGTTTGTATTCGCTGAGGTCAACGAGGCGGACGGCTTTGCGGACGGCGGCTTCGTCGAATCCGGCGGCGAGCATTTCGGCGACGCCCATGTCTTTTCCGACGTAGGCTTCGAGAATCGGGTCGAGCACGTCGTACGGCGGGAGCGAGTCGCTGTCTTTCTGGTCGGGCCGCAGTTCGGCGGTCGGCGGACGGTCGATGGTGGACGGCGGGATGACAACGCCCTGCCGGTTGCGCCAGCGGCAGAGATCGAACACCAGCGTTTTCGGAACGTCTTTGATGACGGCGAAGCCGCCGGCCATATCACCGTAGAGTGTGCAGTAGCCGGTGGCGAACTCGCTCTTGTTGCCGGTGGTGAGCACCAGCCAGCCGAATTTGTTCGAGAGCGCCATAATCAGCGTGCCGCGAATCCGCGCCTGAAGATTTTCTTCGGTCAGGTCGGGCTTTGTGTTGTGCCAGACTTCGGCCAGCGCACCGGTGAATTTTTCGTAGATCGGAAAAATCGGAACGGTGTGGAATTCAACGCCGAGATTGGCGGCAATCAGTCTGGCGTCGGAAAGGGTTTCGTTTGACGAATACTGCGACGGCATGGTGACGGCGGCGACGCGGTCTTTGCCGAGCGCGTCAACGGCCAGCGTCAGCACCAGCGCCGAATCAATTCCACCGCTGACGGCGACCACAGTTTTTTTGAAGCCGTTCTTTTCAACGTAGTCGCGCAGTCCGAGTTTGAGCGCCTCGTAAACTTCTTCGATTGGATCGAGCGGTTCGGAATTTTCCGGCCCGGTCAGTGTGTATTCCTGAAAAAGCGGGGCGCGGGCGGTGACGTTTCCGTTGGCATCGAACGCGGCGCTGCCGCCGTCGAACACCAGTTCATCCTGTCCGCCGACCTGATTACAAAAGAGCAGGGGCGCGTTGAGTTTGTTGGCGGCGTCGGAAAAAACCGCCTCGCGCTCAAACCGCTTGCTGCGGTGATATGGCGACGCAGAAAGATTGATCACCAGCTCCGGCTTCTCAGCGGCGAGCGCGGTGCAGGCTTCGCCGTTCGTCATCCACGAATCTTCGCAGATGTGAATGCCGACCTTGGTTCCGAATGCGTCAAAAGTGAACGCTTCGCGTCCGGCGTCGAACACGCGCTTTTCGTCGAAGACGCCGTAGTTCGGCAGAAGCATCTTGCGGTAGATCCCGACGATTTTTCCGGCGTGAAAAACCACGGCGGCGTTATAGCGGCCGGTGCCGTCGGTCAGCGGTGCGCCGACGACGGTGAAAACTTCGCGCGGCAGTTTCGCCGCCAGCCGCTTGAGCTGTTTGTCGCAGTCCTGAATGAATTGCGGACGGAGAACGAGGTCTTCCGGCGGATAGCCGCACAGCGCCAGTTCCGGGAAAACGATTAGCTGTGCGCCGGTTTTCGCCGCGCCTTGCGCGTCGGCGATGATGCGGTTCGCATTTTCTTCGAGCGCCCCGACGGCGGGGTTCATCTGGATTAATGTTGTGTTTAACGGCTTCATCTTATTTCGCCAGCAGAACGGCGGCTTTGACAACGGTGGGATCGGCTCCGGCGCTTTTCGCCACTTTGCTACCGGACTTCACCCCGGCGGCGGCGACATCGCCGGCGACGTCGATCGAGGTCGTCGCTACTTTTCCGGCGGCTTTGACGGGTGTTGTAATCAGTTTTGTGCAACCGGTGGTCAGGATGACGAAACCCAGCATTGCATAAATTTTTTTCATTACCGCCGGTAGTTCGGTGCTTCTTTGGTGATTTTGATGTCGTGAGCGTGGGCTTCGAGTGCGCCGGCGTGCGAGACGCGGACGAACTGTCCTTTTTCCTGCAGCTCATGTACGGCGCGACATCCGCAGTAGCCGAGGCTGGCCTGCAGGCCGCCACTGTACTGCTTCAGCATTTTGCTGACAGCACCGGCGTAAGGAACAACGCCTTCAATACCCTGCGGAACGAGGTCGTCGTCGCCGGCATCTTTCTGCCCGTAACGCTGGCGGGAGCCTTCGCGCGATTTCATGGCGTCGAGACTGCCCATGCCGCGATAAACGACAAACTGGCGGCCTTCGTAGAGAATTTTTTCGCCGGGGCTTTCATCGGTACCGGCAAGGACGGAACCCATCATGACGCTGGAGGCCCCGGCGACGAGCGCTTTGGCGATATCGCCGGAATGGCGGACGCCGCCGTCGGCAATGACCGGAATAGAGCCTTCCAGAGCGGATGCGCAGTTATAAATGGCGCTGATCTGCGGAATGCCGACGCCGGCGACGACGCGAGTCGTGCAAATGGAGCCGGGGCCGATACCGACTTTAACGGCATCCGCGCCTGCTTTGCGCAGAGCGAGCGCCGCTTCGCCGGTGGCGATGTTGCCCGCGATGACGTCGATGCCGGGCAGATTCTTTTTGACCCACGCGGTCATTTCGATCACGCCTTTGCTGTGGCCGTGCGCGGTATCGACCACGAGCACGTCCACTTCGGCGCCAGCGAGCGCTTCGG
>Ga0247840_10011312_pt1 | contig 10906 bp, 8 predicted proteins | sample LaCruzMarch2015__FD_192404 | JGI IMG/M metagenome (GOLD analysis project Ga0247840, IMG submission 192404) | Freshwater microbial communities from meromictic Lake La Cruz, Castile-La Mancha, Spain - LaCruzMarch2015_17m | ecosystem: Environmental > Aquatic > Freshwater > Lake | place: Spain...
TCGCACACCCCACCCCCCCCCGCACCCCCACAATGGACCCCACGACGACCACAAATCCTTCTTTTTGTCGGGCCATGACACGAACCCCGGCCTGCACACACCAAAACGTGCCCGACAAATTAACGTCCACCACTTTTCGCCAATCGTCCGGTGACATTTTAAAAAGAGACCGATCCTGTGCAATCCCCGCGTTGGCCACGAGACCATCCAACCGCCCCCACGTCTTCACCACATCATCCACCAGAGTCTTCACCTGTTCGGGATCGGCAATGTCCCCCTGAAAGATCCCCGCCCGTCCCCCGGCTTCTTCAACCGCCTTCGCGGTGACCTCGGCTTCTGAACGACGAGAATGATAATGAACGGCCACGGTGTCCCCTCTCTGGCCAAAAGCCACCGCCAACGCACGACCGATCCCCCGGGAAGCCCCCGTGATCAAAACGATGGAATTCACTGGCGAGTGGAACGGGTGACGATGTCCACGGGGAGAGAAGAAGGCGACGAAGCCTCGGGCAAAACGGTCCAATGCATGCCCAAATCGCGAATCATGTCCCGGTCCGCTTGGGCGGCCGCCCCTTTGGTGGTGAGATAGTCTCCAATAAAAATCGAGTTGGCCACCATCAGACCCAAAGGCTGAAGCGTTCTCAAATGAAGTTCCCGTCCCCCCGCGATGCGCAGATCCACCGTTGGGTGGAGGAACCGAAACAAGCAAAGGATTTTCAAACACCGGACGGGCGTGAGATGGTTCTGTTTTTCCAAAGAGGTTCCTGGAACAGGTATTAAGAAATTAATGGGGATGGAATCCACCCCGGTTTCTTTTAAACGAAAAGCCACGGCCAAAACATCCTCGTCGCTTTCCCCCAACCCAAAAATGGCCCCACTGCAAGGGGAGAGGAAAGCGGCTTTAGCCCGCCCCACGGTTTCTTCCCGATCGGCGTAATCGTGTGTGCTGCAAATGTCCTTGTAATGTCTTTCACTCGTGTTTAAATTGTGATTGTACGCGTTCACCCCCGCCGCCGCCAACCGCTCCGCTTGCCCTTCCTTCAGAAGTCCTAAGGACACACAAACTTCTAAATCCGGGTACCGTTCTTTCACGCGTCGAACCGACTCATCCACCGACGCCATCTCCCGCTCCCCGGGCCCCCGCATGGAAGCCACCAAACAAAGACGAGCCGCTCCCGCCACCACCGCCCGATCGGCCTGAACCAAAATGTCTTCAGAAGAGAGAAAACGGTATTTTTCAACGGGGGCCGTGGAGTCTTTCGATTGACTGCAATAAGAGCAATCCTCGGAACAAAGACCGCTTTGAACGTTCACCAAAAAATTCATTCGAACCCGGGCTCCAAAATGGGCCCGTCGAACGCGATGGGCCGCCGCAATCAAAGACAACACCTCTTCATCGGGCCAATCCAAGACGGCTTGGGATTCGCTCCGGGTCAGAGAGATTCCCGCCAAACTTTTTTCCGCAAACAGGCTGGGGGTATCGAAGGGGGGTGTGGTCACAAGAACTCCTCAGGTTTTTATTATTTAGAAATCCCCCAATATCAGGGGAATTTCTGAAAAACCACGCCATGGGCCAATGCCAGTAACTTAAGGATCGTCATTCCGGCGAAGGCCGGAATCCAGCCTTTAAAACGGCGTTTAAACATCTATTTTAACCACTTCCAAGAAACTTACGGCAAATCCCCCCTAGCCCCCCTTTTTCAAAGGGGGGAGCATGCTTTGGAAACCAGTCTTTTCCCCCCTTTGAAATAGGGGGGCAGGGGGGATTTATCTTTAAAACAAAACCGAACGGTCAAGTTTCATCCCTCCCTTTCTCGACAATCGTTTTGTCGAGCACACAGCTGGACCCCGGCTTTCGCCGGGGTGACGAGCCTTTTCTAGCTTAAGTTGCTGGCATTGCGTCATGGGCGGGTTTCTTTGCAACGCTGAAAACAAAACAGTGCAGACAAAGGAGAAATTCCCTCTGTTGGGGAATTTCTATTATACCAGAAGACGACTGACAATAAAAACCTTAAACTTAACATTAAATCGGACGAGCCGGACGAGTGAAGGAGAAGTTTCTAACGGGGTGAATGTTTTTTCGAAATGGGGAAAATCCTATCAACGGACAGGCTCTCCAGTTTCTTGGTTCTAAAATCTTTGACGTTTTGTCAAAGATTTTAGAACCAAGAAACTAAAAGAAAAGCGTTTCGAGTTCTTTCGGTGTAAGAAATTCCGTTCGTCCGTGATCTTTTCGGTAAACCATCATAAAATCAAAACCTGTTAAATGATGGTGAGGTGCTTCTAAGGAACGGGACCAAACCACTCGCCCCAAAGCCCCGAAAATCCGGCGGGGTTCGAGATGAATGGACAACTCCACCAGAGTTCCCCTTGGAAGATGTTCCGCCAAAACCAAGCCGGCCCCCGTGCCGCTGATGTTGCCTCCCTGCGTGGGAGAAAATTCGATAGGGGGAGAAGTCCCCGGGGTGGACGTCTCAGGCAAAACTTTGTAAAGAACGGGAAATTTCAAATCCAACCGAGGGAAACGGCGGGCTTCCTCAGCTTTTGAGAGAGTAAAAACAAAATCCCCAGCGGGGTGAGGAGGCCCCCCACCCCGAAAAGAGACGTCCACAGGAATCTTATGGATTCCGTCGGCTTCCCAGAGAAATTCATGAGGATCGTTGCGACGGGCAAAAACGTCGGTCATGGGTGGTTGTCTCCCTACCCCCAACTTACACCCTCAACCTAAAAATTTCAAGGTTTTTTTGGGGGCTCACAAAGTTCTGAAAATTCTTGCCGAAATTGAGGCACCTGGGGGGCCAACGTCAAGAGGGGGGCGTAAGCTAGGCAAGCGGATTCACGACCGATTTGATGGAGGCGTCCAACAGAAACCAAACGACGGGTCCACACGTCCCGAGGGCGGCAACGGAGGGCTTTCTCAACGGCAACGAGGGCCTCGGCTTTTCGATCCATGGAACGAAAGATTTCCATTTGGCGAAGGGGGTATTCGGGAGACAGGGGATCCACTCGTGACGCTCGCTGAAACCACCGAAGAGCCCCGGGGGTATCCCCCATCCGTTCGTGTCGCCAAGCCACCAAGGCTCCCACCCTCCCAGCCCCTTGAAAAAGTTGAACAATCACCACGAACCCCACAACAGCGAGGCCCACCCCCCGAGCCCCAAGACGAAGCGGGATCGGTGGAGAGCGAAAAACCACCGCCAAAGCCAAGGCACCCATAAACAGAATAAACTCCCAATGAAAAACGAAATAAACGGTGGACCAAAGACCCACCGCAAAAATCGTCGCGACAGCTTCGGGAAACTCTTGCCGACACCCCCACGCTTTCACGATCCCTTTTGCCCCTAGAAAAAGGATCAAAAGCCCCCCGGGGATACCCATTTCACAGAAAAACTGAAGTCCTTCGTTGTGAGCAAAATTGGCCACACGCAACCCAGATTCCGTTGCGTAAGCCGGGTAATATTCCGCAAAGGTACCCAACCCCGTTCCCCAAAACCAGTGATCCTTAATCCAAGGCCAAAGCTCTTGGTAATAACGCCACCGTTCAAAACGATGAGCGTCCGAAGGGTTGTATTGCATCCAGACAGGACCATACCCCGACAAGGAAAGAACAACGCCAAAAACCAACACCACCAACACCCACCAAAACCACGGACGGGGACGACGGAACCAAGCCCACAGCCACAAACACAAACACAACCCCCACAAGGCCCCCATGGCGTTCCAATGAAAGGCGAGATAAAAAGTGAGGGTGGTCAAAGAAGCAGAAAAGATACGCCACGCCCCTGTCACGGATCGTCCCAGTAAAACCACCGCCCCGAGGCCCATGGCCACGATCGCGCTGTTGGGCCAATCGAAAGCCGGCACCCATTTCCCATCGGGAGCTGGCCAAGAGATGGAAAACAAACCCAAAACAGCGCGAAGGAGTCCCATCACCACCAAGACTCGAATTATTTTCGAAAATCGCGTTTCATCCGATTGGATGAAAACCGAAAATCCTTGAAACAAAAAAAAACCAGCCACGCCAAGGGAAAGGTCCTCAAGGGTTCGGGAAGGGAAAGCAGAAAAGGAAAGCCCCGCACCGGCAAAAATCGCCACAAAAACAGAAACGCCCGACACGGGCAAGCGTTGGCGATAACGGGAGAGAACGGCCCCCGCCCAAACAACCGCCGAAATGAGAGCGACGGGACGAACCAAAGATTCGTAAATCTGACAAACCCCGAGGCCCAACCCCAAGGGCAACACCCAGCCCCATTCAAGGAAAAAACGCAACGGCTCAGATCCCTCACCCTGCCCTCGTATCAGCGACTCTGTCGCCTCAGGTGCCGGTCTCTCTGAGACTGGCCTCCCAAGAGGAGAGGGAAAACCTTCTTTTCCTTCCCCTCTCGGGGGAAGGTGGCCCGAAGGGCCGGATGAGGGCTGGGTAGTCACATTTCGTCGGGAGCGTCCACACCCAGCAGGGAGAGACCGTTGCGAATGAGCGTTCGAACTCCGTCGGTCAACGCCAACCGAAACGGACGTAAATCGTCCGGCCCCGACAAAATCGGGCAGTTTTCGTAGAAGCGATGAAAATCACCGGCCAATTTCAAAAGATACTCTGTGAGATGATGGGGGGAAAGATCCCGCCGGCACTGGTCTAAAACGTCTGGAAACGAAGCCAACCGGATCAGCAACGTTCGTTCAGCTCCGTGCAGCGTTTGAGGAATTTTAAAAGAATTCCCAACCACGACCCCACGCTTGGCGGTTTCCCGGAAGAGAGAACAACATCGAGCGTGAACGTACTTCACATAAAAAACAGGATTTTCCGAGGCCTGCTTTTTGGCAAGATCCAAATCAAATTCCAGATGACTGTTGGGACTTCGCAAAGCGAAGAAAAAGCGACTGGCGTCTTTGCCCACCTCGTCCACCACCTCCGTCAACGGAACAAACTCTCCCGTTCGAGTGGACATGGCCACGGGTTTTCCCCCACGCACCAGAGTGACCAACTGGTAAAGAAGAATGGTCAAACGGTTCGGGTCGTGCCCCAACGCCTGAACAGACGCTTTAACCCGAGCGACATACCCATGGTGATCGGTGCCCCAAATATCAATCAATTGGGAAAAACCACGACTGAATTTTTGGTCGTGATAAGCGATGTCCGAAGCGAAATAGGTGGGACGCTCGTCCGCTCGTTTCAAAACACGGTCTTTATCGTCCCCGTAGCGAGTGGACAAAAACCAAAGGGCCCCTTCTTCCTCTTTGAGATCCCCCCGTTCCCGCAACGTGTCGAAGACTTTTTCCATGCGGCCTTCCTGATACAAAGCCGATTCGGGGAACCACCCATCGTGGGACACACCGAACACCTCAAGGTCATGACGAATCATTTTTAAAACAAGCGAAAGCCCCTGCTCTCTAAAAAACCCAAGGCCCCGACCTCGCTCGGCCCCGGCGGGAAAAAGGACAAGCAGGTCTCGAGCCACGTCCAACAAATAGGCCCCTCTGTAAAGATCCGCCGGTGGTTTCGCTCGCCAAGAGACTCGCTCCTCGTCGTCTAAATAAGTGGGGTCGAGCTCTTCCACCCGGCCCATGACCGAAGCCGCGAGGTTCTCCATCTGGTTGCCGATGTTGTTGATGTAATATTCGGTGGTGACATCGTAGCCCAAATGACGAAAGATACGGGCCAACGAATCGCCCAACGCCGCACCCCGTCCGTGCCCCACGTGCAAAGGCCCGTTGGGATTGGCGGAAACAAACTCAAGGAGAACCCGTTGGTCTTTGAGAGAGGGCCGACGCGCGTAGCCTTCCCGTTGGTCCAAAAGCCGTCGCAACTCTTGCCCCAACCATTCGGAGCCAACCGTCATATTCAAAAAACCTGGCCCAGCGATTTCGACTTTTTCTAAAACGCCGGACACGGTAAAAAAACCCACCATTTCTTGGGCCACCTGACGAGGGGACCGACGGACCAACCGAGCCACGGCCAAGGGCAGGGTGGAGGCAAAATCACCAACCACGGACGCGGGAGGTGTTTCCACGGCAATTTCCGGAAGGTCCACGGGGGGGATCTCACGGGTTGCCCAGAGAACCGCGGCCTCGGCGACTTTTTGTCGAACGCTGTTTTTCATCGGGATTTTTTAGAAACTCGTCGCGTTTTTTTTTCTCGCCAATCCAAACCCGGAGCTAAACTCCACAATTCTTCTAAATTATAGGTCTGACGCACCTGTTCCGTCATCAGATGAACCATCACCCCCCCAAAATCCAACACGAGCCAATCCGCTTTGGGGGATCCCTGCCGATGAAGACGTCGGGGAGCGTCGCTGTCGTCCACGCGCCGATCCAATTCGTCTTCAATGGCACCCATCTGGGGAGACGAATCCGCCGTGGCCAACACCACGTAATCGGTGACACCCGAACAGGGGCGAACATCCAACAAACGAATGTCCCGAGCTTTTTTATCATCCGCCGCTTGGGCCGCTAACCGCCCTAAATCTTCAAAACCCTTCACTTTTTTTTCTGTGGTCATAAAACTCCTTTTTCTAAACGATAAAAGCCCCCGTGTTCCGAGCCCGGTTCAAGCGTTCTCTGGCTCGATTTTCCAACCGGGAATAGGCACTGTCAAAAGCCGGAGCCACCAAATTGGCGACACCCGCCAACACCCGTCGGTGGTTCGGCGTAAAATAGTTTTTTTTCTCAGGGTGACCGAACACCAAAAACGCCACGGGGCAACTCGTCCCCAAAATGGGTGTGGCTAAAAACGATTGAAACGAAGGCCACAAAAGCCGGTCGTCCGACGAAAAACGCTCGTCTTTGGGCCAGTCCAACGACACCAAACATTCCCCTCGTTCCGCCATCCAATGAAAGACGGGGTCCTTGAAATTTTTTGTCTCATCCGAATGAACCAGCCCCCCGTTGATCCGCACCGGTTGATAAGTGGCGGAAAATTCATCCCAAAGAAAGGCCAAAGCCACAACCGAATCGTCAAAAGCTCGAACGACAAAAGAAGCCAACCCCGACACCAAGGGAGCCGGGTCTAAATTTTGAGCCAAGAGGCCTCCCACATCGAAAAGGATCATCATTTCTAAAGTCACATGCCTTAATCGAGCGTTTAACGTGGACAACACGGGCAAACAATACCGAAGCGGGATTTGAAGATCGCCCGTCAGTCCCACTTGAATGTTTTTGGCGGACAACGACAACAACACCGTAGGCCCTTGGGCCACGGCGGTGGCGAGTCGGGGGGTTTTATCCAACAGAGCGTTCTCCCCAAAGAAATCCCCGGGCCCCAAAACACTCAACACTTTGTTTCCCTTCTCCATCAAAAGATCTTTTTGAATAACGACAGCTCCCTCAGCCACAAACCAAAGAGTGTCCGAAACGTCCCCTTCAGAAAAAACTATTTCATGGTCGGTGCAAACGTGTTCCTCGAATTGTTCCGCTAAACGACGGCGGGCCTCGACAGGCAGATGGGCGAACAGAGGAAGAGCGGACAACCTCTCAACGGAAATCAAAGGATTCTCCGAGAGGGTTGAACACCCACGGCTTGAACACCCCCACCAAAACCCGCCGTTTGCAACCGAATTTTTAAGTCGTTCGGGTTGGGAGAAAAGGACATTCCCTCGTCCAAAGAAATTTGACCGGTGGTGATCAAGGTGAACAAATCTTGGTTAAACGACTGGGTCCCGTAAAAATCCGATGAGTCTTCAATGGCTTTTCCGATGCCACCGATTTTATTCTCTTCAATTAATTTCTGAACCGTGGGGGTGTTGATCATGATTTCCTGCAAAGCCAAACGACCCTCCCCCACAAACCGACGCACCAATCGCTGAGCCAAAACACCGATCAAACAGCGAGACAACTGCACACGGATCTGATGGTGCTGTTCGGGTGGAAACGAATCAATGATGCGGTCAATGGTTTGTTTGGCGTCGTTGGTGTGGAGAGTCCCTAAAACCAAGTGACCGGTTTCCGCGGCGTTTAAAGCGATGGCCATGGTCTGGGAATCCCGTAATTCACCGATCAAGATCACGTCCGGATCCTGACGAAGAGCCCGACGCAATCCTTGGGGAAAATCCAAGGTGTCGGACCCCACTTCTCTCTGATTGACGACCGACAATTTATCCTCAAAAACATACTCGATCGGGTCTTCCAAAGTGACGATATGAACCCGCTGGGTGGTGTTGATTTCATCCACCAACGCCGCCAAGGTGGTCGTCTTTCCCGATCCCGTGGGACCGGTCACCAAGAAAAAGCCCTGCTGGCGACTCACTATTTTTTTTAAATGGGAAGACAACCCCAGCTCTTCCAACGTGGGAATTTTATTAGGGATGACACGGAAAACGGCCCCCATGGAACCTTTTTGAAAAAACGCGTTGCCTCGAAAACGGGACACGCCGCGTAAATTAAAAGAAAAATCCAATTCCCGCTCTTGTTCCAAAAGCTCCCGCTGACGAGATTCTAAGATTTCGCTAAAAAGCCCCCTTTGAATATCTTGGCTGGTTAAGACGGGGTAATTCTCCATGGGGATCAAATCGCCATCCACCCGCATCATCGGCGGACGCCCGTCTTTTAAATGGAGGTCACTCGCTTTTTTTTGTTGAATCAAGCAAAGCAAATCCGCAAGAACAAAGGAGGGGGGCATCAGTACACCGCGGGGCGAGACGGGGCACACCCGGCTTGAGCCCGGCCGGTGAGTTCCCTAAATTTTTCCGGGGCCGAGGAACGGGCCAACCCATCGTCGAAAGTCACCAACCCTTGGTTCACCAAATCCGCCATGGCTCGATCCAGTGTGATCATACCGAACTTAGAACCGGTCTCGATGGCGCTGTAAATCATGTGGGTTTTGCCTTCCCGAATCAGATTGGAAATGGCGGGGGTCACGGTCATTATTTCTCGGGCGGCCACCCGCCCCGACCCGTCCGCCAAAGGCAACAACGTCTGGCAGACCACGCCTTTCAACGTGGACGACAATTGCACACGAATCTGTTGTTGTTGGTGTGGCGGAAACACATCAATGATGCGATCCACGGTCTGGGGGGCGTCCGTGGTGTGAAGGGTGGCGAAACACAGATGCCCCGTTTCCGCCGCGGTGAGAGCCAACGAGATGGTTTCAACGTCCCGCATTTCCCCCACCAAAATCACGTCGGGATCTTGACGGAGAGCGTGCTTGAGAGCGTTTTGAAAACCTCGCGTGGAAGCCCCCACTTCCCGTTGGCGGATGATGCATCGCTTGGATTGGTAAACGAATTCAATCGGGTCTTCAATGGTCAACACGTGTTGACGACGGGAATTGTTAATAATTTCAATCAAACAAGCCAAGGTGGTGGATTTTCCACTGCCCGTGGCCCCGGTGACCAAAACCAAACCCCGAGGAATTTCCGCAAAACTCAAAGCCGCGGGCGAGAGTTTAAGATCTTCGGCGGTCGGTATTTCAGAGGAAATGACACGAATAACGCAATCCACCCCATTCATTTGAAGTAAAACGTTCATGCGAAATCGAGCCAAATTTGCGATGGAGAACGAGCAGTCCAACTCAAGGGCCTCTTCAAAAATCTGCTTTTGTTCATCGTAGAGAACCGAGTAGATCAGTCGCTTGGAATCTTCCGAGGAAACAGATGGAAATCCCAGAAGCTCCACCACCTCTCCTCTCAAACGAACCATCGGGGGGGACCCCGTGAGGAGGTGAACATCCGACGCCCCCAACCGAACAGCGGCCCCTAAAATATCAATCATTTCCATGAACGTCCCTCCCCGGTTTTGTCGGTTGGAAAAACGAAATCCCGTCCCACAACAACATCCACATCGGTACGAAGACTGGCATCCATATCAGAAACAAGGGACGAAACGCCCAAACAATCAGCGACGGATCGAGCCGGATCAAAACGACCGGACCGATCCACCACCCGGCTGGTGGGCTGAATCTCGTGAAAATTCCCCCATTCCACAACATCAAACCCTTTGGAACGAAGCCATCGAGCCACCTCCAGAGCCAAACCCATTCGCCCAGAAGCGTTCCAGACATTCACTCGAATAATTTCTTCCGGTGGGGCCTTGTGGCCGGGCACCGGGGACACGGACGGACTCGATTTCAACTGATTTAACAAATACCTGGTTCGTTCCGGGTCCATTTTCCAAGCGGGCCCTTTGGGCTGGCCAGGAAGCAGAAGAGTGTTGATTCCTTGAACCGACACCCGACGAGACTCCATAGCCAACAGCAAAAGTTCCCAAACCCTTAAATTGGAACACCACGCACCGGCCACGGACACAAACGCCGGAGGCCCTCGCCATAAAATCCGGGGAGAAATCAAATCGTTAAAAACCTCTCTCAGAAAATCCATTTGGCGTTGAATCCGGCCCCGGTCCCCACTCCGTCCGCGAAAACGCACATACCCCAAGGCGTCGGCCCCGTTCAATCGCTGAGTGCCCGACGAGAGATGAACACGAAATCCCCCGGCTTTGTCGTCGTAGTCCATGGGTTCGGCCACCACCACAGACACCCCCCCCCACGCGTTGATGGCCCGGCGAAAACCATCAAAATCCAACTGGACCCAGTTCTTGAGTGTTATCGGAACCCCGGCCTGAAAGAAGAGTCGCCCCACAGCCGTCAACACTTCACGAGCGGCGTCCGGACCGTTGTGATCCTGGCCATAATGGTAAGCGAACACTTCATTGACACGATGGAACCGATACCCCGGCAAGTCCAACAAGGTGTCCCTTGGGATAGAGAGGAGATCCAATCGCATCGAGCGGGGATGATAAAACCACACCAACAGGGTGTCCGTGTGAGGTGAACGCTCCGCCAAATCCGTGCCCATCACGACGCCAGTGAGAGTTTCCCCTTGGCGAAGAGCCTTGGCCGTTGGAGACATCGTGGTCAGGACGGCCAAAATAAAAACCAACACCGCCCCCCCCCCCCCCCTCCCCAGCAACCCCCCCG
>Ga0247840_10011315_pt1 | contig 10905 bp, 9 predicted proteins | sample LaCruzMarch2015__FD_192404 | JGI IMG/M metagenome (GOLD analysis project Ga0247840, IMG submission 192404) | Freshwater microbial communities from meromictic Lake La Cruz, Castile-La Mancha, Spain - LaCruzMarch2015_17m | ecosystem: Environmental > Aquatic > Freshwater > Lake | place: Spain...
TATCATGGAACGAAAAGGGGCGAAATCTGTTGATCAAACCAGCCCATCAGGTCTCAGATTTTTTTACCTTTGTGCCTGAATTGCCTATCTTATGGAAAACCAGCTTTTTGTTCACAATACCCTTACACGCAAAAAGGAACTTTTTGAGGCCATCAACCCGCCCTTTGCCGGCATGTACGTTTGCGGGCCCACCGTTTACGGCGATCCACACCTTGGCCATGCGCGACCTGCCATCACCTTCGATATGGTTTTCCGTTATCTGCTCCACCTGGGATATAAGGTCAGGTATGTAAGAAACATTACTGATGTAGGTCATCTTGTTGCCGACCTTGATGATGGCGAGGATAAAATTGCGAAAAAGGCTCAGGTTGAACAGGTAGAGCCGATGGAAATCGCTCAGTATTATGCCGATCGTTACTTTATATTCATGGATGCCCTTAATGTGAAACGGCCGAGCATCGAGCCAAGAGCTTCAGGCCACATGATCGAGCAGATTCTGATGGTTAAACAAATTCTGGACGCGGGTTATGCATATGAAGTGAACGGCTCGGTTTATTTCGATGTGGAAAAATACAGCAAAACCCATGAATATGGAAAGCTGTCGGGGCGTGTGCTCGATGACCTGTTGACAAACACCAGGACACTGGAAGCCCAGGATGAGAAGCGTCACCCTGCCGATTTTGCCCTTTGGAAAAAGGCGCAACCGGAGCATATTATGCGCTGGCCTTCACCATGGAGCGAAGGATTTCCCGGATGGCATCTCGAATGTTCAGCCATGAGCACCAAATACCTCGGCGAATATTTCGACATTCACGGTGGAGGGATGGACCTTTTATTCCCGCATCACGAATCGGAAATCGCACAATGCCAGGCCGCGATTGGCCACGAATCGGTAAAATACTGGTTGCACAACAACATGATCACCATCAACGGTCAGAAAATGGGAAAATCGCTTGGGAATTTCATCACCCTGGATGAGTTCTTCACGGGAACCCATGCTTCACTGCACCAGGCATACAGCCCGATGACTATCCGTTTTTTCATCCTTCAGGCCCATTACCGCAGTACCCTTGATTTCTCAAATGAAGCGCTTCAGGCTGCCGAAAAGGGATTGAAAAGATTGATGACTGCTAATGAAACATTGAAAAAACTCGCTCCTTCTGTTGAAATATCGAAAAACACACTCTCTGCATCAGAATCAGGTGATAAAAAAACCAATGCTGAAGGTCAATTCTCCGTTAGCCCGGAAGGAAAAGAAGTCAAAACCGGATCACTGCCCAATAGGTCGGCAAGTATTATTCAGGATCTTGCTGACAGTCTTTACGCCGCCATGAACGATGATTTCAACAGTCCAATCGTGATTGCCAACCTTTTTGACGGGGTGCGTATCATCAACTCCGTGGCCGACAATAAAGAGACAATCGGAGCAAACGACCTGGCGTTGCTGAAAAATATCTTCAACACCTTTTTATTCGACATCCTTGGATTAAAAGATGAAAAATCGAACAATCAGCGTGAATTGCTCGATGGAATCATGCAACTAGTACTGGCAATCAGGCAGAAATCGCGCGAAACCAAGGACTGGGGCACCTCCGATCAGATCAGGGATGCACTGCAAAAGCTGAATATTACAGTGAAAGATGGGAAGGATGGATCAAGCTGGAACGTTGAGTAAGGAAAAAAAATGAATATCGAATATTGATCAACGAATGATGAATTATGAAGTTTTCACTGCGTGTTACTATTACAATGATCACACGTTTACTAGAGTAATCCCCGGTTTTGAAATTTGATTTGTAGTTTTGATCTTTGAATTTTGATCTTTGAGTTTATTTCAATAAAACCACTTAACATGAAATCAATCTGCGCATTTGCACTGTCACTGATATTGATGACCTCGTGCACCTCCAAACAGGAAACCATGAAAAAGGAACTGACCGATTTTATCAACAAGCACGATTCGCTGTTGATCCCGTTGTATAAACAAACAGCACTTGCATCATGGGATGCTGCTATTTCAGGAAAGCCCGAAGATTTTAAAAAGGCTGAAGATCTCAACCTGAAAATGATGGCACTTTATTCTGACAAGGAGAAACTGAAGAAACTGGAAGAAATAAAGGTTTCCGGGTTGATCACCGACAGCCTCCTGAACCGCCAGCTTGATGTGTTGTATCGGTCATTTCTTATGGCAAAGGCCGACACAGGAAAGCTGAATGCAATGGTACGAATGGGAACAATAATCGAACAGAAGTACGGAAATTTCCGCACGGAGGTAAAGGGAAAAAAAATGTCGGACAATGAGGTGGAGGAGATATTGGGCAATTCAAAGGATGTCAAGTACCAGAAGGAGGTGTGGGAAGCACAGAAGAAAATAGGGACCGTGGTAGCCGACGATGTGAAAAAGCTGGTCAAGCTGCGCAACGAAGTTGCCAAAGACCTGGGTTTCAAGAACTATCATGAAATGAGCCTCACCCTAAGCGATCAGGATCCAAAAGAAGTCAGTAAGCTTTTCGATGAACTTGACAGTCTCACAAAAAAATCCTTTACACAGGTGAAAGGCGACATTGATGACTATTTTGTAAAATACTATAACCTGAAAACCAAAGATGATCTTAGGCCCTGGAATTACCAGAACAGATTCTTTCAGGAGGCTCCGAAGATTTACGATGTTGATCTTGATAAATATTACAAGGATAAAAATCTTGAAACACTCACCTCTGATTTTTACGGTGGCATCGGACTTCCGGTCAACGACATACTGAAAAACAGCGATTTGTATGAAAAACCGGGAAAGAACCAGCATGCATTCTGCACTGATATCGACAATGCAGGCGATGTACGCGTACTTTGCAATGTGAAGTCAAATCAATACTGGATGAATACAATGCTCCATGAGTACGGGCACGCCGTATATGATAAAAACATTGACACCACACTTCCGTTCATCCTCCGTGATCCTGCTCATACCTTTACCACCGAAGCCATTGCCATGCTTTTTGGAAGATTTTCATCCAATCCGCAGTGGTTGAAAGACATGGCCGGCATCAGCGAAGAGGAAAAGCTGAAAATCGCAGATAACTGTTTTAAAACTCTGCGACTTGAACAGTTGGTGTTCAGCCGCTGGGCACAGGTAATGTACCGTTTCGAAAAGGAGATGTACAAGAACCCTGACCAGGATCTGAATGCATTGTGGTGGGATCTGGTTGAAAAATACCAGATGATGAAGCGCCCCGAAGGCAGGAACGAACCTGACTGGGCCACCAAGATCCACATTGCAACCTATCCCTGCTACTATCACAATTATCTTCTCGGAGAACTCCTTGCCTCGCAATTATATTACTACCTCGTTGGGAACATTATCAAGTCGGACGATTATAAATTTCAGAGTTTTGTTGGAAAATCCGAAATCGGAACCTGCCTGAAAGAAAAAATGTTTATCCCTGGTAACAAATGGTATTGGAATGAGTTGATAGAAAAAGTTACCGGAGAAAAACTCACGGCAAAATATTACGCCAGGCAGTTTGTCGAATAATGGAGTCAACTTCAGCGGATTATCAAATATTTCCAGACCAATGTATTGATCATGACAAAATCAGAAAAAGCGATTGCCTTATTTGATCAGGGATTAGACATGTATAATCCCGCAGATCTGAAAAAAATAGAATGCCTTAAAGAGGACCCTGTCAGGGTGTGTGACCCTGACAGGGTGCAATATTTTCAATGGTTTTCATGGCAAATTCGGCAGCAAGTTTTATCTCTTCAGGATTCGGATGCCCCAGCGTTGAGGGTCGCATTGCTGCAAACGACATAAGCATCGGAATTCCACTGTTGTTTAGTTCCTCTGAAATCTTTTCAGATAGTTCTCCCTGGCAATGATACATCCCCAATAGTTTGGTGTGAGCGCAAATGGCTATGCATTTGTCCAGTTCTTTTGCCAGCATGGCCTGTTGAGATGGATCACTGCTGTTTGAAACCGTGGCATGTGTAATGAACAGGGCAACGTTTTTATCTTCAGCCAGGGTAATGAATTTCCTTGCTACCGGGGGTGGGCCGAACTGCATGATGGGATACCCGATGAAGATGAGATCAAATTCATCGAGGGTCTCCACTTCTTTAAAAGGTTTTAAAGTCTTATCACATACCAGGCTTCTAAAAATGGCCTCTGCGATTTTTCGGGTATTACCGGTTTGCGACCAATAGGTTACTAAAACGTTCATTGTACAATGAACCGGGTTGTTTGTGATTTACCTTGCTGATCTTCAATTTTCAGCAAATATAGTCCTGGTGTAAAATCCTGGCGGTCAATTTTGAAGTTTTCCGGTTTTACTCCTGATTCTTTGCGGATCGAACGGCCTGTGTGGTCAAAAATACTGATGGTAACTGGCTGTGCTGATGGATTACTTCCAAGTACTGACTGACCAGTTACCGGATTCGGGAAAACTTTCAGGGCTAAAGGATTTATCGGGGTTTCTGAAACCCCGGTTAAATAATCCTCATACCCGAAAACAATGTTGTCAATCAGCCAGCCATCTTTCCCACTGTCGGTTCCATCGCTTCTGAAAATGAATCGTATAGATACGCTATCGTAAATAATATTACGCGGAGAATTGTCCTGGATAATCCAATATAAATGGCAACGGGAAAACAGCCACCCGTCAGATTTTCCGCTGGGTTTAGTCAAATGATTGTGCTTTAGATGAGAGTTCACAGAAGAGTCCTGGTCCCAGGTTATCAATGCGGGTCCGTCAGGACAGGGCCAACTTTCGTTTCCCAGCTGACACCAAATCCCATCATTATAGCGGGCTTCAATTTCTCCGTAGTCAACAATTGAATCAGTGTCAAATTTGTGCATGAAACTGATATAGGTTGCATAATCCTGTTTTAATGATTTCGAATCGATCACAAAGGAAAAAACAGAATAGGTATTAACCGGGTATGGGACCAAGGTCTCTGTGATAATACCTTTTGGCTGCGACCAGGCTGAATTGAGGTAAGTTTTCTGGGGTGTTCCAACCTGCCATATGTTTGTTGGTTCCGGATAAACATATATTGGAACCGTGCCCGCCTCAAACAAAATACTATCTTGTGGATGGTATTGTGCGGAGACCATTATTGAAGCGCTGGTCATAACCATGACAAGCATCAATTTTATTGTTTTCCTTTTATAAAACTTTTCCATAATCATTGGTGTTTAATGGTGTCAGTTTCTTCACTAATTAAACTTATGCCACAGGCATGATATTTCCTATCTTCAGAACCATCGATTCTCAAACAGGCTGAGATCTCTTTATTATTTCACCAGTCTTTCGTAGCAACGGTTGTCTTTCAGTGACTTAATCAATTTGCGGTTAATGTAGAGGTGCGTTACGAAGGATGTTTTTATGAGTCTATTGCATTACAAAAATAAATGATTATTTCTAAGCATATTAAAATTAGTATATTAATCGTATCATTCTACTAATGTGCTGTATATACGCCAGTGGAACAGATTATCAAAAATGGATGTTATGAGGTGATTTGCAAAGTAACAGCTGGTTCAATTACAAAAAGCTTAGTTATCATTAAAAGGGAAAACCAACCTCACGCATCCAATGCACCACGTCCTGATTTTAACCTGGCCACCCGATCAATAAGTCCCTGGCGGTGTTCTTCATCCGTGGAATTCGGATCTTTCATTTCCCTGAACATTTTACAAGGCAATTCGGCACAGTCACCGCAGTCTTTATAATTCAGCTTGTTCACTGAACAGTCAAACAAAGGGCAGGTTTTGGTTGGCATATGTTCCAGCGCCCAAAAGGTTTGTCCTTTCACGGCATGACAACCGGCACATTGCTGGCCAAAAAATTCACAATCGGAACAAATAAGACCGCAGGCAGAGAGTATCATGGTATCGAATATTGATGGTTCAACAAAGTTAAGGAACTTTACCTGACAATTTTGCCAACTGCATTAGTTTTCATGAAGGGGTCGAAAAACTCACAGACCAGGAAAATATAGCGCTGCTATTTGTGAACGATGGTTGCAACATTTGTTTCATAGCCGGCATAATGCAAAGTTCGTATTATTCATAACTTTGTGAACACTTTAATCATAAAAAATCACTTTTTAACTTTTTGTAATCCAACTCAGATGAAAAATTATAATTATTTAATCATAATCATCTCAATATATTTACCACTTTTTCTTTCAGCCCAAAAGAAGGATTCTTTAAGGTTAATTCCTGAACCGATACATAAGAATGTAATCAAGTTCAATCCCACGCCCATGCTTTTGTGGAGCAATAAAAATATCACTTTTAGCTATGAACGAGTCCTTAATAAAAAACAATCTATTGCTTTAACCCTTGGGTATCTGGAATTTCCCAGTCTTTTTTCCGACACCATCGCCAACCTTGTAAACATCACGAGCCGCACAAAATATGGGATTAATGTTGCACTGGAATACCGTTTTTATCTTATGCAACGAAATGTCAGACCAACTCCAGATGGTCTTTACCTGGCGCCTTTCATGAGTTATTATGGCTATCATTTTCAAAATGGTCTTGACATCCTGCAAATGTCAGCCGACAGTGCAGGAATGCTCAAAGCCAATTTCTACATATTTAACCTGGGTGTGGAATTGGGATACCAGTTTGTTTTCTGGAAACGATTTACCCTTGATCTTGTTCTTGTTGGGCCTGCCATGAGTTATTATGGCGGGGGTGTTGATATTTCCGGGAATATAAACATGGAGGAAATGAAAGAGATCCATGAGGATCTTTATAATAAAATCAAAGAAAAATACCCATTGATCGACCAATTAGTCATCAATAAATCATTCTCGCAAAACGGGAAACTTGATCTTTTCAGCATCGGGTTCAGATACGTTATTCAGATAGGGTTTCATTTTTAGGTAAAAGAAGGCGCCAGAAGAATTGAATCAGCGTTATCTTTTATTGCCACACCGCACCGCAGTTGATTGATTCCCGATATCCCTTTATATGCGTGGTTTTCCCAGCGTAAGTATGATAATGGGGAAAATGATGCTTGCAATAAGGGCTAGAACGACAGATACGGCAAACAGAGAACTCTGCAGGGTGGCCTGGACCAGTGCGGCATCAGGTAAAGCAGAAGCGTGTGCTAGGTGAAAAAGTCCTTTGATGCCGTTAATAGAGGCAATTCCGGGTATCATCGGGATGGCTACCACCACCGCGATCACCACTTCTGACACACGGGTAATCCTCCCTAAAATAAAAGCTAGCAGGGTGGCCACAGTCATGGCGGCAAAAACGCTTAAAATGGGATCAAAATGGTAATGAACCGCGATGTCAAGGATTGCCCGGGCAAACCCTCCGATTACAATAGTACCAGCCAGCGCTTTCAGCGGTACGTTCTGCATGAGTGCACCACCGAGCGTTGCAATACCTGCTGCCACCAAACTGATGAGGATCGTCATCCATGCAGAATGATTTTCAGCCTGACTTCCCGGCATCATCGGGATCATGGAGAGGGGAACCAGCAGCACTCCGGTAAGGATCAGTATTTGAACCATGACGGAATTGATGCGGGCCATACCGCAAACCATATGGTTCCTTAGGATGTCCAGTCCGCTGTTAATCAGAACCAATCCAGGGACAAGAAACAATACCGAAGATACAAGGGCTGTTTCTTTCGTTTCAGACCCGGCTATTTTCAGCAATACAAAAGCAATCCCGGTTGTGACAATCGCCGACAGCAGCACCGTAAGGTAGATGTTGCCGGTTCGTACAATTGAAAAAAGTTTTGTTGCATAGCCAACGGACGCTGCAACCATTACAATCCATAATGCATTAAAATCGGCATGGCTCAACAGTGCGACCGTGCTGCATGCAAGGCCGACAGCCAGAATGGTTACAATCTTTGGAACTACGGGAGGTTGTTTGCTTAGCGTCGCCAGATTTTCGGTAACATTTGGGGGAAGTTCGCCGTTTTGACGACTGGATATGAGCAATCGGCTGATTTTATGCAGCAAAGCAGCGTTCATCTTGATTGGCGCCTTGAGGGCGTGCATCCTGAAATGGGTATAATTACCATCGCGACGACTTACTTCGATGGATTCGTAGTTCACAAAAACGTGAATATCGTTATCGCCAAAGGTCTGGGCGCAGTAACGCACCGAGTCGATGGTACGGTGCACCGATGCCCCGGCTTCATAGAGCATCATGCCGAGCTTTAAATAGAGATCAACCCGGGCGCCTTCAGGATCAGGTTCTAATGGTTTCGCTGCGACGTTAACCATTTTTGATGGAGCCCGTTTGTCTCTATGGTGGGAAGTTACATTTTGATCAGGCTTATTCCACATCTGTTCTTTGATTTCAGGCAAAATAATACCTGTCCGGGAAGATACCCGGACAGGCATTACTGCTCATTGTTCAGCTGAAGTTGGGGGCTCTTTTTTCCATAAATGCCTTCACCCCTTCATTGTAATCTGTTCCATGGTAAACTTGTCGGCGGATCTCTTCGATATACTCAAAAACTTCGGGGCTGATGGCGCCTGAAGCAAGGAGGATCCTGGCCTGCTCTTTGAAAGCGGCAATGGATTGCGATGAGCGGCTGGCGATCAGTTTCGCAAGATCGGAAGTGAATTGGTCAAGTTGTGCGGCAGGCACGATCTCATTTACGATGCTGAAACGTAAAGCCCGCTCGGCGTTCATGGGTACTCCGGTAAAAAACAGCTCATTCACAACATTCACCGGCAATCTTTTAAGAAAATGCTGAATGCCGCTGGCATTGTAAGGTAGTCCAAGTTTTGCAGGCGTGATGGCGAAAGCGGCGGTTTCATCACCGATCACCATGTCACAGTTCATAACCACATCGAGCGCACCGCCCCATACCGAACCATGGATCATGGCAATAACAGGGGCCGGGAACTTGCGGATGGTCCGAAGCAGTTTTTCCAATGGGTCATAATAGGGCAGAGGCTCCTCGTTGGCAACAGGAAGCTCGTCGATGGCATGACCCGCCGACCAAACCGGGTTGGCGCCGGCCTGGCGCAGAATGACTACCCTGACCTTTGCCTTAAGCATATCATCAAAGGCGGTCAGAATCTGGCCTACAAGATCAATACTCAGTGAATTTCGCTTTTTATAGTTATCTAAAGAGATGGTACCAATACCATTCTCAATACTCGTCTGAATCAGTGAATCCATATTTATCCTTGCTTTAAATGAGGGTTACTTTTTTGGCTTCCTGAATCAGCTGTTCCTGAAATCTTGGATCAGCAATACTGATTAAAGCGAGGGCACGCTCTTTGGTTGATTTCCCACGCAAATTAACCATACCAAACTCAGTAACAACATGTTCTACATCCATACGAACGTCGGTAACCATATCAACTTTCGGTACAATGGTAGAAACTGCCCCATCCTTGGCCGTGGAATGCAAAGCGATGATCGAAATGCCACGTTTTGCCATAGCGGCGCCCTTCACAAAGTCAAACTGTCCGCCTGATCCGCTGTACTCGTGACCGGCAATAAACTCGGCATTAACCTGGCCATAGAGGTCGATGGAGATGGCGGTGTTGATGGAGACAAAATCATCAATCTGTGCCACGGTGGAGATCCCGTTGACATATTCGGAGGAGTAGGTTTCAAACGAAGAGTTGTCGTTCATGAAATCATAGGTGTCTTTGGTGCCAATGGCCAGCGTGCAAACGATTTTATTCGGATGAATTGATTTGCGCCTTCCATTGACAACACCCCTTCTGATCAGGTCGACCATCCCGTTTGAAAAAAGCTCTGTGTGAATGCCCAGGTCTTTATGTCCGTAAAGGGAGCGGGCAACACCTTCGGGAACTTTGCCGATACCCAGCTGAATGGTAGCGCCATCGACAACGATCGGGGCAACATAGGAACCGATCTTCATGTCCAGTTCTCCGGGTTCTGTTGATGGGAATTCGATCATCGGACACTCATTTTCAACAATTGCGGAAACCTGTGAAACATGAATCTGTGATTGGCCGAATACCCTGGGCATGTTCGGATTTACCTCCACGATGAGCTGATCGCAAACCCGGGCTGCAGTGGTTGCGTAATCGTTGTTGGTTCCAAATGAAAAATACCCGGCATTATCCATTGGAGAAACAGTGATCACAAAGGTGTTCACCTTTACCACTTCGCGCATCAGTCGTGGGATCTGGCTGAAATTAACAGGTACAAAGCTCAAAAGTTTTTTCCCGGTTTGTTGTTGCCTTTTAACAATGGCATGGTCAATGCCGGAAAGAAACATACTGTGTGCATCAATTTTTTCGATTACATCGTCGGCAAGCAGTGATTCGCCAAGATGTTTTGTGGCAATTTTAAACCAGACTTGCAATCCCTTCAGGTCATCGTTTTTAACACGCTGTGCAATCGCTTTCAAAAGGGCGGGAGGGGCTCCGGCTGCCATTGCAACGACCAGTGTTGTATTGTTTTTAATATTTTGTACCGCTTTTTCAGGGGTGACCAGTTTGGACTGGTACTGATTTGAATACTCTGACATAATTGCTTCTTTTTGAATAAAATTAGTATATAAATTAGACTAAATAAGAATTGCAAAAGTAACCATATTTCATTCCGATATCACCACTCATTACAGTAAAAATGTTAATCATTGTTAAATTTGGAGTTTTGTATAACACACTTGTCGTGTTCAGCTGCGATAACAAAATGCAAGACATCCCAAGGGAGGTATCATTGACCGATATAGCCTTTCAAGAGCTGATCACAGGTTCAATGAAAAAAAGTACAGGGATATGGTTGAAATCCGGATTAAACGGCCTTAACAAGGAAATAATTCTTCTTACCCTTTTGCACCAGGATATACTTTCCGTTAAGCAGGCATGTTGCATCAACGGAAAAGGATTCATCTACCTTGCTTTTGTTGATGGCCACACCGCCCTCCTGAGCAT
>Ga0247840_10011316_pt1 | contig 10905 bp, 10 predicted proteins | sample LaCruzMarch2015__FD_192404 | JGI IMG/M metagenome (GOLD analysis project Ga0247840, IMG submission 192404) | Freshwater microbial communities from meromictic Lake La Cruz, Castile-La Mancha, Spain - LaCruzMarch2015_17m | ecosystem: Environmental > Aquatic > Freshwater > Lake | place: Spain...
TTAATCAGCACCGCCGCGCACCCCATTTCCAAGGCTGCCGCCGCCTCAGATGGAGCCCGGATCCCGGCATCCACGATCACGGGCACTCGACTGTCACGGATGATCAACCGCAATAAATCTGCAGTCGCCAATCCCCGCCCACTCCCAATGGCCGACCCCAAGGGCATAACGGACACACAGCCGACATCTTCCAGCCGTTTGGCCAGTACCGGGTCGGCCGGCATATAGGGCATGACAAAAAAGCCCTCCTGGGCCAGCTCCCGACAGGCGGCATAGGTCTCAATCGAATCCGGCATCAGATGGTGCGGATTGGGATGAATCTCCACCTTGATAAACGGACTACCGCTCAATTCGCGCGCCACCTGGGCGGCTTTAATCGCCTCACGCGCGTCCCGGGCGCCCGACGTGTTGGGCATGAGCGTCACGCCCTTCATCCGGGACAAGGGCCCCAATAAATCGTCGGATGGCCGCTCCCGGTTGAATCGCCGCAATGCCACCGTCACCAGTTGAGCGCCGGACGCAGCCACAGCCTTCACCAGGGTGTCCGAGTCGGCATACTTACCGGTCCCGAGAATCAGGCGTGAGTCGAACACGCGATCACCCAACGTCAATGGATCCGTCTTATGTTCCACCTTACCCTCCCTCAGCCAGTAACAGAATCTCGACGCGGTCGCCGTCGTTCAGCACCCGGCTGGCACGCCGGTCACGCGGCACACTATCTTCATTCACCACCGTGGCCACCCCGTCGCCGCACAGCTTGAGCTGGTTCAGGGTCTGCGCCAGGGTGCTGCCCTCAGGCAGGGTCATCCATTCATCGTTCATCCGAATGCGCATGGGCGCCATCCTTTCCTTTCTGCCACAGCCGGCGCTGGGCATTGATCAACGCATCGATCGCAGCCGGATGGGGCAAGCCCCGAGCTGAAAGCTCATAGCCCTCAACCCCGGACGTGGCCATGCGAATATCGCCGATGCCGAATAGCCGCTGCCAGAACGTCTGGCTGACTTCCACCGTGTTAATCTCCGCCATGGCCAGGGTCACCCGGCGCTTGGAGATCAACCCGGTCTCCAGCGCCACCCGGTCGTCGTACACCCGGAGCGACAGACTGGCCTGCTTGCACACCGCCACGATCAGGGGAACCAGGAGCCAGGCGAAACAAAAATGCCACCCATAATTCCACCAGGACGGCTCCGCCTCCAGGAGCAGGAGTCCCGATTCCGGCCCGGCATTATTCATGACGCAATCCGGCCCTCCCGATGCGCCGCGATAAACTCGACGCCAAACTCGTCCTCGCCTAGCAGCAGCGCCCGGGCCAGGCGGAACGGTTCCGATGCTGGGTCCAGGGCCTTTAGCAGGGCCGCATTGATCTGGAGCGGATCCACAATCCCGCTATCAGCCCCGGCCTGCACGCACAGCCAGGTAAAGACCTGGTTGATCAATTTTCGCGCCGGCATGCCAAACGAAACATTGCTGAATCCCCCCGTGATATGAATTTCCGGGCCCAAAGTCTTCCGAATCGCCGCCACGGCCTCCACGCAAATCCTGCCGTTGGCGGAATCCGTTGAAATGGTATAGACCAGGGGGTCGACATAAATCCGATTTAAAGGAATACCGGCGGCAGTGACATGAGCCAGGGCGGCCGACACGTTATTCATGCGGTCCTGGATCGCAACCGGCAAATCCCTGGCCCCGGCTGCGGACACCACCACGGCCGGCCGATACGCTTTCAGCAGATCGAGAAGTCCCAGCCGTTCCAGGGAGAAGGAATTCACCAGGGGCCACGGCCGGACGTCGCGGCCCCACGCCTCCAGGCCGGCGCGGATGACGTCCGGATTGGAGGAGTCGATGCTTAGCGGCAGCGCGCTGACGGTCCGCACCGTGCGCACGGCCCACTCAACAGCCGCAATCCGGTCCTGCACGTTAGCCCCAAACTCATCCACGTTGATATCCAGGAAGGCGGCGCCCGCCTGCTCTTGGGACCGGGCCAATGCCTGAATGTAGTGCGTGCCCGCCTCGCGCTGGGCGCCCTGGCCCCGGAGCCCCTGGAAGGCCGCCACCGCGCAATGGCGCACCTTGCCGTCGCGCCATTCGGCCGTGGAAAGGAAAGGCTCGGGAATGGGCAACGCCTTCTGTTGGCCAGCCTCGTGATAAAGAACCGCCGGCTGAGGGGATTCCATCACATAGGCGCCCCCGCGCTTGAAACTGCGGGTGCAGTGAATGTTTTCACCAATGGCAATGAATGTGTCCATGCTGATCATGATCCTCCAATCTGTGGGGAAATATCAACAGAACCGAAGCCGGAATGCAACCGTATTTGTAACCGCGCAGCGGCCCCGCGGCGGGGCCGCTGCGCGGTTACTCGTAATCAGCAACCACCGGCAGAGCCGGTGGTTTGAGGAAGGCCCCGTAATGGGGCCGTTACGCTAATCCTAACTTCCTCTATTCACGGCACAAAGTCCCCCATCGTGCGAATCTGTCGCCATCATTTTCAGACACCACCTTCCGACGGAGCCTCCCTTTGTCATTCTTTCGCTCGCGATGGCAGAGCCTTTTATCTTCTCACCGGTACGCATCCGTCCAAAGGCGTTCCAGAAAGATGGGCAGCGGCAACACCTCAATATGGCCTACTCGCCGGGGCCGGGGCTCCAGGCACACGCACAGGTAACGCTGCAAAAGCGCTTCCTCGGCCAATGCCATGAGCCCCTTCAGGTCGGCCGCCGAGACCGTAGCCTTGGCCTTGACCTCGATGGCCGTCTGATCGCCGAGAATGAAATCCACCTCAAAATTTGTCGTTGACCGCCAGAAGACCAGCGGCTGAGACCCCTGATAATCTGCCCAGGCGCTCAATTCATGCATGACGTACGTTTCGACTGCGTCACCGTACTCCGGCGTTCCAGGCGCCACGGTTCTTCCTTGCAGGACTCGCACCACCCCCGGGTCAGTGAAATAATACTTGGAGGACATGAGTGGCTTCCGTTTTCGGGTCACCTTCCAAGCCGGCAGTTCCTGCACGAGCAACGTATCCTTGAGGATGTCAAAGTACTCATAAACGGTCGTACGAGGTACTTGGGCGTCGTTGGCCACATTGGTAAAATTCACAACTCGAGCGTTACAGAGGGCCGCTATCCGAAGAAACCGGCTGAAGGCCGGAACGTTCCGACTGGCGCCTTCGGCAACAATTTCCTCTTGAAGGTAGGCGCCCGCATAAGCGGCAAGATCGGCATCGGCGTCATCCGAGAAGTAGATGCCCGGCAAGAGCCCGGAGTGAAGTGCTCGAGATAAGTCGAAACGAGGGCCCAGTTCTGGAAAGACGAAGGGGTGCAGGTGCTTGATCCGGGCACGCCCCCCCAATAGATTCACCCCTCCCCGGCGCAGTTTCCGCGCGCTGGCCCCTGTCAACAAAAAGCGCGTTCCGCGTTCCTCAATCAGGCGATGGACTTCGTTCAGCAGGCCGGGCAACCGTTGAATCTCGTCGATGACCACCACGTCCTCATCCTTCCCGATTTCTTCACTCATTCGAGCGGGCCTCTGGCTGAGGGCCAGGAACACTTCGGCATCCAGCAAGTTGTAAACCCGCGTGCGGGGGAGGGTGTGGCGAATCAAAAAACTCTTGCCAGACTGTCTCGGGCCGAACAAAAAATGGGATTTTTTTCCCAAGAGCTCGGCCAGATCCAGTCGGCGGGCAATAACCGCCGTGTTCTTGACGTTCATATTTGTCACTCCTTTCGTCATTTATAGCGCCAAATGACGACAGACATGTCAAGATAGGATCGCCCGGGCCCGCCCGTTCGCCTGGTGACCTATGGGACGCCCGCACAGACCGTCCAGAACACCCAACAGATTTACGGCGGTTTTCCCGGATTCGGTGTCCCGCCTTTAGGCGGATCACTGTCAGTCATCATGAGCCTGGCTGGCCCGATCCCCGCTATCCACAACAGGAGGGCCGTTCCTCCGGCCACCGTGTCCGGCAGATTCTGAATCCTGACTACTGACTTCTGGATGCTTGGCTGAGATTTTTGGCTGAAAAAATCCCGGCCCGCGTGGCTATGGCCCTCACGCGCCTCCCACCGGATCCTCATTCCGGCTTCGGAGCTCCACGGTTACGGGGCCATCATTGACGATTTCGACGATCATGGAAGCCTGGAACTGGCCGGTGGCGACGCGGTCGGCGCCCAGCCGGTCCCGCAGGCGGGCCACGTACCGCTCGTAGAGCCGCCGCGCCGGCTCCGCCGTGGCCGCCAGGATAAAGCTCGGCCGGTTGCCTTTGCGGGTGTCGGCGTGCAGCGTGAACTGCGACACCACCAGGGCCTGGCCAACCACATCCAACAGCGACAGGTTCATGCGGTCCTGGGCATCAGGAAATATCCGAAGCTGGGCGGTTTTCTCCGCCAGATAATCGGATTCTGCCTCCGTGTCCCCGGCGCGAACCCCCAGCAGCACCACAACCCCGCGGCCAATATCACCAACCCTCTTGCCCTCGACAACGACATGTCCCCGCTGTACCCGTTGAATCAACGCTTTCATCAGCGTCTCCTTTATTCTCTAAATAGTTACTTAGAACGATTGCCCCGAAACCCCGCACATTTTAGTTGCGGGCCGCCGAATTTGGATTATATTGAAACGCATTCGTCCGCTCAGCCGTGGCGCGGGCATATGTAGCGCAACGCGAACCGCAAGACAAGGATACAGTATTCTATGAGCGAAAAGATTCGCATTGGTATCGTGGGCTCAAAATTCGCCGCCAACTTTCACGCGGATAGCTACCGCCGCAACCCAAAGGCCGAGATGGTCGCGGTCGCGGCGCTCGACGGACTGGAAGCCTTTTCCAAGCAATGGAATGTGCCCCACACCTATTTGGATTACCAGGAGATGATCGCCAAGGAGAAGCTGGACTTGGTGTCCGTATGCGTCCCGAACTTCCTGCATCACGACGTCGCCCTGACGGCGGCCAAGGCGGGGGTTCATGTGTTTTGCGAAAAGCCGTTGGCCACGACTGTGGCCGATGCCCGTAACGTCATCAAGGTCTGCCAGGACGCCGGCGTCAAGCTGTTTTACGGCGAAGATTGGGTCTTTGCGCCGGCGCTCAAACGCGCGATCGAAGTCATCAAGGAAGGCGCGCTCGGCAAGCTGGTCTATGTCAAGGCCAAGGAATGTCACAACGGATCCCACAGCCCGTTTGCCAAGAACAAAAAGACCTGCGGCGGCGGGTGTCTGATCCACCTGGCCATTCACCCGATCGGCTGGATCCTCCACCTGCTGGGCGATTCGGGCAAAAACAAGGTGGTCGAGGTCATCGGCAAGTGCAATGGCGGCGAAGCGGACAACTTCGTGCACAAGGATTTCGGCGGCGAAGACTTTGCCATGGGCATGATGAAGTTTGCCAACGGCGAATTCGCGCTGGTGGAAGGCAATTACATCACGGTCGGCGGCATGGACGATAAGGTCGAGATTTACGGCACCGAGGGCAACCTGAAGGCGGACATGACCTTTGGCTCCTGCCTCTCGGTTTACAGCCGGCCCGGCTACGGCTATGCCATGGAAAAAACCGACAACACCCTGGGCTGGACCCGGCCGGCGGTCGACGAGTTTTTCAACCTGGGCTATGTGGATGAGCTGGCCTATGCCGTGGATTGCGTGGCGGAAAACCGCCAGCCCCTGTACGGCTGCAGCGGCGCTCTGGGCCTAGCGTGCGTGGAAATCATCGACGCCATGTATAAATCCAACTCGACGGGTGCCGCCGTGCGCGGCCAGTGGGGTTAATTTGGATCACACTCAAATCAAAGCCTTGCAACCTAACAACGCAACCTAAAAGAAGGAAATCACCATGAGTCAGAAGACGGATGCAAAATTGCGGGACCTGTTTTCATTGGAAGGTAAAGTCGCGGCGATTACGGGCGCGGGCGGCGTGCTGTTCGGCGCCGTGTCCAAGGGCTTGGCGGAACTCGGCGTCAAGGTCGCCTGCCTGGATTTGCGCCTGGCCGAAGCCCAGAAAACGGCAGATGAGATCATCAAAGCCGGCGGCGAAGCGCTAGGCGTGGAAATCGACGTGCTCAAGCAGGAGAGCGTGGCCAAGGCCAAGGATGCGGTCATGGCCAAGTATGGCCGCGTGGACATCCTGATCAATGGCGCAGGTGGCAACCATCCCAAGTCCATTACCAAGAAAGAAGAAGGCATCGGGTTCCCGGAACTGACAGTGGACGGCATTAAATTCACGTTCGACCTCAATATCATGGGCACAATCATTCCCTCCATGGTGTTCAGCAAGGTCATGATTCAACAGGGCGAAGGGGTCATCATCAACACCTCGTCCATGAGCGCCGACACGCCCCTGACCCGCACGCTGGCTTATTCGGCGGCCAAGGCGGGCATCAGCAATTTTACCAAGTGGCTGGCCACGGACATGGCGCAAAACTATTCCGCCAAGATCCGGGTCTGCGAAATCCGGCCCGGCTTCTTCCCCACGTTGCAGAACGCGGATCTGATTAACAAAACCCCGGGCGTGATCACGGCCAGCCGCGGATCCGACATCCTGGGCGGAACCCCCATGAAACGCTATGGCAAGCCGGAAGAGCTGATCGGCGGCGTTATTTATCTGTGCTCGCCCTCAGCATCCTTCACCACGGGCAGCAGTCTCGCCATTGACGGTGGCTTCGGCGCGTTCAGCGGCGTGTAATACCAGCCGGTGTAAGAAGGCAGGAGCCGGCATCGGCACCCGCGCGGGCATGCGGAATGCCGGCTCCTGTGCTCTGGTTTCAATGAGATTGTAACAACCCAAAAGGTATCCCCATGGCATTCAAAGTCGTGATCGCGGACGATCGGTATCCCCACTACAACGAAGAGCACGAGGCGCTGAAATCGACCGGCGCCACCGTGGTGAACATCAAGTCGCAGGATCCCCAGGAGCTCAAGGCGGCATGCCAGGATGCCGATGGCGTGATCGTCAACCTGCCGCCATTCCAGGCCGACGTCATCCAGGCCATGACTCGCTGCCGGGTCATTTCGCGGTATGGCGTGGGCGTGGACAATGTAGACATCAAGGCCGCCACGGCCCGGAACATCTGGGTGGCCAACGTGCCGGATTATTGCGGCGAAGATGTTTCTGACCAGGCCTTTGCGCTCTTCATGGCCTGCGTGCGTAAAGTTGCCATCCGCGACCGCCACGTGCGCGCCGGCATTTGGGACATGAAAAGCGGCGGAGCCGAATACCGGGTCAAGGGCAAGACGTTTGTCTTTTTCGGGTTTGGCCAGATCGCGCGCATTTTTCACCGCAAATTAACCGGCTTCCAACTCGGCCGTGTGCTGGTTTATGATCCCTTCGTGGATGCCACAGCCATCCAGGCGACAGGCGCGGAAAAAGCTGACTGGGATACGGTACTCAAGGAAGGAGACTTTTTCTCCATCCACATGCCGCTGAACGACAAGACGCGCAACCTGTTCAACGAGGCCGCCTTCCGTAAGATGAAGCCCACGGCCATCGTGATCAACACCTCGAGAGGCCCGATCATCGACGAAAAAGCCCTGTTCAAGGCGCTGTCCCTGCACTGGATCAACAGCGCCGGCCTCGACGTGTTCGAGCGGGAGCCTGTCAATCTGGACAACCCACTGCTGACGCTGGACAACATCACGGTGGCTGGCCACACCGGCTGGTATACCGAGGAATCCATGACAGAACTAAAACGAAAGGCGGCGGAAAACGTGCGCGACGCCCTGAACAACACCACGCCCAAGTATGCAATCAACACCGTGACCCGATAAGGAGAAAGCCATGCACGAGACCCTCACTAAAATCCACGACCTCGGCATTGTGCCGGTGGTCAAAATCGACCAAGCCAAGGATGCGGTGCCGTTGGCCAAAGCCCTGAGCGACGGCGGCCTGCCCGTAGCCGAAATCACCTTCCGTACGGACGCGGCTGAAGAAGCCATTCGCCAGATCGCCACCCATTGCCCCTCCGTGCTGGTAGGTGCAGGCACGGTGTTGACCACGGACCAGGCGGAACGTGCCATCAAAGCCGGTGCCAAGTATATCGTGACGCCGGGCTTCAGCTCCAAGGTCGTGACGTATTGCCAGGAGCGCCAGATCCCCATCACGCCCGGCGTGGCCACGCCCACGGAAATCCAGATGGCGCTGGAACACGGGCTGGAGGTCGTCAAGTTTTTCCCGGCCGACTCGTTTGGCGGCATCAAGACCCTCAAGGCCTTGAGCGCGCCCTTTGGCATGATGAAATTCATCCCTACGGGCGGCATCACGGCCCAAAACCTGGGCGAATTCATCCAATTCCCCAAAGTCCTGGCCTGCGGTGGAACCTGGATGGTCAAGGATGAATTGATCAAGGGTGGCCGGTTTGACGAGATCACCAAGCTGACGCGAGAAGCTCTGGAAGCCCTGTATGGCTTTGATATTGGCCATATCGGTATCAACATGGATGGCGCAGACGTCGCGCTGACCCTGACCAAACAGTTTTCGACCATTTTCAATTTTCCGCTGAAGGAAGGAAACAGCTCCAACTTTGCCGGTAAAGGCATTGAAGTGAACAAGGCCAAAGGCCTGGGCATGCATGGCCATATTGCAGTGGCCACCAACAGCCTGGCGCGGGCCGCAGCCTGTCTGGAGCGGCGCGGCATCGCCGTGGACATGGCCTCGGCCAAAACCGACGCCTCCGGCAGCCTGGTAGCCGTGTATCTCAAGGGTGAATTCGGCGGCTTTGCCGTTCACTTGCTGCAGCGAAAATAGGCAATTCATTAAACGACCGGCCTTGCGCTATTTGGTATAAGCTCCGGTTACACAAAACACGTCGAAAATGAATTCGACGTATAAATAAGGCGGCGTTCCGACGCCGCCTTCAATAACACATCCGCTTGATTCAATTGAGTCGTTATTAAAACAGAGGAGATCCCCCATGAGTCATCGCGTCGTCACGTTCGGAGAAGTCATGTTGCGCCTGAAATCGCCCGGCTTTGAGCGCCTGTTCCAAAACCCGGTTCTGGACGCCACCTTTGGCGGCGGTGAAGCCAACGTATCGGTGTCCCTCGCCAATTTCGGCATGAACGCCGCCTTTGTTTCGGTATTGCCCAAAAACGAAATCGCTGATGCATGCGTGTCGGAATTGCGAAAGTTTGGCGTGGACACGTCGCTGATCGCGCGGGGCTCCGGACGTATGGGCATCTATTTTCTGGAAAACGGCGCCAACCAGCGCGCATCCAAAGTCATTTATGACCGGGCCGGATCCTCGATCGCCATTGCCAAGTCCGGCGCCATCGACTGGACCCGGGCCTTTTCCGGCGCCACGTGGTTCCATATCACCGGCATTACACCCGCCATCAGCCAATCCTCGGCCGACCTCTCCCTGGAAGCGCTCAAGGCTGCCAAACAGGCGGGCCTCACGGTGTCCTGCGACTTCAACTATCGTGGCAAACTGTGGAAATACGGCAAAACCGCGCCGGAAATCATGAGCGAGCTGGTGAAATATGTGGATGTGGGCATTGCCAACGAAGAGGATTGCCAGAAATGCCTGGGCATCAAGGTGGACGTGAAGGTCGAGAAGGGCGAGCTGGACACAGCCTCTTACAAGGCGCTGACCGAAAAAGTGCTCCAGACCTTCCCCAACATGAAGGCCATTGCCATCACCCTGCGTGAAAGTCATAGCGCAGATTGCAACGGCTGGTCCGCCTGCATGAATGATCGCAAGCAATTCGTGCTCAGCCGCAAATATGAAATCACCGACATCGTGGACCGCGTGGGCGGAGGCGACTCTTTCGCCGGCGGCCTGATTTATGGCCTGTGCCAGAACAAGGGCACGGAAGGCGCCCTGAACTTCGCCGTGGCCGCCAGCTGCCTGAAGCACTCGATCCTGGGCGACTTCAACCTGGTCACCGTGGACGAAGTTGAAAAACTGGCAGGCGGCGATGCCTCCGGACGGGTACAGCGATGATGACGCCCCGTGAAAACCTGTTGAGTTCGCTGCGACGCCAGGGATATGAAAAGCCGCCGCTGGACTGCGGTGCCTTTTGCCCTTCTCAGCTTGAAGCGTTCAAGCAGCGATTCGGGCACGCCGATTACCGGACCTGGTTCAATGCCCCACACCGATTCGTCAGCCTGCGCATGGACCGGCAATTTGCAGATGCCCGCGCCCTGTATCCCCGCGAAACGCCGCCGCCGGATACAGACTTCGACGCCTGGGGCGTCGGCCATTCCCACCAGGCAGACTGTCACCACATGACGCGCATGCATCATCCCCTGGCTGGCGATCCGACCCTGGATGAAATCAAACACTATCCCCTGCCCACCATAGCGGCTCAGGCCGAAAATGAAATCCTGGCGCAAGTCGCCAGCCTTCACCAACAGGGGTTGGCGGTCCTGGGCGGAATGGCCTGCACCGTCTGGGAAATTGCCTGGTATCTCCGGTCCATGGAAGACCTGATGGCCGACATGATGACCGATGACGAGCGGGCGCATGTCCATATCAGCCGGGTCACAGACAATGCCGTTCAGCGGATCCGGGCCTGTGCCCGGGCCGGATGCGACTTGATCCAGCTGGGCGATGATATCGGCATGCAGCACTCCATCATGATGAGCCTGGACCTGTGGCGAAAATGGATCAAGCCCCAGCTCGCCCGGATCATTGCCGCCGGACGGGAAATCAAGCCGGACCTGCTGATCTTCTACCACTCCTGCGGGTACGTTATCCCGTTCCTGGACGACCTCATCGAGGCGGGCGTGGACGTGCTCAACCCAGTCCAGCCGGAATGCATGGACTTCGGCGAAGTCCACCGTCTGACCGGCTCCCGGCTCTCCTACTGGGGCTCGATCGGCACCCAGACCACCCTGCCGTTCGGTACGCCGCAGGAGGTGAAGGAGGCCGCCTGGTCCCGCTTGCGCACCTGCGGAAAACAGGGCGGCATCATCGTGG
>Ga0247840_10011318_pt1 | contig 10903 bp, 8 predicted proteins | sample LaCruzMarch2015__FD_192404 | JGI IMG/M metagenome (GOLD analysis project Ga0247840, IMG submission 192404) | Freshwater microbial communities from meromictic Lake La Cruz, Castile-La Mancha, Spain - LaCruzMarch2015_17m | ecosystem: Environmental > Aquatic > Freshwater > Lake | place: Spain...
GGGCGTTCGAAATCCGCCCGGCCCGTGGTCGCCGAAAAGGTTGATGGCGTGCTCATCGATCGCATCGCCACGGAGAACGTCGTGGAGCTGGGCCCTCAACTGGTGGCCCTCGCGGCATGGAACGAACTGGGGTTGAGCGACGCGCTTGATCAGGCCGGGCTCAATGCCAGCCAGATCGCCACCGCCCAGCTCCTGGTGGCCAACCGGCTCATCGAACCGCTGAGCGAGTGGGCGCTCATCGACTGGTCGGCGCGCACCGCGCTGCCCGAACTGCTGGGCATCCGCGTCACCAAGAGCACCAAAGACCGGCTTTACCACACGAGCGACGCCCTGTATGCGCACCGCAAAACCCTCGAGCAAACCCTGCGCCGCCGGGAAGCCGACATCTTCTGCCTCCAGCGCAGCATCGTCCTTTACGATGTGACCAACACCCACTTCGAGGGGCTCTGCGCCAAGAACCCCAAGGCCCGCCACGGCAAGAACAAGCAGAAGCGCAACGACTGCCGGCAGGTGGCCGTCGGCATGGCCTTCGACGAGCGCGGCCTGGCGTTGGCCCACGACGTCTTCGAGGGCAACATCGCGGAGAGCAAAACGCTCGAACTCATGCTTGATCGCCTCGAAATGCCCGGCGACGGGCTCAAGCCAGTGGTCATCCTTGACGCGGGCTTTGCCTCGGCGGCCAACATCGCGCTCCTCAAGAAGCGCGGCCTGAGTTACCTGATCAACATCACCCGGGGAAGCCGCGCCAGATACGCCGCATCCTTTGCCGAAGGCGGGTTCGAGCCGGTGCCCGGCCGCTGCGCCCAAGAGCTTGTCGAAGTCAAAACCATCGTCGATCCCGACGATGCGCAGGGACGCCTGGTGCTCTGCCGCAGCGCCCAGCGCCGCGAAAAGGAAAACGCGATGCTCTCCAAAGCCGAGGCGCGCTTCCTCAAGGATGTCGCGGCCCTGCGCGAACGCATCACCCAAGGCCGACTCAAAGACCCCGCGACCATCGAACGAAAAATCGGACGGCTCCAGAAAAAGCACCCCCGCGTCACCCGCTTTTACGCGCTGGCTCACGAGAATGGCACATTGAGCGCCTCGCGCCACGAAGACAAACGCCACCAAGCCGGCGACCTCTGCGGCGACTATGTGCTCAAGACCGACCAGTGTTTGAGCGCCGCGCAAAACTGGTCTCTTTACATGACTCTGCTCCAGGCCGAAGAAGGCTTTGCCTCCCTCAAGGGAACCCTCGGCCTGCGCCCAAACTTCCACCAGCTCGAACACCGCGTCGAGGGCCACATCTTCATCTCCGTGCTCGCCTACCACCTTCTGAGCTGGGTGCGCGAAACCCTCCGGGACTGCGGCGACCTGCGCGACTGGAAAACCCTGCGCCGCCTGCTCTCCACCCACAGCCTGGCCACAACCTCGCTACCCTTGGAGGACGGGCGCGTGCTTCACATCCGCAAGCCCTCCCTGCCAGATCCCGAGCAAGCCCTCGTCTACAAACACCTGCGCATCGACTGGAAATCCGCCTTCCCTCAAATCAAAACCTTCGCAAAAGCCTGACGACTTTGTAGTGCCTTTGGAGACACCCCCCTGATTTTATGCCCCTTCAGGGCTTACCATAAGAAACTTGGGCTAGTGGTGGGGCTCAGCCCCACCCGCTCGGCGAACGTCGCCGAGCCGAACCAGACAGGACGTCCCTCCTTGAGCTTGTCGCGCCGCCAGAACCGGACATGGTGCCGCTGGCGAGGGCTGTCGCCGACCGGGAGTTCAAACGCCAGATCCTGCTTGCGCCCGAAGAGCAGAAGGGTGCTGACCGGAGCATCGTCAGGCTTTCGAATCACCGAATCCACCACGATGCGCACGCTGCTCGCGAGCGTGATCGGGTCCGCCGGATACCATCCTGCCGCGTGCATCGCCCGGACTAGGTCCGCCTCATCACCCTCGATGGCGATGTTGACCGGGTCGCCCGGATGTCCGTCCGATGTCTGCGTGATGCGCGGGTCGTCGATGAAGTGGTGCCGGAAATACAGCTTCCATAGCCAGGGGGCCAGCAGGTAGGCGGCGATGGCCCAGGCCACCAGGATGAGGAGCAGCCAATATTTCATAGGGCTCCGAAGAAACTTTTCCAGTCCGACTTGGGAGGCGCCGGGCTGTCCAATAGTTTGCACGCAGTTTACGGATGCCGGATCCGAAATCAGTGGTGACCGGCAAACTGGTTTCGTAGCTGCGCGGCGATGGCGCTGCGAATCAACTGTTGCACCCCCCCCTGGAATACCAGCCGGTAGAGCAACTCCAGACGCGACTCCGCAGGCATTTCCCCGAGGCAGAGGTCCACAATCAAAAAGAGCCGCTTGCGAGGATCCGGCGTTTTCAGCGCCTCATGGTAGCAGTCGGCCAGCCGGAGCGGATCCGCGAAAAACTCTCCGTCCTCCCGGCGCATTAGCTCGACGAAATGGGGAGCCAGAAGCTCTTGGAACCTCCTGTAGTGACGTCCGGCAGTGTGGACGTCCGTGCTGGCCGCCTTCGCTGCCGTCCTGCGGTTGCTCCCCTTGCAGAACTCCCGGGCGATAACCCACTGCCGCAGGAGGACCGCGTAGCTCCACTTCCTGCGGCAATGCGGGCACTGGCGCTGGCCCGCATGGCTCGCGGCGGTCGGGACCCCGTCAAGCCAGCAGAGTTCGAGGCGCAGGTGGCGGTCGAAATCGGCGGCATTCACCAAAGAAGCATGCCCTAGATTTATGCATTATGGACAGTTCTTTTCACTTAGTGAAGGGACCTGCGTTTTCGTCGCGGACCAGCCTCGCTGCCAAAACTTAGACCCGATTCGACTCAAAATCTCACATGCCTCAAGCCTTGAAATCAAAGATCAGCGCCTCCAAATCCAACGCCCGCTCGAAATCCAAGGCGAAGGCCCTCCCGCTACCTCCGCCGGTCCCCGCGCCTGAGCCCCTCCAAAAAGCCATCCAGCAAAAAGTCCGGGAACTCATCGAGCTGGGCAAGGAGCAGGGCCACGTCACGGTTGACGACATCAGGGAGCATCTTTCCGACGGACTCGACGCGCCCGAACACTTCGACCAGGTCACCAGCCAACTGAGCGCGGTAGAGATCGAGGTCATCGAGGTGTCCGACGTCGACCGCGTCAAGGAGGTTCACGAATCCGAGGAGGAGGTCGAAGAAAAGTCCGCCGGACGACTCGACATCCTCGACGACCCGGTCCGGATGTATCTCAAGGAGATGGGGAAGGTCCGCCTTCTCACCCGCGAGCAGGAGGTCGAGATCTCCAGGCGGATCGAGGATGCCGAGGGCAAGGCGCGGGAAGCCCTTTGCCGGTTCGGGTTCATCGCGCAGGCGCACCAGGACCTCGCGCAAAAGCTCATCGACGAGCGGGAGCGCTTCGACCGCGTCATCCTCGACAACAAGATTGAGAGCCGCGAGCGCTACATGAAGGAGCTCCCCCGCCTCTGCCGGCTGCTTAAAAGCCGGGCCGAGTCGGCATCAAAAATCTTCGCCGGGCATTTTGCAGCCCCCTCGGAAGTAAAGCACAAGGCTTTCGAGAAGCGCCTCCTCGCGGTCCAGGAGCTCTATCCCAAGTTCTTCTTCAAGCAGAAAGCGATCGAGGATTTCATGCTCCTGTCCGACGAGAACCTCCGGGTTCTCCACGGCCTCCAGCACGAGCTGAAAAGCGCTTCCTGCCCGAAGCGCCGCCGGCATCTCGCGCAGGAGATCAAAGAGAGGCAGATGAGCTTCTGGCTCAGGCCCGAAGAGATCGCCCCCCACCACGCCGACATGAAGCTCTGGAGCCGCAAGGCCCTCAGGGCCAAAACCGAAATGGTGGAGGCCAACCTGCGGCTCGTCATCTCGATCGCCAAAAAATACAACAACCGCGGGCTCGCGTTCCTCGACCTCATCCAGGAGGGCAACATCGGGCTCATGAAGGCGGTCGAAAAATTCGAATACCGCCGGGGCTACAAATTTTCCACCTACGCGACCTGGTGGATCCGGCAGGCCGTCACCCGGGCGATTTCCGATCAGGGCCGCACGATCCGAATCCCCGTGCACATGATCGAGATGATCAACAAGCTCATCCGGGTCCAGAAGCAGCTCCTCCAGGATTACGGACGCGAGCCTTCGCCGGAAGAAATATCCGACGAGATCCAGATGCCGGTCGAACGCGTCCGCGCCATCCTGAAGATGGCGCAGCAGCCGATCTCGATCCATGCGCCGGTCGGCGACAGCGACGATACGGTCTTCGGCGACTTCATCGAGGACAAGGGCGCCGAGAACCCGGCCGACATGGCCGCAATCCATCTTCTGAAGGACAAGATCAAGGATGTCCTGGAAACCCTCACCGATCGCGAGCGCCAGGTGCTCGGGCAGCGCTTCGGCCTCGCCGACGGCTACAGCCGCACGCTGGAGGAGGTCGGCCGCCAGTTCAAGGTCACCCGCGAGCGCATCCGCCAGATCGAAGCCAAAGCCCTGCGCAAGCTGCGGCACCCGACGCGCATCCGGCAGTTCGAGGGCTTCCTCGCGGCCCAGGAGGCCTGAGCCAGAGCCTACCAGCGGGGCGCGTGGAATATCTGCGAGAAAAGCCTCGTGGCCGGAGCGGGGCCGGATTACGCGTATGCGAATGAACGCGCTGCTTGTTACCGGGGCCACGGGTTTTGTCGGGCGAAACCTCCTGATCCGCGCCGCCCGCGAACGCGTTCCCATCCTGGCCCCGGTCCGCAACCGGGAGAAACTATTCCGCTGCATGGAGGAGGATGGAATTCCGCGCGGGCCTGTCACCCCGCTTCCGGCGGAGCCCGCAGAATGGGATGCCCTCTGCCCCTCTCATGCGGTCCTTGGAGCTGGCGTGCTTTTCGCCCGCAGCCGCGACGAGTATTTTGCGACGAACGTGGATTGGACGCTCCGCGTTCTGCGCGCTCTTCCGCCGGAATGCCGGACCGTCGTACTCTCATCCCAATCCGCCGGCGGCCCGACCCCGAAAGGCCGGGCGGCGCGGTCCGAGCAGGATCCCGACTCGCCGGTCACGTGGTATGGAGAATCCAAACTGGAACTCGAGCGGGCGATCGCCCGGGAGTTTCCGGACCGCCCGATCACGATCCTTCGTCCGCCGATGATCCTCGGTGCCCGCGACACGGCCACGTTGCCGCTTTTCAAAATGGCGCGCGGCCCGGTGCGGACGAAGCCGGGGCTGCGGCGCAAGGAGTTCAGTTTTCTCGGGGTCGAAGATGTGGTTGAGGCGGTTTACGCGGCGTTCGAGGTGAACGGGTGCGGGCCATTCTACATCGGGTCCGGCAGGCCGGTATCAGACTACGAACTGATTTCCTCCGCGGCGCGGGCGGCGGGAGGAAAAGGGATCACGCTGCCGGTGCCGCTGCCGGTGGTGCGCCTGATGGCTGCGGTGATCGATGCGGTGCCTTCGCTGCGGGCGGCAACCCCGAGCCTGACCCGCGACAGGGCGCGGGAAATCTGGCCCGACCGGTGGGTGGTCGATTCCTCCGCATTCCGCGGGCTGACCGGATGGAGCCCGTCCATTTCCCTCGACGAGGCGCTTCTATCCGCCTGCAGGTATTTTCAGAAAGCTTAAATCGCAATCGTATTGACCAGCCGCTCCTCGATCTGCTCGCGGAGAGCGGCGTAGATCTGCGGATTGCGGAGCGCCAGGATTTGGAGGGCGGCCATGGCGGCGTTCGCGGGTTCGAGCACGGTGGTCACCGGCACGTTTGACGGGGTCCGCAGCGACGACCACACATCCTCCGGAAAATCTTTAAAGCTGGCCGGCACGGTGATCACCGGGACAGTGGTGGAAGCAGAGAGCGTCGGGCCGGCGCCGTTCGAGCGCCCGATGAACGCGATCACCACGGTGTCCGGCACCTGCTGCACCAGCCGGTGAAGCTCGTCGAGCCCGCGGACCGGCTCCTTGTGGATCGAGCAGGTCGCCGTCGTGATTTTCAAGCGCCGGCTGCCTGCGGGTTCCCCGGACAGCTCGACGAGAGCTTTCGCCACCGGCGTCACATCATCCTTGTCGGACCCGCGCCAGATGATGACCTGCTGCTCCGGCAGGCGGAAGCGGTCGGTGATCCCGGCGACGAGGCGGTATTTCTCCGCGACGTCATCGAGCTTTCCGCCGTCGCGATACGCCTGCTTGTCGATGTAGGTGCCGTTCTCGAGCACACGCCAGGAGTCGTTGTCGATCACGTCGGCGAGCAGGAGCCCGCCGTTCTTGGCCAGGCCGAACTCGACCTTGAAATCAACGAGCGTCCGGCCTTCGAGCTGCCAGGCCTTCTCAAGGATCAGGAAGGCGCGCCGGGCGGTCTTTTTGATTTCCGCAAAAAGTTTCCACTCGCCGGGCCGCCCGAAAACCTCGTTTCCGCGAAGAACCAGAAATGGCGCGCCGACCGGCTTCGACGGCTCGTAAAGGGAGATCTTCCCCTCCGAGTATTCCATGAGCGGGTCGTCGCAGAGGAGCCCGTGGCCTTCCCACTTTTTCCCGCTCGTCTTGAGATAAAACTCCACGAGAAGTTTGGGGAAGAGGTGGCCTTTGGCGAGGCCGGGCATCCGCTTGAGATACGAGCCGTGGGCTTCGCGCCGGACCACCACCTCATACGGGAGCATCCGGCACCGCGGCGCGAGGAACGTTCTGGCATCCACCTGCTCCTCGAACGCCACGGGAAGGCCGCAGGATTTGAGGAGGAGGAAGACGTTGCATGTGGTCCGGGTCGAGAGCGCTGCCTTCCCCTCGATGAGGTCGTGCTTCGCGCCGTCGCCGGCCGTGATGTCGTCCTTCGAGAGGATCAGCACCTTCTCCGCATCATGCTTTGCCGCCAGGAGGATTTTGGTTTTGCCTTCGGCGATCTGGCCGCCGCCAACGGGATGTTTGATTTTCTTTGTCATCGTGATCTTTTCGTTTTCCGGCGGCACCATGCCGCGCCCTGCCCGGGAACAATGGCGTTTTGACCCGCCCCGGAACAAGCACAAATGGTTTTCCCCTGAGCCCCGCGCTTATTTCACTAGGGGGCAGGGGCTCACCCCAGCCCGAGCGCGGCCACGAGGTTGAGGCCGAAAGCGAAGAGGAGGGCGCCGAGGAAGATGCAGACCGGAAGGGTCAGAACCCAGGCCATCAAGATGTTCCGCAGCGTGGCCATCTGGAGGCCGGATTTGTTCGCGGCCATAGTCCCCGCGACGCCCGAAGACAGGACGTGGGTCGTGCTTACCGGCAGGCCAAAATGGTCGGCAGCGAGGATCGTGCACATGGCGACGAGCTCGGCGGCTCCACCCTGCGCATAGGTCAGATGGCTTTTGCCGATCTTTTCCCCGACGGTGACCACGATCCGCTTGTAGCCGATCATTGTACCGAGGCCGAGGGAGAGGGCCACGGCGTATTTCACCCAATCCGGAATGAAGTTCGTGAGCTTTTCCCCGCTTCTCTGTAGGCTGGCGGCAAGCGCCTTGTCTTCGGGCGTGGAGAAACTGCCGGCCTTTTGCAGTTTGGCGATGGATTTTGAAAGAAGGTAAAGATCCGACCGGACCTCGCCTCGATCCGCGTCCGGCAATGTCTGGAACGTCTTGGAGTCGCCGAGCCTGCGGTGGAGATCTTTGCATTGATCCGAGAGGGCGGTGAAAACTTTCGGGGTGAGCCGGCCGGAGGGTTTGATAAAATCGGTCAGGACGTCATCCGATTCCCTTTCGGTGAGGATGGTGCCGTCTCCGGATTTTTCAAAGACAGCGACGAGGGCGTTTGCGGATTCGGCCACGCGGACAACCTTCTCGGGGCTGGCCGTCATCTTGAGCGCATAGGTGCCCGGGAGGATGCCGACAAGAATCAGCACGATCAGGCCCATGCCTTTCTGTCCATCGTTCGAACCGTGCGCGAAGCTCACCCCGGTGCAGGTGAGCATGAGAAGCCCGCGGATCCAGAGAGGGGGAGGTTTATTGCCTTCCGGCGCCTTGTAGAGAGAAGGGTTTCGGATCAGGGCCTTGCATAAAAGCAGGAGCGCGCCCGCCACGCAAAATCCGACAACGGGAGAAATCAGGAGGCCGAGCCCGACGTCCTGGGCTTTTGCCCAGTTGACCCCCTCGGTGATCGAATGGGTCGGACCCATCAGCGAGTTGGCGAGACCGACACCGATAATCGAGCCGATGAGCGTGTGAGAGCTGGACGCCGGAAGCCCCAGATACCAGGTGCCGACGTTCCAGAGGATGGCGGAGATGAGCAGCGAAAAAACCATCGCGAACCCGGTGGCGGATCCGATGTTGAGCACCAGCTCGACGGGTAGCAGGGCCACGATCCCGAACGCCACGAGCCCCGACGAGGTCAGCACGCCGATCAAATTCCAAACGCCCGACCACACGACCGCCGGCCTGGCCTTGAGCGTGTTGGTGTAGATGACCGTCGCCACGGCGTTCGCGGTGTCGTGAAAACCGTTTACGAACTCGAACGCCAGAGCCAGCAGGATCGCCAGAACGAGGAAAGCGTAGGTGGCCAGCGTGGGCTCGGAGTAGACTGCGGCGGCGAGAAGCATAGAGGTCTTCGGATCAGACAAGCCTGATCAAAGGGCTTCTGCAAGACCTGATCCTCCGATTCCGCCCCCGGAGGCGGTTTTCCAGCAAGCTCTTGCCTCAGGTCAATAAAACCGGGGCAAGGGGTCGAAAAACAAGGACATGAACTGTCCTACCCATGCCGGATTTGCGCAAAGGCAGCAGGCTGGTTGGAGGCTTACAGCCATCGCCGAAGGCGCACGGCATCGCTCTGTGTCCTCCTCATCTGCCCCGGAATTTTTCCCGGCGGGCCCTTTCCGGCACAGGGGAAAAATGCCGGCCAAGGACACTTTATGACCTGCCCTCCCGGCAGGCGCATCTCTGATGGCATGAAGTTGCAACTTCGCGGATCTTCCCAGGGGGCATGGGCGACGCTTCACTTCGTTTCGGTTGAGCGCCCTGCACCAATCCTTCGTCTTCCCCACTATACGATGCGCTATCGCGCTGGTTTTCCGCCCGTGTGTGGCACATCACTCCGATACGATTTTCAGTCTCTAAACGGGCGGGACGCCCAATGCCACTAGCATTTCTTCTTTTTTGCTGTCTTTGAAGCGCTCGCAGGCAGTTTTGCAGAAGCTTTGATGTCGCGGGCCTTTCTGTATTCAGAGACCAAAGCCGGTCCACTCTGGCAGAGGAGGCTCTCGATTTTGCGTCCGTTCTCCAGAGATTTCCGGATCAAGGGAACCAGATCCACGGGAACATACAGGCATCTGCGCCGGCCCTGGAGTGTGTAGGAAAGCATGTGCGCGGGATGTTTTTTCCCGCTGGCGCAGAGCGCGCAACCCGGCCGGATGCAGGGCTTATGAACCAGCGCTAGCGAGCCTTTCAGGGCCGGCCAGAGGGAAGTCACCTTTTTCAAAAAGGAAGCGGAACTTGGTGAGAGACGGTTTTTTTGTTTCATTGATGTATGTATGTGATAATACATACATAAATGCAAGCTCTTTCTTCTCAAAAAAACGCCGCTCTTCCACGCCTCCAGACTCCCTGTCAATCCGCTCCTCCCGCTCGCTGCCCGCGCGAACTGCTTGGCGTCTTCCTCCAGCTGCTGCCTTTCGCCGAGCTTCTCGACTTGCCCTCCCTTGCGGGCAAGCGCTTCTACAAGCGGCTCTTCTGCCCCGGCGTCACCCTCTGGTATTTCATTTTCCAACGCATTCAACCCGATCACTCCTTGGACAACGTCCTCTGCGACGCCCACAACGGCGGGGCCGATGCCCTGCGCCCGGATCTTTCAAAAAAGCTCCTCTCCACCGCGACGGCCTCCTTCAGCAATGCCCGCAAGCGACTGCCTCTGGCTTTTCTTTCCGATGTCCTCAAGCTCCAGGCTCAGCGCATCACCGCCCTTGATCCCGATGCCGTGTGGCGAGGACTCCTGGTCGGTCTGCTCGACGGAACCACCGTGCGCCTGCGCTCTCTGGGCGACATTCCCAAGCACTTCCCGCCCCACGGCAACCAGTCCAAAACTCCGGCCTACTGGTGTTTGATGCGCGTGGTGGTCGACTTTTGCGCCTTCACCGGGGCCGCGAGGGATTGCCGCCTCGCGCCTTCCACTTCCAGCGAGCAGGAGTTGGCCTGCGAGATCATTCTGGCCAAAACTTCCCGGCCACGCCTCTTCATCGGAGACCGCAACTTCGGCGTGTTTCGTATCGCCCAAACCGCTCTGCGTTCCGGCTCCCACGCCTTGGTGCGCATGACTGCGGGACGCGCGCGCAAGCTCCTCAATCGCCCGCTCTCCTTGGGCGAGCACGCCGTCTCGTGGGCTCACTCCCGCCAAGACAAGCTCCAGCCCGATCTCTGCGCCGATCCCATCCCCGGCCGCCTGATCGTGGCCAAACTCCAGCGCAACGGCTTCCGCACCCAGCGCCTCTTTTTGTTCACGACTCTCACGCAAACCGAGCTCTATCCGCCTCTGGAACTCGCCGGGCTCTACGCCGTGCGCTGGAACATCGAATTGAATTTGCGCTACCTCAAAACCCAGATGCACATGGTGCAGCTCGAATGCAAATCTGCGGAGATGGCAAAAAAGGAATGGCTCGCCGGCTTGTTGGGCTACAATTTGGTCCGCGCCTCCATGCTCTGTGCCGCTCTCCGGGCCAGGGTGCCCGCACTGTCGCTTTCCTTCAGCTCCTCTTGCCGCCACTTGCTCAACTGGCTGGCGCGATGGAGCCAAAATCTGGTGCATCGGGCCGGGGATTGGGAAAAACTCTTGGATCTTATTGCCCGCGCCCGCCTGCCAAAACGCTCCAAGCCTCGTCCTGCCGAGCCCCGGACTCAACGTCACTTGCGCCAATCCTTTCCGCCCTTGATCGGCTCCAGAGCCGAAGCCAAGAAAAAGTTAATCGCCCAAAACTATGAATGCTAGTGGCATTGGGCG
>Ga0247840_10011319_pt1 | contig 10903 bp, 7 predicted proteins | sample LaCruzMarch2015__FD_192404 | JGI IMG/M metagenome (GOLD analysis project Ga0247840, IMG submission 192404) | Freshwater microbial communities from meromictic Lake La Cruz, Castile-La Mancha, Spain - LaCruzMarch2015_17m | ecosystem: Environmental > Aquatic > Freshwater > Lake | place: Spain...
GCCTTTTCTAGACAAAGAAAATCCACTATTTAAATTAGCTTATGATGGAAATTTAAGCGAAGTACGCAGAATAATCCAAAATGACCCTTCGTTAATATCTATAAAAACACAAAAACATGGCGAAACTTTAGTTATGACGGCAGCAAGGAAAGGTCATTTGGAATTAGTTCAATGGCTGATTATTGAAGGAAAAGTACCTTTAACTGAGAAAGATAATTATGGATCTTCTACTCTTTTAATTGCAGCAGCTTATGGTCAAATTGAAGTTATGAAATGGTTGCTTGATTCAGGAAAGGCATCTTTAACTGAAAAAAATAAATATGGGCTTTATGCGCTACTAATAGCGGCTGGTAGTGGTCAAATTGAAGTCATGAAATGGTTGCTTGATTCAGGAAAGGCATCTTTAGCTGAAAAAAATAATTATGGAAGTTCGGCGCTACTAATAGCGGCTGGTAATGGTCAAATTGAAGTTATGAAATGGTTGCTTGATTCAGGAAAGTCATCTTTAGCTGAAAAAAATAAATATGGGCTTTCTGCGCTACTAATAGCATCTGGTAATGGTCAAATTAAAGTCATGAAATGGTTGCTTGATTCAGGAAAGGCATCTTTATCTGAAAAAAATAATATTGGAAGTTCGGCTCTTTTAATTTCAGCAGCTTATGGTCAAATTGAAGTTATGAAATGGTTGCTTGATTCAGGAAAGGCATCGTTAGTTGAAAAATCTAATTATGGAAGTTCGGCTCTTTTAATTGCAGCTGCCAATGGTCAAATTGAAGTTATGAAATGGTTGCTTGATTCAGGAAAGGCATCGTTAGTTGAAAAAGATAATTATGAAAGTTCGGCTCTTTTAATTGCAGCAGCTTATGGTCGAATTGAAGTTATGAAATGGTTGCTTGACTCAGGAAGAGCATCGTTAGCTGAAAAAGATAATTATGGACATTCGGCTCTATTAGTTGCAGCAGCCAATGGTCAAATTGAAGTTATGAAATGGTTGCTTGATTCAGGAAAGGCATCTTTCGCTGAAAAAGATAATAATGGACATTCGGCTCTTCATCTTGCCGTATATTATAAAAATATTGATGTAGTTACCTATATATTAGAGAATCACATGATTTCATATAAATTTCTTTTAGAATCAATTGAATTATCAGTTGATGAAAAAATAACAGATTTACTATTAAATTATCAATTATCAATAGAGCGTTTAATTAAGGAAGAAGGAAAAATCAAAATAGATGATGAATTTATATGCCCAATAACATTTCAGTTTATCATTGATCCTATTTTAGCACCTGATGGTAAGATATATGAAAAAAAAGTCATAGAACAGTGGCTTGAAAAAAATCCAATCTCACCTATTACAAGTAAACCTATGACTCTATTGCAATTAGTACCTAATTTATTTGTTAATAGATTACTTAAAGAAAAGCTCGACGAAATCGATTCTTTTTTAGCCAGAAGATTTGCATTGATGAATTCGCTAAGAATTAGTCATTCAGCAGCAGGTTTTTTTGCAGAAGGTGGTGGTTCTGTAGTAAGTCCCGCGCTTCAGTTAACTAATGGACCTACACAATAAATGGTAGGTGCACAGTAGGTTTGGTAACAAAAATTGAAAGTTTTCAAATTAGAGAACATATGGGTATTTTTATCTTAGCATAATAAGTTATTGCTTGATTATCTTTTAAATAAACTTCAAGCCGCATATAATGCCAAAAAAGAAATCAAATCATGTTTATAAAACACAAAGTTAGGATGTAATATATGCCTTTTCTAGACAAAGAAAATCCACTATTTAAATTAGCTTATGATGGAAATTTAAGCGAAGTACGCAGAATAATCCAAAATGACCCTTCGTTAATATCGATAAAAACACAAGAAGATGGCGAAACTTTAGTTATTACGGCAGCAAGGAAAGGTCATTTGGAATTAGTTCAATGGCTGATTATTGAAGGAAATGCGTCTTTAACTGAGAAAGATAATTATGGATGTTCTATTCTTCTTCACGCATCAGAATCTGGTCAAATTGAAGTTATGAAATGGTTGCTTGACTCAGGAAAGGCAACTTTAACTGAAAAAGATGATCATGGATTTTCTGCGCTATTAATTGCAGCAGAATATGGTCGAATTGAAGTTATGAAATGGTTGCTTGATTCAGGAAAGGCATTGTTAGAAGAAAAAGATAATCATGGATATTCGGCTCTTTTAATTGCAGCCGCTTATGGTCAAATTGAAGTTATGAAATGGTTACTTGATGCAGGAAAGGCATCGTTAGTTGAAAAAAATAATTATGGAAGTTCGGCTCTTTTAATTGCAGCAGCCAATGGTCAAATTGAAGTTATGACATGGTTGCTTGATTCAGGAAAGGCATCTTTATTTGAAAAAAATAATTATGGATGTTCGGCTCTTTTAATTGCAGCAACTAATGGTCAAATTAAAGTTATGAAATGGTTGCTTGATTCAGGAAAGGCATCGTTAGTTGAAAAATCTAATAATGGAAGTTCGGCTCTTTTAATTGCAGCAGCCAGTGGTCAAATTAAAGTTATGACATGGTTGCTTGATTCAGGAAAGGCATCGTTAGTTGAAAAATCTAATTATGGAAGTTCGGCTCTTTTAATTGCAGCTGCCAATGGTCAAATTGAAGTTATGAAATGGTTGCTTGATTCAGGAAAGGCATCGTTAGTTGAAAAAGATAATTATGAAAGTTCGGCTCTTTTAATTGCAGCAGCTTATGGTCGAATTGAAGTTATGAAATGGTTGCTTGACTCAGGAAGAGCATCGTTAGCTGAAAAAGATAATTATGGACATTCGGCTCTATTAGTTGCAGCAGCCAATGGTCAAATTGAAGTTATGAAATGGTTGCTTGATTCAGGAAAGGCATCTTTCGCTGAAAAAGATAATAATGGACATTCGGCTCTTCATCTTGCCGTATATTATAAAAATATTGATGTAGTTACCTATATATTAGAGAATCACATGATTTCATATAAATTTCTTTTAGAATCAATTGAATTATCAGTTGATGAAAAAATAACAGATTTACTATTAAATTATCAATTATCAATAGAGCGTTTAATTAAGGAAGAAGGAAAAATCAAAATAGATGATGAATTTATATGCCCAATAACATTTCAGTTTATCATTGATCCTATTTTAGCACCTGATGGTAAGATATATGAAAAAAAAGTCATAGAACAGTGGCTTGAAAAAAATCCAATCTCACCTATTACAAGTAAACCTATGACTCTATTGCAATTAGTACCTAATTTATTTGTTAATAGATTACTTAAAGAAAAGCTCGACGAAATCGATTCTTTTTTAGCCAGAAGATTTGCATTGATGAATTCGCTAAGAATTAGTCATTCAGCAGCAGGTTTTTTTGCAGAAGGTGGTGGTTCTGTAGTAAGTCCTGCGCTTCAGTTAACTAATGGACCTACACTATGAATTTTTCTCTGGTAAAAAACATACTAAGATACTAGCAATCAGTAAAGATATAGGAATTATTAATAATGCTATTTTAAAGTCGGCAACAGTATATATTTTAGTGGTTGAAGATGAATCTAAAAGATAACCAATTAATGGCTGGAGAAGAGGGGTTGTAATTACTGCTAACGTATTTGTAAACCCAGTACAAGTTGAGAGTGAGTTTTTAGGCGCTAATTCATTGGCAATTGTATAAGCGAGCATATAGGCGCCACAACAAGTACCGATTAGAAACATTAAAATTGCTATAAAAATTTTAGATTCTGTGGGTATATATAATAATAAAATAAGTAAAGCGGATGTTGATAAGCAAGATCCTAAAATTAGATTTTTTCGTTTATTAACATGAGCTGAAAGCCAACCAAATAATGGGCAACTTAGTGCTGTGCCAAGAAAAAACATGGCCGTTACAATACTTGCTATGGTTAGATTACAATTTAATTTAACTTTAATAAAAGGTACTGCCCATAAGGCGCCAAAAACCGTAACAGTTGAGAAGGTTAGGCCCACAAAAACTCCATTAATCCACGCATGTTTATTTTTTAAGATTATTATCAGTTGTTGTAAATAATTTTTTTCAGATGATTTACTAGGTTTAGTTGCAGGAATTATAAATTTAGATAATAAACCAATAGTTAATCCAAAAACGCCTGCAATATTAATAAAATATCGCCATCCCCATTTGCTAACTAATGCTCCAAGCGTAATCATGCCAATTACAGTTGCAATAAAACCTAAGGTTTCTGATAAGCCTATCATGAAGGCAAATTGTTTAGGTTTAAAATATAGGCGTAATAGATGTGATAAGCCAACAAATGCAAAGGCTGAGCCTGTGCCAATTAAAAAGCGCCCTAAAAATAAACCAAATAAGCTAGTACTTGATGCAAAAATAAAGCAACCAATGCTACATAGAATAGTAGTAGAGGATAATAAGAGCTGCGTGTTTTTTCGGTCAAATAATATGCCAACCGGTATTTGTAAAATTGTGTAGGTAATATAGAAAGTTCCGCTCAAAAGGCCCGCAACTAAAGCAGATAGATGGTAATCTTGCATAATTGTACCAATTACAACGCCTGAAGAAAGTTGTAAGAAAAATTGAAACAATACAAAAGAAACCCCTAGAAGCCAGATTATTCCGCGTTTTGTAAAAGATATATTTGTCATGGTTTTATGCTATTTGGTTAACGTGAGTAAGTACAATCATATTAATTTTTTTATAGTGGATTATGGTGTTTGGCAAATAAAGACCAAGAAAATGAAAATAAAGCTATAAAAAATAATGCGCGTACCATATATTATTCTTATTATAATGAATAATGACATTATACACGGTTAACCTTGATGTGGAATGTTTATAAATGAATGATATAGCTAAAATCAAACACCTGTCAGTTGGTTTTCAAACTACCAAAGGTAAAATAACTGCCGTGGATGATGTGAGTTTTAGTTTAACTCCAGGTGAAACCCTTGTGTTATTGGGTGAGTCAGGTTGTGGTAAATCTATGACTTCACTCGCGATGATGCGACTTTTGCCAAGTGATGCTTTATATGGCCAAGATTCTGCTATTAATTTTTTAGATGAAGATATTCTTAATTTACCTGAAGAGGTAATGCGGACAATTCGTGGCAGAAAATTAGCCATGGTTTTTCAGGAGCCAATGACTGCTCTTAATCCTGTGTTAACCATTGGTGAGCAATTAGCTGAGGCAATTTTAGCGCATCCGTCCAACATACATGGTCCTGAATCTTCTGAATTACCGCAGCATGACCTGCCAGAGGTCCTGCGGCATGGGATGCATAATCGACGTAATATAAGTGCAACTGTACTTAAAAAAAGAATGACTTCCTTACTCCGAGAAGTTGAAATCTCCGAGCCTGAAGAGCGTTTACGACAATATCCTCATCAATTATCTGGTGGGCAAAAGCAGCGTATTGTAATTGCTATGGCCATCGCTTGTAATCCAGAAATATTGATAGCTGACGAACCAACAACTGCCCTTGATGTAACCATACAAGCACAAATATTAGCGCTTTTAAGAAAATTACAACAGCAATATAAAATGAGCCTTTTATTGATAACGCATGATTTAGCGGTAGTTAAGGCTATGGCGACCCATGTATGTGTAATGTATGCAGGCCATGTTGTTGAATCAGCTAAAGCTTCACAATTTTTTAAAGAGCAGCAGCACCCATATTCACAACAGCTATTTATGTCTTTACCCTCATTTGATAAGCGCGCCCAGCTATTACAAACTTTAATAGGGTGCGTGCCTAATATGGATGCATTGCCTTCAGGTTGTCGCTTTCATCCTCGTTGTGCCCATGCTTTTACTCCGTGTAGTACCATTGCACCAAAGTTACAATCAATAAAAGAAGGATCAGTTGTTCGTTGTCATTTATATCCCGAGCATAAGACGTTGCCTCTTTTATCAATTCATAATGAAGAATATCAGCCTAGAGTTTTGCATGATGAGACAATTTTAGCCGTTGATAATCTTAAAGTTCATTTTAAAGAAAGCCATGGTATTTTCCCGAGAGTACATGCGGTTTTTAAGGCGGTAGATGGTTTATCTTTTAATTTACAAAAAGGAAAAACACTCGCCTTAGTTGGTGAATCTGGTTGTGGGAAAACAACGACAAGTCGTGCTTTGATGCGATTACAACCGATAACTTCAGGTAAAGCATTTTTTTGTGGTAAAAACATTGTTGATTTGCATGGCCGTGCTTTGCGAGAATTTAGAAAAAAAGTACAAATTATCTTTCAAGATCCTTATTCATCAATGAATCCAAGAATGACTATAGATGATATTCTTGCTGAAGGTTTACAAGCTCAAAGGATGTCTAATGCTAAAATAAGATTAAGACAATATGAATTATTAGATCAGGTAAATTTACCTCGCTCTAGTTTATCAAGGTATCCACATCAATTCTCAGGTGGTCAACGCCAACGTTTATGTATTGCGAGAGCGTTAGCGACTAAGCCCTTATTATTAATTTGTGACGAGCCAACAAGTGCACTAGATATGTCGGTACAAGCCCAAATTCTTAATTTATTGAAATCATTACAATATGAATTTGGTTTATCATATTTATTTATTACGCATAATTTATCGGTGGTGTCTTATATAGCTGATGATGTGTTGGTGATGCAGGCAGGTAAGGCGGTTGAGTTTGGGAGTACGGAGCAAATTCTAAAATCTCCTCAAAATGCGTATACCAATCAATTGCTTTCTTCGGTGTTGACGATAGATTGATCCTGGATATCGCTGGCGCGCTAACCAGGCTACTTGTAAAAAGTGTAGTCTGGTTGCTTGCAACCGGGTTTTACCAGCCGCTAGCCTGGTTATTACATAAGCGCTAACCAGAATTAGTCAATAAACGTTGTAGGCGACACATTAAATCGTACCGAAAGTTTTTTTATCTGGGTAATATTCAATTGACGTTTGCCATTTAAAATCTCGGATACAACTCCCTGGCTACCAATTTCATTTTTTAAATCACGTTGGTGCAAATCATGTTGCTCCATTAAAAATTTCAAAGCATCAATGCCAGCATCTTTCTTAACTGACTTAACGTGTACTTCATCATACATAGCAATCATATGACCAATAACATCAACAAGCCCCATCAGTTCATGCGATTCATTATCGCCCACCATATCAAGGAGCTTATCAAGAAAACATGATAATTTTTCATAATCATTTTTATTTTGAGGTTCATGAATAATAGGGGATATGAGTTTCCAATGCTTTATCGTATTCTCAAGAAAATTATTACGCTCTAAAGTCGTCATTTTTATAGCCTCCATTTACCTTTGTCATACTCATTATGTGTAAGAATATGGCGTATATATAGTTTTTGTCGATTAAAGTGGATGCAAGCTATTAATCTAAGCTTATTGCCTCCAATATCAAAAACATATAAATGTTCAACTTTATCGATACTATTAAATGTAGATTTCAAAGCAGCAAAGCTCTTAAATTCATTATGCTCAATAATTCGGAGCCAACCATTTAAAGCCGATTCACATTCAGGATGCAATATCTTTGCTTCTGTAATTCTTTTTTTTGTTATTATATGCATTGCAATTCATCACACAAGTTAAATACATTATATCTCAATTTGAGATTAACAGCAAATAGAAAATTCAGCCTGGTAGCCTGGTTAGCGCGCCAGCGATAACCGTGATTAATCACCAATCTCACCAATCTCACCAAAACACCCTGCAACAGAATCCCCACCCCAATTTTCAGGAAGCAATCCTAGTTTTATATAATCATGAATACTTGAATATGGCCACTCAGCTGCCGTTTTTACTAACTTATGTTTAACTGGATTATAATGGATATAAGCAGTATGTTGTTCCAGATCTTTATCATTCCTAATCCGATGTTCCCAAAATCGACGTTGCCAAAGGTTATATTCTTTGTGTGAATTACGAACAAGTGGAACTCCTAAATTTATTAGTCCTTTAGTAAAATAAGTTTTGCATTGTCTTAAGCGTGTCGAATAATCATGATCATCTATTGGAAGCTGCCATATTACATGAATATGCTCAGGTAGAACCACAATAGCTTTGGTAATAAAATTATTGTTTTTTCGTGCTAGTCTAAAGGAGTTACCTAATAATGATATGTATTTAGTAAGAAGATCAGAACGCCTATTTCTAAGTGCTAATGTAAAGAAATAAGTTCCGCCCGAAGTTATATCTCGTCGATAATTGACCATTTAAGTATGTTGGTTGGTGGCTTGCATTGGAAATTGTATCGTTATGAATAATTATTTCAAGTTTTTTATTTAAATATATATAGGTTATTATTTTGGCCTAATTTCCTGGTTATCGCTATCGCGCTAACCAGGATTCATCTAGCTTCCATCGGTAAGTCGATATCATTATAAATTTTGATTTTTCTGGTTATCGCTGGCGCGCTAACCAGGCTACTCTTGCTTGCTAATAAAAACTGGTTGCAAGTGACTAATCTATGTTAATTATTTTTAAGGTCATTTATTGATAATTATGTATATACACACTACACTTTAATAAAGTATCAATGAAATTAGGTTATTATCATGGCAACACCTGGTGAAGAAATTAATCAAGCTGCTGGTGGGATCCCAGAGGTAAATGTAGATGAGCTTCTTCGAGATGAAAAAATGGATATAAGATACAATTATTTAGTTAATCTAACTGAATACCTTAAAGATGAAAAATATTTAGTCGAAGCCTTTAATGTAACTGAGCTTATTGCTAAGAAAGGTAAAGAAGTAGGGCATAAGTTCACATCATTGCAAGAAGTAAACGAAGCGTTAGAAAGTATTAGAAATAAAACAGATGAATATTTTGTTCTTGACACAAGATTAAATTTGAATTCCATGGAACTTGGTGCTGAATTAAAAAAATTAGATGAAATTGATATTTTAAAGTATGAAGCAATTTATAGGTTAGCTGCTGGAAATGCTTATGAGCCAATATCTCGCATTTATTTCCCTCATATTCGTAAAGACGAACCCGATATGAGATATATTTCTGATATGAAAACTTTTCAAGATGATTTGCTTAAAGTCTCTTGTAATATAATTAGATCGACTATTTCCCCAGTTTTTTCAAGTGAAAAAGAAAGAATAAAAGCCGAATTTATAAAGCGCCTAACTCGATATCTTAATGATGGAAGTATTTTGCCTCAAGCTCTTCAATCAAGGAATACTATAAAGTTTAAAATAGGTGGCTCATCACCTTTATTTGAGACGCCAGAGCTTGCGATAAAAGCTTTAGACGAGATTACAAGAGGTATAGGGTTATGTGATATTAGAGACGAAAGTAGGATTAAAGGTATTTTGGTAAGTGGGATGAGAAAAGAAGAAATAGATGCTTTAAGCAAAGGTGATATTTTAAAATATGAAGCATTGATTTATGATAGTTTTTATGAGGCAGAGTTAGCATCCAGTATTCTTTATAAAGATAAATTATATCCAGTTGAAGATCCATATATTCAAGATCCATCTATTGAAATGGATAGAATAAAATATAAAGGAGATAAAGATGTTTTTCAGGATCAATTATATATTTGTGCTGGTGAAGTACTTAGAGAGTTTTTGGCAGAAAAAAAACTAGAAGAGGCCGTTAACCAAACAGGGGTAGACCCATTAAAGATTGCTGCTCAGCGTGTCCTTGCAACAATTAGACAAGCTAATGAAAGTGGTCATGTAGTTTCTAGTGATCTGCCAAAATTAACTGAGTTTATTGAAAAAACTACAGCAGCGGTTAATAAATCTATCGCTGAAAGACCTATCGTTGAAAGACAAGGTAATGAAGAAAATTTACTTCGAGAACAATTATATAGTTGTGCTGGTGAAAAACTTAGAGAGTTCTTGGCAGAAAAAAAACTAGAAGAGGCCATTAACCCACCAGGAGGAGACCCTTTAAAGATTGCTGCTCAGAGTGTCCATGATGCAGTTAGTAAAGCTCTTAAAAGTGATCATGTAGCCTTTAGTGATCTGCCAAAATTAACTAAGTTTATTGAAGGAAATACTGCAGTAGTTACTGATCCTACAAATTTGGCAAAAATAGAAGAGCATAGAAAAAATACCGAGGAAGTTATTGGTATGAATCGTACGTGGGCAAAAAGTATTGGTGGGGCTATGCTATGCGTCCTTGGGGCGGCGATATTCTGTGCTTCTATTCCTTTACGACTTGTTACGTTTGGAATGGAAAATCCGTTTAGTAGGACAGCGGAAAATTTAGGGCGTATGCTTATGAATTCCGGAGTGAGAATGTCTCATGGCGCTATTGCTGGTGCAGGAGAGGAGGTTACTTTGGAAGCGGCGCGGGCTACAAGAGAACATTTTAAAGCATCGATTCATCATGAGCCCCATGCTGTCTCTGAAATAAGTACTTTACCAAGCAATGGTGATTCTACTCTTCCAGTTTCTGAAGAAGATTCTCCTCCTCCTCAAGAAAATTCTCCTTTGGTTCCTAAATAATCTTTTTCCCAATTATCTTATCACTTCGATCTCATTGAGGTTGTGGCGATTATTTAGTCTATTCTTTAATATCTGAAAGCAGGTAAGGTAGCAGGTAGCCTGGTTAGCGCGCCAGCGATAACCGGGATTCATTTAGCTTTCATCGGTAAGTCGATATCATTATTATAAATTTTGATTTTCCTGGTTATCGCTTGCGCGCTAACCAGGCTGCTCTTGCTTCTTTAGTCCCTAAGTAAAAGGTAGTGTTTATTAAACACTACCATAAATGCTGGTACTTTTTTGCATTTATAACTTTTCTGTCTACCTAAATATGAAATTTATATTTTATTTTTTTCCTATTGGTCTATCACTTTCTTCTGGTTGAGCTTCTGGTGTTTCTTGTGAATTTTCTTTGATATGTGAAAGTTGCTGTTTAAATATTGAAAAGTTGTATTCTTCATTA
>Ga0247840_10011323_pt1 | contig 10901 bp, 3 predicted proteins | sample LaCruzMarch2015__FD_192404 | JGI IMG/M metagenome (GOLD analysis project Ga0247840, IMG submission 192404) | Freshwater microbial communities from meromictic Lake La Cruz, Castile-La Mancha, Spain - LaCruzMarch2015_17m | ecosystem: Environmental > Aquatic > Freshwater > Lake | place: Spain...
CGACGATGATCATGGGCTGGCGTGATGCCTTTCAGAACCCGGATATGCCGTTTTTATTCGTTCAACTGCCCCGGCTGGCGGAAGTGGGTCGCGATCTGCCGCCCACCCGGGAGTCGCAGATGCTGACCGAGAAAAACGTTAAAAATACCGGTATGGTGGTGACGGTCGATGTCGGGGATGAAATCGGTCTCCATCCGAAACTCAAGCGGCCCATCGGCCTGCGGCTTTCCGCTCTAGCCCAGGCTAAAGTGTATGGGAAAGCGGTTGAATTTACCGGGCCGCGCTTCCGGGCGGCGGTGGTCAAAGGCACCGAGGTCGTGGTCAGTTTGGATGATATTGGCCAGGGGGTGGTGTCGACCGACGGCCAGCCGCTCAAGGAATTCACCATCTGCGGTGAGGACAATAAATTCCTTCCGGCTCAGGCGAAGATCGTTGGCGACACGATTGTGGTTTCGAGCGATGCGGTAGCGAAGCCGGTTGCGGTCCGTTATGCTTGGAGAAATGCAGTGTTTGGAAATCTATCAGGCAAAAATGGTCTCCCGGTCGGACCGTTCAGAACGGATGCGTTTGAATTGCCGGAAAAGAATCCAACCAGGAAGCAATGATTCTTATCCTTGAGCGCGCCTTGCCAGCCGGAGGGGAGTTCCGGCGGTTTCGATATTTTTAATATTTCCCCCATGAATATTAATCGATTTCTCCTCATCGCACTACTCGCCGTTGGGCTAGGTGTTTCGGCCTCGGCGCAAGTGAATATCACGCTGACCGGCGGCACCGGAGTGGTGGTGAATAAAAAGCTATTTGGCGTGAATCTGGGGGCTGAAACGCCCCGGCCCACCGGCTCTGTGTATAAAAGTGACGGCACCGGTGTCGCCACCGATCCATGGACAGTGGATCGCACGTTCCTGCCCCAGTATTTCCCCACCACCTTGGCCGACATGGGGGCGACGGTCATGCGTTATCCCGGTGGCCACGGAACCTCCACCTGGCACTGGGACGATCCGTGGTACAATGATTATACGGATCTGTATCAAGCTAACGCAGATGGTGGGGTGAGCACTCGCGCCACCCGGAAGCTGCCGTCGCAATTCGGCGAGAACATGGATATCGATGAATACATGAACCAATGCATCGCGCTCAATACCGAGCCGATGGTTGGCTGCAACCTGCTGGCGGGCGAAAAATACGGTAAGTATAATCCAACCCTAGCCGCTTCGGCCTACGCGAACCTACCTTACAAAGGTGATCCGGTGGCGGAAACGGGGGCGATGTTGAAATACTGCAGTGACAATTTCCCCTCTAAGCCGGTGCAATATATCTTTCTCGACAACGAGGTCGGCTACGGGGTCGCGGACGGCAGCTCGGCGGCCGACAATGTGAGCGTCGCGGCTTATCCGCAGATGGTGCAGGACTGTTCAATTGCCTTCAAGGCCCAGTCGCCCGGAGTGAAGATCCTGACGAGTCACGGTTTCGATCCTAATAGTCTTAATACGAAGAACCTAGTGATAAGCAAGGGGCAGTATATTGATTTGGTGGACGCCCATTTTTATTACGTAACGAATTCAACCTGGAATCAATACTCACGCTCCATCTGGATGGCGCAAGACGCCAACACGCTGGGCGGGTATCCGACCAAGATTCGTACGTTTTATAATAATTGCGCAACGGCAGGTTACCCCAATATCAAACTGGCCGTCAATGAATGGAATCTACTCGGGGTGGGTCCGCAGGTGGTCAATCCGGTCACGGGAGTCAAAACTTACGGGGCCAATGACTATGATCAAATGCTGGTCATGACGGACATGCTAATGATGTTTGTGCGGGAGAAGGTGGAAATGGCCAGCATGTGGGCTCTCTACTATCCGAATGGCTCCAGTAATTTGATTCAGGCACATGATAATTATAATGTGCGCACCCCGTTCTATGCCCTGAAACTATTTAAGGAAATCCAAGATCAGCCGACGCAGAATCTCACCTCAAGTTCGACTGATATGTTGGTGTTGAGCGCCCTGCAAAATGCCTCCAGCACGACGCCCGGCGCGACCCCCAAGTTGGAGTTGCTGTTGTTGAGTAAAAACAGCTCGGTCAGCCGATCTATCAATCTGGATTTGGGGTGCTTTAAGGCCCAGGCGGTCTCGGGCTTTAGTTATGTCGAAAACCCGGCCACGGGCGGTTTTCAGACACAAACGCTGACTCCGGTTTTAACCAATGGAAAAGTGGTGGTGAATTGCGCCGGATTATCCGTCACCCAGTTGACCGTGGACCTGGCTATGACAACGTCCGATGTCGATACTGCGGTTAATCACGCTCCCGTCGCCAACAATGTCAGCGCCACGGGTACGGTGGCGACCGGTCAGACCCTGACGGGCACCTATACCTATGTCGATATGGAGGCCGATGCCCAAGGCACCTCCACGTTTCGCTGGTTAAAAAGTGCCACCGCAACCTTTGATGCCAACGCCAGCGCCATCCCCGGAGCCACCGCCTCGACTTATAGCGTCCAGGTGGCCGATGTCGGCCTGTTTCTCTATTTTGAGGTGACTCCGGTGGCCTTAACCGGGGTGACTACCGGCACGCCGGTGGTGAGCGGACGGATCAAAGCCATGCCGACGGTCAGTGTTTGGCCGACGGCGTCGGCCATCACCTATGGACAGACTTTGGCGTCCTCCAATCTGACAGGGGGTTCGGCCTCGGTGCCGGGGACCTTTGCCTTTACTGCGCCCAGCACCGCGCCGAGTGCAGGCACGAAGGCCCAGTCGGTTACGTTTACCCCGACGGATACGGCCAACTATAACCCGGTGAGCGCGACGGTGAATGTCGCGGTGCCCAAAATTACCCCGAGCGTGACCACGCAGCCGACAGCTTCGTCCATCTCATACAGCCAGCCGCTGTCGTACTCAACCCTCAGTGGGGGTGTGGCTTCCGTGCCAGGAAATTTTGGCTGGACGACACTCACCACCGTGCCAGTCGCAGGCACCACCTCGCAAGCATACACCTTTATCCCGATTGATACGACCAACTATAATAATGTCACGGGCACGGTCAGCATCACCGCCACGGTCCGGACGGTCACGGGCACGAATACGTGGACCGGCTTGGGGGCCGATAACAATTGGAGTACCGCCGCCAATTGGTCGCTGGGCACGGCCCCCATCGTTGGTGATACCTTGGTTTTTACCGGTGTGACGCGTACGGCGAGTGTGAATGATCTGCCCGCCGGCACCAACTACCCGATTATTAGTTTCCGCAACCTGGGGGGGACTGGGCAGACGGGCAACTTCACCTTCAGTGGCAATGCGGTGACCCTGACTAACTATCTGGATGCTTATACGTCCACTTCAGTGGTGCTCAATGATACGGTTGGCCTGAACTTGGAGCTCGGCAGCGGGACTCGCACTTTTCACGCCTACTCCAACCACAACCTCACTCTCAGCGGGGTGATTTCCGGCTCCGGCAGTTTTACTAAGGCGAAAGTGGGGGTGCTGTCGCTGACCAATAATAATACTTACGCGGGGGCGACGGCGATCACCGCCGGCACGCTGCAATTCGCCAAGACCGGTTCATTATATAATGGTACGGTCTCAAGCTGGACGGCGGCGAATATCAAAGTCTCGGCCAATGCGACCCTGGCGCTCAACGTCGGCGGCACCGGGGAATTCACCATTGGCAACGTCACCACGCTGCTGTCCAATCTGGGCGGGGCGAATGGCACCAGCGCCGCTGGGTTTGCTTCGGGTGCCGCGCTCGCGTTGGATCCGTCCAATGCCACCGGTGGCACCTTTAGCGTCACCGACGTGATAGCCAATTCCACCGGTACGGGCGGCGGGGCGTTGGGTGTGACCAAACTGGGTACCAACACGTTGGTCCTCTCTGCGAATAATACCTATACGGGGCCGTCGGCGATCACCGGCGGCATCCTGCAATTCGCCCAGGCCGGCTCGTTATATAATGGCACCGTATCGAGCTGGACGGCGGCGAATATCAAAGTCGCGGGCAATGCCACCCTGGCGCTCAACGTCGGCGGCACCGGCGAATTTACCACCGGCAATGTCACCACGCTGCTGACCAATCTGGGCGGGGCAAATGGCAATAGCACCGCCGGATTTGCGGCGGGCGCCGCGCTCGCGTTGGATCCGTCCAATGCCACCGGTGGCACCTTTATCGTCACCGACGTGATAGCCAATTCCACCGGTACGGGCGGCGGGGCATTGGGCGTGACCAAACTGGGCAGCAACACGTTGGTGCTCTCCGCGAATAATACCTATACGGGTCCGACTAGGGTGAGTGGCGGCACCTTGCGTTTCGCCAAGACTGGCTCGTTATATAATGGCATCACCGCTAACTGGACGGCGGCGAATATTAAAGTCGCGGGCAATGCGACCCTGGCGCTCAATGTCGGCGGCACCGGCGAATTCACCACCGTCAATGTCACTACGCTGCTGACCAATCTGGGGGGGGCGAAAGGCAATAGCACCGCCGGATTTGCGGCGGGTTCCGCGATCGCGCTGGATCCGTCCAACGCCACTGGTGGCACCTTTACCGTGGCCAACGTGATTGCCAACACCAGCGGCACGGGCGGCGGTGCCGTGGGTGTGACCAAACAGGGCACCAACACGTTGGTCCTCTCAGCTAATAATACTTATACGGGGCCGACCACGGTGAACGGTGGCACGCTGACACTCAACCAGGCCGGCCTCGCAGATGCGGCCAATATCAACCTGGCGACCGGTGCGGTGTTGAACCTCACCTATAGTGGCACCGATACGATTTCCCAACTGCTCGTCGACGGGGTGGCGCAATATCAAGGCAGCTGGGGCGCTCTGACGTCCGGCGCCGCCCGCAAGACGGCCGCCATCACCGGCACCGGTCTGCTCAACGTCACCGCCGGTCCAGTCGAGACGGTCACGGTGACCTTGGGTAATCTCAACCAAACCTACGACGGTAGCCCCAAGGCGGTCAGCGCGACGACCTCGCCGCAAGACGGCCTCGCCGTGGCCATCACCTACAATGGCAGCAGCACGGCGCCGACGGTGGCGGGCAGTTACAGTGTGGTGGCGACGGTGACGGCCTCCGGTTATATCGGCACGGCCAGTGGCACCTTGGTGATTGCCACCGCATTCGACGACTGGGCCAGTGGTTATGGGCTGACCGGCGCCAATGCATTGACGCTGGCGGATCCCAATGGCGACGGCCTTTCCAATCTAGTGGAATACGCCCTCGGACTGAACCCGACCGTGCCCAATTCCAACCCGATCACGCTGAGTGATGTCACGGTGAACGGCAGCACCTATTTGCAACTGAGCGTGAACCGCAACCCGGCAGTGACCAACGTGTTGATCGAGGGCTTGAGCGCCGCCAACCTGACCGACGCCAACGCCTGGAGCACCGCCAACACGGTGAACGATCCAAATAACACGACCTCGGTGTTCACCGTGCGCGACGCCTTGCCGATCAGCACCACGGGCAAGCGTTTCCTCCGGCTGCGCTTCACCCTGCTGCCGTAAACGTGAAATAGAACGAAGCCGTTGTAATAAAAACGGCAGGGGCCTCTTAAAACAATATTGTATTTAGTAGTATTCCAATGATGCCGATTCATCGCCGAGATTTTATCAAGCAGCTCTCCACTCTGGCTGTCCTGGCTGGAGTGTCACCGTGGGTACCCAGACTCTACGGCGCGGAGTCGCCGAAACAGCCGGCATATCTTGCCGGGTATGAACAGGCCTGGCGGGATAACCCGCTAGCGGCCAATACCCAATGGTTTCGCAACGCCGGGCTCGGGCTGTTTATGCATTACGGCCTGAATGCAGTGAGTGAAACCCATACCTGGTATATGTATGGGAAATATTATGATCAAAATGGCAAGGTGGCCCAGCGCGCCCCCGTCCCGATCCGCGAATTCGAACAACTGGCGGATCGTTTCACCTGCGAGGATTTCAATGCGGATTTCATTACCGACCTCGCGTTAGAAGCGGGTTGTAAATATGTCAATATCACCACCCGGCACCACGACGGATTCTGCCTGTGGGACAGCGCAAGCGAACCGTTTAATGCCAAGAATGCCGCCGGCAAACGCGATCTGCTCGGGGAACTCTCCGTTGCCTGTGAGAAGAAGGGCCTGGCACTCCTGCCTTACTGGTCGATTGCCCGTGATTGGCGTCACCCCCATGCGCCTCCGGAGGGGCGTCCGCCCTATGAACAGTATTTGGGCAAGCCCGATCCTCGTTATGCAGGGAAAAGTGAATACAATATCGAAATATATAACGAGTTTATCCGTAACCAAATCACGGAATTGTTCACCCAGTATAAAATAGCCGGCATTTGGTTCGACGGCGTGGGCATCGGACGGCCACGCCAGCAGGATTTGCATTTACATGAATTGTATCAATGGATTCACAGCCAGTGGCCGGGGGCGTTGATCTCCTATAAAAACGGCGTGACGGGGACTGAGGACTTTCTCGCCTGTGAAGGGGAGTTGTCGGGCGCAGATTTTTTCGATCCGACCTTTTTCAAGCTCGTCGACCGGGACGTGCCGCGTGAGATCTGTTCGAATCTGGGTAGCTCCTGGGCATGGGTAAAACAGTTTGCCTCGGCCACGCAGCATGAAGGCCGGCTGTGGAAGAATTTAAGTAAAGCCCGCGCCCAGCATGCCAATTGGTTGATGAATACCGGCCCCATGCCGAGTGGGAAAATCAATCCGGTGCATGTGAATGCCTATCGCACCATTGGGCAGTTGATCAAGAGTCGGGGCCTGCCGTCGCAACAAGGTGACGAGTATGAAGCCACCCAGGATGAAATAGTGGCCTCTTTAGCCAAAAAAATGGTCTCCAAGGGCTTTTTAAGGCGCCTTGACGGAACCCAGGAAGAAAAAGCTACAGCCGGCACCATTCTGGCTAATTATGTGTTCTCGCGCAACCTACCACCCGCCTGTACGGTGAGAAAATCCAGCTATATGGCGGCGGCGATGAGTCTATGCGACGAATATCCCACTAAATATAAAGGCGGAAAAGTGTATCCGGAGGTGCGGAAGTTACTCGAAACCGGGGACTGGAATATCGTGAATGATGACCAGAATGGCGGACTCATAAAATCGATTGAAAAGGAATAACCGGATATGTTTACAAGTATGAGGTTCATCCTCGCGACGATGGCCCTGGCTTGCGTGCTCACGGCTAATGCGGGTGAGGTTTCAAGTCCCTGTTTTGACGACCGGCTCAAATCCGCCGATGCGCTTTGGGCGGGTTCGCGAGAGAATGCTCGCAAGGCCTATATCGACTTGCTCGCTGACATGCCCGCGAAGTATGAACCTTTTCGTTCGCTGGTCATCATGCGCTTGGCCTATGCGTCTTCCGCGGCCGATCGACCGCAGGTGTTGCACGCGTTGGAGCAGCTCGACTATGTGCCTGAACATCATGCTTTGGCGGCGCGGGAGATGCGGGCGGAACTCGCTGCGGGCGTGAATCCTGGGCAGCAAAGAACGCAGATTCCTCCGCTTCCGAAGTGTGACGTCAGTGTTGCCGTTTCACCCGGTGGCCGGATCAGTAACCTGAGCGACGCCCTTGATGAGGCGCGCAAGTACAAGGCTGCAGGGAAGTCGGTCGAGATTGTCCTCGCTCCTGGTGTCTACCTGCAGAAGACGACCCTGCGCCTGGGGGCAGGGGATGCGGGTCTGGTTATCCGTTCGGCTGATCCCTCACAACCGGCCGTTCTGACGGGTGGCATGGTTCTTGAAAAATGGCAGAAGGTGCAGGATGCGTCGGCACTGGCGCGGTTGCCTGAAGCAAGTCGGCATAAGGTGTTGGTGTGCGATCTCCAGGGCAATAGAGTTCCCCCGCTCGGCGAACTGGTTCTGGGTGGAATCGACGATGGTCGTCTAGGGGCGCTCGTCAGTTCGGGATCGGATGAAGCCCGTGGCAGCCTGCCAGTGCCGGAGTTTTTATATAAAGGCGAGGTCCAGCGCCTGGCGCGTTGGCCCAATAGCGGGAGCGAAGAATTGCCACTTAATAAATCCCCGCAAATGGCCGATCCTCAATTTGAACGGTGGAACGGTGAGTCCGATCTTTGGATTCACGGGTTTCTCGGTAACGATTGGGCTGACTCCTATCAAAAATTTGAGCGCGTACATCCGGACGGTAAGATCACGGTCGTCCCGCCGTATCATAAATGGGGATTAAATTATGGCAATGGTTGTGTGGTCAATGCGCTGTGTGAGTTGGATCAGCCCGGCGAATGGCAATTCGACAGCAAAAATAATATCATCTATTTCCTGCCGCCGGAGGGTTTCGATCCCAGCCAATGTGTCCTCTCTTCCTTTGGCTCAGTGCTGATTGCGGAAGCCTGTCCCCACCTCGAACTCCGCGATCTCGGGGTGAACAAAATCCGGGGAGACGGCCTGATCTTCATTGACTGCGACCAGTTGCTGCTGGCCGGTATCGATATTGAAGCTTGCTCGGGCTATGGCGTGCGAAGCTTGGGCGGCGTGCAACAAGTGATCCACTCCTGCACGATTCATGGCATGGGCCGCGGCGGGCTTGAATTACATTCCGGCGATTGGGCAACGTTAAGTCCGGGCGACTCGATCGTCGAGAATTGCCGGTTCAGCGATATGGCCCGTATCAACCATACCTACGCTCCGGCGATTTTGCTGGATGGCATGGGCCTCAAGGTCCGCCACAACAGCTTTACCGATATCCCCAGCAGCGCGCTGCGACTGGAGACCTGCAACGTGCTGATTGAACTGAATTATTTCCGCCACTGTGTCTATGAATCCGGGGATCAGGGGACAACCGATACGTTCGGAAATCCCCTCTATCGTGGTAATATTATTCGCTGGAATCTTTTTGATGATATTATCAGTCAGCATCAGGACAAGTTGGGGGCTGCCTGTGTCAGGCTGGACGACTATGTCAGCGGCTATATGATCAGTGAAAACATCTTTCGCCGGGGCGGGCAGGGGATCTCCCCCAAGTTTTTCGGGGCCGTTCAGGTCAATAAAGGAACCGACAATTATATTGAGGGCAATCTCATTATCGATTGGCCACGCGCCTTCAGCGGGGCCTCGGGAGTTGGGGCGGTGTGGGCGAAATTGAAGATATTCCCGTGGTCCCAGCCATTTTTGCAAAAAGCGGACTGGCAATCGTCTGCCTGGCAGAAGATGTATCCGAAGCTGCGCGACTTGTTCAACGGTGAGGACAACGGTAATTATCTGGCAGATAACCAGCAATTTGGGGCGGGCGTTTGGCATGAAATCACCGACTCGTTGGCGGTGGCCAATCTCCGCGGCGATGAATCGTTCCACGGCCGGACGAATGAGGCGCTCAAGTCGGTTCTGGCCCCGTGGCACCCGATTCCGGTCGAACAGATCGGACCTTATCAGCTGATAAACGGGAAACGTTGATGAATGTGTATCTCAAGACGGTTGTCGAACGGGCGAATGAGAATGCAGCCCAAGACAGCGGAAATAAAAAATGAGGCATGTTATCCGCTGGATCGATGGAGCTTTATTTAGCGAAATGTTATACTATAAGTGCAATCTACATACCCAGAGAGAATTTCAAATAATTAAAGGACACACGAAGAAGGCAATACTATCCCTCTCCCTGCTGGGTTGCCTGTTGGGCAATGTCTATGCGGCAGAAGTCAATAATCCTATCACCCCTGCCCCTTACCGGGCCAACGAGACGAAAGAGCAGCGTGATAAACGTATGGCCTGGTTCCGTGAGGCCCGCTTTGGTATGTTTATTCACTGGGGTGTGTATTCAGCGCCGGGCGGAATCTACCAAGGCAAAGACCTTGGTGCTGGTGAATGGCTCATGAACCATCATAAGATCCCGGTGGCTGATTATAAAGCCATCGGGAATGACTTCACTGCCGCCAAGTACGATCCTGAGGCGTGGGTCGCGTTGGCCAAGCGCGCGGGTATGCGTTACATGGTCATCACCGCCAAGCACCATGACGGTTTCGCCCTCTATGATTCAGCAGCCAGTGATTGGAATGCGGTCAAGGCATCGGCCGCCAAGCGCGACTTGATTGCCCCGCTCGAAAAAGCGGCGCGTGCGCAAGGACTCCGATTTGGGCTTTATTACTCCCAGGCTCAGGATTGGGTTCACGCAGGGGGTGAAGATTTTCACAAGAAATGGGATCCAGCGCAGGAGGGGGATTACGATGAATACCTGAGTAAAATTGCCGCTCCACAGATAGCGGAGATCATGACTAAGTTTAAGCCCGATATGCTGTGGTGGGACACACCGGTCAAGATGACGCCAGCCCGGTCAGCTCTGTTCACCCAGCACCTCGTAAAATATCCGAACCTGGTCATGAATGATCGATTGGGCGGCGGGGTGGCCGGGCACTGCAGGACGCCCGAGGGGCACATCCCTCCGCGAGGCTATCCAGGCGAGGATTTCGAGGTTTGTATGACGATGAATCGTACGTGGGGCTATCGGTCCCGTAATAATAATTGGCTGCAGACTCGTACGCTGCTGCAAATGCTGACGGACATCAGTAGCAAGGGAGGTAACTTCCTTCTCAATGTTGGTCCGACTGGCGATGGTATCATCCCGCAGGGCAGCATTGATTCTCTGGAAGGTGTTGGCAAGTGGCTGAATCTAAATGGCGAGGCCATTTACGGCACCCAAGCCGCACCGTTTGCCAAACGCCTGCCGTGGGGCCGCGTGACCCGTAAGCCAGATGCCACCGGCGGCGGTGAAACCTTGTATCTGCATGTCTGGGAATGGCCCAAGAACGGGCAGTTAACCTTGCCCCATTCCGGACAGGAAGGAACAAAGGCCCACCAACTTGTTAGCAAAGCTGCCGTACCTACGAAGGTCAGCGGGGATAAACTGGTTTTAAGTGTACCGCCAACCGTGCCGGATGCCGACGTTTCAGTCATTGTGGTGCACCTGCCC